>JAEEGK010010733.1_pt1 | contig 21096 bp, 10 predicted proteins | sample 8958771 | NCBI WGS metagenome assembly JAEEGK01 (sample SAMN16246547, study PRJNA631951) | gut metagenome | biome: gut microbiome; feature: rumen; material: SC-attached | host: Bos | place: Iran: Karaj | collected 2018-10 | reverse complement strand
GATTGAAAGAAAAATAAATACATAATTAATATATTTATTAAATAAAAATCATTATTTAAAAAAAAAATAATAAAAAATTTTTATGAAAAAAAAAAAAAAATATTATATAATTATTAAATAAATAAAAAGAAATATATAATAAAAACCAATAATAATAAAATATAATTTAATAAAAAAAATGAAAGCTTAAAAAAAAGATAATAAATGAAAATATTAAAAACACCAAAAATATTATTCCTTTCCCAAGAATTTCACCTCAAATAAATTATGATGAAGAACTGCATTATCAAAACTTTTAATAATCAAATCTTTATTATCAAACCCAGCAAAAATATGAGATGTAGGTAATTTTCCAGTAAAAAATCCCCAAGTACAATCAATAGGAATCCACTTATTATTTATTTGACAAATAGTCCAAGCATGACTTCCATCTTTTCCTTTTTTAATTGTATTAACACAATTTCCAGTTACATATAATGCCTTTATATTTATTGAATTTAATAAAGCATTTAATAATATTGTATAATGTTCACATACTCCTTCTTTTTTTTTTAATATTTCTGTTGCAGTTAAATTCTTTCCTGATAAACTTAATTTATATTTCATTATTTTTTTCACATATTTTGCGATTTTAATATAGATTTCATCTTTAGAATTATCATTTTTTAATATTTCATTTTTAATAAATTGTTTAAACATTAATTTATTTTCTATTTGATCTTTGGGAATTTGTACTTTTTTATTATTTATTTCATAATCTTTTTTAGTTGAATTTTTCAATTCTACAATATTTGTAAAATAAGCTTCTTTTGATTTTAAATGTTTATAAGAAATTTCATATTTATTATTCTTATTTATTTTAATGTTATCATTATTTATTTTATTTCCAACAGAAGTTTCTATTTCCTTTTTTATTATAATATTATTTCCTCCTTCATATAAAATTGGAGTAATTAAAACTGTATCTTCAATATTATGATTTGAAATTATTATTTCTTTTGATACTATTTTCCATTTTGCCTCTGTTAATGAAATTGTTATTTCTGTCATTAAACCATTATCAGGAACATAATTGTCAAAAAAATAATAATTTCCATTTTTATCGTATTCAAATATATTTTTTTCAAATTTTATTATTGTTAAATATTCAGGACATATTAATTTAAATTTAGCTTTTCTTTTCGCTAAAAATGAACTTAAACCAATATTTAATTTATAATAATATAAATTAATATTTTTATTTTTTGTTTTATATTTAAAATGAATAGGTATTTCATCATTATCTTTTAAATTAAAATGAAAATTAATTTGTTGTTCTTGAATAAATAAATTAATATATTGATTATTTATTTTTGTAAAAATTAAATTAACATCAGAAAAAAAATCAAAATAATAACTCCAATTATAATAAAACTTATTATTTCCTAATCCCATTGCTTTTAATATTAATTTAATTTCAATTTCTTGAGCTCCATCTTCTTTTAAAATAACAATTTGTTCCCAATTTTTTTTTAATAATTCAGGTTGAGAATATTCTTTAGAATTTAAATTTTCATATAAATTTGAAACTTCTTCTTCTTCTTCTTCTTCTATTGAATCTTGTAATAAGAAAAAACTATCATAATTTTTTTTTAAATTCTGTTTTAATCTTTGTGAAAGAGGCATATAATTTTTATTTTGATTTGGGATAATTTTTGCTTTTTCAAACATTAAATTTAATATTTTTGTTATTTTATCTTTTATATCCATTAATGGTTTTTTTATTTCATATTTTTTTAAATTGTTTATTTTGTTTTCAAATTCTTCTGATTTTTGTTTAAAATCAATTAAAATAGTTTGAATTATTTCTAAAGAAATATAAATAGATTCTTTTTTAATTGAAATTTCTGAAAAAAAGTTCATAATTTTTTTTTGATAATCTTCTATATCTATTTGTATTTTTTTAATATAGTTTAATTCCTTTTCTTCTTTGTAAAAAATTTCTTTTAAACCAATAAATTGAGTTTCGATAATTTCAAGTTCATTATTTTCAAAAAAATTTTTTTCAACTTGTTTTTGCTCTTTTAATATATTTATTTGATCCTCTATTATTTTAATTTGTTCATTTCTTTTTTCAAATAGTTTTTTTTCTTTTTCATATTTTTCATTTAATATATCATTATTATTTATTATTTTTATATAATATAAATCTATATCTGATTTAATATTTTGTAAATTTTTAATTAATTCTTCTTTATTTTTTTCATTTGTAATTAATTTTTTATTTTCATTCGTAATTATTTTTTCATTTTCATTTGTAATTATTTTTTCAATTTCATTTGTAATTATTTTTTCATTTTCGTTTGTAATTATTTTTTCAATTTCATTTGTAATTATTTTTTCAATTTCATTTGTAATTATTTTTTCTTTTTCGTTTGTAATTATTTTTTCATTTTCATTTGTAATTATTTTTTCATTTTCATTTGTAATTATTTTTTCATTTTCATTTGTAATTATTTTTTCATTTTCATTTGTAATTAATTTTTCATTTTCATTTAAAGTTATTTTTTCATTTCCATTTGTAATTAATTTTTCATTTTCGTTTCTAATTAATTTTTCATTTTTTTTCATTATTTCATATTTTTTATCTGTGGTTTTAAAAATGTCGCTATTTAATTTTAATATTTCCTTCTTATTTATTTCTAATTCTTTTTTTAATTCTTTAATTTCATTTTTTAATTGTTCTATAATTCTATAAGATTCCTCTAAATCATGTTTTAATTTTTTATTATCATTTTTTAACTGATTTATTTCTTCATTTTTCTTATCATTAATAATAAATCCATTTTTATCATTATCTAATTGTTTGACTATATGTTCAAAGTAAGTTTCTTTTTTTATTAATTCTTTTCTTTGAATATTTAATTGAGCAGATTCATAAATCTCTTTTTTTTGTTTTTTAATCTCTTGAAATGTCTGATAATTCAATAAAATCATATTTTTATATTTTTTCGTTTCTTCCTTTAAATTGAAATTTTCTTGGTATAACTCTTCATTTTTTTTTTTTAAATTTAAATAACTTTTTATTAAACTACAAACCTCTTCTTCATTTAGCCTTTTCTTTTTTTCAATCAATTCATTTTCAAAACTATTTTTTTTTACATTATTGAAATACATTTTTTGTTCAATTGTGCTTCTATCTTTTAATTTATTACTATTTAAGTTCTGATTATTTCCTAAATTTTTTCTATTATCCATTTAAATTAATAAAAAATTATTTCAATAATAAAATATTTTTATCATTTAAAATAAAATAATATAAAATTTATCATATTTAATAAAATGCATGATGTAATTCTTAAAATTAAAATTACATAAACCATTGACTCAATCTATATAAAAATCCGCAACATTTAATTTTTAAACCAATAAATCTAAACAAACTAATAATTAAACAAGTTAAAAAGGGAATACAATTAGTAATAAAAAAAGTAATGATACTTCCTTCAAACCAATTAATTCTTGAATTAAATTTAACTACTGAAAAAGCAGATAAAAAATACCAAAAAACAATCATTAAAATAAAATTAAAAAATAAAAACATTATATGTAATTTTTTCATTTTTTTCAAAATTAAATTACTTTTCTTTAAATAAATTTCAGGATCTTTTTCGCTTTTTAAACAAGTTTCTAATCTTTTTGTTGGGTTAATCATACAATTTTCAATCATATCAACAACAAAACTAACAATTTGACTATATAAACATCTTTTAAATTCATTTTCTAAAATATTCATAAAAGTATATTTTCCTTTTCCATGGAAAACATTACTGATATAACTTTCAATAAAAAAAACTGCATTTACAAATAAATAAAAAGCCATTCCAAATAAAAATATTATTACTCTTATTTGATATGATTCTAAATTATTTGAATTAAATATCATATTTATTACATCTTCTTTTTCTTTCACTAAATTCCAATAAAATAAACAAAATTTCCTATTATCAAATTTTATTGCATCTTCATAAGCTAAATCATTTAATTGCTCTGTGTCAAAATTATATTCATTTTCTTCTAATTCTTCTACTTCTATTATTTCATTTTCTAATATATTTATTTTTGGCTTTTCTTTTAGTTTTGATGTAGAATTAATATCTTTAAATTTAGAAATATTATTTATTGAATTTGAATTCTTTTCATCATTAATATTTTTTTTATTATTATTAATATTATTTGATTTTTTTGAAATTCGAGAAAATCTTGTTTTTTCTTTTGTTAAAGATCTTTCACTTGAATAAATTGAAGATTCAGTTAAATTAATATTTGCTTTAGTTTTTATTTTATTTTTTTTTTCGTCATTTAATGATAATTCCTTAATTTTATTATTATTTTTTTTCATTAAATTTCCAGGAGATTCATTAGGAAACCATTTTTCTAAATTTTCACTTCCAATATATTCATCATTATAACTATCATTATTGTTATCATTAATATTATGATTTAAATGAGTGATTTTATATTCATTATCGTGATTATAAAAATTTGATTTTGGCTCATTTGTTTTATTAGTTTTTTTTCTATCATTATTTATATCACTTATTACAAAATTATTCTCTGTACTTTCATTAATTTGATAATTTTTTTTTGGAGGATTTCCTTTTTTTTCTTTCGCATGTTCTTGTAATTGAACTAAAATAGTCATAAACCCATCTTTAAGATACATTAAATAAAAAATAAATTGAATGACTACTATTATTATAATAATCCAACTCCCAATATTATTAGATAATTTTTTGATATTAAAAGACCATTTATAACAAGTAAATATCATAAAATTTGCATTTGTTAATATTTCAGCAAATTCTCCAGTTAAAGAATTATTTAAAGAATCAAATAAAAAACTATTTTTTGTTTTACATTCACATTGAGCTTCAAATGTATTTTCAGTAAAATTTAATCCAATATATTTACAATTACTTTCACATAAACTAACATTTTGATAATATTTTTCTATTCTTTCTTTTAAAGAAACATCTTTCCCTTCTTTTGAAGTAAAAGGATAACAATGATCATTAAAAAAAGGGTCATTAATATCATATATATCTATTCCTAAATTTTTCATTTCATTTGCTAATTCAACATTTGAATTTGTTTCATTTAAATTTATATTTATTATTAAAGTTTCATTTGAACAAATTGAATTATTTATTCTTGTTCCGTTATCAAAAAAGAAAGCATATGAAAAAGAAGAAGTTGATTTTTTATTTTTTTTATATTCCCCAACTAAAGTTATTATATTTTCATTTGAAGGAATATGAAAATTTGTTCTAAGTAAATTTATACAATTTAATCCATTTATTGAAGAACCTTCTATACAATCTTCTCTTTTTGAAATTGTTATTTTTAAAGTGTTTGAAGAATTTTTTATTATTACAATAGTATTTGAAATAGGATAATAATTAGAATAATTTTTGCCTATTATATCAACATTTATTTCTAAATCACTTAAAGACATTTCTTTAATATATTTTTCATAATAGCATTTATTTGAATCATATTCACATTTATTTAAAATATCATTTTTAACATATTTACTTGGACAATTTTCAACACATGAATTTTCATAAGAATATAATTCTTCAGCTTTATTTTTGCAAAAAATACAAGTACCACTTTTTAAACAATTTTCAACACACTGATTATTTTCACTGATATAAATTAATCTATTTGAAGGACATTCACTAGTACAAATATAATTATTATTATCATCTAAATACCATTTTTCATTTAAATTACATTCTCTAACACAATGTTTTTCAATTATTGGATGAAATATATAATTATCATTACATATATCACAATTTGTTGAAGTTGAAGAAGGAATATTCGAACATGTTTTACATGAATCATCGCACATATAAATTATTTTTTCAGATTCTTTTAAAAAACTATTTTCAGGTTTATTTTCTTCACTATAACAATTCATTGGTGATTCTTCATTTTTAATGGGATAATATTTATTGTTTGTATCACAGGTAATACATTCATTTTCTGATTTTGAAAGTTCTGTACAAGTTAAACACTCAATTTGACATCTCTCAAATTCATTTGAAGAAGAATTAAAAAAATATTTTTCAAATTCCGTTGAATCCAAAACACAATTATGTTCATTAATAGGTGATTTATAATATTTAGTTCCACTTTCTTCATTTTTACAAGAAATACAATTATGATTATTATCATCTCCATTAGCAGAACAAGTTTCACAAGATTCAAAACAACCAATAAATTGTTTTTCCCCATCTTCAATTAATACATATCCATTAGGTTGAGTTTCATTTTATAACATTTTGTTAAAGAATTAACATTTAAAGGATAATATTGTTGAGAAGTATCACAAGTTAAACAAATTGGATTAATTGAATTAGAAAAAGAATTACAAGTGAGGCAATTTTCATCACATTTCATATATATATTAGAATCTAAATAATATCCATCTGGTCTACTTTCATTTTTATAACATTCAGTTATTCCATTATCCTTTGTTAAAGGATAATATAAATTTACTTCATCACAAGTTTTACATGATTCTGAACTTTTATCATATATATATTCACATTCATTACAATTTGGAAAATTATTTGAACATGAAATAATTAATTTTATAAAACATTTACCCTTTAAAACATTAGATGTATCATAAACTTTATAATTAAAAGAATATTCTCCAGTTTTTAGTCCTGAGTAAAATGTAAATATATTTGAATTTTCTAAAATATAATAATAATTATTGTTGATAATTTCATTATTAATAAAAAATTGAATGGAATTTTCTTTTGAATTTATTTCATTTGTTTCAATTTCAACTTTATAATTAGAATCTTTAACATGTATAGAAATATAAATTGTATCATTTAAATTTACTGAAAGAGGGACTTGATTATTATCACTTAAACTTTCAAGTTTAATATCAAAACAAATAGGAATAAATAATAAATAAAAATAAGCATCAGTACCATTATTAAAGAAAAACCCAATATCTTTTCCTTGAAGACCAACTAAATTTAAATTAATAAAACTTGAACTATCACTTAATGATGAAGAAGTAACTAAATTCAATGAACTTTCACTAATTGAAATATACGAATAATAAAATATCCCATCATTTTTATTTTTACAAGTTACACCAAAAGAATCACTTGAAATATAAGCAATAGAAACATAATCAATATCTTGAATACAATTATCAATTGCATTAAAATAACCATCATTATTAGTAGGAGCAACTTTAGTAAGGTAATTTGAAGTATTTATATTAACAATAACAGTGTAAAGTTCATAATGTTTTATCATTGCTAAAATAAATTTATCATCACTAAATTTTTTTAATTTAAAACCCATATCCCAAGTATCAGAAAAAGGTTCAATCATATATTGACCATGAACTCCTATATAAGGATGAATTATATTTGTATTTCCTGTAATTTAAGTCAAAGAATTATCAAAAATCCAATAATGAGTTTCATGAGGGTTAGCTTCATTAATATAAACAAACAAACTTTGAATTAATTGACACACAATCTGTATTTTTATAATAAGTATTCCTATTTCTTTAGAAGCTTTTTGTGTTAATGTATTATCATAGAGAAAAAAATTGTTTTATTTCTTGAATTCACTTCAATAACAGTAAATAAATTATCTAAACAAGCTAATGAAGGAAATTTAATTTAATTTCCTGTGGAATAAATTTTATTTTGTGAAATATTATCTTTGTTTATAATTTCAATCATATCTTTATTAATTATTACTATTTTTCCTGTATTTAATTCACATGTTTGTCCATAAAAAGAATGACTTAAAGTATTTGTTTTAGTTTTGTCAGGATAATCATGTGATGATAATTGTTTGATTATAATAAGTGTTTCAACTGAAAAAAAATCATATTTGTTTGTATATATATTTTAATGAAACACCATTTTCATAATCATTTAAAGCATAAATTGCAGCTGCATTTGAATATATTTTTATATAATCTTCTTGTTTTGTAAGTTTAATGAATAAAAATAAAATAAAGAAATTCATTTTTTTTCTTAATTTATTTAAACAGAATAAAAGAATAATAACATTATAATTTTCAATCTCAAAATTAATTATTTTAAAATAAAATTTAAAAATAATAAATAAAATGTCCTTATTAAAAAAACAAAATAACAGTCAAACAAAAATATCAAATAATGGAAAAAATGCTCTTTCAAAAAGATTAATCAGTGAAATTCCAAAACCAAAAAATCAAAAGATCAAAAAACAATATGAAACAAAAGAAAAAAAAGAAAACGACAATTTAAATTATATAAATGATAATATTTCAAAGAAACAAAATAATATTCTTAAAAAGAATTTAAATGAAAGTACTTATTCTACTTCAACAAATACAACAATTACAAATTTACAATATTGCATTTCTGAAAGAATGATTAAAGTACCTAAAATTTTTTACAAAAAAAAAGCACATAAAACTTGTTTTTCTTCAAATAAAAATAAAAATCAAATTAATGAAGAAAAATTTAATGATGAAAACTTTAATAATTCAAATATAATTAATAATAAATTAAATAATAATAATACAAATTTAAATAATAAAAATAAGGAGAATAACTTTAAAAATAATATAGAAAACATTAAATACAATAAATCAAGTGATAATAAAAATCTAAATAATATTAAAAAAAATGATATCACAAATTTTTTAAATTTAGAAATAAATTTAGAAGATTTATTATTAATAGATGAAAAAATTAATCAAATAAAAGAATCTTTTACTCAAGTGAAAAATTTTCAAAATGATATATTACAATTACAAATATATGAATGGTGGAATTTTTATTTAAATTCTTCAATAAATGGGGATTTCAAACAATATTTTATTGATAATTATTCAAAAAATATAATTCATTTTTATCAAATTATTCAATATGCTTTTATGATGATATTATATGATTTATGTTTTTTGGAAAATTTAATAGAAAGAAATAAAAATAAAATAAATTCAGTTTTAAATCTTTTACAAAGAAATTTTCTTTTAATTTGTGATTATATTTTAACTAAAATAAATATTGAATATAATAATAATTTATGGGTAGAAAAAATAAATATTTTATTAAAAAATCAACTTCCAAAAAATAATTCTTCCCAAAATAATATAGAACAAATAAAAATAAATAACCAAATATCATATAATATAATAAATGATATATTATTAATAATTCATGTAATAAATGATTTAAACAATGAAAAAATAAAAATAAATAAAAATTTAAATTTACAAAATCCAAAATCACTTTTTTACCTTTATAATATATTTTATGATAAAGATCAAAATGAGATCTTATCAATATCTAATGATATGGTAAAAAAAATTTTCTTTGGAAAAATATATAAATGTCCAAATCCAAAATCAAGTCAAGTCCCAGCAAATTTGCAATTAATATTAAGTGAAAATAAAGAAGATGAAACAATTATATCAAATGAAACAAATGAAGAAATAAATACACATTTTATAACATATGAAAATGAAAATATTAATGAAATAAATAATATATATAATAATGAAACAAAACAAATTTTCACTGTTTCAAATATTAATTTTATGGAAGAAGAAGAAGAATATAATAATAATAATATATATAATAATTCCTTTAATCTTCCAAAAAATTTTTCCTATAAAAATAAAATGAAATATTTTTCTAATTTCACCAATGAAAATTCATCCATAACAAAAATTCCATTTTTAAAATATCTCCCTCAAAAAAAATTAACATTAGTATTAGATTTAGATGAAACAATAATAAGTTTCTTAATGACAAATATAAAAACTGGAGAAGGAAAATTACGTTTAAGACCATATTTAAAAAACTTTTTAGAAGAAATATCTAAAATATATGAAATAGTAATTTTCACAGCAGGAACAAAAGATTATGCTGATCCAATTTTAGATATAATAGAAAAAGAAAATAAATATTTTTCATATAGATTATATAGAAAACATACTATAGTAATGGGAAATTATTATATTAAAGATATATCTCGTTTAGGAAGAGATTTAAGTAAAATTATTATTGTTGATAATATGCCTCAAAATTTTAGATTACAAAAAGAAAATGGAATTTTAATTCACAGCTTTTTTGGAGAAGATGAAAATGATAATGCACTTTTTCATTTAAAGAAAGTATTAGTTAGAATTTTTGAAGAAAATGATGATGTTAGAAATTGTATTAAAAAATATAAAAATGAAATTATTAGGAAAATTTCTAGTAAGAATGATATTTATTTTGAAGGATAAAAATATTTTTATTTTTTGATTTTTTTTATCTTTCATTTTTTTTGATAAAGAAAAGGTTTATAGATAATACTTTTTTTATTTATTTTTGTAAATATATATTTTTTTTCTTATATGATTAAATTGAAAAATATTAGTTTTAAAAAAGTAAAAAATTTAATAGTTTTTTAATTATATTTAAAGAAAAATAAAAAAATAACAATATATTAATAATTTATATATTTAATTTTATGTAAAAAATAAAAAGTCAAATATTTATAATGTTAATTTATATATTAATTAAAAACTCTAATCATCTTCTTCAAGTATATTTTTTAATATTCCAGTAGTTTTTCTTTTTTTATAATTTTTCATTTCAGTATCTTTACATTTAATTTTTTTTTTTTTTTCTGTAAAATCACCATTAAATTTATTTTCTTTTTTAACTTCAATGTCAATTTTATCATTGACTAAACTTTTATCAGAAGTATTATTTTCAAGAATTTCATCAACATTATCCGAAACATTTCTTGGAATATTTTGATTATTATTACAATTTATTTCTGAAAGAGTTATTCTATTTCTATATTTAAAACTAGTTTTTTCATTTATAAATAATTTTACTTTAGAATCTGATTTATCTGAATTTTCATTTGGAACAAAAAATGACAAAAAAAAAGCATCTTGAAAATTTTTTCTTTGTTTTCTTTTCGTTCTTATTATTTTCTCACTTATTTCAGAAATTAAATTATTATTTGCAAAAGATTTTAATAAATATAAATAATCTAATATAATTTGTTTATCGCTTTCTTTAAATTTTTTATTTGTTTTCATTTGTGAATTAAAAATAATTTGACAAATTTTTTCAAAAACAAAATAAAATTGATAGAAATAAATACTTTTAAAATCATTATTAATTTCTAATTTTTTTCCTAATTTCATATCTTTATCAACTAAATAATTTTTAAATGAAGACCAACCTTTAATTGAAATTAAATTTATTTCCTCTTCTGAAAATATTTTATATTTTAAACAAAGAAATTTTAATAAGAAAGTTTTTAAACCTGTGATTAAAAAATAATATACTAATTTCATATCCATTTTATTTAAATTTTCTTCTAATTTATAATTTTTTAATTTTGATTTAAAAACACATAAATTTGTTTCATAATCAATATATAAATAATCAAAAATTAAAAAAATTTGATTTGCTTTTTCAAATTTAAAATCTCCAATTAATTTTCCTATAAATTCATAAAATTGAAATTTAAAAATACAATCTTTAAGTGTATTTGTTCCTGAAATAAAGTAATTTTCTATTAAATTATCATTTAAAACTTCTAAAAATTTATTCAAAAAATTTTTTTTAACTGATTTTATTTTTAATTTTGTTAATCTATAACAAAAAAGTTCAAAAACATTTTCATTTGAATTTATAAATTTATTTTCATTATCTTTAATTTTAATAAAAGAATTAATTAATTGAGAAGAAAAAAATAAATTTTTTTGAAATATATAAGAATTAACCAAACATTCTTTTAATAAACCAAAAAATTTTTCATTTGAAATTTTTAAAATTTTTTCTAATAAAATAGAAGAAATAAATCTAATTTCACTATTAATATCAAATAAGGAAGGAAAAATTTCAGGTAAAATTTTATGAACATTTAAATTACCTAAATTAACAATTAATTTTAATAATCTTATTGTATTTAATCTAATTAAAACAGAACTATCATTAATCATAAAATTACTTATTGAATCAATAAATTTTTCAAAAAAAATATGAATTATTCCAAAGTCAAATTCTATGTTTTTTTCTTTTTGTTTTTCCGAAGTTAAAATAGAAATTTTTTGAAAAAAATTATAAAAAGTTCTTAATAATATTATTTTATCATTTTGTTCCGTTAAATTATCAAAAATATATTTTATACAATCTGAACTTCTAATTAAATATTTAGGAAATTTAATCCAAAAAAAACTAAAACTTTCAAAACTTTTTAAATTTATTTTAAAATTGTTTGGATAAGTTGTAAAAAAAGTTAATAAATTAAATATTTTTTCTGTAATTTCATTTAAATTATCATTATTAAAAAATTCTAAAATTTGATTTTGATTAATTGAATAAATAATATAACTAAATAAAGAAATTGATTTTGAAATAATCGAATCAGGATAAGACAATTGATTATTATTTTCTGTAAAATTATTTTGGACTTTTAATAAAAAATTAAAATTTTGTACAACTAAATGTTGAATTTTATCAATGAAAATTAAATTTTTATTAATTAACTTAAAATATGTTTCTAAAGCATTAATCATAACATAAGTAGGTCTATTAATAATAATATAAATTAAATCATTTTCAATTTGATTAATTAAATCATTTTTAAAAACTTTATTACTTTTATTATTATCTTCAAATGAAAAAATATTACTTAAAATTTCACAACTTAATTGAATAATAATATTACTTTTATTATTAACAATTGAATTATATTCTTCTTTACTATTATTTAATTTTCTAATTGATTTAATTGGAGAATTTTGACTAAAATAGTTACATATTTCTTCAATATAAATAGAAAGTATTTCACTATTGTATTTTGAAATTATTTTTAAAAGAGTTAAAGCATGAATTATATATGTCAAATCATTATTAGTTATTTCTTTTGAATTTTTTTCAATAAATAAATAATTTTCAAACAAAAAACTTATCATAATTTCATATTGTTGTTTTTTTAAATCTAAATTTATTTTTTCAAATAATTTATAAATATTTTCACTTATTATTGTACTTCCTTCTGAAATTTCATTCATTTCAATTGAAAGATTAATAAAAATTTGTAAAATTTGTTTTAAAAGAGAATAATCATTCTTTAGTTTAAAAGCATTTAAAAAAAAATCATAAATATAATTTTTAATTTTTTCACTTTCACTAGTATCATTTATTTTATTTAAAAAGATAGTAATTATACCTTGTAAATTATCTCTTTCATTTTCAAATAAAACTAAATTGGAAAAAGCTTTTATTATTCTTTTTCTAATTAAAAAAGAGGATTCATTAATATTTTCATATAAAATAGTAATTAATCGGTCTCTATTAATTTTCTCATTTTGATATAATTTAAATAATAAATTAAAAGAATATTCTCTGATTAATAAAGAAGAATCACATAATAAAGGGGTAATTAAATTAACTTGAAAATTTTGAAAGATAATATCTTTTTTTTCAAAATTAATAAATTTTTCTAAAATTTTCATTGATTTATGTTTTATATTCCAATTTTTTTCATTTAAAATTATATCTATAATTTTAATATGTCCTGTAATAAGTAAATTTACATAAAAATGAAAAAAATAAAAATATTTTATTGTATTTTCATCAATAATTATATCTTGATGAAGATTATAAGTTCTTTCTTTTTGAATTTTATAAAATTGAATTAAAGAATTATAAAAATTATTATATGTTGCATTTTTCATTTTATTATCATTAATTAATATTTTTAATAAAATTTGAAAACTTTTTTGAATATTATCGCTAATGATTTCATTATCAAAATTATTAGATATTCGAATGAATGTCAATAAATTAATTTTCAAAAATAAAAAAGCTTTTTTATAAAGTAAATTTTGATATAATAAAAATTTGTCAAAAAGATTAATATTTTCTTCTTTAGAATCATAAATGTTATTGTTTTTTGATAATTTTCTTTTTGAAATTTCTTTAATAATTTCATCATCAATATCAATTAAATTCATTTCATTTTCTTTTTCAAAAATAATTCCACAAGATTCAAAAAAACTTTTCATATTACAAAATCCACAAATTGATAAATTATCATCTTTTTCAGGATCAATTAATTGTAATCTTAAATTTGTTTGAAATTTACATTTTTGACATTTAAAAGAATTTTCTTTATTTATTGTGGTAAATGAACAAGAAAAACATTCACAATTTTTTTCATTATAATTTATTGAACTTTTTTTCTTTTTTTTGATTTTTTTAATATTATTATTCTCATTTTTTTTTTCAAAATATTCTTCAAATAATATTTTATTTTCTTTTCCAAAACATAAATAACACTCTTTCATTATTTGAAAATCTTCCAATAAATTATTTAATAATATTTGTAAAACATTCATTAAAAATTTTTTTGTGTTTAAATCAAAATCTGTATTTGTACAAAAATTTAATATTGTTAAATAAAAATTTGTTATTAAAGGTTGAACAATACAAAATTCAATATTATATTTTATTTTTAATAAATCATTTAATATACAATATATAATAAGACTAATTTCTTTTTTATTCCAATCAAAAATTTTTTGAATAAAATCATGAAAACTTTCAATAAATTTATCATTAATGTAATTTAACGAATAAAATTTTAAAAAAAGGTAAGTAAATAAACAAATATTTTTTGAATTAATACAATGATATTCTTTAAAATATTTTGTATAATTGATATAAAGTTTATTATCAAAATTATAAAATTTAAAATTTTCAGAGTAATAGTTATTTTGTTTTAAAAAGTTATTAAAACATAAAAGAAAATTTTCTATGAATTTTTCATAAAAAAAATTATCATCTAATAATTCAAGAATAGAAATAATAATTTCTGAAAGAATAATTCCAATATTTGAAAATTCATAATGATTAAAACATAAAAAACATATTTGAAAAAGATATTTATATTGTTCAATTGAAAAACAAATATTATATAATTTCCTATTACAAATCATTTTATTAAAAGTTTCTAAATATTTAGTAATGAAAATTTTTTCTCCTTTTGATAATTCTTCATTATTAAAATAATTATTATTATTATTTAAATAATCAAATAAATATTTTAGTGAAATGGTTAAAAATAAATTTGGTTGGATTAAATATCTAACTGATAAAATAAGGAAATATAATTCTATCACATAATCAATTATTTTAAGAAAAAGATATTTAATTTTAAAATAATCATTATTATTATTTTTTTTATCTTTAGTTTTTTTATTTAAAAATTCAAAAATATTTTCTATTATCTGGGCGGAATTTTTATTTACTAAATCAAATAAATTTACTATTTCATTATTAATTGATTTCTTTTTAATAAGAATAAAGATTTTTTTTAAAAGAAATAAAAAAAAATCTGCATAAAAATAAACTTTATCTTCATCATCATATAGTATTTCTTTATTTAATTCAAGTAAAATATGATTTAAATTTTCTTCTTCATTTCCTTTTATGTCGTTAATTTGCTTTATTAAATTATCATTATAATAATTTAAATCATTGATTTCATAAAAACAAAAATTTTGATTTGAAAATATTTCTAAGAAATTAGCTGGAGTTTCTGAATAATCAAAATTATCATTTTTATTATTTTTATTTTCTAAATTTTCTTCTAAATCAAGTCCTGTTTCTAATTCATTTTCATTTTCATTTTCAGAATCATTTTCTATTTTTTGGCTTTCTTCATCACTATCATATTTATTTATTTCTTCCTCTTTTATTTCTTTTATTTTCTTTATTTTTTTCTTCTTTTTATCTTCAATAACTCTTTTATTTTCTTTATTCATAATTTTGACTTTTTGTTTATTTTAATTATTAGATAAAATTTATATGAAAAATAAAATTATATTATTTTTTAAAAAAAATTATCTTTATGAATAAAACATATTTTTTATAAATAAAAAATGGAATATATAGAAAACACAAATTCAAATCAATTAGAAGAAGACGTTAATTTAAATAATGAAAATTACCAAAATTCCAATTTTGAAAATATAAATAATAATAATGAAATAAATAATAATGAAATAGAAGAAGAAAATAATAATATAGAAGAAAAAACAGAAGGATCTGAATTAATGTATATTTATGAATGGGTAGATTCAATTCAATTAAGTAGACAAAAAAAAAAATATTGCAAGAGATTTTTGTGATGGAGTTTTATTTGCAGAAATTATAAAAAATTATTTTCCTAAATTAGTTGATTTACATAATTATCCTTCTTGCTCTTCTACGAAACAAAAAATTAGTAATTGGAAAACTTTAAACGAAAAAGTATTGAAAAAAATAAATTTAAAAATTAATAATAATGAAATTAATGATGTTATTAATTGTAAACCATTAGCAATTGAAAATTTATTACAAAAATTATATTTTGTTTTAAGCAATAAATTCAATTCTGAAAATCAAAATAATTTTTATAATAATCTTTATGATAATAATGGGAATATAAATGTGGAAAATTTAAGGAATATATTAAATGAAAAAGAAAATGCTGTAAAAGAATTAAATGATGTTATTAAAATTTTTGAAATGAAATTAGAAGGTGCTAATAATTATATAAAGAAATTAGAAGAAAAAGTAAATAATTTAACTGAAAAAATTAGGAGTAAAGGATATAATATTTAAATATTTATTTTCTTCTTTTTTTAAATAGGTTTTTTTTTATATAGAATTAACCAAAAAAATTTTATTTTTCAATTTTTTCCTTCTAGAAATTAAATAAATGTCTATTAAAATTTTATAAAAAAAATATTAATAATTAAATAATAATATATTACATATAATTAACTTAAATATTATTATTACATTTTTTTTATCATTGAAAAATAATTTAAGGAAAATTTGGTATTTTTATATTGGATTTTTCTATTTTTTCATTTTGAATATTATTATCAAAATATTCTTTTGAAGAAATCCATCCTCTAGGAAATTCTTTATAATAATATTGATTATTTTTAATTTCATTTTTTAATTTTTCTTTATTATATATTGAATTCATTACTGGATCTTTAAATTTTTTTTCACTTAAATTTAAAGATTTATTTTTTTTTAAATTTATTTTTTTTCCTTCATTTTCTTCTTTTAAATATTTTTCTACTTTATTTAAATAATCTTCTGTGAAATCTCCGTTTGTTATTATATTTAAGAAATTATCTCCCATTTTTTCTTTTAAATAATTTATTATGTTTTTATTTTTAAATATATTTTTAATAATCTTTTCTACTCTATTTATTTTATCTTTTATATTTTTTGTATTTACTTTATTTTTATTTCTTTCATTAATATCATTCAATCTTAAATTATTATAAATTAGATTTTTATTATTTAAATTATTTGAATTTTTTATTATGTTTGGATTAAAATTTTTTTGAAAAACATTTTTATCTTTTATTTTTAAATTTTCTTTATTATCAATAGAATTATTATTAAAAGTATTATTATTAATATTCTTTATAATATTATTCTTATGAGTATTATTTTGAACTGTATTATTATTATATGTATTATTATTATTTTTATTTACACTATTATTTTTACTATTATTTTTTTTTGAATTTATTTCTATATCTGAATCATCAAGTTGGAAAACATATTCATTTTTAATTTTATTCATATCTTCATTTTTTTTAACCATTGAATTCAAATGATTTTTAGAATCTGATTTTTTATTCTTATTAACATTTTTTATATCAATTTTAGGTATTCTTGAGCTTTTATTTTTTTTATTGTCAAAATTTATTTTTTGAAAATTAAAAGTACAATTATTTTTATTAATAATATCATGTACTATTTTATTATTTTCAATTTTATATTTATTTTTATTTTCATTAGTTAAATCAATACTACTTTTATTTTTATTCAAATTATGTAATAAATCTTTTCTATTAAAAGTATTATTTAATAATTCATTATTATCATTTGATTCATTGAAACTATAATTTTTTGAAGGAATAACATTTTGATTTCTAATATTATTTAAATAATCATTCATTAAGGTATTCTTCTTATTTTTCTTTTCTGAACTTCTTGAAAAATATATTTTTTTAATATTTTGAATGGGAGATAAACTAGAATATTTTTTTAAAGGAGATTGAAGGTTGTAATATTTTATTTTATTAGTTTTATTTAAAATATTTGAAGTTTTTTCTAAAATATCATTTGTATATATAAAACTTTTATTATTATCAAAAGATAAATTTTTTCTTTTGGTGAAATTTTTTAAATTTATTTTGTTTGAAAAGATTTTTTTATTATCATCATAAGATAAATTTCCTAAATTTTTATTATTAAAAGAACTTTTTGTTTCAAAAGTAGTTGATTCAAAATTAGAATTGAGTTTATATAGATTATTATTACAAAAAGGACAAATAATATTTTTTTTTGCATTTAATAAATTATGTATTGTACATTCTTTTTCACAAATTAATAAATTTAATTCATTAATTTTATTATTTGAATTTAAAAGTTGATTTTCAAGACAAAAAATTTGATTTTTTAGATTTTGAATTGGCTCTTTATTATAATTTTCATTAGGATTTAAATTTTTAATTAAATTTATTATATTTTGTAATTCAAAAGATAAATCACATAAAAATTGAAATATTTTTTCTTGATTATTCATATATAAATCTTGTTTAATTTGTTGAAGATTTAAAATAGAATTATTAAGACAATTAATTATTTCATTAAGTGAATTTGGAGAAAACATTTTATTTTTAATTTATAATTTTTATATTATATTAAAATAAAAAATTTAATTAAATTTTATTCATTGTTATTAATGTTACTATTATTATTAATAGATTGAGAAAAATTTAAATTTCCCATTGCAAAATTTTCATTTCTCATTTCTTTAACAACTTGAACTAAAGCTTCTGGATTTACTCCTTTTTCAATCATAGTAATTAATATACTTAAAGTTTCTCTACTTATTCCACAATTTAATATTTGGGACATTTCAAATAATATTTCTAATGATTCTTTTGATTCTTCTAATTCTAATTGATTTAATTTTTCCATTTAATTTAATAATTTTTTTTAATTTTAAATTTTGTTTTTTGGAAAAAGTATGAAGTAAAATAATTAAATATGATTATATTTTAATTTTTAAAATAACTTTTAACTGTACTAAATGTAAGTAATATCAAAATAAAAAATATTAAATTAAAGAAAATAAATTAAAATTTAAAGTCAATATTTTGTTTAAAAAGAATAATTGGTTTTTAATAGCATTTAATTGTAAAACCTAAAAAAATATTTCAAATATATTATCTCACTGATTTTTTATATATAAAAAAAAAAATTAAAAAAAAAAAACTTAAAGATTTTTAATTCTTTTTCCCTTTTTCCAAATTCCATAAGTAGTAAATTTAGTTTTCCCATTAAAATATTCTCCTTTCCCATCTTTGAAATCATTTTTCCATTCTCCTTTATAATAATAACCATTTTTATAAGTAAATATTCCATAACCATTTGCTTTTCCTTTAATAAAATTACCTTCATATTTTTCTCCATTTTTATAAGTATATTTTCCTTTTCCTTCTCTAATCCCATTTTTATATTCTCCTTCATAAATATCTCCGTTTTTAAAATAAAAAATCCCTTTTCCATCTAATTTACCTTCTTTATTTATTGTTCCATAATATTCCCCATTTGTCATATTTATTTTCACTTTTTTTTCTATATTATTATCATTATTATTATTTGATATTTTTGTATAATTTATATTATCATGGTCATTTATTTTTTTGTTTGATTCTGTTAAACTATTTCTTTTTGAACAATCATTATTTTGTGAAATTTCTGTTATTATTCTTTTGTCATCAATATTTTTTATTATTGAACTCTCACTGTAATTATATTTAAGGTCAAATTTTGGGAAATTTTTTTGTGTGTTTTCACTTGGATAAAAAGTAGTAATTAGATTTTCATCTTGTTTTAACCTCAAAGAAGGTCTTCTTGAAGTTTTTAAACTTATATTATTAGAATCATTATTTCTTTTTTTTAAATATTTAAATTCTAATTTATCTTTTTCTTCTTTCATATCTAAATTTAAATTTCTTTCAGTTAATAATTCCATTATATTTAAATTTTGTCTATAATCTAATTTTGATTCTTTTAAAAAAAAATTATTTTTATCTTCTAAAAAGGGCTCAATTTTTTTTTCAACTGATATAAAAATTTCATCTTCATCATCTTCTTCTTCTTTACTTAAAGGATAAACAATATTATTAAATTTTAAAACATTTCTCACATTAATAGCTAATTTATAATTAAAATCAATTTCTTGATGAGTAATGTATTGACATAAAATTTCTTCAGCAAAGCAAATTTCCGAAAGATTAAGATTAATGTAATTATCAATTAAATTATTTAATTTTTCCATTTGTAAATTATTTTTTAAATTTTTTAACTTTTCTTCAATTCTTTCAAAATTTTTTTCAAAATGATTCAAACAAATTTTATAGTAATTAACTTCAATTTCATTTAATTTAATATCTTCATTTAATTTTAATTCATGCAAATTATGTTCTTCTTCATCTTGACATAATTGACAAAATCCACATAAACATTGAGTACAAAAACCAATTAATTTTTCACCTTCATGTTCTGAATTATTACATTCAGTATCATAGACATATTCTCCCTCTCCTATATTATTCTTTAAAAAATCTTCTAAAGTTTCCATGTCGTTGATATGATATTCTTCACATATTCCATTTATAAATATTTTTTTTTCATCATATTCTATTCCCAAAAATAACGTTTGATAACAATTGGGACAACGAAATAAAGATTTAGGTAAATTTTCATCTTCCATTTTTTTATATTTAGTTTTTAATCATATTATTTTTTTTTAATTGACTTGGTTTTGTTATATTTGTATTTTTAGATATATATTATTTTTTATTTATTCAATATAATTGCTTTATTAATAATAATTTATACATTTTCTTTTAATGTATAATTTTTGAGTTAATTCTTTTTAAGCTTTTATTTTTTTATA
>JAEEGK010010730.1_pt1 | contig 21097 bp, 17 predicted proteins | sample 8958771 | NCBI WGS metagenome assembly JAEEGK01 (sample SAMN16246547, study PRJNA631951) | gut metagenome | biome: gut microbiome; feature: rumen; material: SC-attached | host: Bos | place: Iran: Karaj | collected 2018-10 | reverse complement strand
AGATCTCCGTTTCTTGCCTGTTTCATTCTTCCTGTAACATAGTGGACGGACTTAACAAGATTTGCAGAAAGACCTGTTGACATAAGGACAACCAGGATCATCGCAAAAACTCCGATGATTGCAACCAGTATGAGCTGCCTTCTCTGAAGACGGGTAAGTTCCGAAAGGCTTGTTACGTTCACAACATCCCAGGAGAGTTTCTCATCATGCATCAGATATACTGCAGCATCTGCTGATATCTGTGGATAGTTTTTCTTTAAAAAGAAGTCATAGTCGGAAAGTCTCTTTTCATCTGACACGGTCATATCCGTCACAGGCTGACCTATAAGCTGCCTCTCATCTCCAAAGGTGACGATCTGTCCCTTATCGTCCACTATAAAATTAAAGATCCTGGTATCATCGCTGGAATTAAGGCAGATATCCTTAAGGAAATCCTCATCCACACTTACTATCACAACTCCGCAGTCCTTGGTCAGGGACTTGTAATCAATGATCCTGTGAGCCATGTGAAAGAGGTAGTAATCCTTATTTGCAAAATTCGTTCCAAACTCCGTGGGATATAAATGAACATTATTGTCCTGTTCGATATCCGCATATAGCTCATCCTGGGTCTTGCTGAAATTATCAAGCCAGGAGCTCTTATAAGTGGCAGGCGTCATCTGCTCGTAGGTCACAAACTCGCCGCCGGGAGTTATCACGGAAACCGCCCTGATGTAGTCCTTGGTGTATAGGAGCGAACTCATAAAACGGCGCATCTGGTTTATCGCCACAGCTTCATTGGTGCCCTCGTCAATCTCGAACACCCACTTGACCATGTTGTCATCGGTGTAGAGCTGATAGAGCACATCCTCATAGGCTTCAAGGGAAATATTAAGATTGTTGTCCAGCTGCTTTAAGCTGCTCTTGGACATCATCTCGGTGTTTCGTGAAAGAGTCACCGACATGCTTATATAGGAAAAGACTCCCAGAATGATGATAGGGAGCATGCTCGTCAAGATAAAGACCCTGATCAGTCTGTTGCGCAGGCTCGTTTTTTTCATACTCTTCTCCACCCCAAAAATGAAAAATCAGAGGATTATATCTCCTCTGATTATCATATATTCCGCGGGCTAACCTTTCAAGAATTATCCCTTAACGGCACCGTTTGTCATTCCGCTTATTATATAGTTCTGCATGAAGATAAAGATCAGTGTGACCGGTATGATGGCAACGATTGCAAAGGCAGTCAGGTAACTCCACTTGGTTCCGTACTGGCCCATGAAATTAAAGATACCTGCGGTGATAGGTCTTTTCTCCTGATCTAAGATAAATGTCATTCCGTAAGCCAGATCTCCCCAGGCATAGAGGAATGAGAATATCGCGCACACGATAACACCGGGCTTGGCAACAGGAACAAGGATCTTCATGAATGCCATCATCCTGGTGCAGCCATCGATGTAAGCAGCTTCCTCCAGGGCCTTTGGTATCGATGCAAAATAGTTTTTAAGTATCAAGACGGAGAAAGGGATTCCGATGGTTGCATCTGCCAGGACAGGTGCCCACCAGGTATTGTAGATCTTCATATTCCTGAACATTATGAACATAGGAGTTAAAAGAACTGATACCGGCAGCATCTGTGTTACCAAAAAGCCCAGGAGCATAGCTTTTCTTCCGACAAACTTATATCTTGCAATGGCGTAGGATGCAGGAACTGCGAGGACTACAGCAATCAGCATCGCGCCTGTTGATATAACAAAACTGTTAAAGAATGACTTGAACATATTGAAGTCGCCATTCTCAATCTGAGCTGCGTAGGACTTGGTGTTGAGCTCATGAGGATACCAGGTTGGCGGTATCATGAATATCTCTTTTTCTGTTTTAAAAGATGTTATCAGTGTCCAGAACAATGGGAAAAGAAGCAGCACCAGTATCACCACGGATACGATACATAAGATCACATTGTTCTTTCCTGTTATTTTCTTCTCGTCCATCAGTCTTCCTCCCCCTGCATAGTGATCTTCAGATATAAAAGTCCCACAAGAAACAGTATCAGGAACAATACATTTGCAACCGTTGATCCTTTGCTGTATTGGAACAGATCAAAGGATAGCTTGTAGGAATAGGTGGAAAGAAGGTGCGTGGAATTGACCGGTCCTCCTTCAGTCATTACGTAAACAAGATCATATACCTTGAAGGTGTAGATAAATCCGAGAACCAGCACCGACTCGATGGTTGGACGAAGCAGCGGCAGAGTTATCTTTATCAGCTGCTGCCAACTGTTTGCGCCATCAACCGAGGCGCTCTCGTAGAGCTCCTGAGGAATCGTGGTAAGACCCGTCGCCAAAAGGATTGTATTAAAAGGAATACCTATCCATACATTGGCAGCAACAACTGCGATCATCGCGGTCCTTGGAGTTGTCAGCCACTCCACATTGTTCTGTATCAGGTGAAGGCATTTTAAGATATAGTTGATGATTCCAACATCTGTGGAGAACATGAACTTGAACATCAGCGCAGTTACCGTCATTGGCATCATCCAGGGTATCATGGTAAGACCTCTGACTGTCTTTGCGAATGTGAAGTTCTTATTGAACAAAAGAGCCAGTAAGAATCCTATAAGGAACTGGAAGATAAGGCAGTAAATGGTGAACTTTAAGGTGTTCCCCATTGCCTTTCTGAATACTTCATCCCCGAATATCTGAAGGTAATTGGCAAAGCCCACGAAATGCTTTTGGCCGTGCACAAGGTTTTTTACCGATACGTCCTGAAAACTAAGGACGAGGTTACTGAGTATCGGATACCCAACAAAGATCAGCATATATAAAAATGCAGGAAGAATGAACAACAATCCTGCATTTTCATATCTGAAAAATTCCTTTACTTTTTTCATCTTCTTCCCCTTTTCAATATCTCTTTTTCTAAATAATACCTTGGCAAAAGAAATATCAAAACACAATAAATCTGAAAAAGGTGGAATATTCTAATGTGGTTTTATTATCACTTAAGGGACTTTCTGTACTCAGCAGGGAGCTTACCCGTAACGTCTCTGAAGACCTTGCTGAAGTACTTGGGATCGGAGTAGCCGACTCTTTCCGATATCTCCTTGAGTTTCATTGATGTGCCAACCAAAAGCTCTTTTGCCTTGCTGATCCTGTAGTTTCTGATGTAGGTGCTGAAGGTTTCGCCAGTTTCCTTGTGGAACTGGGTTCCTAAGTACTCCGGAGTTATACCGAGTCTGTCGGCTATTTCATCCAGCGTGATTCCTGTGTGGTAAAACTCATGGATCATACTCTTTGCACGGCGCACAGTAAGCGTCTCTGTATCGGAAGTCTCCTCACTGTCTTTCAGCATATCCAAAATTCCGGCGCATACAGATGAAAGCTCAGAGCGGAGCTTGGCGTTCATGATACCGTCAAGTAGCTTTTGCTGCTGAAGGTCAGCTACTTTTTTATTTCCGATATCCTTGGCAATCTCTATGACAGACCAGATAAATCTTACAAAGCACTCCTTGATCTCCCTCGGGTCATAGACCTTTCCGTCATGGAAGCCTTCTTCGAATTCATCCATGAGCTTTTTTTGCTGAGGAAAATCCGATGCGCAAATGGCTGTCTTCATCCTTGCTTCAAGGTCCTGAGGATAGACGCACAATGATGTCTGCACCTGGGTTATCTTGGGATAGGATATCAGAACGTCTTTTTCAAAAGAAATATTCCAGTCCATGTAAGGGTATAGATCGTTTATCCCCTGGCTGATGCCACCAATGGAGGTGCATTCGGTAAAGCCCATGGCAGAGCTTCCCTCTAACTTGTGCAATAGCTGGTACTGGATCCATCTCTCAAGATCAGCGGCGCTTTCATACTTATAGACTATGGCAATCAGGGATTTCCTGTACTCCACATCGAGGATCAGATACTTAATGCCCTCATAAAATGAAAGAGAATTCGAGAGCTCTTTTTGCTCTCTCTTTGCGCTGTTTTCATACTGATTCCCAAGGTAGTCACACAGGATGATGAACTTCTGATCTGCGGTTATTCCGTAGTTTTTCTTTAGATAGTTAAAAGCCTCATCGTCAGCGGACATTCGCCCTCCGATGATATCGCGCATAACCTGGTCAAGCGTTCCGACCGTAGCAGGCTTTTTTCTCCTGTCCTCTTCCATCTGATGTCTGATGTTCTCGAGGGCTGTAGAAAAGTCAGATATATTAAGGGGTTTTAAAAGATACTCCGTAACCCCCAGCTTCATCGCGGTTCTTGCGTATTCAAATTCCGAGTAGGCGCTGAGTACGATGGCTTTGATGTCAAGACCCTCATCGCTGATAGCCTGAAGCATTTGAAGGCCGTCCATCTCCGGCATCTGCACGTCGGTAATGACAAGATCGGGCTTTTTAGCCCTGCAGATCTCTAGCCCTGCTCTTCCGTTTTCAGCTTCCCCCACTATTTCATATCCGTCCCCAAGTTTTCCAAGGAGTTTAAAAAATCCCTCCCTGATGCGGACTTCGTCCTCTACTATAACTATCCTCATTGCTTCTCCCCCACATGCTGCAAAAATGCAGTCATCTTTTTTATATTAACATGACTGCAATAAAAAAGGAGCAGACATTTAAATGTCTGCCCCTGCATTAGTTTTAAAGTATTATGCCTCATCAGAAGGAAGCTCAACCTTGAAGTATTTAACGTTAGCTGTAAGCTCTTCAGCGATCTTCTGAAGGTCGCGTGCCTGCTCAACAACAGACTCCATGTTGGTATCAAGCTGCATAAGGGATGCTGATGTCTCCTGGGTTGAAGCTGCGTTCTCCTCTGAAATACTTGAGAGGGACTCAACAGAGTTCATGATGTTCTCTTTATCGGTATTCATGGTGTTAACCAGCTCTACAATCTGCCTGTTGCCTTCCTCTGTTTCCTGAAGGAGTGCAAGCATCTGATCGAAGGACTCGCTCATCTCTTCAAGAGCTGCAGTCTCATTGGTGATAGCACCCTTGATGGCCTCAGTGAGCTCTTTATTCTTAGCAGAATAATCTGTAATGGTTGAAAGCATGTTGGTGATCTCACCTGCAAGGTTGTTGGTATCACCTGCCAGATCCTTGATGTTATCGGCAACTACCGCAAATCCCTTACCTGCTTCGCCTGCTCTTGCAGCCTCAATCGAAGCATTGAGGGCAAGGAGGTTCGTCTGACTTGCAATTGAAATAATGGACTCAGCAGCTGTTGTGATCTGAGCAACAACATTAGCTGTCTCATTTACGGAATCTGCAACCTGAGTAGCCATTTCGTCATTCTTCTGATCCTGGATCTTAATCTGCTCAAGCTGTTCCTTAACCCTTGTGGACTCCTCATAAACCTGACGTCCTCTCTCAAGGTTGGAGTTTGCGGAATCAAGAACATTGTCAACAGAAGATCCCATATTGACAGTAACTGAAGATGTGCTCTGAACATCCTCTGCCATGGCTGTTGCACCTGTAGCAAGGTCATTGACTGCAGAACTGATATCTGTTGTTGTCTTCTGTGAGCTCTGGATAGAATCCTTTGCTGCCTCAGCCTTCGAATTAACCGTGTCGGCATGATTGATAACCTTTACAAGTGCATTTCTAAGCTCATGTCTCATTGACTCCAGAGCTACGAGAATATTGTTGAAGTCCGCGATAAAGCTGTCCGCTTTTATCTTTGTCACGAAGTCACCACCGGAAATTCTCTCAACATCTGCAGAAATCGACTTAATGTTCTTTATAATATTGATGATAAGGAAGATGGTAAGGCAAAGAAGCAGCACAGCAATTACCATTAATACAATACTGCTGCTTAGAATGCTCGCATGAACACTTTTCTGATTGGCAGTTTTCTCTGCAACAGCCCAGGCCTCAACGATATCAGACATATCGCTGATATAATCTCTTGTGGCCTCAAACTGAATTGAGAACTGCTCAATGTCACCCTCTCCGGTATTGAAGTTATAGGTTCCAAGCCATGTATTGTACTGGCTGGCAAAGCCCTTGCTGAGATCTGCAAAAGTTTTGCCATCGCCGGATTTCATTTCGGTCCAGAGTGTACTGTCGCCCTGGGCAAGAGCTGCCGCAGCATTAACTCCATCAATAGCCTGCTTGGCGTTGCTGTTATAATCATCCACATAGCCGGCCTGCTGCTCCGGAGTAATATAATCGTGATAAGCCTGATACTGTGTTCCTGCCAGCATGGACTGGTAGAGATCCCTGTCTGCGTTGATAAGGTCTGTGCTTATGGTATAAAGCATATCATAATAAACATGCTCATCCTGCATCATGATTGTGTTCATTCTTGTGCTGCTGAACACTATGCTCACAATAAGCGCCACAACCAGCGGAATGGTTGTTGATAACAATACAACTGCCATACTAGCTTGAAAACCCTTTTTTTCCATCTGTCGTATACCTCCTTATGTTGTTAGCCTGCACATCATAATTGTATTCTTTTTTCTCCAAAAAAAGAATATTGGTATACGATAATTTATTCTTTTTTTATAGGTTTAACATGGCATTTATACATTTTTATTCAGACAGCTTTTCCCTTATCAAATCTCCTGTTCTTTCTACCTCCAGCCAGAAATCTCTTGCTGAAAGTCTGATGGCACCGCTCCCCATAACGATTACCTGCTCAATGGCATCAGAAGTAGCCACGGTTACTCTGTATTTTTTGTTGATCTCATGGGCGGCTTTTTCGATATACTGGTCGGCAGTTTCAGCCTCTTTTGTATAAACAATCACAAGGTCTCCCTTTTCTTCCACATGTTCCTTTCCTCCCGGAACCCTGTAGGCGTCAAAGACAAGAAGTACCTTTTCCCTTCTAAACCCTTGAAAATTGTGAAGAATATCCACCAGTGCATCTCTGGCAGCCTTAAGATCCGTCGCCGCCAGATTGGACAGTTCTTTCGATGCATAAATAATATTATAGCCGTCCACCAGAAGGTATTCACGGTATTCCTCAGGGTTTTGTCCCTTCTGATTCTCGTATTTCTCACGCTTTGACTTTTCCACCTCCAGATCTCTTCTGGCCTCCTTCTCCTCAGGAGTCATGGCAGTTATCTGGGTGGTGGTCTCTACATACCTGGGCTTTACTGCCCCATAGGTCCTCTCAAATATCCTCTCCAGTTCAGCATCTTCCAGCCTTATCTTTCTCTGGGCTTCGTCAAAAGACATCTCGGCATCCCCCTGCTTTCTCAGCCTTGCCTGAAGCTTAGAGAGCGCCTCCATGTCTATGCTGTCGGAAAGATCCGTCTTTGTGCGTATTCCGTCGGGAGTCCATGCGGCCTCAAGATGCATGCGGCTCTTTACCTCGTTCCAGGGAATTACTGTTCCAGCCCCGTGCATGCAGAAAACTGAATCAGGAGAATTGTCCACATCCAGCTCCGGGTCGTAGTTTTTGGCGGCGATTATCTCCTCCGCGTTGTGGCAGGGAGCGTATCCGCTGAGGGTGGTAAAGAGCTTCCCCTGTCCCTTTGTATAGGAAGCAAGCTCTACGCTGTAATCCCCAAGACATGCGGCAGGTACAGTTCCTGTAATCACCCCAATGCCATCCCTTGTGTCCGGCGCAGCCACGGTTCCATTTAGCCTTTGCATATCTCCCATGGCTCTTCCCACAAACTCCTGGGGAAGTTCTATACGGTAGTCAAATACAGGCTCAAGAAGGATGCTGTCCGCCTCCATAAGTCCCTGCCGCACTGCCCTGTAGGTGGCCTGTCTGAAATCGCCGCCCTCAGTGTGCTTCTCGTGGGCTCTTCCCGTCAGTATTGTTATCTTTATATCAGTAATCTCGGAGCCAGTAAGAACTCCAAGATGCTTCTTTTCTCCAAGGTGAGTCATAATGAGCCTCTGCCAGTTAACGGCAAGCTCATCGCTGTTGCACTTATTGTCAAACACAACGCCACTTCCCGGCTCTCCCGGCTCAAGAAGGAGGTGTACCTCTGCATAGTGCCTTAGCGGCTCATAGTGGCCAACGCCCTCAACTGGTCCCGCAATGGTCTCCTTGTAGACCACATGTCCCGGTCCAAAGGACACATCCAGATCGAAACGGTTTTTTATCAGGTGTTTTAAAATTTCCTTCTGAACTTCTCCCATGGTCTGCACTTCAATAGACCTGGTGGTTTCCACATAATTAAGAAGGAGCATAGGCTCCTCTTCCTCCAGAGTCCGCAGTTTCCCATAGACCAGAATGGGATCCGCCTCATCCGGAAGTATCAGGGTTGAAGAAAGGATCGGCTGCAGCACCTCAGAGACAGTCTCCCCTTTAAGGCTGCCTATTCCCTCGCCTGCTCTTGTACCTGTAAGCCCTGTCACCGCACAGATCATCCCCGCTCCGGCTTCCTTGACCGCAGTATACTTCTCTCCTGAGTACAGTCTTATCTGATCTATCTTTTCATCATCTATCTGGTCTCTTACCTTAAGGGTTCCGCTTACAATCTTTATATGTGTGAGTCTTGCACCACTATCATCTCGGCTGATCTTGAATACCCTAGCTCCGAAGGGCGCTCCATCAGATGCAGCTTTGGCAAAAGACATCTCGGGGACATATTCTGTCAGGAGATCCATCAGCTCTTTTACCCCCTCCATCTTAAGTGCGGAGCCGAAACGGCATGGAAAACACTTCCTGCTGCTGATAAGCTCGCAGATACTCTCCTTATCAACTGCCTTGCCATCCAGGAAGCCGGCCAGGAGATCATCGTCACACACTGCCAGATTCTCCTGTGTGATCGCATCAGTTACAGGCAATGAAAAGTCCACCACATGCTGTGACAGCTCTGCCTTAAGACTTGCAAGAATATCTTCCTTGCTGCTTCCCTGGGCATCTGCCTGATCCATTTTGTTGACAAATATAAAGGTAGGAACTTTGTAGTGTTCAAGAAGTCCGAAGAGCACCTTAGCCTGACTGGTGACTCTGTCGGGAGCACTTATTATAAGTACAGCTGCGTCCAAAACCTGTAGAGTTCTCTCCATCTCAGGCGAAAAATCCGCATGCCCCGGAGTGTCAAGGAGAGTGTAGTTCACACCCTCATACTCAAAGATCGCCTGCTTGGAAAAAATGGTGATACCGCGGCTCTTCTCAAGCTCATAGGTATCAAGAAAGGTATCCCTGTGGTCCACCCTGCCAAGACTTCTGATGGCGCCGGACAAGTATAAAAAGCCCTCGGAGAGCGTTGTTTTTCCTGCATCTACGTGGGCAAGTATTCCTATTGTCACATTTTTTGACATATCTATAATCCCTTCAGATTATGATTCCAAGTTCATTTAGGAGTTTCTCTGCATCCTGGATCTTTCCAAGATATTTTCCGAAAAAACAGGCCTTTATGGGAGAGCTCTTTTCCATAAGTCCGAATCTCTCCGGGATCACACCTGTTACCTCGTCAATGTCCTGGGCAAGCCTTGTGGCGGCCCCGGCGCTGCTCATGGAGAGTGTCCCAAAAACAGCTGTGGTATAGGACTTGGAGGACAGGCAGGAGTCTATAAAATACTCTGCAAACTCGGGAAGTTCATCCGTGTTAAGAGCGTCAAGGTGCTGTGAAAGCTCTTTTGACAGGCGCTTCTTGTTCATGAAATTGACACTGGTCCTGCCTATTACCTGTATCATGAGCCAGGCATTCATCTGGTTCTGAAATCTTTTATCATTAATACTTTTATCAGCCATAGATAACCCCTCTAAATATTGTCGTTACAAAACCTATTATACAATATATGTTCCGGATTCTTAAAAAAATATAAAATAACCGTTCACAAGTATACGCTCAAGCGATAAATGCTATAATTATTCATACTAATCTTATTTTTTAGCTTCATATTTCTATGACAGGAGACGAAAAAAATGAGTAATATCGAAGAGGTAAAAACATCAACCCAACCCGCTGCCAAAAAGAACAAAAAGATCAGTTCAAAGCTGCTTCTCTACATTCTTCCGGTAGTAATCATCACTGTGCTTGCTCTTGTTAACATTGCAGCATCCGTTTCCAAGAGAAGGATGAGTGAGATGGCAACAGAGACCCTGGAGTCCTCCATCTCCAATCAGGCGGATAATATTGAAGCCTGGCTCAGTGAGAATCTTAAGTACTTTGGCACCGTCAAGCACTCCATCGAGTTCCAGAATCCTTCAGAGGCTGAACTTGTGTCTATTCTTGACTCCTATTACGGCTATAACAGCAATTCTCCAAAGGGTTTCTACGTAGGAACCGCAAGTGGAAAGTTTTATAAAGCCACTGAGTCAGATATGGAGGAGAGCAACGTAACAGGAAGCACCTGGTACAAGCAGGGTATCTCCCGTGTTGAGATGGCCTATGGAACAGCATATACTAACGCTGCCGGCGACACTGTTATCAGCGCCACCGGTATCCTTAACGACGGCTCTGATGAGATCAAAGTCATTGGCGCTGATGTTACCCTTAACAAGATCAGTATCATTGTTAACTCAGGTGTAAAGATGACTGATGCCAGTTCCTTCCTTGTGGACACCAACGACTATAAGATCCTTGCTCACAGAGATTTCGGCATTGTTAATACAACACTTTCAGAGGGAAGTTCAGATCCGCTCTTGTCCGGAGCAGCTAAATCCATCGCATCCGGAGATCTTACCACCAAAGAGATCGGTGATTACATGGTTGCTTTTTCTGATGTTTCAGGAACCGACTGGGTACTGGTATCTTATATCCCTACCAGCATCATCCTTTCGTCAGTATCCCAGATGGGACTGATCCTGTTCCTGGTTGGAGCGGTTGCAATTGTACTCATCGTTATACTTATTCTCTTCGTGGTCAGAAGAGTTATCGCACCTCTCGGACATATTTCCAATAACATCACTTCCATGTCAGAAGGTGACTTTACTATCGCAGTTGACTCATCCAGCAACGATGAGATCGGTGTCATGGGAAGCAAGGTTTCAGAGTTCGTTGCTTCCATGCGAAGCATGCTCTCCCATATCAGCCAGGAATCTGACAAGCTTCAGGAAGAGTCCGATAACAGTGACAGAGTTTCAAAGACCATGTTCGAGGCTTCACAGTCCCAGGCTGAGGCAATGAGTCAGCTCAACGAAACTGTTGATCAGCTCGCGACAGCGGTTAATGATATCGCATCAAATGCCACAACCCTTGCTCAGGTAGTTGCTGATACAAGAGATAACAGTGACAAGGCTCATGAGAGTATGCGGGAAACAGTCGGCATCTCACAAAAAGGACGCGAAGACATGGAACAGCTCAGCGTTGCCATGGACGGAATCTCGGATGCCAACGAGAAGCTTGTTGAATCAATTAACAAGGTTGGTGCAGCATCAGAAGAGATCACCAACATTGTAGGCATGATCGGTGAGATTGCTGAAGAGACTAACCTGCTTTCACTCAATGCTTCCATTGAGGCTGCAAGAGCAGGAGAGGCAGGAAAAGGCTTCGCAGTTGTTGCTACGCAGATTGCAAAACTGGCTCAGACTTCTGCTGAAAGTGCCCAGAACATTTCAAACCTCATTGACGAAGTCAGAAAGCTCATCGGTGATGCTGTCGGACAGGCAAACGCCAGTGCAGAAAGCATTAAGGAAAACTCAGAGCTTATTCACGTTGCTGTTGGAACCTTTGATAAGATCTACACCAACATTCAGGATTCCAACCATCTTATCGAAGCAATGCTTGATGACATTCAGAAGGTTGATGATGTTGCTACAAACGTAGCAGCCATTTCCGAGGAGCAGGCCGCAAGTGCTGACGAGATCCTGGCAACCAGCGAAAACATGGTTGAGATGGCAAACAACATAACAAAGAGCAGCCAGGATGTGGCGGACAATTCACACGAACTTGCGCAGACGTCCCAGACCCTTACATCCTATGTTCAGAAGTTTAAGATTTGAGGAGGCTGTGAATATGTTAAAGAATAATAACATCAAAAAAATATTTGCATGTCTTTTGACAGCTGTGATGCTTACAGGAATGATTGCAGGATGTGGCAGTGCGTCAGGCGGTACCGCATCTGGTGGCGGCGGAGGAAAAATACTTTTCCTCATCACCGATGTAAACGACACTTTCAGAGCAACTCTGGCTAATGCCATTGTAGCTGCCGGTTCCAGCAGCGGTGTTACTGTTGATATGGTAGAGACCGGCGGAGATGCCGAGTTCGAGATCAATCAGGTTATGGGTGCAAAAGCTGCAGGCTACAGTGCGATCATCTTAAGAGCCATAGATGGAAACACAGCCCTTCAGATGAATGTGGCATCCAATGATCTTCCAATCATCTATGTTAATAACCAGCCGGCTGATGCCCATCTGACCAGCAACAAATATATCTTTGTAGGTTCCGACGAGAATCAGGCCGGACAGTATCAGGCAGAGTATATTCTTAAGAAGCTTGGAAATCCCAAGACTCTTGATGTTATCATCTTTGAGGGAGAAATTGGACACTCAGCCACAGTAGCCAGAACAAATTCCGTAAAGAAGACTCTTAAGGCTAATGGCTGCACTGCCAACTATGTATTTGTTGATACCGCCAACTGGTCAGATACAGAGGCCCGCGAGAAATTTGCCATCTTCATGAAGACCGGCCAGAACGTTCAGGCAATCTTCTGTAACAACGATACCATGGCCCTGGGCGCCATCGAAGGCCTCAAGGACTTTGGTCTTGATTACACTCAGATTCCTGTAGCAGGTGTAGACGCCACAGCAGATGGCTGCGCATCCATCCTTGCAGGTGAAATGGCATTCACGGTTCTTCAGGACGCAAAGGGCCAGGCTGCTGCCGCTGTACAGGCTGCTGCCGTTCTTGGCAAAGGCGGAGATCTCAGCTCCATCGAAGGCGCATCAGAAGACAAGAAGTACGTTTGGGTTCCATTCGCACCGGTAGATAAGTCGAATGCAGCCTCCATCAACTGATCTACTTCCTGCCCTTTCTGTAGCACTCCTGGCAGATGGGGAACTGGTATGACCATTTGAGCTTCCTGCCACAGCACTTGCAGGATTTCATACTGAGCTTTTGCATGTCAAGAATGATGAATATCTTTTCCGATATCTGTCTCTTGACCTCGAGGATCCTTGAGAGGTCTTCATCATCACCAAAGATTCTTGTAAATGAATATAAAAAGTCATAAACGGCGCTGCAGGTCTCAAGTATCTGCAGTGCCTGTTTGTTTTTGGGATCAATTGCAGATGCGTCGTAACGCCTCATGGCATCTTCCAGCTCCACCGGCATTCCTTCCGCAACAGCCCTGTAAAACTCTGTGAATACGCCGAAAGTCTCCCTGTTATCAGGGTTGGCCGGTATCCGGATAAACTGCCTTATAAGCTCCCTGTCATCCTGGATATCCTCCAATGCGTGAGCCACCTGTATCTTCTCTTTTATATCTCCCTTGTCATAATACTCAGCTGCCGGAATCTGGTTCCACAACTCAAGAATGGTAGAAACCTTGCCATCCTTCTCCAGAAACTCCTCCGGTATGCTGATCATGGCGCGATTTATCGGCAAAGCCTTGTAGAACAAAAGCTTTGAAATAATGTCGTAGTCGTAGTAAGCACCCACATATCCCACATCATACTTGCCATATCTGCCGGCGCGCCCCGCAATCTGCTTGATCTCAGACACGGTAAGCGGTCTCTCCTTGACGCCGTCGTACTTGATTGTCTGTAAAAAGACAACTCGCCTTATCGGAAGATTCATCCCCATTCCAATCGCATCCGTCGCCACCACTACATCCGTGGTTCCATCGGCGAACTTTCCGGCCTCCCTGTGCCTTACATCGTAAGGGAGCGAACCGTATACGATGCTGCACTTAATGCCGCTCTCCTGCAGCTCAGCCGCAACGCTGTGCACGTCCTTTCGGGAAAAGACAATGAGGGCGTCCCCCTGCTTTACATCCTCCGGGAATCTGAAGTTCTCCGCTTCTTCATCCATCTGAAGAGGGGTCTTTCTCTCATGCTGAACTACTTCCATGGTGTCGCCGCAGCTCTTTATCATCCTGGTGAGGAGTTTCTCTGCATCAGGGGATGCACACACGTGGATCTTCTTTGCACGAAGTCCCAGTATTGCTGCAGTCCAGGATCCGCCCCTCTGGCGGTCAGCAACCATCTGCGCTTCGTCAATTATGGCCATCTCCCACTCTTCACGAAGGCTCATCATCTCGATGGTTGAAGACTGGTGGAAGGAGCCGGGCATAAGTATCCTCTCCTCTCCCGTTATCATGGAGCACGGGCAGCCGTTGCTGTTCATAGTCTCGTACTGTTCATAGGCAAGGAGTCGCAGCGGAGCCAGATAAATTCCGCTCTCCGCAGCCATCAGCTCCTGAACTGCCTCATATGTTTTTCCTGAATTGGTGGGGCCTATATGAAGGACAAAATGTCTTTTCATCTCTCTGGCCAGAGGGAATAGCATAGTGTAGTCCCCGGGCGTAGAAGTCTGGATGTTCTTATAAAGAAGCATCTTGGCTTCCATCACCCTAGAGATTCTCTCGGCAGCCTTGATGTATCTTGGATTGTGGGACACATGCTCGTAGACCACCATCTCGTTGAGGTTGGCCGCGATGTAATCCACTATCTCCCTGTCTCTTTTGGTTTCGTGGAGATAGTTCATGATCACCTTGGATGCGAACTTCTCGCTGTTAGACATGGCGAACTCAACCAGTGGCATATTGTCGCAGTTAAGAATTACACCATGGATCACTCTTGGAAGATCAGGGACCATCTCTCTTAGCATAGCTCCGTTAAACTTCTTCGGAACATAGTCGCAGAATTTGCCAACGTTGCCTTTAAAGATCTCCTGTTTCTGACTCCTGCCATAGGGTCCGCGGCTCATCATAAAGAGCTTTTCATTTGCCAAAATGTCCAGGAATGCATCATAAACAGCCCTGGAAACCTCATCGGAATTCTTCTTCCAGTACTCGTCAAATTCTTTTTTGGGAAAAGACCTCTCGGCCTGAAGCTTCTTTTTCTTATCCCTCTCTTTTTTTGCTGTAAATGGATTGTGTCGTTTCTTTCCTGCCATTTTTTCCTATCATCCCACTAGTAGATTTTATCTATATCTCCTGTGATGCCATACTCTTCCTTGAAGGCGTTTAAATCCCTGGCATCACGAATAAGCGTAACTTCCTGAAAGGTGCCCGTGGCAATTTCCTGAAAGCCCGCCACCTGCTCTCCGTTACAGATGCTGCATTTGATCACAGGCTTTTGCTGAGATGGATCATAGGTTTTCTTCTGGATCTTTTTCTTAAAAAACATAGGCTTTACGTCCGTAGAATGTGATTTTGATACAATTATAGCAGAATTTTAGAAATTTATTACAATTAGATTGTTGACAATTTAATTGTTTTGTGAGATTATAATTTCAACAGAAAACAAAAACCCAAACACAAATGGAGGTTAAACATATGGAATACAAATTCACAGTAGATAATTTTGAAGCAGAAGTTATAAATAGCGATATCCCGGTTCTTGTAGATTTTTACGCTGACTGGTGCGGCCCCTGCAAGATGATGATGCCTTTGGTTGAGAAGATGGCGGATACTTACGAGGGCAAGGTTAAGGTTGGTAAGGTCAACTCCGATGATGAGGGACCTCTTGCAGCTAAGTACAACATCATGTCAATCCCAAGCTTTTTGGTATTCAAGAACGGCGAGGTTATAAACAGTGCTACAGGCGCAATGTCTGCAGATGCTCTTGCCAAACTGATTGATTCAGCTCTTTGATAACTATAGCTTATAAAGTAAAAGCGTAGCAGCTGTGATAGCTGTTACGCTTTTTTATTTTATCTGTTTAAAAGCTGATCTTCTCAACTACTGTTACAGGGCCCTTTACCAGCTTAGTGAAGTTCTTTCCGTCGCTGGGTCTTCCCACGATGTTGCCGTAGTGAGTCGGAATGGCGTATTCAGGGGTGATAGTGTTAATGAGGTCAGCAGCTCTTTTAGCATCCATCGTGTAGGTTCCGCCTATGGGAACAAGTGCGATGTCGCACTTAACCTGCCTTGCTTCCTTGGTAAGACCTGTATCTCCTGCGACGTAGATGCGCTTTGAGTCGATGTTGAAAATGTAGCCCACCCAGTTGGCGCGCTTTGGATGAAATGGTTTGATGGTGTTGTATGCAGGAACCGTCTCAATGGAGAGTCCGTTTATATCTTTTGAGATGCCCGGCTCAACGGCCACGATGTCTTTTACGTCTGGCGCAAGCTCTCTGGCATCGTCGATCATGCTCTCCGGGGCAACCAAAATGGTGGTGGCCTTGATGACTTTTCTGATGTCTTCAGGTGAAAAGTGATCATAGTGCTGGTGCGTTATGAATACGAAATCTGCATCGTGGGGTTCCTCGTTCATCTGGAACGGATCAATGTAGATTGTCGCCTGGTCGCTTCTGATTCTGATACTGTTCTGGGTGAAAACATCAATTTTGTCAATCATACAACACTCCTCCTGTGTATTCTATTTTTCATTTTATCATATACTTGTTTTTCGTGTGGAAAATTTTGACGCAGTACATTATCTATGAGAAAATTAGCATAAGTTAAAACAGACTAAGTTGCTCATAGTCCCTGCTGCTTTCCAGCAGGGGCATTTTTCTTGTCAGCATCTCTTTGGCTGCAACGCCATTGTTCAGCCAGTCTTTTACGTCGTCTTTCTCGATCATAAGCGGCATACGGTCGTGGACTTTGATCATGGATTCATTGGCCGCTGTTGTGAGTATTACAAAAGACTCTTTATTATCCGATAGAGTATAGAAGCCGGCAAGGTAGATCGGGCTCCTGTCCTTTCTAAAGAAGGTCACTTTGTTTTTGTCTTTATCCCACTCATAAAATCCTGCAGCAGGCATCAGACATCGTCTTCTCTCCACACTGTCGGAAAACAAAGCTTTTTGCGATGCAGATTCTGATCTGGCATTGATAATGAGCTTGTTATCTTTGCCAGTCATTCCCCAGAACATGTTGTATACACAGATTGGCCCCATTTCCGCGGTTCCGGCAACCTCACCAAAGCCGGTCCCGATCCTTGGCGCAGTCAGTACCACAGGACTCATCCCGGGAGTCACATCTCCGGCCATCATGGCCACAGAGCCCCTCTCCAGCTTGAGCTCGTCTTCTATTTCGCCAGCGGTTGATTCGTCAAAGAAGTATCGTCCACACATATGCTTCCCTCATCTTTACAGCGTTGCACTACTTATAAGTTTTCCCAGTCAATAACCTCGTCCTTGTAAAAGTATTTCTTGTCATGGTCGGAGACAGGTCGTAATACCCTGCAGGGATTTCCAACGGCTACCACTCCGTCCGGAATGTCTTTTGTCACAATGCTTCCGGCTCCTATTACAGTGTTCTTGCCGATATGAACTCCCGGCATGATAACTGCTCCGGCACCGATCCAGGTGTTTTCTCCGATCCAGACATCCTTATTATACTGAAGGCTCTTTGCCCTGAGCTCAGTATTTATCGGATGGTTCGCTGTCGCAACTGTCACATTGGGTCCAAACATTACCCTGTCGCCAACGTAAATATGTCCATCATCCACCAAAGTCAGATTGAAATTAGCATACACATAATTGCCAAAGTGCACATGATGACCTCCCCAGTTGGCATGCAGTGGCAGCTCAATATAGCAGTTTTCGCCGCACTCAGCAAACACCTCTTTCATGTATTTCTCTTTTTTATCCCCGTCACTGGGTTTAAGCTGATTAAACTCCCACAGCTTATCCAAGAAAGGAGTCTGCTCATCCACTATCTCAGGATCCGCAGGGTCATATATAAGGCCGTTTACCATACGCTCGTATTGTGTCAATATCTTCACCTCATTCCATAAGTTCTTTTAAAAATATCTCAAAGCTAAGTCCCCAGTTATTTGGGATTTTCTCTTCCTCGCAGTACTTTATGCACTTTGATGTGTAGTCGGCAGCAATCTTCACAGAGTCATAGAAGCTGTGTCCCGTCATGTACTTGCCGGCGATCACCGCGCTTATAACATCTCCGGTACCACAGCGATTGTCTCCGATCTTATCGACCATTACAATTCTTGGTTCCTCGCTTCGACTATAGACATAATTCATTATCTGGTACTGATTGAATGGGATACCTGTTACCACGATGTGCTCAGCCCCCATCTGTGATAACTGCCTGCACATGTCCTCAAGCTCATCCGGACTGAATTTCCCATCGCCGTAGGGGACGTCCATAAGTGCGCATAGCTCAGTAAGATTCGGCGTGAGGATTTTTGCATATCTCACCAGCATCTTCATTTTATCACACATCACCTTCGTATAGGACCTGTATAATATTCCATTGTCCCCCATCACTGGGTCCACCATCACCATAGTGTCCTCTTTTCCAAAGAACTCTATGAAGTCTGCAACTATCTCCACCTGCTCCTCAGATCCCAGAAATCCAGTGGCGATCCCGTCAAACTCAAGGCCATTTTCCTTGTAGGTCCTGATGTAGTCCTTCATCTTGGGCGTATAATCCTCAATAAAATAGGATTTAATCTGAGGGTGAGCAGACAGGATTGCTGTGGGAACAGCAACTGCCTGTATCTTCATCACCGACAGTATTGGTGCAATAACCGAAGTAGCGCATCTCCCAAAACCGGTCAGATCATTTATAAGAGCCATCTTCTTTTGTGACATCTCATACCCCCAATCAAGCAATCAATCTGTATAAAGTATGTTGATGATACAGCCCATTTCCATTGGGGTCAATTAGATTTTTTCAATACCCGGTTATCAATTAAGCTTATCGCATAACAAAAGCTCCGGCACAATGTGCCGGAGCTTAGGAAGTCCTGTTTATTATTTACTTTTCTTAGCTTTTGTTGTGTTTACATACACAGCAGCCCTTGAAAGGAACTTGTATTCCTGCTTGCCATCCTTTTCTACAACAGCTCTCTCGATACCCTTTGCTGTTCCCTTGCGGACAGCTTCATTAAACATCTTGCCAAGTCTTGCTCTTACCTGGGCCGGAGTCTCTTTGATCTTATACTCATCGATGACATCACCAACATAAGAAAAGGTCGGGAGATCTGCCAGAGTAAAGTCTTTTTCCATGGCCTTGGCTTCTGCGATCATGTTTGTCAGCGCTGTTGCATAGTCATAAACTGTGCTCTTGCTGAACTTCTCCTCAAGCATTTCACAGATGCAGTAGTTCACTGTGACATTTTCTTTTTTAGCGACTTTCTCGATCTGATCATACAAATCCTGACTGATTGATAAGTTAACTCTTGGCATTATCGTCCCCTCCTGTGAGTGTTGTAGAATAAACGTTACTAAACACATTATATGAGTGTTACGCAATCACGTCAACAATTATTCAGTCATCAGTGTTGAAAAGCCAAGATGCATGATATATATTGTAATTGTCGTTGTTCAACCACATATAAAGGGCTAAAAAATGAAGATTATCGATCTTACACCTGACTATGATCTTGCACTGGCGGAGCTTATCAGAAACAATCTAAAAAAATATAAACTCGATATCCCGGGGACCGTCTATTTCGACGACAATCTAAATCACTTAAGTGATTTCTACCTGGCCGAACCTGAAAAGCGGCACTATTTTCTCATGACCGATGATGACAACAAACTTGTGGGAGGTATTGGCCTTGCAGAGGTTTCGTTTTTCGATGAATGCTGCGAACTTCAAAAGCTCTATCTCTCTGACGAAGTAAAGGGTTTAGGCCACAGCTACACTCTCATGTCCCTGGTCGATAACAAAGCAAAAGAGCTTGGCTACAAGCGCATATATCTTGAAACCCATGACAATCTTGCTGCGGCGATACATCTCTATGAAAAATGCGGATTTCTTGAGATAGAAAAGCCCGAATATGTCGTGCATTCCACAATGAACAGGTTCTTCATGAAGGATTTGCTGGACTACTCAGGTTATTGGGAAAAATGCTGGCATGAAGAGAATCCCGAAGAGTTATATAGATATCTGGAGTGCTGGAACCGCCACTCTGATACGGAAATGGAAGTCTTTGCCCAACACGGCATCAAAAGCATTTGCGACGCCGCTTGCGGATTTGGCGCACATACACTGGCACTTGCTTCAAATGGATTTGAAGTGTCAGCTTTTGACATTTCAGAAAAAGCTGTAGAACTGACGCGGTCAGGGCTTAAGAAATACGGCTATGACGATATCGAAGTGAAAATAGCATCTATCACCTCAACCGGCTACGACGATGACTCCTTCGATGCCGTGACCGCATATTCTGTAATGGATCATTTAACTCAGGCCGATGCTAAAACAGCCCTGAAAGAACTCATGAGGATCATAAAACCCGGTGGTCTTCTCCTTCTCTCCTTCGATACCGCAGAGGAAGAAGACTTTCTTTGCGAACATGATACGCTTTCTGATGGAAGCATGGTGTATACAGATAATTCATCTCGTAGCGGAATGCTTTATCTTCCTTATGACAGTGATAGAATACAGCAGTTGATAGACAGATATGATCTTCTTAAGCAATGGACTAATAAGAAAGGAAATCAGCTTGTAATTCTTCAAAAGAAATAAAGAAGAAATATACCGAGTCAGAAAGAATCACATTATACTGGTGCAATCTACACTTTGCCCCCATAGGTAATCAAGGGGCGGCACATTAAAGTGCCACCCGCAGGGCAAGAGGGTGTTTTCGAGGCGCGTCAAGGGGCTTTCGCGGCATATCCTCACAGGGCGCTGTATACTTCTGAGATTATATTAACTTCCGTGAGCACCCTGCTCCGGTATTCCACGTTCCCCTTGACCCACCGGGAAGTGTATTCCGACCAGCAAGAGGAATCCCTCCCTGATATTATGGCAGATCTGTCTCAAACATGCCTTTGGGCATGTAATTTCCTGAGCTCAGAAGCAATTCTCCTCCAAAATTTATGGCAGATCAGCCTCAAATATGTCTCTGGGCATGTAATTTCCTGAGTTCAGAAGCAATTCCTCTCCAGATTTTATGGCAGATCTGCCTAAAACATGCCTCTGGGCATGTAATTTCCTGAGTTCAGAAGCAATTCCTCTCCAGATTTTATGGCAGATTTGCCTCTGACATGCCTTTGGGCATGTAATTTCCTGAGCCTAGAAGCTATTCCACTCCAGATTTTATGGCAGATTTGCCTCTGACATGCCTTTGGGCATGTAATTTCCTGAGCCTAGACGCTATTCCACTCCAAATTTTATAGCAGATCTGCCCCTGACAG
>JAEEGK010010729.1_pt1 | contig 21097 bp, 14 predicted proteins | sample 8958771 | NCBI WGS metagenome assembly JAEEGK01 (sample SAMN16246547, study PRJNA631951) | gut metagenome | biome: gut microbiome; feature: rumen; material: SC-attached | host: Bos | place: Iran: Karaj | collected 2018-10 | reverse complement strand
GAAAGAAATATTTGTTGGCGTAAAAGAAATCGGTTATATTGAGACACAAATATCGAAATTGTGTGAACAGTATAACAGCCGGAATGGTGTTGACTATATCCAGCAAAGAGCTCTGTTTAGAAATTATTGTCATGATACAATCACCGTTTTCGAAGATTGCTTTGAAACGTCAATGTTGGGCATGCAACGTTGTGTGAATAAGGTAAAAGCATATCAAACCAAAGATGATTTGGATATAAGAATTGCACAGTTGGATATCGTGGAGATGCTTTGTGAACTAAAGGATATCGTCAGAACAATGGTGCCTATCAAAGATTTGCCATCATGTAAGAAACTGACAGAATTGTCGGCTGAAGACATCGTATCTAAAGCCAAAGACTTAGTGAAGAACGATTTTGTTAAGGCTGCTGTTGGAGTGTATCTTCTTGGTTCTAAGGTAAATGATGTGGTTACGATTGGAGATGTGAAAGGCTACTATAGTGAACGTTTGGCTCAATTGAATAGTGAGATACGAACAAAGGGCAGGTCGATAAGCCCTATAGAACAGTTCTTACTGGATAAGTTCAATGCAGAGATTGGCTATTGTAATATTGCCCTGTTTAAAGCAGGAATAGGTGCTGCAGAAGAATTGAAAGGGCTGGTAGAGATTGGGATGAAGCATATTGAAAAGTATGAGAAGGAATATCGGAGTACAGCTTGCTCTGAGCGGGTGAGCTTATAGATAATAAGGGGTATGTGTAGAGTTTGTGCCGAGGTGGGGACGAAGCCGCTGAGCGGAGGAGCAGAATAATGGATTTATGGAGATGAAGGGATAGGAGATTGTTGAAGGAATGTGGCAGTTTGCCAGGTTCCTCTTTGTGCCTCAATGGGGACGAAAGAGGAAGGATAACTTTTGTGGTTAATTGTTAATTTAGAAAAATATAATATTATGTCTATTATAGAGAATTACAAAGTAAGGACTAATTCACATATCATCAATTTGCTGGGTGACGAATTGATAGGTAGTGACAGTCTTGCATTGTTTGAGATTGTGAAGAACTCATACGATGCAGATGCCAACGTGGTTACTATCAACCTGAATAATCTATTCAGTGAGAATAGAAGCATTGTTATAGAGGATGATGGTAACGGCATGACTCCAGAAGTTATTGCAAATGCGTGGCTTACCATTGGCACTGACTATAAGAGAAAATCAGTAAAGGTAAGCCCAGTACTTCATAGGACGTCGCTTGGAAACAAAGGTGTTGGCAGACTGGCGGTACACCGACTGGCAAATAGGATAATGCTTGAAACCCAACCACGTGGATGCAGCATAGGTTCACGATTAAGGATAGACTGGGATGACCTCATCAGTTCGAGTAAAGAAGTTGAAGGTCTTTCCGTAGATGTTGAGAATAATATACTGGATGTGTTGGAAGGTAGAAATGGGACGAGGATAACCCTAACACAACTGCGCGAAGAGAACTGGACGAAGAGCAAGGTGACGCAAATGGTTAGGAAACTACAGAATATCATCAATCCCTTTGCACCTTCAGATTTGTTCCAGATTGTAATTAAATCCAATATTTATCAGGTGCAGCAATGGATAAATAGTGTAAGAACTCCTGTTGAAACATTGAATGACAGCCTCTATCAATACTCCTTTTCATTGGAAAAGAGTAATAAAGAAAATGGCCTGACACGGTTCTCATGGCATTATCGATTTAACCCTAAGAACTTCCCTCCCAGTTCAGAAATTGAGCCAAGAGATGATAGCAGGGTAGAGGAATTGCTGATAAATGGCAACTTGTTCCACGAGATAGATATGACGTCTAAGGACAAAATGTTGTTACGTGACAGCGACCTTGACGGCATTGAGACTATATCAGGTACTTTTTATGCATTTAATCTTGATGGTAAAATCATAGATTTATCATACGGATCAGGTAATAGGGGTAAGATAAAAGACTTTGTCTCTGAATATGCTGGTGTAAGAGTGTTCCGAGATGGTATAAGGGTTTATAACTATGGAGAGCCTGCTGATGACTGGCTATATTTGGACCAGGCAAAAACCAAGCGAATGGGTAGCCACTTTGCGAAAGGGCAAACTATAGGTGCAATCAATCTGTCATTGAAAGAGACGAAAGACACACTTGTTGAAAAAACAAATCGCGAGGGGTTTATAGAAAATAAATGTTTCGAACGATTGGTAGCCATAGTTCAGACTGTATTCAGTCATTTTGAAAGACTTTCCATCAAAGACAGAGAGAAAATTAATGCTTATCAGCATGACACTGTGGCTCAGCGTAAAATCGGCTTTTCGGAAACTGTAGACCAATTGGAGGAATCTATTAAGAAGTTGAAACTGGAGCACCAATTGGGCGGTTTGGTGAAAAAAGTGCGCAGGGACTACGACGATATGCGCGACGTAATGTTGAATTCTGGCATGAATGGTTTGAACCTTACTGTCGTATTCCATGAAGTGAGCCGAGAAATGGCCTTTATTGGTAAAGACGTAACCAAAAAAGATTGTGATATAGAAAGTATTCGTAAAAGGATTGAGGATTTGAATGACTTGATAGAGAAGTTTATGCCGATGCTTAAGCAGACTCGAAAGATTACACTTAACGCATCAATCCTTGCCGAAAGAGTTGTGGCTATCCACAAAAACAGGTTTTCATATCATCAAATTGATTTTGAATGCCCTATAATGGAAAATAAAGAGAAAGACTTTAAAGTGTATGGAGTAGGGGGCTTGTTGCTGAATGCTCTATCCAACATAGTAGATAATGCCATATATTGGTCGTGTGAAAATGCGGAAAGAGTAGGAAATGGATATAAACCTTCTATTTTGCTTTCAACGGATCTTAAGACATTTGACGGGCCGGCGTTGATAGTTGCTGATAATGGCGCAGGATTTAAAATGGAAGAGGAAGAAATGATACTTCCATTCAGGACCTTGAAACCTACGAGCATGGGAGTCGGGCTATATTATGTGAGTTTGGTGATGAGCATGGTTGGAGGTAAGCTTATCTTCACAAATGGTAAAGAATTGGAACTACCAGAAAAGTATTCTGGTGCGTGTGTGGCTCTTGTGTTTCCTAAAAATTGAAAGATATGTTAGCAGAGAATAATAGTATCGTCCTTGTAGATGATAATGAAAATGATATAAAGCGTCTATCCTCCATTTTTGCTGATAGGGGTATTGGGTGTAGGACTTTCCAATATGACGGAATTTCCTTTCCTGACGAACCTCTTACGGGTGTGAGGATGGTTTTTATGGATGTGAACCTGTCTAATAGTGGTGATACGAACAGTCAGTTTGCTGTTCTGGAGGACGCTTTGCGAAAATATGTGTCAAAGGAAAACTATTTCGTGTTGGTGTTTTGGACAACACATGTAGGCGACATAGATAATTTCAAGGCATTTGTTAACAGAGATGGAGCAGCCGAAGAAGTGCCCAAGCCAATGCTTGTAGTACCATTAGACAAAGCGCAGTTTGTTGATAATCAGAATGCTTTGGAATACAAACTATCCCAGATTTTTGAAGAAAGGCTGGTGAAATGTCTTTTGTCATTTGACGAAGAAATTCAGAAGGCTGCCAATAAATGCTTGATGGATATAGTGAAGTTGGCACCATTTGATGACAGTTGGGGAGAAAATACGATTTTTGATGCCAATGTTCGTAAACTGTTCACCAAGATAGCCATTGAATTTTCTGGATTGCAACCAGCAAAGGATAATCCGGACAAAGCCATCAAAGAAGTTATGGCACCATCGTTTTTGTATGATCTGACAGAGCTGAATCAAGATACATGGAAAACATTTCTCGATATGACAGCAAAATCTGATGATGAACTTAAAGCACTAACTTTCACAGGTGATAATACACCCGCCAGGCTCAATACAATTCTCAATATTGACCCATCGACGGCAGATGCAGAAGCAAGAGGTAGTGTGAGAAAGATGAAATTGGATGAAGATGGGAAGAACTATTTCCAGAATGCCTTTGCAGTAACAGTGGAGGAATTCATTAAGACAAAGATGGTGAGCACAACCAATGATTGTTTTGTTAACGAAGCTACAATTATTGCGGTTGAAATCAGTGCAGCTTGCGACTATTCAAATGATAAACCAAGACTTCATCGCTATATGCTCGGAATCATAAGCAAACGCAAAGATTTCAACGATCATGTCAGCAAAACCAGAACTAGGCAGATTGGAGATCATCTTTTGATAGTGCCCTTTGACTTTATCTATAACGGTGAAGTTTACTGCATGGTATTTAATCTGAATTATACATTTAATGAGGAAGCCACAGAACTATTCGGGAAGTTAGACGACAAGATATTCGGACTGAAGAGTGAATTCATGAATTCTATTAGTGATTGCTTTGCTAAGCATATATCGAGGATAGGATACGCATTTTTCAAGTAAACTGATAAGGAACGGGGACGTAGAAATGGAAGAAAATGGAACGAAGTTTACTGTAGGACGGATAGAAGACCTTGAGAACCTGAAAAATGATGGTTTTGAGGAAATCTATTTGAACCTGACAATGTTTGCCGATCAGATAGATGAAGAATTTGAATCCATTTTTACGGCTATCTATAAGAAAGGTCTTGAAAACGTTGAATTGTCAACTTACGAGGTTCATCAATATAGTGAGTACAGAGATTATTATCTGATGTTTGTCCGTGAATTCAGTAGAATCCTTAACAGGAGTACAGCGTATAATATAGTTCAGTTTTACGAAGTAGATATAGATCATTTTATTCAGCAGGCGCAGCAACTGGCGGTATTTACTTATTTGAGGACTAATTCAAAACTCAGGCAGATGCAGCAGTTCTGCATAATGCGTAAGGTGACAGACTTTATCTATCATCTGTATCTTTCGTTTGTGAATAGAAATCTGCCGGTATTCAGTTATATGCAGGAAGGAGCTAGGTGTCTAGGCTATACAGACAAGATGTTGTTTGGCAAGATGTATAGTGCTATGAAGGAAAAGAACAAATTGCATATAGCAACGACAATTCTCAATGGACTTGTTGGCGGGAACGCGACGTACCCACCCTGTTTATTTAAGAAGAAAGGTGCTGGTGAGGAGATAGCAGCAGCTGACTATCCCTATACTTTTGCGTGTGAGGGTAAGAAACCGATAAAGATTGAACCCGTTGTGGTACATGGGAATCTGCAAAAAGTATATAGCACTTGTGATTGTAGTATCAAGTTAGGACTTGGTGAACAAGCTGCGCTATTCAAGATGGATGGAAGGGAAGACTTGGTGATATTGTCGTATGCAGGTACAGAGCCGCGATTGAGCACCAGACGCTTTCATAATCTGATGACGGATGCCGCTCAGATATTTTACGGGCCAGAGACTACATACCTTGCCGCTGTGGGTTTGCTGTTGGAATTGAGACGTGAAGTGGCGGAGAACATCAAGGTTGTGGGACATTCGTTAGGAGGCGGATTGATGCAATATGCCGTTACGGCTGTGGGAGATGACAGAATCTATGGCATGGGGTTTAATTCTGCGGGACTTTCAACGTATTCCAGGAAGACGCTGGGTATGAGTAGAATTCAGAAAGGAGAAAGAAAGATACAACACCTATGCGCTGACACAGACTATATATCACCCATAGGCCAGCAGATAGGCACCGTGTTGCATGTGAGTACAAGGGTTAAGCTGTCGCATGCGTTGGACGACTTGAATAAGACGATTAATGGTGAGTTGATGGGGTGTGAGGTATAGAAAGATTGTGAAGATATGAAAAAATGGCATGAGATAAAGGGATAGGAGATTGTTGAAGGGGTATGGCTGATGAGGCTATGCCTCTTTGTGGTTTGAATAAGAACCCAGAATTGATGTGAGAGGACAAGTAGAGAAAATAATATAGTATGAGAAGATTGCAATTGTTTTTTTCTTGGCAATCGGATGTGAGTGATAATCACAAGACGATGGGAAATGCTTTGAAAAAAGCATGTGAGGATATTCGTGCTGAAGGCGAATATGACATTGCCTATGATGAGTCAACATGGGCAAGGTCTGGTTCGCCTGTCATTGAGGCCGTTGTGGTGGAAAAGATTAAGAAGTGCGATTTGTTTATTGCAGACCTGACCCCCATTGCAAAAAACGGTAAGAAGGATTTGCCAAACCCTAATGTAATGATGGAACTCGGCGTGGCAAAAGCAAGTATGATAGATGATGTTATACTACTTTTGCATTCTGGGGAGATAGATGCAAACAGGATGCCGTTTGACATTAATCATCAAAGGATGAGCAGATTCTCGAAAAGTAAAATCTCTGGTTACATTAGACAAATGGCTCAAACAGCTGTTGAAAATCCGAAACACAAATCTGCTTTCGATAACAATGACAAATTCCTCTATTATGAAATGAATGTGAGGAAGAACGTGACATCAGGGAAATATTTGCCCGATGTTTTCCTAGAAAACAGAAGGATTAAACAGTTATTAAGGGATTTTGTTGACCCCTATACTTTCTGTAAACTGGTGCTGGAAAGGTGTGACTCATTTGAACTATATCGGTTAAACAGGAATAGAAGGATACAACATAAACCTCCTTTTGAATTTGATATTACTCTTTTCACGTCGTGCGTGGCAGAAGAATCCATAGGGACGTTTTATCAGCGAGTGGGAGAATTACAAAAGTTTCTTCGCTCGAAATATGATGAATTGAATACAAACAGGTCGAGTGACTATTTTAGCTATTCGAGATTTGGAAAACAAAATGAGCACTTGGATTATGTTGCAGGTAGATTATTGCTGATTACCATTGCTGCTGGGCAAGGAAAAACCAATCTGGTGTGTGACCTTGTGGACAAGGTGTTGCTAACAAGGCATATACCATTTGTTTACTTAAACGGATATGAGATAAAATCTGATGACATAGGACGCAGTTTCGCTGACATGATGTTACCAGGGGCTAACTTGTCATTTGATAATGCTATCAAAGAGGTTGCGACCTACTGTAAGTACAAAAGGTGCCCGATAATATTCATTGTTGACGGCCTTAATGAGAACCCGCAGCCCGACGTGTTTGCTTCGCATTTGGAGGTGTTCCTTGACATGGTGCTGCAATATGACTGCGTTAAGGTGCTGATGACATGCAGGACAGAGTATTACAAAGAGAAGTTTGCTACCGTGGATGCTGCCTTTAAGGGAAGATTATTAAAGATAGAAGAACTAAATGAGCATTTCGGTGATGAAGAAAAGCAAAAATTGCTTCAGAACTATCTGACATATTTTAAAATTAGTGCTGATTTACATCATTACGTGGAAGAGGCTCTTTGTGATGATTTATTGTTGTTAAGAATATTCTGTGAGGCAAACAAAGGGAAGACGCTTGGCCAGGTGAATAGTATAAAACGGGAGGAACTATTTGCTGAATATTATGAACTGATGGCTGAAAAACTGATAGAAAAGGTGCGAAACGAGCAGCACTATCAGATGGAAAAATCAAGTATATCAGCATTTATGGAGAACATGGCCAGCTATATGATAAGCAGTAATTCGTTCTTCAACGTACCGTTCGGGCAACTTTTGAAAAATATAGCCAAAGAGGAAGAGGAGATTTTCAAAAGGTTTCTGGATGAAAACATCCTGCTAAGGAAAGATCTTGCTCCAAATGCAAGGGGCGCTTTTGTACATAATGAGGTTGTTAACTTTACGTATGATTCATTCCGTGATTATATTATTTCTGCTTATCTGTCTGACAATATCCTTCCAAACAATCTTTCAGAATATGAGCATCTGGTAGAGCAGTATACTTCAAGTGGGCAACAACTCAGAGAAGGTCTGACTCCGTTCCTACTTGTCCACGCGAAAAATAACAAGCAAAAAGAGGCTTGTGAATTTCTTGTAAAGCTGGATTGGTATGAGGCTATTTTTGAATCCTATATATGGGATGTTAAAGAAGAGGCAATAGAAGACTCGGATGTGGAAACTGTACAACGTCTGCTTATGAGTGGAGATCCACAACACGTAGCCAGAAGATTAGTGTATTGGGGACGATGGAATACGGAAAAGCATAAGTTGTTAAACATCAGATTGCTGTTGAACCATCTTGCTTCGCTTGATGATAAAGCGCTAAGTGATTTCATGGATAAAGTGTGGCCAGAGAAAGTGCAGAGTCATTATGGAAGGAACAGCGAGAAGAGTGAAAGATGGTATATGATAAATTCTGTAGAGGAACTGCTTAAGGATGACAAATTCATACAGCATAAAGACTCCCAGAATGTCTTTGAGTTGTTGCTTTATATGTGCGGTTGTTCTGAACGTTATGCCCATGATGTGTATATTCAGTATCTAAGGAAGTGTAAGAATACCAATCAATTGGAGAATGTTCAGAAGATTACTCAGAGTAATAATCTAGTGATTGAAATTGAAAAACTGAAAAAGGGGTTATGAGGTACGGGTATGACATGGATAGCTATTTAATCTTCGCTCACAAGGATCTCACCGAAGCGTATTTTGTTGAGAAGAGCGGGGCTGTTGGAGGGTATGCCAAAGAACTATTCCAGCGGATTTATAAAAGCTTATTTTCAGAGAGTATGGATGTGCAATATATGTATGATACTTTCTATCGGACAGAATACAAGGACTTTGCAGCATTTCTGAGAGGGTATTATCAGTTGGAACCTGGCGATGCTGATGAAATAGTCGGTGTTCTGAATGATAGGAAGGAATTACGACTGTATGATTATAACACAATGGCAGTAGGGGAATACTTTGATGATTTCATAACTTCGGAAGATGTGTATGATAGATTTGAGAAATTGGTAATGATGAACGTTTGAGATATGAAGGTAAAGACGGATTTTGTTACAAACAGCTCATCGACAAACTTCATAGTCATGTCTCAAGGAGTGCCGACGCTACCGGCATTTTTTCGTGCAGTAGGCATATCGCCGGAATCTATGTTCCTGGATGTTTTTGTGCATCTATTCAAGTGCTTTAAAAACAGTATGAGACCAGGCTATCTGTATGCCCAGGAGTATGGTTACAGTTCGCTTGACGAATATATGGAGAAGCATTGTAAAGAGGAAACTATAGCCAGGGTTAAGGAGGCAGAAGCGAAAGGCTATGATATCTTTATAGGCGATTTGGACAGCGATAACGATGCTATAGAGACTCTGTTTTGCTGCGACTCCTTTGTAATTGATAACGGGAAACTGATTATAGATGCAACGGAAGACGCTTGGTGATATAGTGGTCGGTGAACATCCCACCCAGCATTACAAAACTGTTTTCAGCCAGAAGACAGGATTTTTTGTCAGGTTGGAAGAGGATGAATATGAAGAGCCTTCCTGGGCGGAGGACGGGCCAGAATTATTAGACCTGTCAATTACCAATTACTGTGAAAGAGGTTGCGATTTCTGCTATAGACAAGCCAATCCATTAGGGCGGCACATGACATTGGATGACATTGAAAGTGTTGTTAAACAAGCAAAAGATGCTGGCGTTCTACAGATAGCACTTGGGGGCGGGAACCCGAATCAGCATCCTCAGTTTGTAGAGGTATTGAGGATTGTCAGAGAGAACGGAATAGTGCCATCATATACTTCAAACGGCGAAGGACTGACAGACAATGTACTAAAGGCGACGGCACAATATTGTGGCGCTATGGCTTTAAGCCTGTACCCACTATACGACCGTTATGAAGAGATAGTCAAAATAATACGTGCCTTTGGTATAAAACTTAATCTGCATGTCATTCTAAAAAGTGATACTATTGATTTGTTGACATCGTGGTTTAAGAATCCACCATCCTTCTTTTCATATATCAACGCAGTCATTGTGTTGAACTATAAACCAATAGTAGGTACTGACCGAAAACTGATGGTAAGAGATGAGGAACGGTTAAAAGCGTTTTACGAAAGTGCATCGGCTTGTAAAGCGGTTAAAGTCGGGTTTGACAGTTGCTGTGTTCCCGGTATCGTGACATGGATGAAGGTTAATCCGGCACTGATAGATTCATGCGAGGCAGCAAGGTTTTCGGCTTTTGTCTCAGAAGACATGAGAATGTATCCTTGCTCGTTTATGGCAAATACCGAACAATATGGAGACTTGAGAAGAGAGAGCTTATTGGATATATGGCAAAAGCACCCAGCCTTTGCAAAACACAGGGAAGCGATTCGATATAATTCGTGTGGCGGATGTGCTCATCAATCAGTGTGTAAAGGAGGATGCGTGTTTATGCCGGAAATAAACCAGTGCAATACATTTTTGAAAGGCTTATGAAAAGAAAAGCATTAATGATAGGTAATTCGAGAGGGTTAAAAGCAACCCCGTTGGATATGCTTCATTTTACACAGTTCCTTATGTCGTACCAAGGCGGAGCCTGGACGCGGAACGAAATAGAGCCGTGGATGGATAAGGATGTGAATGAACTTTTGAACGATGTGGAGAAAATTGTTAAAGACCAAAACGACTATGTCATCGTGTATTTCACTGGACACGGCGGTTTACAAGGGGACACTATCATTGAGGTTAATCCTAAGGGGAAATTGATAAAAGAGAACTCGCTGTTTGGGCTGGCAGATAGGCAATTGAATATATTGGATTGCTGTCGGAACATACAGACAACACCTCTGCCCATTTATGGTCGTTCAAGAGGAATGGATACCATGGAGCAAGGTTTGAGAGATGCTGTGCGCGCAGAGTATGACGAGCTGGTTATGAATGCGGCACCACAATTCGTAAAGATGTATTCTTGTGCAGAGGACGAATCATCCTATGCAACCAAAACTGGCAGCTATTACACGACGAATCTGATAGCATGTAGTAAGGAACTACTGAATAACCATGATGTCGCGCGTATATATCAGTGTCATGAAGCGACTGCATTGAAAACGACAGCAGATGTACTAAAAGGAGAAAAAAGAGAACAGCATCCCGTAATAATCCCGACGAAATGTTTGGGGGCAGCTGAACTCCCGTTATGCTTTAACCCTGTAGTTTTAAAATAGAAAATGAATTATGGAAGAAGTATTATACCCAGTTCTTTCTCTTAATACCAATATCACTGCTTTCCTGAAGAAAGTGATTAGCGCAGACATCTTTGGCTGTGTAAAAACGGGCCTGAAGAATGATATTGATTTGACTGACAAGGGAACTCATATTACAAGTGTTGCTTCTATTGAAAAGTGTGACGAAGGTGTGTCTTCGCAAGTTAAACTATCATCAGCATACTGCCAATACTTATGGCTATTGTGTGATGTGGTGCTAAAGATTTTGGACAGAAGAGTGATTACAGCCGCATGTATATATTACGGCATAAGTCTGGAAGCGTTCCTCCAGAGTGTTGAGGAAACGAATAAAAAGACTAAAGAGCAAGTGCTACCTTTCATACCCGATTTTTTCAAGCCAGACATTGAACGATATCTCGCATATTTGAAAATTGTGCCTGAGTTGTTGGCTGATGATTTTTGGACTCGGGTGGGGTTTGAATACGCATTGTCAGAATCACTTAAAGAAAGTAAGTACCCGATAGATATAGAGGGCCTGAAAAGTATTGATATGAATAGCAAATACTCTGAGCGTACAAACTCTGTCTATAGCTATGGTATAGCCTTCTGTTTGCTGCATGAGTTGGCTCATCATCAACTCGGACATCTTGAAAAGGAAGAAGAGATGAAGGACGAAGTTGATGCCGATGCACAGGCGTTTTGGAACATCTACAAGGATATTACGGGCGAAGAGCGTTTCTCTGCCAATATCGGAATTCTGTGTGTATTCTTCTCCTTTATGATGCTTAACCCAACGTTAAAAGAGGATTATATTCACCCAAGAGAGGACAAGCGCATGTTTGCAATCTATGATAGGATTGTGAAGGAAAATCCGAAATATACATTGCTGTTGGTTTATATTCTTGATTTTTGGGGGAAGATGAATAAAATAGTAGATTATCCCACGGATTTGGAACCAGTGGATGAATCGGTGAAGAAAATAAAGGAATATTTCAAGATAGGTTGAAGGGGAATGTGCGAGGAGGGCATTCCTCTATGTGGTTCATAAGAGTCGCGAATAGAATCGCAAAGAACAAAGGAGGGGCATGGGCTTTCCCCGGTGGATTCATGAATATGGATGAAACCACGGAACAGTGCGCTATCAGGGAGTTGGAAGAAGAAACAGGGCTTCGAGTGTCGGATGTGCATCAGATTGGGCGTATTCAAAGGTTGACCGTGACCCGAGAGGGAGGACTATTACTGTCGCATATCTGGCTGTCATCGATGAACCTGTTGCTGTTACTGGTCAGGATGATGCAGCCAAAGCCGAATGGTGGCCGCTGTCTGACTTGCCACATCTGGCTTTCGACCACTATGACATTATGCAGGATGCAATAAGACTAATATGAATAAAGACAAATGCGATATGAACAAATCTCTATCCCATGCTTCTTTTCGTGATGAGGGTAGTGCGTGAGACTATAGCTTCCCTTCACCTCAACGTAAATTGTCGAAAGATTCCAACTTACCCCATAAAAGAGTACGAATAGTCCAACAATAAAAGTTAAATACGTTAAATTTGCGCCTTTGTTCTATGCATTCCATAGCCGTCAATACACTTTTCTGCTATTTAATACATAACTGATTGATTATCAGTATTTAATATATTCTCTAGTTGTTATCCTGTCATGTATGAAGCCTTGAATAGTGTCGTTTTTGGGGGCAAGCATGCTTCCGTTTACAAGAAAAAGAAATAAAACTCCTTGTATCACTTTTTTTTCAAAGACATTCATATTTTTCTTGTTTTAACTTTCAAATTTTTCTTGGTTTTTCTTTTACCCCTCACTCTTCCTGGGCGAGTTCGAGCTGGTTGTGCACCAGCTCATAGTAGTAGCCGCGCATGGCTACGAGTTGTTGGTGGGTGCCTTGCTCTACTACATGGCCCTTGCGCAGCACCACTATATTGTCGGCATTCTTCACCGTGGAGAGGCGATGGGCAATGACGAGCATGGTGCGGTTGTGGAACTTGTGTTCCAGGTTCTCGGTTATCTGGCGCTCGTTCTCGGCGTCGAGGGAACTGGTGGCTTCATCGAGCATGAGGTATTGCGGTTGCTTGTAGATGGCGCGCGCTATCATGAGGCGCTGTTTCTCTCCTCCGCTGATGCCGGTGCCGTCGCGCCCCACCTTGGTCTCTACTCCGAGTGGGAGGCGGTCGATGAACTCACGCAGGCACGAGAGGTCTATGGCTTCGTCAAGGCGTGCCTTGTCGTATGTCTCGCCGAGCACGATATTGTTCTTGATGGTGTCGGAGAAGATGAAGTTTTCCTGCATCACTATGCCGGTGGCTGCACGTACGGCCTTGGCGTGACAGTCGCCGAGGTCTCTGTCTCCGAGTCGTATCTGGCCCTTGGTGGGGGCGTAGAACTTGAGCAGCAGTTTCATCAGCGTGGTCTTGCCGCTTCCGCTCTCACCTACTATGGCGGTGGTCTTTCCTGCGGGTATGGTGAAGCTCACGTCCTCCAGCGCCGGTTTGCCTATGCTACCCGTGTAGCAGAAAGTGAGGTCGGAAATCTCAAAACCTTGAGGAAGAGTTGAAGATTTGAAGGATTGAAGGGTTGAAGAATTGAAGGATTGAAGAGTTGAAGAACTTCCATTTTTCCATCTTTCAATTTTTCCATCTTTCAATACTTCCATTTTTCCGTTTTTCAATTTTTCAATTTTCCCATCCATCGCGTCTTCTTCCTCACACAGATGCACCTCCTCGCTGCGCTCCAGACTGATCTTTGCGTCTTGGAACTGCTGGAGAAAGCCTATGAGCTGACCGAGGGGGCCGTTGACCTGACCGATGATGTTTGATATACTCATCATCATACCTAGGGTGAGCAATCCGCCCACCACATCGCTGGCTATCCAGAAGGTGATGAGGATGTTGCGTAACTGTCCGATGGCCATATACCCTGTGCTCTGTATCTGTCCCAGCTTCAGCACGCGCTTGCTCATGCGATACTGCCGCTCCTGCATCTCGCTCCACTCCTGCAGTTTGTAGTCCTCGTAGCCGTTGAGCTTGATGTCGGTGATGCCCGACATGAGTTCGTAGAGCTTGTTCTGGTTCTCGGCACTGATGCGGAACTGCTCATAGTCCAGTGCCTTGCGGCGGCGGAAGAAGTAGGTCATCCATGCTATGCTGGCACCGGTGAGCACGATATATACTGCAAATATCTTGAGGCTGAACCACGCTATGATGGTCAGCAGCACTACGCTGCTCAGCAGCGAGAATGCCGTCTGCAGGGTGTTTTGTGTTACGAAGCTCTGGAGTCGGGAGTGGTCACCTATGCGCTGGTTGTAATCACCGATGCTCTTGGTCTCGAAGAAGGTCATGGGCAGCCGCAGCAGCTTCTTGAGGTAGTCACCCAGTATGTTAATATTTATGCGCGTGCCCATGTACAGGCTCACCCAGCTGGTGATGAGTCCCATGCCGAAGGAGCCGAGGAAGAGAGCCAGCTGCGCCAGCATGAGGTTGAGGATGATGCCGAGGTCACGGCCTCCGATGCCGTCATCCACCAGGTGCTGCGTGATAAACGGAGTAACCAGAGAGAGGAGTATGCCAAACACCATCGAGAAGGCGAGCACACCCATCTGTGCGCGGAATGGCCACACGTATTTCTTGGCAAAACGCCAGAAACTGTGCTTCTCCTTTACCGGCTCGCGGTCATAGAAGGCCTGCGTAGGCTCTATGGCTATCACTACGCCCTTGTCGCCGTTGAGCCAGTGACGGGCCATCGACTCCGCATCGTGGCGGTGGCGCCCATAGGCAGGGTTGGAGATTTGAAATTTGAAATTTGAAGTTTGAGATTTAAACTTACTCTTCACTCCTTCTATCACTACGAAGTGGTTCTGGTCCCAGTGGAGTATGGCAGGCATAGGACATTTCTCCGCCAGCTGGTCGAGCGTCATCTCGAAGGTGGCGCTCTCCATGCCTATTTCCTTCAGGGCATCACGTATGCCTGCCACGCTCACCCCTTCGCGGGTGAGGTGTGACAAGGTGCGCAAGTAGCTCAGGGGGTAGTCCTTGCCGTAAGCGGACGCCACCATGCGTATGCATGCGGGGCCGCAGTCCATCTGGTCAAACTGGCGCGAGAATTTCATGAGTTATTTATACTCCAGTCGTAAACAGGTCTGATAGAGATATGGTGGCCATCCTTTTCTACGTCTTTAAATTCATAATCTGTTAAGAGCAGAAGATTCTCACATTTTGTTTGCCTACATGCCAATAACAAACCGTTTATTTCGCGTTTGTATGTTGCTTCTGACGATATATCGTATGAAACCTGTATTGCTTGAAGGACCGTTTTTCCATTGCATACAATAAAATCGCACTCACCGGAGCGGTCTTTAAGATAATACAAATCCCAGCCGTTTTGTTTACACTTTCGCAGTAATTGAATTAGCACTATCGTTTCCAATCGCCAACCAAGATTGTCACCTGCAAAAGCGTTTTCTCTTTGATTCATCATTGCCACATCAACAGCATATATCTTCTCTTGCGTTATACGGACTTTGCTCTTTTGAGAGAACCTTTTCAATCCCACAAGAACATAAGCTTGTTTGAGATAATCAATATAGTTGCGTACAGTATGAAGCGACTTAAAATTGAAACTCTCCGCCAAATCAGATGTTGACACGATATAAGGAGAGACATTCAAAAGGTGATGAGCCATGTTTTCAAATTGAGCAGGGAAAGCTATGTGATATCGCTGTTCTATATCACGCTTAAGAATGTTGTCAACGAGGTTGGCAATATACTTCCTACCATTTTTTATATTTAGCAACTCTGGGAATCCCCCCTGTTTCATGTACTCATCAAATGCTTTTCTCTGCTCTGCAATACTTTTTGTGGTACGATTTTTAGAATCAACTCCCTTAATCGCGCAATATTCTCCAAAAGAAAAAGGATATAGAGAGATCTCGCTACTTCTGCCAGTAAGATGTGTTGCCAAATCACTGCTCAACAGTTTCGCATTGCTACCAGTTAATACAACATGCATCTTCGTTCGCAGAAGACGATTTACAAAAAGAGGCCATCCTTCTATGTTTTGTATCTCGTCAAGGAAAATATAGTTAAACGAATTATATATTTTGTATAACACCTCAAGTACATCATTCAACTGATTTGTACCAATACTTGCAAGACGTTCATCATCGAAATCAACGTATGCGTATTTCACTCCCGCGCTTTCAAGGGCTTGAAAACAAAGTGTTGATTTGCCACTTCTACGCACCCCAATTACAACCTGAGCTTGGGGGCTATTCAAATCAACGAGACTCTCTTCCTCACGGGAACATAATCTCTCGCTTGACCAATTCTCCTTCTCTCTCTTCTGGTCATTAAGTATAACCTCAAGAGTTCTTATATCCGTATTAACTTCTTTCATGGTTGCAAAGGTAGTAAAAACCTTTGAGTCAAACACCTTTTTTGCTTCATTTTATACACCGCAATGCCTTATTTTGCAGATTTTAGAACTTTTCAATGCCTTATTTTACAAATTATGGAACTTTTCATTTCCTTATTTTACAGGGTTTAGATACGAAATTCCCAAGATTTTCAATATAAAATTCCTAAGATTTTCAATTACAACGATAGTTTTTTGCTTCATTTTATACACCACAATGCCTTATTTTACAGATTTCGGAACTTTTCAATGCCTTATTTTACAATTTTCGGAACTTTTCAATGCCTTATTTTACAGGCATCGCGAGCGGCTCGCCAGTGGTCGCTGCAAGCAGCGGTCTGGCAATCAAGAGCCGCGAGAGCGAAGCGGCAATGCCTTATTTTGCATTCTTGGGTTTCTTTGCGAATTTATAGAATGCATGGAGCATCACATAGCGGTGAACGGAGTTGTACCATGTCTCGGTGCGACCTTGCTCGTTGATGGTGCGGCGGATGTCCTTGATGCCGTTGAAGATGTCGAAGCCGTCAAGAATCATGGTTAGCTTGCCGTGGAAGAAACTCCTTGACAGGCGGGCGTTGCAGACAAAGGCGGCCTCGTTCATGTTATGGTCGTTGTAGCCGGTGCGCAGAGTGGTGGAGAGGTCTGCTGCAAGCTGCATTTTCCACGGCAGAGGGATTACGGCGTTGGCTCCTATAATCCAGTTCTCACAGTTGATGGTTTCGAAATTAGCGCGGTCGCTATGGGCGTTAATCCAGTTTACACCGAATCTGCCTCCAAAGGAATACTGCTTTATCTTGTAGCTCAGACTCAGCTCCTCGCTGGCATTGGCATTACGCACGCTGCTCCTTACTGCATAGGGAAGGTCTGTGCTCACAAGGTCTGCAGAGTTGGCGTAGCCTACGGTGGTGGCGTTGCTCAGGAACAGACGCTTGGCCTTGTCGAGCGGACGGTTGAGGCGGTAGTTTGCAGAGATATTCCAATTGCCGTTGACATTGTCAGGCTGGTATGTGGTGACACCCGTCTGGCTGTCGTATGTGCGCCCCATAGCAATGGCGTTCTGCATTACGCGCCAGTCTATGCTTGCAGAAGAGACTCTGTTTGTTTTGTTATTCTTCCACTCTTTCTTCAGAGAGATATTATGGTTATGAATGTTTTTAAGCGACTCGTTACCAGTGTGCACGTTGAGCGGGTCGGTGTCATCGCGTATCGGCAGGAGATATAGCATGTCCGGCGCATTATGGCTTAATGACCAGGAGAGTTTATAGCCGCTGATTTCAACCGAGGCGTTCGGCTCAAAGAATGTAAGGTGACGGCGACGGTCGCGCACGTTCAGTATACTTCGGTCATAGTTGAGGCGGTCGGTCTGTAGTCTTATAGGCATGTTAAGTTCCAAACTGAAAGCTTCTATGTAGTGATGCTGTCCTTCAGTGCCGATATCCTTTTGCTTCAAGAGGCATATACCTGGAGAGAATATGTTTATATCGTGTCGTAGAGTAGAGTAATATGAGTTCTCTGCGTCAATGGCAAGTTGCATCTCATCGCGTGTGGAGGGCAGGTCGGTGAGAGCTTTGCCTGAGCCTTGCGACCAGTCGGGCAGTTTCTCTAATAGGTAGCGGTCGCGGTTGTTGTTGGTGTATTGTTGCCGATAGGTATGTATGAGGCGAAAGAAAAGCGTATTGAAGCCCCCAGCCCACTCCAGATAAGGGAAAATGTATGTATTTATGTCGTAGTTGTAGTTCTTACCCTTTCTGTCAACATAGATGTGGTGGAAGACATCATCTGCACCACCATTAGGATAGGTCAGGTCATAAAGGCCATATCCTTTGTCTCGGTTATCCTCATAAGAGTAGCTTCCCTCCCATTTTACGCGAGTGTTCTTGATGTTAAGTCGGGGCGTGGCATACCATGTGCCGCTGGTCTTTACCCTGTCGCTGCTGCCGGTAGAGGGACTTTCTATTCTGTTTATTATAGACTGTCGCAAAGCAGAACTGCCACCATATAGGAATATGCTGTCGAGGGCTGCACCGCGGTAGTCCTCGTAAGGCTCTCTATCAAGGTGTATCTGACGAGCAAGCGAATGTCTTTTCTGGCGGAAATACTCAAATTTGGGATTGATGCGCATAAATGAAGCAACGCCAAAAGAGTAGGCGCTTCGCCCAACGTTATTACCCCATGAGAAATTACCATTTAAGTTAACGTGGTCCTCCTTGTGACCTCCAATGACACTGTAGCGCGAATATTCATCGCGTCCTTGCAAGAAGCGAATTTGAGAGCCCATGTACTCCGTTTCCACATCTTTGTGCTCCGCATGTAGTTCAAGTCCCATGTTCATTCTCCGTTTTGGGATTTCGAGGCTCCACATGGCGCCACCTTTCTTACGGGAACTGATGCCGTCATAGACAAAATCCTGTTTCCAGTCAGAACTTTCTCCGGGTTTGCGGTCATCATTGGTGTTGTTCATGTTGCCATATATCGCAAATCGCGAGTTGGGGGTGAAGCGCAAGCCGAACAGTCGGGCAAGCCATCGGTCGTTAGTGCCGATACCGCCCTGCACGTTTGCTGCCCAGCCGGTATTGAACTCACGCTTCAGGCGAACATCCATTACCAATTCCTTGTCTTCTTCCTTAACTTTGATGCCGAAGCTTTGCTGTTCCTCCGTCTCACGGCGGAAGACTTTTATCTTGTTCACCATGTAGGCAGGCAGGTTCTCAAGGGCTATGGCAGGGTCGCCCTTGAAGAAGTCCTTGCCGTTGACCAGCAGCGACTGCACAAACTCACCGTTCACATATATCTGATTATCCTTTATCTCTGCCCCCGGCAGCTGCTTAATCAATCCGTCAAGCATCGAGCCTTCGGCCAGCTGGAACGCTCCGGCATTATAAACTATGGTATCGTTATCGACCACCATCTTCACCAGCGATGCTTTCACCGTGGCTGTGCCGAGCAAAATATCGTTGGCAGCAGCGTTAAGTTTGTGGTGCAGAAATACCACTTTGGGGTAATAATTACGCGCACTGTTAATACGAAATGTCGTGTATTCATCTTTGAATCCTTCTTTGGAAAATTTTACGATATATGTAGCTCCGCGTTTGGTTCCCTCTCGTCTGCATTCTACAGAATAACCTCCCTGCCACGAAGATTTACTATAGTCACAGCCAACAACCAAACTATCTTTCGTCATTACCTCTACTTTTACGCTGTCAAGAGGCGTTTTGTATAGAGCGTCATATATTTGGCCAGATACCCATATCAGAGAATCTTGCCCTTGTCCATATAGTGGAAGAGAAAACATTGCCAAGCAAAATAATTTGAGTATTATTCTCCCAGATGTAAACGATTTCTCACTGCTTTTTAGAATCTGTTTGTCTAAAATCATAATACATGTATTTTGCGAATTAATAATTTTTTCGTGCCTATACAGAGCCTCCTCTATTATATCAGACACACAAATAGTAAGAATATTACACTTTTGCCCTACCCTTTAACTTTATTTAACAGCTCGATGGTTTTGCAACAGTTATTTTGCATTCTTCGGCTTTTTGTTGAGTCGGTAGAGTACGTGGGCCATGACATAGCTGTGGAGAGTGTTTCGGGGGCAGGAGGGTGCTTGTCCATCCCGTCGAAAATCCTCAGGAAATTTCCTGAGTCAGGTCTTCCAGGTCCTGACTATTGGACACAACTCCAGCTATCACACTTTGAATGCGTGACTTATATTGTTTGACCAACTGCAGCTGCTTTTTTTTATTTTGTGTCAAAACTTTTATTTTTTTTCTTGGGGGGCCACAGCCTCACGGCATTTTTTGATACCCCTCTATTATTATATAGACAAGGTACCCCCGAAAATTGGCCTTATTTTCTGTTAGAAAAATGAAAAAAGAGGGAAATAATCAATAATTAGCCCCCCGACCCTTAAAGAGAGCCGAGGGTTGCTTAGACGCAAGGCTATTATGCTGTATCTTGGGCAAAAATTGGCATAAAACCGAAGTTTATGCCTGAGTTTTTACTTCTTGTTAACAAACGCACCTGACTGTTTTGTGATGGAAGTTTGAGGATTACTATCGTTAGAGTAGTAGTTTTTCGATGTTACAGCAGGTTATTCCGGGCATAAACCATTAAAATTTGAAAGTTTTTGCCCAGGATAATAGGCTATTCCAATTGTTATTTATGCCTTTGCAACATGATTTTGAGGCAACTTATATGCCTATTTCATAACGCAAACCTTTAGAGGTGTTCTTTCAAATAATAACACAGATGGAAAAGATCATTGGCAGAGAAGCAGAATTTGAGAAACTTTCTGATTACTTTGAGTCTGGAAAGAGTGAGTTTATTGCATTATATGGTCGTCGGCGTGTTGGTAAGACATTCCTGATCCGAAGTTTCTTTAAGGATCAGTTTGACTTTTATGCAACAGGCGTTATCGAAGGTTCGCGAGAAACTGAGATGGAAGCCTGTGACGGACGGCCATAGAGAAATGTGGGGTAGTCGCACACGAACTCACTCTCAAACGAGAACCATGTAATGTGTGCCTTGTCGTCGCTCACGCCATATTTTACATATTTGAAACAACCTTCAGTGACAAAAGCGAACCAGCGTGCTGGGTCACCCTCACGCTCCAACTGGTCACCCTTGCGGTAAGAGATTTCCTCACCCTCCCGTTTGCAGAACTCCCGCAGCACCTGAAGATCAATACTGTTA
>JAEEGK010010728.1_pt1 | contig 21099 bp, 14 predicted proteins | sample 8958771 | NCBI WGS metagenome assembly JAEEGK01 (sample SAMN16246547, study PRJNA631951) | gut metagenome | biome: gut microbiome; feature: rumen; material: SC-attached | host: Bos | place: Iran: Karaj | collected 2018-10 | reverse complement strand
TGAGCGGGCGTATCCGGACGCCCAGATTTGTCAGCTTGTCTTTCGGATTGCCGGGCTCGATCAATCCGCGATCTTCGAACCATTTCTGTCCTTTATCTTCCGGTTTATAGCCATAGAGGTCTCCGGGACGTCTGTAGCTCCAGTCATACACTTCATCGACATCCAGCAGCCCGTCTTCTCCGGCGGCATCGCAGAATTTCTGGTACAAGCTGTTTTCTTCCGGATCCCGGATGACGGCGTCTTTCTGGATGGAGAGATAGTTGACGATTTCCAGCGCGGGCTTCAGCTGCACGAGTTTCACTTTTCCTTCACTGTACCAGCGGTACAGAAAAGCGGCCGGAAACTCGTGATGGATGTGCTGGTCGAAGATACGCGGCTGGTTTGTCCGGACATAGTAGGCTGCAAACAAGTCGCCCTCCAGCGGAATCTCCTGACTTTGCTCTTTGATCCGGCGGGTGCCGAAAAGTTTCTTGGCATAGCTGAAACCAAGTTGGTGGGCGATGACAAAATAGAGGAAGGTGCCGGCCATCACTGCGATCAGCAGACAAGCCCCGAGGGTATCTAATTTTTCTAACATAGTTGGAAGAGAAGCTAATCGTTTATATGGCCAAATTTACTGAAAATAAAGCTATGTTAGTTAAATAAAACCAAACCGGCAAAATGCTTGGAACAGTAAGCGCGGAACAAGTTTATTTGCAACAAAGAGGGCTTTTATTTACCTTTGTTACTTGGCAATCCGTCAGATCAATCATTAATTTTATATTTTTATAGTAATGAAGAAATTATTGCCAATTCTTTTGGTAGCAGTTGTTGCACTGATGGCAACCAGTTGTCTCACCTTGCTGGCCGCTGCCCTGGCCACCGAAGAAGAGGATGGTGTCATCGTCTTCGTCGACAGCAGCCGGCATTCAATCGATGTAAGGGTTGATGAACGGCATTACGACGTCGAAACCGTCAGGGAGCGGGATCTCGACCGGAGGCATAACCTGAAGCGCGCCGCTGACAACATGATCTATGTTTCTCCCGGTTATCACCATGTTAACGTCCGTCACTACGGCAGGACAGTCTTCAATGAATCGGTACGCGTCCGCTCCGATGAAACCAAGATTATATATCTGTAGTCAGACTGCCGCCGGTTTGTTGTTTTGAGGAGATTCCTCTAAAACTTGCACCTACGAAAACGTGGGTGTTTTTTTTCGTATCTTTGCCTTTTACAGTAGAACGAACGGGCAGAATATGGAAATCGGGGTTTTTTCGAAGTGCATCAAGGAACTCATCGTGGAAAACGACCGGGTTGACGTTCCGTATCTGGGTACGTTCACAGCCGAAATGATGCCGGCCAGCTATTCCGACCGCCAGACTACCATCCATCCGCCTTATCGGAAAATGTCGTTCCACAAAGGCGGGATTTCCCTCCAGGAGGGGCAGTTGCTGCTTGAGAAGGTGCGCCGGGAACTCGGCGTAAGTCTCGACCAGGCCGGCGTCGAACTGGGCTGGTGTCTCAGCCGGCTGAGTTCCGAGCTGGAAGGGCGGAAACGCTGCACGCTTCCCGGACTGGGCATGATGCGGGCCAATGCCCGCAACGAATTCTTTTTCGTCCCCGACGACGATCTCGACATATGGCCCGACGGCATCGGTTTCGAGCCGATTGCGATAAAGATGCCGAAGGAAGAGATGCCCGTGGATATTCCGGAGCCCGTTGTAGAAGAAGCGAGCGAAGCTGCGGATGGTTTTTCGGAATGCGAGCATTTTTCCAGCGAGCAGGACGAAAAACCGGAGCAGCGGAGCGAGATTCCGGAGCAGCCCCAGGCTTGCCTGGATGCAGAAACACAAAATCGCGAGGAGGAAGCCCGCGTAAAAAAGCCTTTACACTGGGGCTGGATTGTGTCGATCGTGCTGGCGGGGTTGCTGCTGTTGTTCATAGCGGCATGCTATCTCTTTACGGATCTGATGTCGCCGATTATCGACAGGCTGCTGTATTCGAAAGAAGAACTGGAACTCTTGCGGGGGAGGTAGTTTTATGATCGACCGCGCTACCATCGACAAGATAATGGACGCCGTCCGTATCGAGGAGGTCATCGGTGACTTCGTCTCGTTGCGCAAACGCGGTGCGAATTATCTGGGATTGTGCCCCTTCCATCAGGACAAAAATCCATCGATGAGCGTCTCCTCCACCAAAGGCATCTTCAAATGCTTCGCCTGCGGCAAGGCCGGCAACGCCGTGAGTTTCCTGATGGAACACGAGCACCTGACCTATGTGGAAGCTCTCCGCTATCTGGCAAAGAAATACCATATCGAAATCGTGGAGAAAGAGGAGACGGCCGAGGAAATCGCCCATAGGATGCGCTACGAAAGCCTCCTGGTGGTAACCGACTATGCCCAGAAATACTACGCCGACATCCTCTGGAACACCGAAGTTGGAAAAGCCATCGGCCTGAGCTACTTCCACGAACGCAAGTTTACCGACGAGACCATCCGTAAGTTCGGTCTTGGCTATGCCGCCTCGCGTCCGCTGACTTTCTGTTCGAAAGCCCTGCAGGACGGCTATAAGAAAGAATTCCTGCTCGCCGCCGGCCTTTGCCTTGAACGCGAGGGCACCGGTGAGCTTTACGACCGTTTCTTCGACCGGGTGATGTTCCCGATCCATTCTATCAGCGGCCGGGTCATCGCCTTCGGCGGCCGTACCCTGAAGACCGACAAGAGCGTCGCCAAATACGTCAACAGCCCGCAGAGCGAAATCTACGACAAGAGCCGTTCGCTTTACGGTATCTTCCAGGCAAAGAACAGTATCGCCAAGGAGGACAAATGTATCCTGGTGGAAGGCTACGCCGACGTGATATCGATGCATCAGGCCGGCGTGACAAACGTGGTGGCTTCGTCGGGTACATCGCTGACCGTGGAGCAGATCCGCCTGATCAAGCGTTTCACGGACAAGGTCACCATCATTTATGACGGCGACGCCGCCGGTATCAAGGCCGCCCTGCGCGGTATCGACCTGGTGCTTGAAGAAGGCCTCAGTGTCAAGGTGGTGCTCCTTCCGCCGGAGGACGATCCCGATACCTTTGCAAAGAGCCACAATCTGGTTGAAATCAGGGAGTATATCGAAGAGAATGAAAAGGATTTCATCTCGTTCAAGAGCGACCTGCTGCTGGAAGAGAGCCAGCGCGACCCGGTGCGCCGGGCGCAGGTGATCGGTGATATCCTCCAGAGCGTTTCGGCGGTAGCCGATCCGATCCTGCGCAACATCTATGCAGAGATGGTCGCCGAGAAGTTCGACCAGAAGATCGATTCCGTTCTGTCCAAGGTTTCGGAAATCCGGAACAAGAAAAAAGCGCTCGACCGGTCGCGCCGGCGTTATGAAGATCAGCAGAACCAGGGATGGCAGCCGGCCGGCGACCGCCCGGAAGCGCCGTTGCCGGACGAGGAACCGGCCGACCCGCAGCCTTCCGGCTATCCTGTCCGCGACGCCTATCTGGCCGTCCCGGAACGGGAACTCTGCTACTATCTCATTAAATTCGGTGCGTATCCCCTTCATTTTGAAAAGGATATGTATTATGGTGCCGAGCCGGGAGAGGAGATTGCCGTGTCGCGGTATATCCGGGAGTCACTGGAAGATGACGGGCTGGTCTTCGTGAACGACCTGTACCGTACGTTGTTTGACCGGTATTATGCTTTCGAAGCCACTCTGTCACGCGAGGACCCTGAAGCAAGTCAGCAACGGATCATACGTTATTTCACTACGAGCGATGACGAGGCCTTGAACCAGGCTGTCTTCGACTTGATCCTGGAAGAACACGTGTTGACGGTCAAGACGTATGAGGAATCCATTCCGCCCGAGGCGCAATTGCTGTCGACGACCGTGCCAAAATCCGTGCTCATATATAAACTCCGCATCACCGAGCAGCAGTGCGCTGCCACAACCAAAGAAATTACCCTGGCGCAGCGGGAGGGCGAGACCGGAAATCTCCGGGACCTCGTCCGCAGGCTGCAGCTTCTCAATACAGTTAAGAACAGACTTTCCAAAGAATTGAAACGATTATGAAAAAACGGAATCTCATCACTTGCGCGTTGCCCTATGCCAACGGGCCCGTCCACATCGGCCATCTGGCCGGCGTCTATGTCCCTGCCGACACCTATGTCCGGTATCTGCGAATGCGCGGACGCGAGACGCTTTTCGTGTGCGGATCCGACGAGCACGGCGTGCCTATCACGATGGCGGCCCGCAAGGAGGGATGCTCCCCGCAGGATATCGTCGACAAATACCACACGCTGATCAAACAGTCGTTCGCCGATTTCGGCATCACGTTCGACATCTACTCCCGTACTTCCTCGGCTACGCATCACCGCTATGCCGCGGAGTTTTTCCGCAAGCTTTACGATGATGGAAAATTCATCGAGAAGGAGTCGGAGCAGTTCTACGATCCGGAAGCCAAGGTGTTCCTGGCCGACCGCTACATCGTGGGCACCTGCCCCAAGTGCGGCAACGAGGGCGCTTACGGCGACCAGTGCGAGAAGTGCGGCTCCACGTTGAGTCCGGAAGAACTCATCAATCCGCACTCGAAGGTGAGCGGCGCCGAGCCGGTGAAGAAGATGACCAAGCACTGGTATCTGCCGCTGAACGACTATGAACCCTGGCTGCGCGAGTGGATCCTCGAAGGGCACAAAGAATGGAAATCGAACGTGTACGGCCAGTGCAAGAGCTGGCTCGACGGCGGCCTTCAGCCGCGTGCCGTGAGCCGCGACCTCGACTGGGGCGTGCCCGTGCCCGTCGAGGGCGCGGAGGGCAAGGTACTCTATGTGTGGTTCGATGCGCCGATCGGCTACATCTCCAATACCATCGAACTGCTGCCCGACAGCTGGGAGCAGTGGTGGAAGAGTCCCGATACACGGATGATCCATTTCATCGGAAAAGACAACATCGTGTTCCACTGCATCGTCTTCCCGTCGATGCTCAAGGCCTACGGCGACGGTTTCATCCTGCCTGAGAATGTGCCGGCCAACGAATTCCTGAATCTCGAGGGCGACAAGATCTCGACTTCCCGCAACTGGGCGGTCTGGCTCCACGAGTATCTTCAGGACTTCCCCGGGAAACAGGACACGTTGCGCTACGTCCTGACCGCCAACGCACCGCAGACTTCCGACAACGATTTTACCTGGAAAGATTTCCAGACAAGGCACAACAGCGAACTGGTCGGAATCTTCGGCAATTTCGTGAACCGGGCCGTGGTGCTGACGCACAAGTATTTCGGCGGTACGGTGCCGGCGCCCGGCACGCTGCAGGATATCGACAGGGAAGCGCTGGCCCAGATTCCGGTGCTCAAACGGGCCATCGAGGAGAATCTGGAGACCTTCCGTTTCCGTGAAGCGCTGCGCGAAGCGATGAACCTGGCCCGCGTGGGCAACAAGTATATTTCTGATACGGAGCCGTGGGCGGTGGCCAAGACCGATACCGAACGGACGGCTACCATTCTGTACACGTGCATCCAGCTGTGCGCGTCGCTTTCCGTGGCATTCGCCCCGTTCCTGCCCTTCTCCGTGGAGAAACTCAACCGGATCCTGAACGTGGAGCCGTTCGGATGGGATGATTTCGGCCGTCCGGACCTGCTGCCTGTCGGGCACAAACTCAACCCTGCCGAACTGCTTTTCTCCAAGATCGAGGATGCCGAGATCGAGAAGCAAATGGCGCGGCTTGCCGATATCAAGGCGGCGCGCCTGGCCGCCGAAGCCGAAGCCGCTGCGGCCGCTGCCCCGAAAGTGGAACCGGCCAGGGAGTCCTGCACATTCGACGAATTTGCAAAGATGGATATCCGCACGGCGACCGTCCTGTCGGCGGAAAGGGTGCCCAAGACCGACAAATTGTTGAAACTCACCATTGACACGGGCCTTGACCAGCGTGTGATCGTGAGCGGCATCGCCCAGTATTATACGCCCGAAGAAATGGTGGGCAAACAGATCTGCATCCTGGCAAACCTCCAGCCGCGGGTAATCCGAGGCATTGAGAGCCGGGGAATGATCCTGATGGCCAAACAGATCGACGGCAAGATGCGCATTGTGACCCCGGAGGAGCGTCTCGCCAATGGCGCTACGATCGGATAAGGAGAATGACGGAGTCCTGCTATATCGTTGCGGAGCACTGTTTTTCCGTTTTGGCCTCCGAAGGGATTGACCTGTCGCGGGAGCTGGCACACTATGCCCCGTTCGCGGTGGATCCGGCTACGGCGCCGGAACGCATCTTCCGTGTGCATGTCGTTCCGGCGGAGTCTTTTCCTCGGCCGGACGGTTTAAAGGAGGAGTTCCTGCAGGACGATGAAGGTTCGCAGATCCGGCTTTCCCGTACGATGGAGGGGGGCTCCTGGTTTGATTTCGCTCTGTGGGGCAAGCAGGTTGGAGGGATGTCGGTTCATACCGGCTATGCGGAGGCCACGCTGGCCTTGCAGGGATATAAGGCGTTCGGCCTGAACAATGCGTTGATGGTGATGTATGCCTTGAGCACGGCCCGGTTGGGGACGGCACTTTTCCATGCGGCCGTTATCGCTTACCAGGGCAGGGGCTATCTGTTTCTGGGTAAGAGCGGTACAGGAAAAAGTACGCACGCGCGTCTGTGGCTCAAGCATATTCCGGGCTCGGAACTGCTGAACGACGACAATCCGGTGGTCCGCGTATGGCCCGACGGAAAGGTGAGGGTGTACGGTTCTCCCTGGAGCGGCAAGACTCCGTGCTACCGCAATCTGGATTATCCGGCCGGTGCTTTCGTACAGTTGTCGCAAGCGCCGTATAATGCGATCCGGCGTTTGGGCGGTATTGTAGCTTATGCCTCGCTGATCTCCAGCATTTCAGGCAAGCGCTGGGACCGGGCTTTGGCTGACGGCTTGCATGAGACGGAAAATGCGCTGGCCATGAATGTGCCGGTGTGGCATCTGGAATGTCTGCCCGATGAAGCGGCAGCCCTTCTGTGCCGGGATACCATAGTGCCGAAAGATTGATGAAGGCTTTGAGCGACGAACAGATTCTCAGCGAGGCTGTCGCCTTGGTGGACGAAGGACTGGCCGTGACGATGCTGGTCAAGGGACGCAGTATGCTTCCTTTCATCAAGGGCGGCCTTGAGAGTGTTGTCCTGACCCGTCCTGTCGGAATCCGTTCCGGCGATGTGGTGCTGGCCCGGATTGATGGTTGCCGCTATGTGTTGCACCGGGTGATGGCGGTTTCCTCCGACCGGGTGGAGCTGATGGGTGACGGGAATATTGCCGGGCGCGAAGTCTGCCGGCCGCAGGACATCCTGGCGCGGGCCGACGAGGTCGTCGGTGCCGACGGCCGTCATCGCAGGCTCGATACGCCGCGGCAGCGCCGCCTGGCACGACTTTGGCGGAAGCTGCTGCCGGTTCGCCGGTGGTTGCTGGCCATTTATAAACGGACTGTCATACGTAATCTCAAGATACAATGAAAAGGAAAGAAGGTTTTGTCCTGCGCGAAGTATGCGGAGAGAAAGTGATCGTAGGCGAGGGCCTGGGTGCCATCGATTTCGGCAAGTTGCTGTCGATCAACGAGACGGCGGCCTGGCTTTGGAACGAAGCCGGCCGGCAGGTTGACTTTTCGGTCGATTCGCTTGCCGAAGCTATCTGTGAAGAGTACGACGTGGATCTGGAAACGGCCCGTACCGACGTGGATACCCTTTTGACCCAGTGGAAAGAACTGGGCATCGTGGAATGAAGTACGTCCGCTGGATCTGGCAGGGGATGCGGGGGATTCGATGGAACACCCTCGTCCGCATCGTCGTAGGCATCGCGCAGGTTGCCCTCGGCCTGTTGATGGTATGGCTTTGCCGTCGTTTCATCGATGTGACCATCCGCACGGGCACGTCTAGCGACATTACGGAGATGATTGTCTTGCTGGTGGTGGTGGTCCTGGGCGGTGTCGCGCTGCGCCAGCTCTATTATTATATGTCTACCGTTGCGCTGACCAGGCAGACCAACCAACTGCGGCTGGATACTTTCAGCCGTCTTTTCACGCGGCAGCTGTATGCCGGGCGGGAACTGCATTCGGGCGACATTACCTCGCGGCTTTCCAAGGATATCGATGCTGTGGGCGATGCGACGACCTCCCTGCTGCCTAAGGCGGTTGTTACGATCGTCCAACTGGCGGGCGCTTTCCTGCTGATGCGTTCGATGGACCGTACGCTGGCCTGGACGCTGCTGCTGCTCACTCCGCTGGTACTGGTTTTCGGCAAGTTCATCGCCCGTCCGCTCCGCCGTATGACACGCGAAATCCGGGAAGACGAGAGCCGGATTCAGATGCAGGTCCAGGAGGGGATGGAGCACAATGCCACCCTCCGTTCCTTAGGCAGCGAACAGTGGGTGACCGACAGGCTCGATACCATGCAGGACGACCTGATGGGCCACGTGAAGCAACGTACCCGCTTTACGGTCGTTACGCGCATGGTCATGGCCTCGTGCTTTGCCCTGGGCTATCTGCTCGCTTTCGTATGGGGAGGCCTGCAGCTGCGTGCCGGTGCCATCACCTTCGGCGTGATGACATCTTTCCTGCAGTTGGTCAGCCAGATACAGAATCCGATCCTGACGCTGCTCAATATGGTGCCGCAGCTCATCCATACCACGGCCAGCATCGACCGTCTGGAAGAATTGATGCAGCAGGAGCAAAAAGCGGAGACGGAATTGCATCTGACGCCGGTGTCTGCGGCCGTTGCCGGTATCCGTGTCGAAAATGTCTCTTTCCGCTACGAAGCGGGTGACCGTCCGGTACTGGACCATTTTTCCCACGATTTCGCACCGGGTAGCAAAACGGCCCTGATGGGGCCCACCGGCATTGGCAAGACCACGCTTTTCCGTCTGATGCTCGCCTTGATCCGTCCCGACGAGGGCCGGTTGGTTTTGTATGACGGACAACAGACTGTTCCGGTTTCCCCGGTTACGCGTCCCGATTTTGTGTTCGTGCCGCAAGGCAATTCGCTAATGAGCGGGACGGTCCGTTTTAACTTGCAACTGGCAAAGCCGTCTGCTACCGATGCGGAACTGGCGGATGTGCTCCATACGGCAGCTGCCGATTTCGTGTTCAATCTGCCGGCCGGTCTCGATACGGAGCTGGGTGAGCGGGGTATCGGTTTGAGCGAAGGCCAGGCCCAGCGCATCGCCATCGCCCGCGGACTGCTTCGTCCCGGCAGCATCCTTTTGCTCGACGAGATCAGCGCTTCCCTCGACGAGGCTACGGAACGTGAACTCTTTACGCGGCTGTTTAAAAACTATCCGGACCGGACGATGATTTTCATCACCCACCGGTCCGGAATCTCAAGTCTCTGCGGCGAAACGATCCGGCTTATTTGAATTTCGCGAAGAAGTCGTTGCCCTTGTCATCCACGAGAATGAAGGCAGGGAAGTTTTCGACGCGGATCTTCCAGATGGCTTCCATCCCGAGTTCGGGGTATTCTACGCATTCGATGCTCTTGATGTTGTTCTGGGCCAGAATGGCGGCCGGGCCGCCGATTGAGCCGAGGTAGAAGCCGCCATGCTTCTTGCAGGCATCGGTTACCTGCTGGCTGCGGTTGCCTTTGGCCAACATAATCATCGAACCGCCGTGGTCCTGGAAGAGATCGACGTACGGATCCATGCGGCCGGCCGTCGTCGGGCCCATAGAGCCGCAGGCCATGCCGGCGGGTGTCTTGGCCGGACCGGCGTAGTAGATCGGATGGTCTTTCAGGTATTGCGGCATCGGTTCGCCCTTGTCGAGACGTTCCTTGATCTTCGCGTGGGCGATATCGCGGCCCACGATGATGGTGCCGTTGAGGCTCAGGCGGGTGCCGATGGGGTACTTCGTCAGGATCTTGCAGACGTCGGCCATAGGCTGGTCGAGGTCGATCTTTACGGCATTGCCTTCGCCGGCCTGGCGGAGGGCTTCCGGAATCCAGCGGCCCGGGTTGTCGTCGAGTTTCTCGATCCAGACACCGTCCTTATTGATTTTGCATTTGATGTTGCGGTCGGCAGAGCAGCTTACGCCGAGACCGACGGGGCAGCTGGCGCCGTGGCGCGGCAAGCGGATGATGCGCACGTCGTGGGCCATGTATTTGCCGCCGAACTGTGCGCCGAGACCGATCTTGCAGGCCTCTTCCCACACCTGTTTCTCGAGTTCCACGTCGCGGAAAGCGCGGCCCGTGGCATCGCCGGTGGTGGGCAGGTTGTCGTAGTATTTGCAGGAGGCGAGTTTCACCGTGAGGAGGTTGCGCTCGGCGGATGTACCGCCGATGACGAAGGCGATGTGGTACGGTGGGCAGGCGGCCGTACCGAGGGTCTTCATTTTGCCCACGAGGAACGGTACGAGGGTGCCGGGGTTGAGGATGGCCTTGGTCTCCTGGTAGAGGTAGCTCTTGTTGGCGCTGCCGCCGCCTTTGGTGACGCACAGGAAGCGGTATTCCATTCCTTCGGTGGCCTCGATGTCGATCTGGGCAGGCAGGTTGCACTTGGTGTTGACCTCTTCATACATAGTCAGCGGTGCGTTCTGGCTATAGCGGAGATTCTCTTCGGTGTAGGTCTTGAAAACGCCTTTCGAGAGGGCTTCCTCGTCGCAGAAACCGGTCCAGACCTGCTGGCCTTTTTCGCCGTGAATGATTGCCGTGCCGGTGTCCTGGCAGAACGGGAGTTTGCCCTTGCAGGCCACTTCGGCGTTGCGCAGCATCGTCAGGGCGACATATTTGTCGTTCTCGGAAGCCTCGGGATCGTCGAGGATTTTCGCCACCTGGGCGTTGTGTGCCGGCCGGAGCATGAAGGAGACGTCGCGGAAGGCAGTATTCGCCATCACGGTGAGCGCCTCGGGTGCCACCTTCAGCATCGGTTTTCCTTCGAAATCGCCGACCGAGACCCAAGCCTCGGAACCGGGAACCTTGTAGTATTCAGTGGTGTCTTCTCCCAGCTGAAACATCGGAGCGTATTTGAATTCCATATCGTGAGATTATTGTGTTTCGTATTTTGCAAAGATACATAAAAACGGCAACCCTGTCAAGCGGAGATGATATCGGAATACTCGCGCGGGAAGGGTTCCCCGTAAACGGTCTGGTACTCTTTCTGGAAATTGGTAAAGATCTGTCTTGAAAGGATGTTGTTGCCCTTTTCACGGCAGGCCTTGCATTTGAGTGCGAGGGCCGTCTCGTTGAGAGAGTCGAACTTGGCGATGGCGTCGCATACGTCGAGCAGCAGGTCGGCCTGGTCGTGGATATTCAGGCCAAGGGCGAAATGGGTCAGGGCAGTGAGGATGGAGTCGGTAACGTCTGCCTTTAACGTATCAGCCCATAACTCGTTGAATCCGGCCAGCAGCGGACCGGCCTCGACCAGTGTCAGCATCTCCTCCGTCTGCGAACGGGTGAGCACACCTGCTTTGATCAGATCGATGAAGCGGTAGTAGTCGACCAGTTCGGGTGCGGCTTCCAGTACCCATCGTCCCTGATTGCTGCGGATTTCGAACGAACCTACCCCGTGGAGCAGATTCCTCAACTTGAACAGGGAGACGGATCGGTTATTGACGGCACTTTTCTCGTCCTTATCGTACCAGAGCGTCGTTTTGATTTGCTCGGATGAGATACCGCCTTTCGGTGTATGGCAGACCAGCAGCAGCAATAGTTCCCGGAGGATGGGGGAGAATCGGGCCGTGATGTCCGTGCTTTCACTGTCGATGACCCGGAATCCACCGAAGAGATAAATGCCGTTCCGCTCATTCCGCTCGCTGGAGACATAGCGGTGCGGCGAGATGACGATCGGGTCCTGTGGCCTGACCTTGCGTCGCCGATTGTTACGTACGTGCAGGACGACGAACAGAGCCAGGTCGGCCGCCAGGATGAGGGCTATCAGCAGAATAACGGGCCATGCCGGCCTTGCCGGTTTTTCCCGGCGGATGTCCAGCACGCTTGTCTGCAGGCCTTCGCAGCCGCCGGGCAGCGGATTGAACTGCAGGTTCCGTTGGTTGAGGAACACGTGTTCGAAGCGACAGTCGTCCGTTCCGAAGCGCACGATACAGCTTGAGTCGGTGTCCTGGAACCGGAAATGGAATTCCAGCCGCGATCCCGCCGGCAGGCTGTCGGGGAGTGTGAGCGGTCTTACTTGCCGGGAACGGGCCTGCAGCAGCGTGAGCGCAGCCTGGCCGGGTCCGGTCTGTTCAAGCAGGAACGTGCACCGGATGTAATCGTTGCTTGTCACATTGAGCAGTTGTCCGCGCAACGGCGTTTCGTCCAGTCCGGTAGTTTCTACGACGAGACGTATTTCGGCTGGTTGCTGGGCGAAGGAAAGAAGCGTACCCAGACAAATGGCCAAGAACAGTATAATCAGGCGTTTCAAGCGCTAATTTTTTTTACAAAGATAGAAAAATAAAGAAAAATTAATATATATGTTAATGTGTTAATTTAGTATGCTAATATAAATTTGTATCGTTATGCAGCTCGCGAGTTTCCTCATTGCCGTCAACGTCATCGCAGCAACCGTCTGGTTGGTGCTCAAAAACCGCAATGTGGCGCTCATCCTGGTTTTTTTCGGTGTTTTGATGACGCTGGCTGCGTGGCTGTTGAATGTGCCTGGCGTCCGGCAGGATTTCGACGGATTCATTTTTTTTGAATTGCAGGAATGGGTGGCCGGAGCCTTTTCGTCCCGGCTTGCCGGAAGTGGATTGATGGTGATGTTCCTGTTCGGCTATCTGGAGTATATGAAAACGCTCAGGGCCGACAACGCATTCCTCTACGTTATGCTGCAGCCGCTTTCGGTATTGCGCAACTATCCCAATCTGGTATGCATCATTCTGATTCCCATAGGAACACTTCTTTCCTATGCGCTTCCCTCTGCCGCTGCCGTCGGTCTCCTGCTTGTCACCACGCTTTATCCGGTCCTCCGTGGAATCGGGATGGGAAAGATGAGCATTCTCTCCACTATCGTAGCGTGTACGCTGCTGGATATGGGTGTCAACTCGCCCAATACCATTCTGGCGGCCGGCCTTTTGGGAATGGATGTGGTAGATTATTCGAAGTATCAGCTGCAGGTGGCTTTGCCGCTGTTGTTGGTCATCACCCTCGTTTATTATTTCTTTATACGGCGCGATGCGCGCCTGCACGCGGGCGCCTATACTGTGGCACAGAAGCCTTCTGGGGAAGACTTGATGAAATGGGGTCACGAAGCGCCGCTTTATTATGCCCTGTTCCCGCTCCTCCCTCTGCTTCTTTCCGTCGTATTCTCCGCCAGCCTGCCATTGGTGGGAGAACATTATTATTTGAGCCTGAACGGTGCCATCGTTCTCTCTTTCTTCGTGGCCGGCGTGCTCGACTGGATACACAGCCGTTCTTTCAGGCAGTCTGTCGCTGCGATGTCGGTTTTCTGGCGTGGAATGGGGAAAGGATTCACCTCGATCGTGGTAATCATCGTGGCAGCCGACGTTTTCGCACAGGGGCTGATGAAGTTGGGTGTGATTGATTCGATGGTCCAGCTGGCCCAGTCGGTACGGATCGGCCGGACGGGAATCACGGTGATGCTTTCAGTCCTGGCGATGTTTTCGACAGTCATCACCGGCAGTTCAACCGCGACCTTCGCCGCCTATGGTCAGATCGTTCCGGGAGCTGCTTTCCAGTTCGGCACCGATCCGCTCCAACTGATGCTTGCGATGCAGTTGCTGGTCGGTATCGCCCGGGCCGTAACGCCGATTTCCATGGTAATGATTGCCGTAGCCGAGGCGGTGGACGTGCCCCCGTTCAGACTGTTACGCTTCCATTTCGTTCCGATTTGCGTCATCGCGCTGCTGACCCTTGCCGTTTTATTGCTAATCCCATTGTAATATATGAATAGATTGTTTAACACTGTTTTGTCGGTGCTCCTGGCTGCAGGTTCCGCGTGGGCTCAGGTGCCCTACGCCGATCTTCAACGGAAAGTATATCCGGATCCTGAAGGGATAACTTTTACAACTCCGACGCTGACGTTGTCCGAAGACCGTTTCGCAACGTACGAGGAAGTAATGGCCTGGCTTGAAACCCGGGCGGAAGATACCCGGATGACGCTTACGACTATCGGCACGACTACGAAGGGACGCGCCGTACCGATGTATTGCCTGAGCAATGGCAGAAGCGGGCGGAAACTCAAGGTCTGGCTCCAGGGTGCGATCCACGGAAACGAGCCGGCCGCTGCGGAAGCCCTCTTCCAACTGACTGATTATGTTCTGGGCTCGGAGGAGGGAGCACGGCTGCTCAAACGGATGGACATCTACATCCTGCCGATGGCCAATCTGGACGGGTATCTGGCTGACAAACGTGTTTCGGCCGACGGTTTCGACCTGAACCGGGACCAGACCAAGTTCGCCGATCCGCAGAGCGTAATGATCAAGCGGGCCTTTATGGCGGTCAATCCCGACGTGGCGGTCGATTTCCACGAGTTCCAGCCGAACCGGCTGGTGAACGTCCATTCCGAAACGCCCAATGCCATCCTGTATTACGATGCGCTGTTCCTTCCGACCGGCCATCCCAATGTGCCGCAGGTGCTCCGCGACGCTTCGATCCGGCTTTTCGAAGAGCCGTGCGGCGCGGCGCTTGATGCCATCGGCTATTCCCATTTCGGATACTTCACCATCAGCCGGCCGGACGGAGAGATGACGCTGACGCTCAACGCCCGCAGTCCACAATCCAGTTCGACCTCCTATGCCCTTTCCGGTGCCGTTTCCTTCTTCGTGGAACTGCGCGGCATCGGGCTTGGGCGCCTTTCGCTGGCACGGCGGACCTACTGCGGCGAGACTGTCGCCAAAGCGATTCTGGAGAGCAGCTATGCGCATCGCGGAGAGATCCGGCGCATCGTCAAAAAAGCCCGGCGGCAGACTATCCGGCGGAAAGATCCGGTAGCGGTCCTGTTCCATTCCGCGGAAAAACGCCTGCCCGTGACCTTCCTTGACGTGGAAAAGGCCCAGCCTGTGGTTCTGGAAGGCGTCCGGGTACTGGATGCCCTGGAATCGCAGCCCGATCTGGTGCGTTCGCGTCCTGCAGCGTATCTGCTGGAGTCCTCCCAGACCAAGGCCGTCGAGAATCTGCGTACGCTGGGCGTGCAGGTGGAGACCTTGACGGCGCCGCAGACATACCGCGTGGAAACCTATCGCGTGACACAGCGGGAAGAGGCCGAAAAGCCCTGGGAGAAGATTCGCCGTGTCACCGTACAGACGGAAGTGGCCGAGGCGGAATGTCAGTTCCCCGCCGGCACCTACCTTGTGCGTCTCGACCAGGAGAATGCGAATTTCGCTGTCTCCGTGCTGGAACCCGAATCCGAGAATGGGTTCGTCTCGTTCCGCGTCACCGAAGCCCGCGAGGGCGAAACCCTGCCTATGTACAGACTTATCAAATATTAACCTTATCAAAAAACGTATGAAGAGATTATTTTGCACCCTCGTCCTGTCGCTGGTCCTGCTTCCGGCGATGGCTCAGGTAAAGGGTACCGTCATCGACGGTGCCACGGGTGAGCCTTTCTTCGGCGTCAGCGTGCTGATCAAGGGTACCACGCTCGGTACCGACACGCAGGCTGACGGTACTTTTTCCGTCCCGGCCAATGTCGGCGACATCCTGCAGTTCTCCTTTATCGGCTATGTGACACAGGAAGTCACGGTCGCAAACCTGGATCCCATCCGCGTCATCCTTCAGGAAGACGTGAATCTGCTCGAAGAGACCGTTGTGGTGGGTTACGGTACGCAGAAGAAGAGTGACGTCACCGGCGCGGTAGCCTCGTTCAGTTCCAAACAGCTGGAAGAGCGTCCGACCACCAACCTGATCCAGTCACTTCAGGGTTCCGTGGCCGGCCTGAACATCTCGATGACCGGTTCCGACGCGGAAGGTTCGAACTCCGTGACCCGCATCCGCGGCAACAACTCCATCTCGGCTTCCAACAAGCCGCTGATCATCCTCGACGGCATTCCGTTCGACGGCAGCTGGTCGGAAATCAACACCAATGACGTCGAATCGATAGAAATTCTCAAGGATGCTTCCTCGGCCGCGATCTACGGCGCCCGCGGCGCCAACGGTGTCATCCTCATCCAGACCAAGAAAGGCAAGGCGGGCGACAAGGTGGTCGTTTCCTACAATGGCTACTGGTCGTTCAACAAAGGCATCAACATCCCGAAGATGATGGATGCGGAGACCTTCTATCAGCGGAAGACCGAGGCCGGCTGGAACACGGCCGCCACGGAAGAACAGATGCACGCTGCCGGCAAGGGCACGAACTGGCTCGACCTGGCCCTCCGCTACGGGCACAAGATGCAGCACAACGTCTCTGTCCGCGGCTCGGGCAAGAGCACCCGCTTCTACCTTTCGGGCAACGTCACGGACAACAAGGGTATCGCCATCGGCAACAAGTTCCAGCGCTACTCTTTCAACATCAATCTCGATCAGGATCTCGGCAAGTGGGTGAAATACGGCACCAGCACGCGTTACGGTTATTTCGACCGCAGCGGCAGCTACGTGAATTTCAGCAACGCGTATCTGATGAACCCGCTGGGCGTTCCCTACAACGAAGACGGTTCGATCCGCCTGCTCACCTGGGAAGACAACAACTATGCGAACAACCCGCTGAGCGCGCTCAATGAGATTTCCAACAACGTGGGACAGAACTTTACGACCAACAACTATCTTGACGTGACCTTCCCCGTCAAGGGCCTGACCTACCGCCTCAACACCGGTTATACCGTCAGCTCTCGCGTGTCGCAGAGATATCAGGGTCTCAATACCGTGGACGGCAGCAAGAACGGCGGTATCCTTGCCATCTCGAACAACTACCGCAAGGACTGGCTGATCGAGAACATCCTCTCGTATACCCGCGATTTCGGCAAGCATACGATCTTCCTGACGGGTCTTTATTCCACGCAGTATTCCAATTCGAACAGTAACAGCATCAACGCATCGGGCTTCCCGAACGACGTGATGACCTACTGGCAGCCGAACAAGGCGAACGCCCTTTCCGCTTCGGCGGGCAGTACGACGACGACCCATATCTCGCAGATGCTCCGAGCCAACTACAGTTACGATTCCCGCTACCTGTTCACGGCGACGGCCCGTCGCGACGGTTACTCCGCCTTCGGGGAAGACCGCAAATACGGAATCTTCCCTTCGGTTGCCTTCGGCTGGAACATCGCCAAGGAACCGTTCATCAAAGATTCGGGCTTCGGCCGGACGTTCAACAATTTCAAACTCCGCCTGTCCTGGGGCAAGAACGGCAATGAGGCCATCGACGCTTACGCCACGCTTCCGGTCCTCAGGGGCAAGAACTATCTGACCGACGATTACAATCCGGTTTACGGTTTCTATCCCAACCAGCTCGCTTCGCCGATCCTGGGCTGGGAGACCACTACATCCTATAATGCCGGTATCGACTTCGGCATCCTGAAAGACCGGATCAAGGGAACATTGGACGTCTACACCACACGGACGACCGACCTGCTGCTCGAGCGGACCATCCCTTCGATCAACGGTACGAACTCCTTGCTGCAGAACATCGGCCGGACCAAGGGCCACGGCATCGAGTTCCAGATTTCCTCGGTCAACGTGGCCACGAAGAACTTCACCTGGAGCACCGATTTCAATATTGTGCACTACAGCAACGAAATCGTGGACGTCGGTCTCTATGACGAGGCGGGCAATCCCATCGATGACGTGGCTTCCGAATGGTTCATCGGCTATCCCGTGAACGTCAACTACGACTACACTTTCGACGGAATCCACCAGGTGGGTGAAACCGTGTCCTATACGACGCCGCTCTCGCAGCCGGGCTTCGTGAAGTACAAGGACCTCAATGACGACAAGGTCATCGATTCGGAAGACCTTTCAATCATCGGCAGCCGGATTCCGCTGGCCACCTTCGGCATGAACAACACCTTCGTGTACGGGAACTTCTCGCTGTCGTTCTTCATCAACGGCCAGTTCGGTGCCCTGTATCCCAACTATCTGAAGAGCGTGCATACCCTTTCGTACCGCCAGAACCAGCTTGACAAGGAATTCTGGACCGAGAGCAATCCGATCAACACCTACCCGAAAAACGTTGGCGACGGTTCGGAGAATACAAAGCGCGTGAGCTTCTACGAGAAGACCGACTACGTACGTGTCAAGGACATCAATTTCGGTTACCGTCTTCCCAAACGCTGGGTCGAGACAATCGGCCTGCAGCGGGCGGAAGTGTACTGCAATGTAAAGAACCTCTACACCTGGACCACCTGGTCCGGACTCGACCCTGAATTCGTCACTTCGGGCAATAACCAGCGGGCCATCCCGCAGACCTTCGAAGTGCTGTTCGGCCTCAAACTCGACTTTTAACCGGAGGACATTACCATGAAAAAGAATATACTTTCCATCGTTATCGCCCTGCTGGGCCTTACCCTTTTCACCTCCTGCTCCGACGAGTTCCTGGTGGAGCATCCGGTGACGGACATCTATGCCGACAACCTCCTGACCGATTATAAAGGTTTCGAGAGCATGAACTACGCGCTGCTGAGCATGGTCCGCGACGAATACGGCCGTATGGACATCAATTACGGCAGCACCGATTTCGGTTCGCTTCCCTTCGCCAAATCCACGATGTGGAGCTGCGGTACCGACAATGCGTGGGGCAACAACCGCCACACCAGTTTCCGTTTCTTCAATTTCCCGAAGAACATCGTAGGCATGACCAACGAGGCCTGCTTCCTCTCGCTGTTCGAGTGGCTCTATAAGGTGGTCAATACCGCCAATATGGTCATCGAACGCGCTGATAATCCCGATGTGGACTGGGCAGGCGGCTCCGCCGCCGCCGACCAGGCGAACAGGGAACTGATCGTAGCCGAGGCCAAGCTTTACCGGGCCTGGGCTTACCGCCACCTGACCTATTCCTTCGGCGACGTGCCCTTGAGCACGGCCGAGATCACGGGCGCCAATTACCGGGTCGACTGGGAACGCAATCCCGTATCCGAAATCCGCGCCCTGATGGAAGAAGACCTCAAATACGCCGTGGAGAAACTTCCCTGGCGCCAGGCCGGCAACAACACCAAGCCGAACCAGGCCATCGCCCGGCACTATCTCGGCGAACTGTATCTGGCGATGGGTAAACCTTCCGAGGCCAAGTCGGTGCTCCAGCCGCTGGTCGAGGGTGGCAATTACAGCCTGATGACTTCGCGCTTTGGCAAGAACGCCTCCAACCCGGGCAGCGCATTCATCGACGTGTTCCGTTCCCCGCTCTATTCCGAGGGCAACAACGAGGTGCTCTGGGCTTTCCTCAACACCGAGGAGGAGAATACCAGCTACGGTAACTCGACCGTCATCTTCATGCGCAACATGTGGGTGAATTACTACTCCAACGACTCCGCGATTTCGAAGCTGACCTGCGCCCTGTATCCGGGCCAGACGCCTGTGCTTTTCTGGTCGCTCAACGGCGGAAAAGGTGCGGGCCGCTGCGCCATCTCGCTGGGTGCCCACAAGCTTTGGAACTATGACAACCAGAAGGACAACGACGTCCGCTACGACGAGAATTCAATGGTATGGCATCTCTATTTCCTGGATGACAACGGCGAGAAATATGAAGTACCGAACTTCATCAATCTCAAGACCAACGCGGCGATGAGCAACGACAATGACCCGACCATCAAACAGTACAAGCTGCCGTCCACCCGCAAGTGGCAGTATGTCAATCCGGTGTTCGAGAAATCCAATGCCGACAACCAGTTTAATGATATGGTGTACCTGCGCCTGGCGGAAACCTATCTGCTTTACGCCGAAGCGCTCTACAAGTTGAACGACGCGGCCGGCGCCGCCGAGTGGATCAACAAGATCCGTCGCCGCGCCAACTGCTCGGAAATCCCCGCCGACGTGGTGTCGATCGATTTCATCCTCGACGAGCGCAGCCGTGAGCTGATCACCGAAGAACAGCGTCGTGAAACGCTGATCCGTCTCAGCCAGGAGAACGGCGGCGACGAGCGTCGGGCCGACAATATCTTCAAGAGCCGCGTGCGTGCCCACAACGAAGTTTCCGGCCGCGAAGTGCGCGGTATGCACGACGACGTGACGCCGGTCCTGTTCCCGCTTCCGCAGGAATTCATCAACTCCAACACAGGCAGAGCGATCCAGCAGAATCCGGGTTATTGATCCGAACGGCAAAACGCTATGGGACTCCTTTATTTTCTCGTTTGTGTGGCGGTCATCGCCCTGACGGCGGTACTGCTGTACAGGAAATACAATCCGCAAGGCGTTCTGCTGATCTCCGGACTGTTCATGGTGGCCCTGGCCGCGATCGTCGGACTTCATCCGGCGGACGTGGCCAAGACCACTGGGTCCGGTGTGTTCGATGTGTTCCGGTTTGCCGAGGAAAAGTTCATTTCGAATTTCGGCAGGGCCGGTCTGATGATCATGGTCATCGGCGGTTATGTGGCTTTCATGAACAAGATTCAGGCGACCAATATGCTGGTCTGGCTGGCCATCAAGCCGTTGGGTTTTCTGAAGAAATGCCCTTATCTGGCCGCGGCTCTGGCCATTCCCATCGGACAGCTTCTGTTCATCACTACGCCGTCGGCGGCCGGTGTCGGTCTTCTTTTGGTGGCTACGCTTTATCCGATCCTGGTGAATCTGGGCGTGAGCAAGATGACCGCACTCACGGTCATTTCGGCGGCGACACTGTTCGACCAGGGACCCGGTTCCGCCAATACGGCGGCCGCTTCGTCGCTGGTGGGGCTCAGCCCGGTGGAGTATTTCCTCAAGTTCCAGATGCCGAACGTGATTCCGACCACGGTGATTCTGATGTTGGTATTCTTCCTTTACAACCGCTGGTGTGACAGGAAAGACCTGGCCGCCGGCAAACAGATCTACAGTACGGAGAAGGTGGACGAGGCCGACCGGCCGTCGGTGCCGGGCATCTTCGCGCTTCTCCCGCTGGTCCCGATCCTGCTGCTGGTGTTTTTCTCGGAGTATGTCGGCATTTTCCACGTCGAGCTTTCGACGACCGTAGCGATGTTGGTGTCGTTCCTGATTTCGCTGGTGTTCGTGGCCATCCATCGGCGCAGCGTGAAGGAGATCTTTCCCTTGTTCAGCACATTCTGGCAGGGGATGGGCAATGTGTTCGCGTCGGTGATCACGCTGATCGTGGCTGC
>JAEEGK010010727.1_pt1 | contig 21100 bp, 17 predicted proteins | sample 8958771 | NCBI WGS metagenome assembly JAEEGK01 (sample SAMN16246547, study PRJNA631951) | gut metagenome | biome: gut microbiome; feature: rumen; material: SC-attached | host: Bos | place: Iran: Karaj | collected 2018-10 | reverse complement strand
CTGTGAGGGGATAATCGTTAAGGCGGTCTATGCCGCGATTATTTTCGAACAGAATGTTTGCCCAATTTTGGAGCAGGTCTTTTTCGGTCGGATTCTTGATAATCTCCGATTTCCAACCGTAATGCGTCAGCAATTCAATGAGCGCATGTTCAAAGTCAATTTCTTTGTTGAAAACCATATTGACCCCTACACAAACATTTTCTCTAGCAGAGATTTCTTGATGTTCTTGAGTTTTTCCAGTTTGCGTTGCTGGAGGGAAATGAGAGAATCAAGATGGGAGAAATAGGAGCCGATTTTTTTCTGTTCATCGACTTTAGGATAAGAAACAAATGTTCTAGCCACTAACTCTTTATTTAGGTTGTTTACCGTACTTCCAGCAGCCATAGCCTTATATTGACTAAGCATATTTTCTGTTCCTAACAGAGTGCAAAGAAAATTCAAGTCAAAAATTCCTTTGCTATTACGAATAAGCAGCCAACCATCATGAATGCAGCCGTCTATCGCCATTATATACGGTCTTCCAAAACTCATTGAATTTGACAGAATCAAATCACCTGGATGAACCTCTCTCGTTTTCGATAATCCTTCGGGGATAATTTTTTCTGCTGTACATGTTATATAATTTCCTTGTTCTGGAGCGTCTCCAATTTTCACCCAATTCAAACCATTTTCATTTTTTGTTATAAATTTTTCAATAGGTCTAGGAGAACCCCCTCTTTCAATAACAACAATCTCCCCAAATTTCTTTTCATCCCAATCGCCGGTAAAGCCGGCGAAGCGGATTTCAGGTACGGTCATACCTTCTTTGGGAAACATTTTTTCGAGCATTGATTTTTTGACTTGCGTAAACTTGTCGTATTTCTTTTGTTCTAACGAAATAAGAGAATCAATATTCGAAAAGAATGAGCCTATTTTTTGCTGTTCCTGATTATCTTTTGGTATGACCAAAATCGTTTCTTGTAGAGCTGATTTTGAAATAGACAAAACTTTTACACCCTGCATTAAAGGAAGTAATTGCTGATGATATGCAGAAGAATTCAAATAATATCCTAAAAACTTTGAGCCATATTTTTCTTTTGGTCTACTCGGAATCGTATGCAAACCGGAAAGAAGGATTGCATCATTTACCCCTTGCATTTCCGTACATTTGCCAACGGTTTCATCTTCTGCTGTATCAGCAATAACTATGTCTCCGTCTTGCAAAAAAGAATTTTTGAATTTATCAACAACAAATGCATCGGAAACAAAAGGAATATTTTCTTCAGCCACATCTATACATTCGCCAAATTTTACAAGAACATCTCCATAATGAATGTTTTTCGCTAATCCGCTTTCACTATTTAATTCAGCTCTCGAAAGAGTGTTATTTTGTAAATAGGTAAAAGATTCTCCAAATATCTTATTCACCCACTCGTCTTCAAAACCAACGAATCGTATTGTCGGAACTTTCTTTGCCTTTTGTTCTATAGTCTTCATTACAATTGCCCTAGATCCTTCGACTCCGCTCAGGATGACACCGTTATTATACACCCAATAGTTTCTTGAATTCGACAATGCCCTTCTTGTCGAACTTATCGCCGGTCAATTCATCCAACATCGAAGAAAGTTCCGTTTCCGTCTGCACAATCTGTTTTTCAACTTCTGCAAATGTGGTGCTGTATTTTTCTGCCAGCTTTTCAAGTTTTGAAGCGAATGCATCAACCACATTTTCAGGCAATTTCGCCACACCATTTACCAGTGGCACCACCCACTTTTCGTACAGCAATTCATTTGCTTGTTCATCCGTCAATTCTTCAATCGCCTTCTTGGTCGCAAGAATCAAGTGTTCGCCTTTTTCCTTAATCTGCTTTTTCAGTTTCTTTTCTTCGCCGTTATCGTCTTGCACCTTCTTGAGAATTTGCAATATTTCAGGCTCCAGGCCTCCCGACTTAATTGCCTTTTTCACCTCGGCCCAGACAAAGGCATCCTTGTCGTCATTCACAAAAGGCTTTTCCTTTTCGTCTTCAGGCAGCAAGTCCAGTGATTCTTCGTAACCCGAAACAATCCCGGCAAGGTGTTCTTCATCGGCTTTCAACGAAGCAAGTTCTGCCGATAACAACTTGGACTGCACCAAATCAAAAGGCAGCACATGGCCTACCCAGCCATCTTGAACTTCATATTCCTTGTTGTCCTTTTTCTTGACAACCATATTCGGATCTACCTGCTTAACCGCCGCAAAGCCTTCCGTCTGGATGATTTCAAGGTCAACGGCTATTTTAAGCCATTCATTGTCCAGAATCTGATAGGCTTCGTATGCATTTACCAAAGGAATATTTTTCAGTCGAGCGAAAATATTCTCGCTCAGGACAGATTCTTCCTTGGAAATGTTCGTCGAGCCGTTTAATTCGCCATTCAGGTACTTGTCAAAACCCTTGAAAGCTGCTGCATACTTTTTGGTAAACGCAAGCACATCAGCAGAATTCTTTACAGCAGCCTTGACATCGCTCGCCTTGATTTTCCAATAACCGCTATTGATTGGCGCTAAAATTTCGCTTTTCAAATTCGGGAACGCATCCCAGTATTCCGCAAGGTCGGCAATTTCTTTATCGGGAATACCGCCGAACATCGATGCGTAGATATCCCAGCTTTCCGGCTTTTCTGACGAATCCACATAGCGCGGGATATTCAAGTTGTAGTCGTTCTCGCGGATTTCGTCACGCGATACCACTCTTGAAAACTTGGGGACATCCAGACGCTTTGTCACGGAATCCACAATCTTCTTGATATCGGAAGCCCGTAACTTGTTGTTCTTGCCAACCTTTTCGAAGCCTTTAGACGCATCAACAATCAAGACATCCGTGCGTTCCCGCTTTTGTTTCAGGACCATGATAATCGTGGGAATGCCCGTTCCAAAGAAGATGTTTGCGGGGAGCCCGATAATCGCATCGACATGGTTACTTTCAATCAGGTTCTTTCTGATTTCGCCCTCTTCACCACCGCGGAAAAGAACGCCATGCGGAAGCACAATCGTCATGATTCCATCGCTCTTGATATGGAACAAGTCATGCAGCAAGAAGGCATAATCCGCCTTGCTCTTGGGAGCGAGTCCAAAGCGGGCGTATCTAGGGTCGGCATCTTTATCGGCCGGGTTCCAATTCTGCGAATAAGGCGGATTCGATACGACTGCATCGACATAAAGCGGTTCGTAAGAACCCTTCGGATCGTTCTCGTCAAAATAGGGCCAGTCCTCTTCGAGCGTATCGCCGTTTCGGGTCACAATATTGTCGGGCAGAATTCCACGCATCACCAAATTCATTCGAGTGAGGTTATACGTATTTTCCTTAAGCTCTTGTGCGTAATACTTGATTTTGTCGCTCTTGCCCATGTGCTTCGCGACTGCCTGGCCGATATTGATAAGCAAGGAACCGGAACCCGATGTGGGGTCATATATTTTTATCTCTTTCCGGGATTTCAGGTGATCGGCTACAACTTCCGACATCAAAAGCGAGACCTCGTGCGGCGTGTAAAATTCGCCCGCCTTCTTGCCTGCATTTGCCGCAAAATTCGAAATCAAGTATTCATAGATAAAGCCCAGCACATCGTAGTCCTGCTTGCCATCCATCGGAATATCCTTGATGAGATGGAGCAAGTCGCTGATAGACTTTGTCTGCGTGTTGGAACTATCGCCCAGCTTGGAAAGCCCCGTCTGCAAAGTGTCGAACACCTTGTCAAAGACTTTTTTGTGCGAGGGATTGATAAGGCGGCTGAAAGCAGAAAGCGCATCGCGAACGTTCGACACGTTGAAGTCACTTTTCAACTTGAGCCAAGTCGAAAACAGGTTCTCGTACGAGATGAAATAGCCGATGTTCTGCTGGACATTCTTGACGATTTCTTCGTCATCTTCGGTAACGGTATCCAAGTCAGCGTCGGTGTAACCAAGACCCTTAAGATACTTGACCTCTTTATCCGAAAGGAACTTGTAGAAGATGAAACCAAGGATGTAATCCTTGTATTCGTTCGCTTCAATCTTTGAACGCATCTTGTTCGCAGATTCCCAAATCTTCGCCGCCAGCTGTTGCTTGTTCATCGCTATTCCTTATAGGGCGAGAATCACCCCTATTCGGAAGCTTTCAGCGAACCGAAGCTCTTTTTCTACAAAAACAAAAAAGGCGTGGAGTCGCAATGCTTATCTCTACTGCGGGCTACCACACCCTTTGCACAATAAGCACAAACGACCCACGCCCCAGATGGGACGTGAGCGCTCGTCTTATTCTCGTGCAATTTGAAGGTGGTAGTTTCAGTAGAGAGAATAAGAGACGAATCTCAAAAATTCCAAACGACCATCATCCGCACTTTCGTGCGAGTGACAGTCTATGTTACAATAGGAATATAGATTATTTTAGCTAGAAAGAAATAGTGGCAAAGAGAATAAGAGACGAAAACATCGCAAGGCGAGTGCAGCGAAAAAGCTTGCTTTTTCATTGCCGAGCCGAAGATGTTTCTACAATCTCAAAATTTTCTGGTCGCCCAATGCCAAAAGGCAAAGGGCTATGTCATGGGGAAATGTAGTAAAAGGCGACCCCGGAACAGAGTCAGGGGTGACAAAATGGGTAAATGGCGTTAGATTTTTTGATTACGCCTTGCGGCTTCGTTCAGAATGACACTGAAAATGATATCAATTTGAAATTAATTAATTATATTAAGTTCAGATAGACTGCAAACCGCTATGTAGGGAGCCTTATGTTACGAATAAAAAAGAATTGTTCGATTCTTGCGGCATTGTTCTTTTGTGCGCAGGTTTTTCTTGCCTGTACCGAACCGAATCCGTCGCTTCCGATAGAAGTTACAGGATTCCAAACTATACCAGCAGATTCCGTATCTAGCTCTGCTATAAAAGATTCTACAGACTTCAATACCACACAGAAAGAGGCTGTAAAACCCGATACAACAGCAAAGGACTCTATAGAATCTGATACCCCCAAAAAAGACACTACAGAACTCCATACAAATTCTGAAGACGGTGATGTCATACGCACCTGCATTTTGGGGGATAGTACGGGGGAACTCTACTCCGGCAAATTGTATCTCGATTATCCGGCGGATTCCTTCTTGACTAAGTTCGAACTTGGCGATATTGTGACTGTGGCGATAGACGGCTACGATACTCTTGAAATGCCGGTAGCGGAGTCTTCTGGGGATGTGCCTATTGCATGGTTCATGGTTTCGGCAATAAGTGGTTCGGAAAATGTACTTTTGACAATCCATAACGGGCTGTTATCTGATGCTCTTAGAATAAAGGATTTAACGAAACCCATAAAAGTTACTATCTCCATGAAGGAAAAGGGCGGCTTTCTGTTTGGCCTCGAAATGCGTTATGCCCAGTACATGGATTATTACATAGAAAATTATCCAGAACTTTCCGTTGAAGAATTTGCAAACTTTAGGGAAGTCCGCACCACAGGTATGGGTAAGAACAAACTCTATCGTTCTTCTAGTCCCATTGACAATTGTCTCGGACGCAATCTCAAGGCGGATTCTCTCGCGAAAGAAGCGGGGGTCGCCACGTTTATAAATCTAGCGGATTCTGAGGAGAGTGCCAAGTCATTTAATGGTTTTGACTCATCTTATTATTCGTCGCAAAACGCAATCTTTTTAGCAATGCCCGTAGAATTCTTTACCAGGTCGTTCCAAAAGAGACTTGTAAAAGGGTTCCGCTTTATGATTGAGCATGATGGGCCGTATTTAGTGCATTGTACATACGGCATGGACCGCACCGGTTTTACGATTTCCGTTTTGGAAGCGCTGATGGGGGCAACTTCCGAAGATATTCAGGCTGATTACGCGAAGACGTTTAGCAACTACTATAATGTTGTCGAAGGCAGGCAAGTTCCCTTGAATAAACAGCAAGTGGATTTTTTCAAGAATGTCGTTACAAGGAATTTGCAAGCCGTCTATCACGCAGAGAAGATTGAAGTTCCTGATATAGACCATGCCGATTGGGCTACCGCAACGGAGAAATATTTGAGAGTACTCGGAATGACTCCGGAGGAAGTTGCTACTTTAAAAAGCAAGTTGAAGTAATAGATTCTTAATACCAAATTTTCTCGTCACCGATGGTGGTCATCGGGCCGTGGCCGGGGAATACGATGGTTTCGCTGGGGAGCGTGAGCAGTTTGCTTTTGATGCCGCTTACGAGGGTGAATTCGTCGCCACCAAAGAGGTCGCTGCGTCCGCGGCTGCCTGCGAATAAAATGTCGCCGGGGAAAAGTAGCGGTGGCACGTTATCTTGTCCGTTCACTTTGCCGGGATTTTCGCAGTAGAACGCGAGACCGCCGGGGGAGTGGCCTGCGACGTGAATCACCTGCAATTTGATTTCTGGAATCTCGACGGTGTCGCCTTCGTCAAGGTTGTTGCCGAGTGCGGGGGCGATGTCGTTGCAGGGGAGACCGAACATTTGTGCCTGTTCTTGCTGCAAACCTAACAGAAATTCATCATCTTTGTGCGCTTCGGCTTTGATGCCGTAAGTGCGTTCTACGAATGCGTTTCCGAGCACGTGATCGAGGTGCAAATGCGTGTTCAGAACGCGGCGAACTTGGAGATGCACACTCTTGATATAATCGACAAGTGCGGCCTGTTCGCGGGCGTTGCTTACGCTGGGGTCTATCAAGATGGCGTCGCCGGCATTATTGCTTAAAATGTAGGCGTTTACACCGAACGGATTGAATGAAAAAGACTTGATTTGCATGTTAGGAATATAAAATATTTCTAATAAGAAACCATTAATTTTTCTTTAACAAGCTTTATTAACGTTTCTTTTTGCGCTTGCGTTTTAAACGTTCCCGCTTGACGCTTTCCATGGAAACTTCATGGAGTATGTCTAGGACACGTTCACGAGCGTAAGATTTGTTGAGCTTGCGGTGCGTGACAAAGTCCAACAGCAGTACGCATAAAAGCAATAATCCGACGAAGATGGAGAGTGAAATGGGCCAAAGATGGACGGAAAATTTGGCAGCGACGAGTCCGAACGCAGGCGGCATTAGGATGGAGCCAACGTATGAGCCGGCAAGCTGTATGCTGATGGCGCGGCTCGAAAGGGCTTCGCCGAAGCGGGCCGGGGTGGCATGGATGAGCGACGGATAGACTGGTGCGCAGCCGAGCCCGAGCAGGCAAATGCAAACGGGCAACATCCACAGCGGAAGCGGGAGCGAAAGCACAAGGCAGCCTGCGGCGACAATGAAAATCCCTGCGTAAATCAAGCGGTGATCGGTAAACTTGATGGCGAAAAATCCGCTGATGATTCGCCCGATCATCACGGAGGCGAACATGAGCGATACGCAGAGGGCGCCTGTTTCGGGTTTGAATCCGCAGGCGGTCAAGTAGGTGCCGCACCAAAGCCCGGTCGAAATTTCAAGTGCCGAATAAAAGAAGAATGTCAAGAATGAAAGTTTCATTCCAGGGACGCGGAGCGCTTCGCGGAAGCTGAGTGTTTCGGCGTTGTTCTTGTTTGCTGGCGTGTTGGGCGTAATCGCGGGGGCTTTGCTGATGGCGCCGTTTGTTTCGATTTTTCGCCAAAGCGGGAGCGAAACGAGAATGAGTGCGAATATGACGGCTAAAAGAATGGCGACGATTTCGTACGCTCCACGCCAACCTTTGCCAGCCATAATCGATAACGAAAGGAGCGACGGGCCGAGAGTTGCGCCAATGCCCCAGCTGGCATGCAACCAGTTCGTGTGCTTTGATTCTAGATAAACGGCGGCGAAGTTGTTCATCGCTACATCGACGGCGCCGGCCCCGATGCCCATCGGGATGGCCCACAGGCAGAGAATGTTGAACGATTCTGCAAATCCATAGCCGATGGAGGCGATTGCGGTAAGCGCAATGCTGTAAGCGACGAGCTTGCCTGTGCCTAGAATGCGGAGGAACTTTGGCGTGAGCAAGCTGGAGATGATTGTGCCGATCGAGACGATAATAGAGAGGATGCCTGCTGCCGAAATGGGCGTGTTGAGGTCTTGCCGCATGAGTGGCCAAGCGGCTCCGAGAATGGTGTCGGGGAGGCCAAGCCCAATGAATGCAACGTATATGACGACAAGCAGAAAAATCATTAAATATTACTCCTGACCGCTAACCATTTTTTACTAGCCTCTAATTCAATTTCTCGGTGAGTCTCGTGTAGCGGCGGGTGCTGCGGTTGTTGCGGACGGACAGGTAGAACGCTCCGGGTGCAGACAAAATCCACACGTGGCCTTTCGCGCGCGTGATGGCGGTGTAGATGAGGTTCCGCTGCAGCATGATGCTGTGGCTTGTGTCTAGCACGACGATGACGGCGGGGTATTCACTGCCTTGGCTTTTGTGGATCGTGCAGGCGTAGGCGAGTATGAGTTCATCAACTTCGTCAGATTCGTAATCGACGGTCTTGTCGTCGTAAAAGACGGTGATTTTTTTGTTTTCTTTGCCGATTTTGTAGATGATGCCGACGTCTCCGTTGAACACGTTCTTATCGTAGTTGTTGCGGATTTGCATGACGCGGTCGCCGTTGCTCCAGTTGCCGCTTGCGATTTTGATGCGCTCTTTGCCGGGGTTCAGGAGGTCTTGCAAGTAGTTGTTCAGCTCGTAAATGCCGAGCGGGCCTTTGCGCATGGGCGTGAGGAGCTGCATTTCTGAAATGTCGATGTTGATTTTTTCCTTGATGCCGTAAGTGACGAGGTGTGCGATGATGTCTTTGGCTTCGTCGGCCGTTTCGTATGGCAAAAAGTGAAAGTTCGGGCCTTCGATGGGCGAGGGGCAAATGCCTTGATTGATTTTGGCCGCTTTATCGGCGATGTCGCTTCCGCCGACTTGGCGGAAAATGTGCTGGAGTCGCGTGCTCGGAATTTGAGAGCAAAGTAACAAATCGTTCAGCACGTTGCCGGGGCCTACGCTGGGGAGCTGGTCGGCATCGCCTACGAGGACGATTCTCGCATTGAGCGGAGTCGCTTCGAGGAGTGACATGGCAAGCCATGTATCGACCATACTGAATTCATCGACGATGAGCAAGTTGCATGGGAGCTTGTTATCGCTGTCGCGGTGGAATTTGCCCGAAATCGGATCGATTTCGAGCAAACGATGGATGGTACGTGCTTTTTCGCCGCAACATTCGCCCATGCGTTTGGCGGCGCGCCCTGTCGGGGCGGCGAGATTCACGCATTCTTCCATTTGACGGGCGAGGTGGAGAATCCCTTTGAGAATCGTGGTTTTGCCGGTGCCGGGGCCGCCTGTGATAATGGAAATCTTTCGCGAAAGCGCCATCTGGATGGCGCGCCTTTGAATCGGATCAAAGCTGAATTGATGTTCGCGTTCCCACTGCGCAAGGTCGTTTTCAAAATTGTCTATCGGCAGTTCGTTGTAGCGCAGGCGAAGCTTGATGTTGTCTGCGATTCGCTGTTCGGCGTTGTAGAGCGGCGGGAAATAGCAGTCGTCGCCGACTCGCTTGATGCGTTCGGTATCGCAGGCGCGTTCAAACTGGTCAAGGAGCGTGTTGATGGCGCCTTCGTCATCTAGCTGCAAGCGCAAATTTCGGATGGTGCGTTCTAGCAAGACGTTCTTGGGAAGATAAACGTGACCGTCGCTGACCGAGGCTTCTTGCAACGTGTAAAGAAGTGCCGCTTGGAACCGCTCCGGGCTGTCTTTCGGGAATCCGACTTTCTGTGCTATTTCGTCCGCTTTCAAAAATCCGATGCCCCAGACTTCTTCGCAGAGCATGTAGGGGTTCATCGTAATCCGTTCGATGGTTGTCGTCCCGAATTTGTTCCAAAGGTGTTTTGCGACACTGCCGACGATTTCGTGCTTGTACAAGAACAGCATGGTTTCGCGGCTGTGCCTAGCCTCTTGCCAACGAACAAGGAACGCATCCACTTTGCGGGTGGGGAACCCTTTTATTTTCGTTTCGCGGAATTTGTCTGGATGATTGTCTAGAATGTCGGCTGTGTTATCGCCAAAAATTTCGACGATGCGTTCTGCAATTTTTTGCCCGACTCCAGGGAACTGCCCGCTGGCAAGATATTCGACGATGTCGTTATCGTCTGTCGCGAGGTATTCAAATGAGGTTGCCTGGAACTGCTTTCCGTATTTGGGGTGGCTGCCCCAGTTGCCTTCTATTGCAATGGTTTCGCCGGGCTGCAAGGCAGGGAACGTTCCCGTGACGACAACAGCCTTTTTGCTTTCTGCGTCGTTGAGGCGCATCACGGTAAAACCGTTTTGCGCGTTGTGGAACGTGATGGATTTAATGCTGCCTTTAATGTTCAATTTCGCACTTTGATGGAGATTCCCGCTCGTCCCCGTCAAGCGAGGACAGGTAGGCGGGAATGACAGTTGGCTTTTTTCTACTGTGCCTTCGGGACCTTTCCTTCGTCCAGTTCATGGTTCCAAACATCAGGATCGAAACCTTCCATCTTGGTGAGGGTTTTGCCTCTTGTGCAGAGCAGGAATCCGATAATGGCTGCGTCATGGAGTGCGATTACGAGTGCAGTTTTGTAGTCAAGGCCAAAGCCGAGCGGAGCTCCCTTGAGGTTTTCAGGGCTTACCCAGAGGATGTAATCCGCTGTAATAAATGTCATGAACATGCACGGGATAAGCGCAATCCAGAAGTTCTTCTTCTTGCAACGGAGATAGACTGTTGCAACGCTCAAGCTGCAAACGGCCATGAGCTGGTTGCTCCAGCTAAAGTAATTCCACAAGATGTTGAATCCTTCGGGGTTCAAGTTGCTCCAGAAAATGATTGCAGCGCAGAGTGCGAACATCGGAACTGTAAGGATGAGGCGGTTTTTCACAGAGGTCTGTTCAAGTCCTGTGAGTTCTGCAATGGTGAGGCGGAGGCTGCGGAGGCTAGTGTCGCCGCTGGTAATGGCAAGGACGATCACGCCTACGACCACGAGAATCGAAATCGGAGCCCAGGGAATCACGGTCGAAACGAGAACGCTCAAAACCTTCACGCCCGAAGCTCCCGTCAAAAGTTCCGGCATCTGGTGATAAATGAACATGCCGCCGGCGGCCCAAATCATACCAATCAAACCTTCGATAATCATCATGCCGTAGAACGTCTGGCGGCCCGTCTTTTCAGTGACTTCGGTGCGCGCGACGAGCGGACTTTGTGTGCTGTGGAATCCGCTAATGATGCCGCAAGCAATCGTCACGAAGAGCATCGGGATAATCGGCTGGCCTGCCGGATGCTTGTGGAAGTTGCTCATGATATCGTTGAAGCAGAATTCGTCGAGGACGTTCAAGTTCGGGATGATGCCCACGAAAATCGCAAGCGAGGCGAGAATCAAAAGTGCACCGAAAACTGGATAAATGCGACCGATAATCTTGTCAATCGGGAAGAATGTGCTTACGAAGTAATAGGCAAAGATGACTGCGACTGCAATCCAGAACAACGTCGGCGAAACGTGGCTACCGGCGAGAATCGGCGTATTTACGAGCGCTGCCGGAGTGTTGGTGAAAACCGCACCGACGAGGATGAGGGCTACAGAAATGAGGCCCATCACAATCTTGGCAGGGCCTTTGCCCAGGAACTTGCGCGAAAGAGCCGGTACGTTGTAGCCGTTGTTGCGCATGCTGATCATGCCGCTAAAGTAGTCGTGTACTGCACCGCCGAGCACGTTGCCGAGCGGAAGCAAAATAAATACGATGGCGCCGAACTTGATGCCGAGAATCACGCCAATTACAGGACCGATACCTGCAATGTTCAAAAGCTGGATGAGAACGTTTTTCCAGTGCGGCATCGGGACGCGATCAACGCCATCCGGGTTCGCAAGTGCTGGAGTCTTGCGGTCGTCTGGGCCGAATACACGTTCAACGAACTTGCCGTAGGTGAAATATCCAAGGATGAGGATTGCAACACCAATTAGGAATGTTATCATTTTTTGTGCCTTCTTTAGTTAATTAAAACTGGACCATTAAGTTCATGGATATGGCTATGTAAGTTTGCCATACGTAATTTTTTAAATCCTGAGTCCCTGCATTTTTTGTATTGACTGCTTTATACCAAGTCTCGTAAAAGTGCAAAGACGGATTTAGGCAAAAGAAATCCGTAATGTAATAACGTACGTTTGTGACGAGTGCGATTGCGGAACCCATCAAGTCTGAATTGGCAAGCCCCTTTTCGGCGCTTACAGCGTTATCTTTGATACTTAGCGAAGAAAATGAATAACCAAGGCCTACACCGACTTGGAAAAATTCAGGGTAGAAAAAGTTGTAAGTGAAATCGGCACCCAACCTCCAAAAACGCATTTTTTGTTCTGTGATATTGTCGGGGAGACCGTTAATGGCGACGTTCATGGACCAATACTGGAACGTTGCCGCGAGCGAAAATTCACGAATGTTCACGCCAATGTTGTAGTTGGGGGACATGAGGACTTTGGTTTGGGGCAAATTGACTGTTTCTGTTATGTCATTGTCGCCTTTGACCCTTATTGTACGATCAAAAAAGTCACCACGGTTGGCGATGACTCCGAAACCGATACTTGCAAAATAAGAACGAGGCCACTGGGCAAAATCGCTATCGGTAGGTTGCGCCAAAACTGTAGCGCACAATAAAACAATGGCCATTAAAACTTTTTTCATCTTTTACCCCCAAGAGTTTCTAACATCCCAATTGAGTTGTTGCAAAGATAGAATTTTAATGGCCGCTTGTTGTGAACTGTAATTTATTATAGAGGGTTATTCAGCGTATTTGAACATGGCGTCGATGCACTTCTTGGCCTTCACGCGCACACCTTCGTCGAGTGTGATGTGTTCTGCCTTTTCGGGGTGGCGGAGTGCTTCCAAGATGTTTTCGAGGGAGTTCGATTTCATGTATTTGCACATGCAGCAGCTACCGATAAAGTTCATATCGGGGTGTTCGTAGTGCATGCGAGCGTTGAGGCCGCATTCCGTGAGGAGCAAGATGCAGCTGTCTTTGGGCTGCTGGTTGATGTAGCTTACCATCTGGCCGGTACTTCCGACGTAGTCGCTGAGCATAGCGACGGACGGGTTGCATTCCGGGTGGCTAATCACCTTGAGATTCGGGTTTTGGCTGCGGAAGAACTGGATCAAGTCCGGGTCGTAGTTTTCGTGGACGTAGCAGCAGCCGTTATAGAGCTTGATATCCTTCTTGACGCCGCGACGCTTCATCTCGTCAATGATGTTTTGGCCCATGAGGGCATCCGGTACAAAGTAAATCTTGTCGGACGGGATGGTTTCTACGATGTGCATCACGTTACCGCTCGTGACGCAAACATCGCAGGCTGCCTTCACGTCGGCGGTGGTGTTGATGTAGCAAACGAACGTGTAGTCCGGATTCTGCTTGCGGAGTTCTTCGACATCCTTGCCGGTAATGGAATCGGCAAGGCTGCAACCTGTGAGCGGGCCCGGGATAATCACGTCTTTCTGCGGGTTCAAAATCTTGGCGGTTTCGCCCATGAAACGCACGGCGGAGAAGAGAATCGTCTTTTGCTGAACGGTCGTCGCGTCCTTGCTGAGCTTGAAACTGTCGCCCGTGAAGTCGGCAACGCCCAAAAGAATTTCAGGAGCGCAATAACTGTGGGCGAGGATAACGGTATCCTGCTGCTTCTTGAGCTCGTTGATTTCGTTGATGAGCGGGAGCATCTTTTCCACCTTTTCCATGGTGTAAGTGCAAAGTGCTGCGCCCGGCTTGACGGACTTGAGACGATTGTAAAGTTCTTCTGCGGTCATTGTTGTTCCGTGGTTAAATGCCTAGTGTAAAGATAGTAATTTGAGGCTAGTAGGAAGTAGGAGGTAGGAAGTAGGAAGGGATTTAAAAGTGGTTAGTGGTTGGTGGTTAGTGGTTAGTAGGAAGTAGGCGGTAGGAAGTAGGAAGTTTTTTATAATCGCGGCTTCGCCGCCTAACTATTCCTGTCTACAGTCTACTGCCTACTGTCTACTGCGCCGCAGGCGCTAATATCCAGCCCATTCGGCGCTGATGGAGGGGCTTGCTTCGCGGATGTTTTTTTCTTCGGTGGTTTCGTCTTTGCGGGCGATGTCGCCGCTTGCGATGCGTTCCTTGATTTCGTCAAAGGTTTTGGGCGGAATGTAATCGGGGGTGTTGTCGCCAAGCACTTTGCAGGGGGCGACTTCGGATTCTTTCGCTTTGTCTTTGACGGGCGTGTATTCGCGGAGTGCCTTGACGGTGTAGAACTTGTCTTCTTCGGGGCACCAGGCGGTGAGCGCCTTGCCGTAGCAGCAGCCGGAATCGAGTCCGATAAATCCGGGAATGTTCACAAAGCCCATCTTGGCCCAATGTCCAAAGACGACCTTCTTTTCCCACTTCACTTGTTCAAACCACGGCTTGTCATTCCAATTGCGGATGGAGAGGAGCACTTCGGGGCTCATGTCTTCGAGACGAACTTTGCCTGGTTCAAGACCTGCGTGCACGAGCAATGCATGCGGCGTGTCGCGCCAGAGCGGCCAAGTCTTGACGAAATCGCGGATGTAAATCCAGTCGTCGAGCGAAAGCGCCTTGAATCGTTTCCGTTGTTTTTCGGTCCACTGGCTTGGGGGTGTTTCCATCATGCGGATGAGATGTTCTTCGTGGTTTCCGCGGACGGTGAGGATGCCGAGTTCTTCGACAATGCGGATGGAACGCAGCGTGTCGGGACCTTTGTTGATGATGTCGCCGGTCTGGTAAAGTGTATCGCTTCCACGGACGAATCCGAACTTGTCGATCATCTCGGAAAGTTCATCCGCACACCCGTGCACATCACCGATGTAGAGAGTTCGTTTCATTTTTTAGTAGGCAGTAGGAAGTAGGCGGTAGGAAGTGGTTAGGTATGGGGTCGATTTAGACTATAGACGATAGACGAAAGACCGCTTCGCTGGTAGACGAATGACGAAAGAGGAATAGTCGCGACTTCGTCGCCAAACATAATCTTTCGTCTTTAGTCTATAGGCTCGCAGAGCCGTTCTTTCGTCTAAAGATGCACCGCCTGTCGTAATTTGTTCAGTTCGTTTGCTGTGAGTTCGCGGTATTCGCCGGCGGGTAAGTCGCCGAGCTGGATTTGGCAATAGCTCACGCGTTTGAGGTCGCGGATTTCGTAACCGACGGCTCGCATCATGCGGCGGATTTCGCGGTTCTTGCCTTCGATGAGCACGAGTTCTGCAAATCCGTTTTCGAGATAAACGTCTGTCGCGAATGCGATTTCTTCTTGTGCGTCAGGATCTTCGGGGTCGCGGATATCGACTCCATCGACCAAGCGCTGGGCTGCCGATTCACTGAGCGGGCGCGTTGTCCACACGTAGTAGCTGCGCGGTACTTCAAAGCTCGGGTGCGTGAGGCGGTAAAGCAGTTCGCCATCGTCGGTGAACAGCAAAAGGCCGCGGCTCTGCAAGTCGAGTCGTCCGACGTATTTGAACGTCTGGTATCCCGGCGGCAAGTAGTCATAAACTGTGCGGCGGCCTTGCGGATCGTCCTTGGTGCAGACGCAACCGGCAGGCTTATGCAGCATGATGACTTTGCTTTTCTTGTTCGTGGAAACTTTGAGGAGCTTACCATCGACCGTCACTTGGTCCTTCGTTTCATCTACTTGATGACCGAGGTCGGAGATAGTTTCTCCGTTCACTTGAACGCGGCCATCTGCGACGAGTTCATCGGCGGCGCGGCGGCTAGCGAAACCACTCAGAGAAATGTACTTGTTTATACGCATAATCTTTTTGCTCTGTCATCCTGGAGCCTCGTAGAGGCGATAGGATCCATCAAGCATCTCCTTTATTTGTCAATGGTCATTAGTCATTGGTCTATGGTCAATAGCTATCGCAAACAACAAACAACTAATAACTAATGACTAACTACTAATAACTATCAACTAACTTTTCAAAAATGCCGGGCGCTTCTTTGGTTTGGGTTCCGGTTCTTTTTCTGGCGGGTAGAGCAAGCCGAAGCGGAGCCCTGCCGTGCTGATTTTGAATGTATTGACGCGGAGTTTTTCAAGGAGCGAACGCAACCAGAACAAACCGCAGATGATGACTTCGTGGCGGCCGTTTTCAAGTCCCGGAAGCATCGCACGCAGTTCTTTCGAGAGGTTCGTGATTCGCGTGGTGACGGCTTCGAGGTCGGAGAGGCTCATTTCGAGTCCTTCGATGGCTTTGTAGTCGAACACTTGCTTGTTCAAGAACACCATTGCAAGTGCAGTACCTGTTCCACCGATAAGGTAAATAGGCTTTTTCGTCATGCCCTTGAAAGACAAATCCTTGAACGTTTCCTTGATAAACTTCTTGTATTCCGGGCCGGGAATCGGACCCATCGCCTTGAACATCTTGAGTGCGCCCACAGGAATCGAGAATGTCGTTTCGCCGTTGCTGAGTTCCGTGGAGCCACCGCCGATGTCAATCGTGACAAAGCCTGAACCGTGCCATTCCTTGACGGAACGGTAAGTGAGCTTGCCTTCTTCTTCGCCGGTGATGACGCGGGGCTTGACCCAAACTGCTTTTTCGACCGCTTCGATGACTTCGTCCGGATTTTCCGCCTTGCGCATGGCTTCGGTCATTGCGACGGCTTTGAGGTCTGCGCCGAGGGCGTGCAAGTCCATGCGGAATTTTGTCATGATTTGCACAAGTTCGTGAATGCGTTCGGGCGTGATTTTCCCGTGTTCGTAAATATCTTCGCCGAGGCGGCAGACTTCTACTTTTTGCAGTTTCGGAACGAGAACTTTGCGTGTAGCCGGAGTGGCGGGCGATTCAGATGTTGTCGCTTGAGCCGCCGGAGTCGTAGATTCGTTATTTTCGTTTTCAGAATTTGCAGGCGTTGCGGATTCTGTAGAGGCTACAATTTCTGCGGCTTCCTCGTTTTCAGCGGGAACTTCCGTTTCGTTTTTTACCTCGGCGGAATCCGCTGGCTTAGCGGCTTCTACGGGAACATCGTCGAATGCCGCAATCAGTAGAATGCAACTGTGACTCCCGATGTCGATGGTTGCTTGGAGTCTATTTTCCACTTTGATCCTCGCTAGTTTCTTTATTTTCACTCTCGCTTTCTGTTTCGCTTTGCTTCATTTTCAAAATGATGTTTTTCATTTTTTCAGCGAGAGCGCCTGGATTGGTAAGGAACTGCTTTGCATGTGCAATGGCTTCTTCGACAACGGATTCCGGGTATTTGGAACTCCAACCGGCTACGATGTCGCCCGTGGTGCTGCCAAGCGGTTTCTTTTCGCGGATTTCCTGACCCATCTTGAGTGCAAGCAAAAGCCCGAGTTCAAAAGCCTTGGGCGATTCCTCTTTTTCAATCATCTTCTCGATGCGGGCGATGCGTTCTTCGTACGGAGTGTTTTGCGAATTGGTCAAATCTTTTTCTGAAATCATAACTCAAAAATAGTAAAGGTGAGGCGTGTCGCCAAAGGTGAAAATTTGTTTAATGACTGAATAAGAAAAAGACCCGCAAAAAACTGCGGGCCATAAATTTTGGGTCAAAAAGAAGATTACTTCTTGGCAGCGGGCTTCTTAGCAGCGGCTGGCTTTTTAGCGGCAGCAGGCTTCTTAGCAGCGGCCGGCTTTTTAGCGGCAGCGGGCTTCTTAGCAGCGGCCGGCTTTTTAGCGGCAGCGGGCTTCTTAGCAGCGGCCGGCTTCTTGGCGGCAGCGGGCTTTGCAGCGGCGGCCGGCTTCTTAGCGGCAGCAGGCTTAGCAGCGGCGGCCGGCTTCTTAGCGGCAGCGGGCTTCTTAGCAGCAGCCGGCTTTTTAGCGGCAGCGGGCTTCTTTGCAGCGGCCGGCTTTTTAGCGGCAGCAGGCTTCTTTGCAGCAGCGGGTTTCTTTGCAGTTTTTGTTTCAGCCATTTTTTTCTTCCTTTTATGTTATTTTATTGTTTGATATCTGAAAAATAACTTCTTTTTCACAAATAATCAACACTTATTTTAATTTTTTTTGAATTTTTTTTGAAAAAATTTTGTATCAAAAAAAGTGAATAAGGAAAATTTAGAGTAAAAGAAAAATCGACCTCTGCCAAAATTAAGGGAGATCGATTTCACAAATAAGAAAATTTGATTATTTTATGTTAAATTTGATTTGAAATAAATTAATTTTATACTCTTGCGTTCACACTTTCGATGTATTTCTTAAGTCCTTGAACACCAACAGAATACATATCTACGAATTTTGTGGCGAACGGCGGAATCTTGTTCGGATGCATGCCGAGTGCGTCGTGCATCACGAGAACGTGACCGTCAGTGAACTTGCCTCCGCCGATTCCAATTGTCGGAATGTTGATTTCGTTTGTGATTTTTGTGCCGAGTTCTTCGGGAATGTGTTCGAGAACCGTTTCGAAGCATCCGACGCTTTCGACGAACTTGGCCGCTTCTTCAATGGCTCGAGCTTCTTCTTCGGTGCGTCCTTTCTGCTTGAAGTTTTCTGCAGTCTGCGGTAAAAGTCCAAGATGTCCACAAACGGGAATTCCTTTTTCGTGCAGGAACTCGAGAACGCCGGCGGGTGTGCCTTCAATCTTCACACTGGAGGCTCCCACATCCATGAGGCGACGGGCGTTATCGTAGGCGGTTTGCGGATCCTTGTCGCTCAAGTAGGGCATGTCGGCGACAACGTGGGTGTTCGGGGCACCACGGCAGACCGCTGCTGTGAAGATGAGCATTTCGGTCATGCCGATTTCGCGCGTGCTTTTGTAACCGAGCATCGTGTTTGCAAGGCTATCGCCTACGAGAATCTGGTCAATACCTGCGGCTTCTGCCATTTTAGCGAAGGCGAAGTCGTAAGCGGTGATCATGGAAATCATTTCTTTCTTAGATTTTTTTGCTTTGATATCTTCTGGAGTTAACATGATGACCTCTTAACAAAATTGTACGTTCAAAATTCAGATTCGTGCGAGGAAATATAAAAAATAGTGGTTGCGGTTGGTGGTCAGGGTTTGTGAATTAGGCGTGTTGTGCTTTTTGGGGCGTTTTTTACGTGACTAAACTGCAAAATTTGCATTTTCTCACGTAAAATTGTATACAAATTAAGTAAAATTTCAAGAAAAAGCTGAAAATGTAGATTGATAGCCTCTTTTTTGAGCCTTAAAATTGTCTGTAAGAGTTCTTTTTGGAGAATGTATGGCTCAAAAATGGCAATATAATTGAAAATACTACGTACAACGTAGAAAATTTACGTGAGTTTTTTTGATTTTCGCCCATTTTTCACGTAAATTTTTGTGTTTTTCTAATTTCTGTGTTTTTTAAAGGAAATTTAATTTGTTGTAAAAACCGCGAAGACGGATATGAGGCGTGAGGTCGGTCGCTTTGCGCTCCCTTTGAGGTCGCTCATAAACTCGTTTTGAGAATGTTTTGGCTCATACCTTAAAGCATCGTAGGTGTGTGCTCATCGCTCAAAGGCTCGTAGAGCCGACTTCATTTCCCAAACAACTTTCTCGTCTCGTTCAAGAACTTGATGGAATGGATTTCCTTGAGGAATCCGATGTGGTGGCGTAAGTAGGCGAGGAGCGCATTCTCGGTGAATTCGGGATGCTCGATTTTGTCGCCATTGCGGAGCGCCCAAAGCCCCTGTAGCGTTTCTGTGCGTGCGCGGGGAGTTTCGACGCCAAGGCAAGCGTGGCAAACGAATCCGCCTGTTTCGGGGAAAAAGTCTGCGGCGGGCTTGTCGAGCGTGTGGCCGCAGCGACAACAAGTATCCAGGTCGAGATTGTAGCCCCACATGTCGCATGTGTCCAAAAGCCAACGTGCGAAAATGTTCGATTTGTGGGGGGCGAGGGGTGTTGCGACTGTGTTTGCGGAAGCCGCGGACGCACTCGCTGATGTCGCAATCGCATTCGCCGATGGCGTTGCGTTTTGTTCCGCGTTTTGCTTGCTAGATGAAGTCGCGGAATTTGTCGAAGGCGATTCAGCCGATGTCGCGGCATTGGATGCGTTTGTGGAACTGCCGCAAGTTTCATTGAATTCTTTGAGCGATTGCTCCAGACGTTCAAATTCTTCTTGGAGGGGAACCCCTTGCGGGGCGTAGCGCAAAATCATCTCGGTGATGACCTGCGCTTTTGCGAGACTCAGCAAGTCGTTTCGCAAGTCCTTGTGCCAGTCGAGAAGCGTTGCTTCCTTGATGAACTGCAATTCGGTATTCGGATTTTGCCGAAAGACAACTTCGCTCAACGCGAGCGGATCCAAAGCCCCCCGGAACGGGGATTCCTTTTTCTTGCCGCCCTTGACGATGAACGAAATAATCCCGCTCTCTTCCGTCAGGACTTTAACGATAAAGCTAGAGTCGCTGTACGGAAAGCGATGCAGAACAATTGCACGAGTTTTAATCATAGACGAAAGACCGCTTCTCCACAAGGTGGATAACAACAACTAAGGCAACAAGTTGCCAAGTTTTGTATAGCTGGTAGACGAAAGACGAAAGACGATAGAGGCGAATGCCCATTATAAATCTTTCGTCTATAGGGCCGATGGCCCGTTCTTTCGTCTATTTTGCTGGGAACGGAGGCCAGCCCATTGCTTGTCCGCCGACGACGTGCAGGTGGATGTGGAACACGGTTTGGCCCGCGTCGGCCTTGCAGTTGAACACAAAGCGGGCGCCGCCTTCTTCGAGACCGAGGTCTTTCGCGATAAGCTGTGCGCGGTAAAGCATCTTGCCCACGAGTTCGCAATCTTCCGGTTTCATGTCCATGATGGTTGCGATGTGGCGCTTCGGCACGACCAAAAAGTGTACCGGAGCTTGCGGGGCGATGTCATAGAAGGCGAACACATCGTCGTCTTCGTAGATTTTCTTGGAAGGGATTTCACCCTTGATGATTTTGCAGAAAAGACAATTTTCACTCATAAAAAGAATTACTCCGTTTTGATATTTAAAATAGTAAAAATAGATTGAGTTGTCGTTGTATAGAAAAACGATGCTTTTAGCTTAAGAATAAATCGTCCAATGTCAACTCGTTTTGAATCTCGCTCTGAGCTGCATTCTTCGCGAGGCCGCATGGCGTTACAAGTGTCAAGTAAAGTGACTTACGTGTCTTCGTGACTTCGCGGAATGTTTCGCGGCGTTGTTTTAAATATTCCATATATACAGAGGTGATTTCGTAAGGCTTGCTAGAATATTTCATTTCGCAGAGATTGATGACTTGGTCGCGACGGTCGATTAGCAGGTCGATTTGTGCTCCTTGCGAATCTTTGTCGCC
>JAEEGK010010724.1_pt1 | contig 21102 bp, 18 predicted proteins | sample 8958771 | NCBI WGS metagenome assembly JAEEGK01 (sample SAMN16246547, study PRJNA631951) | gut metagenome | biome: gut microbiome; feature: rumen; material: SC-attached | host: Bos | place: Iran: Karaj | collected 2018-10 | reverse complement strand
AAGATGCGCCCACGGCCATGTTGCGCGTGTATTCTTCATGCCCCGGAGTGTCAGCAACGATAAAGCTGCGGTGATCCGTCGTGAAATAGCGGTACGCGACATCGATGGTGATGCCCTGTTCGCGTTCTGCCATCAGACCGTCAAGCAAAAGGGAATAGTCGATTTTTCCGCTGCGGCTACCTACCTTGCTATCGAGTTCCAAAGCCTTTTCCTGGTCGGTGTAAAGCAATTTGGAATCGTAAAGAATATGCCCGATGAGCGTAGATTTTCCGTCATCTACTGAGCCGCATGTAATAAACTTCAACAAACCTTTCATTAGAAATATCCCTCCCTCTTGCGGCGTTCCATGCTGCCAGCGGCTTCGTTGTCAATCACGCGGGATGTGCGTTCTGAGGATACTGCGCTCAATGTTTCGTCAATGATTTCGTCAAGTGTCGTGGCGGTCGATTCAATGCCGCCCGTGAGCGGGTAGCAACCGAGCGTGCGGAAACGTACCGACTTGATTTCGGGCGTTTCGCCTTCGCGCAGCGGGAAGCGTTCGTCATCGACCATGATGATGTTGCCGTCACGCACCACGACCGGGCGCGGGGCTGCAAAGTACAGCGGAACGATGTCAATCTTTTCGCGCTTGATGTACTGCCAGATATCTTTTTCGGTCCAGTTCGAAATCGGGAAAACGCGGATGCTTTCGCCCTTGTTAATCTTGGTGTTGTAAAGTTTCCACATTTCGGGGCGCTGGTTTTTCGGATCCCAGGCATGGGCAGAATTGCGGAACGAGAAAATTCTCTCCTTCGCGCGGGACTTTTCTTCGTCGCGGCGACCGCCGCCAAAGGCTGCGGTAAAGCCGTACTTGTTCAAAGCCTGCTTCAAGGCCTGCGTCTTCATGATGTCGGTGTAGGCGGATCCATGGTCAAAGGGATTGATGCCGCGATCAACGCCGTCCTGGTTGATGTATTCCAACATCTCGATGCCGAGTTTTTGCGCCGTGCGGTCGCGGAACTCGATCATCTCGCGGAACTTCCACGTGGTGTTCACGTGCAAGAACGGGAAAGGCGGCTTTTCGGGATAGAAGGCCTTCATGGCCAAATGCAACATGACGGAACTGTCCTTGCCAATGGAATACAACATAACCGGCTTTTCGCATTCTGCGGCGACTTCGCGGATGATGTAGATGGCTTCGGCTTCCAGCTCGTCGAGGTGAGAAAATTCGCTCAAATTAAATCTCCTGTGAAATTCCGGATTAAGCCCGGAATAACGTTTGGTGAAACTCCTAGTATTTGTTCGATTCCTTGGGGTCGATATCGATAGTCTTGACGCTTCCGTCGTTCAGTTCAAAGAACCAACGCACGATATCGTTTTTTTCGCCCTTGACTTTTTCGGTATGCACCTTGCAACCCTTGCCGCCGATGTCTTCACCGAGAAAGAAGCTGATGGCGTGAACCGGGCATTCCTTGATGCACGAGGTGCAACCCCAGCAATCCTTGGGGTACTTGATAAACGCTTTTTTATTTTCGTTTATCTTGATTAACGTGCCGGGGCAAACGTCGTGGCAGCGCTTGCATCCAATGCACTTGCCTTGATCAATGATGATGCTCATAGTTCTTTTGCCCTTCTGCGGTGAGTTCGCGTGTGAAAGTCTTGATTTCGCCGTTGACTAAGCGGGAATTCACATACTTTCGCCAGTGAATGTTGTCTTTTTCGGGATAGTCCCAGTTTTCTGCAAAACTGTGCCAGCGTGTTTCGTGGCGTGTGGCGAGATGCGCGATGACGCTCTTGCAAACGGTGAGGCGTTCCTTTAGCTCGTAGATGTACATGACTTCTTGCAAGTCGGTGGCGCTAAGCTTGCCCGTAAGGCTTTCGATTTCGTCAATTTTTTCTTTGGCGATATTGAGCTGCTTTTCGGTATAGCCGTAGCCTGTCGTGATTCCGCCTGCATATTCGTCCATTACGAATTGCATCGCTTCTTCAAGTTGCTCTGTTGTGTACAGCGAGTTTTTCTGCGATAAATACGATTCAATTTCTGCAAAATGTCGTGCAATTTCTGCATCTTTGATGGTTGCTTCGGCAGGCTCAGCAACCTTAAATCGAGCATCAGGTCCCTGAGCTAGCCGAAGGGCCGATGAAGCCTTTATATATTCCACGGCACTCTTCGCCGCAATTTCGCCTTCGGCAAGGGCCCCCGTCACATACTTTTGCGGAGCGCCTCCTGCTACATCGCCTGCGGCATAGAGTCCTTCGATGGTCGTTGCGCGTCTGGTATCTACCCAGTAACCGCTTGCGGTGTGTCCGCCCACGATGTAGGGCTCCGTCCCTTCGATTTCAACATTCGCTTTCGACGGCGTACCGTTTTCAATCCAGCGGATTGTCTGCGACGGCGCCATATTCAGGTAAGCTTTCAAGAGCGATTCTTCCTGTTCGGGCGAAATCCCGACAGTGCGCAAGTAGCATGGCCCGTGGCCTTCCAAGTTTTCCGCCACAGTTCCGTAAACGCGTTCCGAAGTAGAAATCCCGTACTTGGTCTCGTAAACTTCCCCGAGCGCATTCACCTGCTTCGCACCCACGCCCTGCGCAAGCGTTCCCGTCGGAGCAATCGTGTCCTTGCAACGCAGCGCAATAAAACGCATCTCGAAGGTCGTCATCTCGGCACCGTGACGGATTCCCATCGCGTAACCCGCACCCGTATTGAACGGCGGGTACCACATCTTGTGCCGCGAAAATCCCGGATTGTTCGGGCGGTAAAGCCCGGCGGCACCGCCCGTCGCGACAATGACCGCGCACGCCTCGATGGCGTAAAAAGTATCGTTCTCTATTCCGAATCCGAAAGCACCGTCAATCTTGTTGTCGTGAACGGAAAAATCGAAAATGTTCACGTGGTTCAACACCTGAACGTTCGGGGCCTTCGCGACAGCCGCCGCCAAAATCGGCTTGATGTTCTCGCCGTTGATTTTAATGTTACGGTTCCCGCGAGTCACATACTTGCCGTCCTTGTCTTTCAAGATGACAAGCCCCAGCTTTTCCAAGTGTGCCGTGACCTCGTTGAACTTCTCGGAAATGCTATACAGCAAATCCTCGCGGACGATTCCGTCGGCATCCTTCTTCGCGTAATCCACGTAATCCTTGGGCGTGCGGCCTTCGGTAATGTAGGCGTTCAACGCGTTTACGCCAGCGGCAAGGCAACCGCTCCGCTTGATATTCGCTTTTTCGACGACGAGTATCTTGAAGCCGGCACCTTTATTTTCTGCGGCATTTAACGCGGCGTTATTTGCGACATCCCGTATTCCAGCGGCTGTAATCGCGGCATAACATCCAGCCGTTCCGCCGCCAATAATCAGCAAGCCTGTCTTTATTTTTTCAATTTTCATTTTTGTGCTTTTGGCTAGCTATGACTGGGGACGGATTAACCGTTGTACACGTCCTGGATTTTCTTTGCGAATACATCGCGGCCGACGCGGTCGATCGTGTACTTGAAACGCTCACCGCTCTTTCCGTTGTCTGCAAAAAACTGGATGGCTGCATCGCAAATGTCCAAGAGCTTCTGCTTGTCTTCCACAAACGGAATAATCGTTTCGCCCTTGTTGATGTTGTTGCCAAAGAGGCCGCCAAACGATACAATGTAGCCGTGAATGTGGCTCCAGGCGTCAGTGGGGCAGGACTTGTAGCAACGACCGCAGTAATTGCATTTTTCCTTGTCGAAAATGACTTTCTTGTTATCAATCTTGATGGCCTCTTTACGACAGACCTTTGCGCAAAGCCCGCAACCAATGCATTTGTTCTCAAGCCAATCCACCTTGATTGCGCCCTTGATGCCTACGTCGTTTTCTTCGGCCTTGAGGCAGTTGTTCTGGCAACCCGTCACGCCAAATTTGAACTTGTGCGGAAGTTCTCGTGCAAAGTAGCGGTCGTCAAGTTCCTTGGCGATAGCGTATGTGTCAATGCAACCGCTCGGGCAAACAGCTTCGCCCTGGCATGCCGTAATGGTACGCACACGTGCGCCGCAAACGCCGGGTTCTACGCCACCCTCGGCAAGCGCGTTTTTCACATCGTCAATATTTTCAAGCTTGATAAACGGAATTTCGACGCTCTGTCTCGAAGTCAAGTGAGCGTAACCTTCGCCAAATTTTTCAGCGACTTCGGCGATTTTGGCAAGCTGTGTTGCAGTGAGGTTTCCGCCAACAACGCGAACGCGCAGCGAAAAATTGTTCTTCTGCTTTTGGCGCATCCAGCCGCCCTTTTTGAGTGTAGAGTAATCAACTGCCATAGAATGTCTCCCATTTTTTTTGCATGCAAATATAGAATGGGGGAGTGCTCATGTCCAATACTTAATAAATATCACGTATGATAAAATTAATTTATTAGTAATCTAAATTTGTAAGGTGGTTTGCTGCTATAAAAATTTCTGATAACGGATAATTGAAATTTTGTATTGGACACAGTAAAATATCAATTCTATAATTGCAGTTGAAAATAGAAACGATGAAGGCCTATCCATGTCCGATGTGAAAAGATTTTCTGCGAAAGATTTTTTTAAGATTGATTTGGAAAACTCAACATTGCTCGATGTTCGTGAACCGGGCGAAGTGCTTGTACGGCCCGTGAATGGCGCTATCCAGATTCCTTTTTTTGAACTTTCGAAAAAAATTGACTCTATTCCGAAGGATAAACCTGTTTATGTTTTTTGTTCGACGGGAGATCGTTCTGAGCAGGTCGCAGAAATTCTTGTCGATCGCGATTTTGACGCGTATAATGTGGAGGGCGGTCTTAATGCTGTTCCCAAAATCCATTTCGTCGATGCAAAGGGATTGTGTTGTCCAGGGCCGATTGTAAAAGTGAACGATGTTATTCGCGATGCTTTTGTCGGTGATGAATTTCAAGTGGAAGCGACAGAAAAAGCATTTGCGCTTGATGTCAAAACTTGGTGCGAACGGACGGGAAATCTATTGAAATCGCTCGATGAAAAAGATGGCGTGATTTATGCGACAATCGTCAAGCAAAATGCACCCGTTCCTGAAAAAATAGAATTTGAACACGCCAAGACTTTTGTCGTTTTCAGTGGCGATTTGGATAAGGCTATTGCGTCGTTCATTATGGCGAATGGCGCTGCTGCAATGGGTCGCCCGGTGACGATGTTCTTTACGTTTTGGGGTGTGAGTCTTTTGCGTAGGCCCGAAAAAGTTCGCGTCAAAAAAACGTTTATCGGAAAAATGTTTAGCTTTATGCTCCCGCGAGGTTCCAAAAAGCTAGGGCTTTCTCGCATGAATTTTGGCGGAATCGGTGCGAAGATGATTCGTGCCGTGATGAAGCAGAACGGCGTTTCTTCACTTGAAGAACTGATAGAAAGTGCAAGGCGAAAAGGCGTAAAATTTGTCGCATGTCAAATGTCAATGGAACTGATGGGGATTAAGCCCGAAGAGCTGATTGACGGCGTTGAACTCGGTGGTGTCGCGACAATGCTCGGCTCCACTGAAAAATCCGACTTGACTTACTTTATTTAGCGAATTTGGTCGAAAATAGCTCCATCGGCAAAGTGCTTGGCTTGTGCTTTATCCCAACCGCCAAAATGCTCAATCATAATCAGGTTGACGTTCTGGTCAAATTCCTTGTACTCGTCAAGAATCTCCTTGTTTGTCGGATGGTAATGATGCTTTGCCGCAACAAGCTGCGCTTCATCGGAGTATAGATAATTCTGGTATTCCGTCGCTAGTTTACGTGTGTTGCGTTTGTCTACAATTTTGTCTACAATCGCGACAGAAGGCTCTGCCAAAACGCTCACACTCGGCATCACGATTTCATATTCCTTGGGGTAATCCTTGAGCGAAAGGAAAGCCTCATTTTCCCAAAAAAGCAACACGTCGCCCTTGCGTTCTTCAATGAACGTGTTTGTAGAACCGCGTGCGCCCGAAGCGAGGTCAAGAACATTTTGATAAAGCTTCTTCATGAAACCTTTGACTTGCTCCTCATCTCCGTTGAACTGCTTTTCTGCATAAGCCCAAGCCGCGAGATAATTCCAGCGCGCACCGCCCGAAGTCTTGGGATCTGGCGTGATGATGCCGATGCCATCCTTGACGAGATTGTTCCAGTCCCTGATTTTCTTGGGATTCCCCTTGCGCACGAGAAACACAATCGTCGAAGTGTAAGGAGCGCTGTTGCGCGGAAATTCCTTGACCCAGCCGTTTTCAATAAGCCCTGCGTCACGGACGATGTTCACGTCGTATTCCAGCGCGAGCGAGACCACATCCGCTTCAAGCCCGTTCACCACCTCATGCGCCTGCTTGCCCGAACCGCCATGAAACTGCGTAATTTTCACATCCTTGCCGGTCGCCTCTTTCCAATGCTTCATAAAAATATGATTGTAATTGGAATAGAATTCACGCGTCGGGTCGTAAGACGCGTTGACAAGCGTGTTGTTCTCAATCTCGGGTGCCTTTTCCGAACTGCAACCGAAAAAAACAACCCGCGCCCGCCACCAGCGCCACTGCAAAAACTGTCTTGAAAAAATGCAGATTCATAGTGAAATTCCTTCTTACTGAGAATGATAGTAATATTTTTGCAATGTCACCCCGGACTTGTTCTCTTTGACCACTTATGCTTTAGCATTTATGTGGTCATGATCCGCGAATGGGGACGGGGTCGCCTGTTTCAACGATAAATTATTTTATAAAAAGGGGGAGGAATCCCCCTGGTTCGCACTTCGTTGCTCTCCACCTCCTCTGCGGGGCTCAGACGCCGCCCCGCAACGCCTGGCTTGCCCGCCCAACCCACCCTTATGGAAATGCTTATATCAATGAGCTTGTGCTTATGCCAGATTCTATTTTTTTTATAAATTTAGGGAGAATTTTGTTTTCGTAGATTTTTTTGTAAATTTTTTATTGTGATTAAGCAAGATGTCATATTGTGACATCTTGCTTTTGTATATTTATCTATTAGTTGAAATTGTGCGAAAAATAAAGGGATTTATATTGCCATGTACAAGAATATTTTCGGTTTTATAAGCTCACAAGAGTCTCAAGATGGACTCCTTTTGGTAGATCCAAGTACTGGTTGTGGAAAAACCTTTGAATCATGCCGTGCGATTTATGATTATACACATGATAAAAACGCTGCGAAAAAGGTCTATTTTACGACAACTCTTCTTAAAAACCTTCCTGAAGATGAATTACGTAGAGCGTATCTTAGGAATAAAAATCCTAATTATGATAAGGAAGTTTTTGTCATTAAGTCCAATGAAGACTTCGTAAAGGCGAATCTATTGGATGTGAAAATACCGGAAAAATACAAAAAAGGCGAGTATGAAAAATTAGTTGAGTTAGTAGAGGCTGTTAAACAAAAAGACTTTGATAAATATCCCGTATTGTACAAAGAAGAAATTCAAAAAAGATTAACAAATGCAGAGCGTAATTTTCGAAAATACTTACGAAAAATAATTTCTGAGGAAATAAGGGGAAGTGTTGATGAAAAGAAAGCAGTCCTACGAAAGGATAAGAGATATAAGTGGATAGGTGAAATTTATCCGACTGTTTTTACAGATGATTATAAGATATATCTTCTATCTGTAAGTAAAATGCTTTATCATAATGATACTCTTATTAAACCTTCGTATCCGTTTATTTCTGCGGAATGTTTGAAAAATGCAATTGTTTTTATTGATGAGTTTGATGCAACAAAGGATACGATTCAGAATTTTATTGTTGAAAAGGCTGTTAACACACAGAATGATTACCTTGATATAGTAAAGGAACTTCATTCGAAACTTCATGATTTTACCCCTGCAAAAGATTTTTATGAACCATATAGGGCTTATGCTGAGGGCAAGCCTTATTTGCATACGCTAGAATCGTTGACGAAAGAAGTTGATTCCCTCTATGAAAAATATGCTTTGGCATTCAACTATAAAACAAGTGAAAGAAGTATTGATAGAGCAAGAGGTTTTCTCTTTTTTGATGGCTCTTTCAGAAGTTATCTCAAAGATAACCGCCATTATATAAGAACTGTAATTGACAATGACAATCAACAAGCTAGTATTTTTTTTGAAACGAAAGAAGAGTATGATAATAAGAAAAATCTGGCTTCGGATATAAACATATACTCGTTGCTCCGTGATGTAACAAACTTTTTAAATGCTTTTGCTCGATTTGTGGCGAATTGGGCTGACCGTTATGTAATTGCAGAGAATGCAAAACGAAAAGACCGAAATGAATTTGCAGAACTTTTCACTGTTGAAAATGCTGTGAGCACTATTTGCTCTGTTTATTTTAAAAACGACAGCCTTCACTCAGTTTTGCATGATTTAGTTATGTCTTCGGCATTGCGAAATATTCCGCAAGATGGGTCTGCCGTTGATGACCTCTCTTTTTATAATAGAGGTTTTAAATTTTTTGAATTCATTGATAGTGATAAACATAATGAAGAAACGAAAATAAGTTTTATCCAAATCAACGATACTCCTGAGAAAATTTTACTTTTTATGGCAAAGAATTGCAAAATTGTAGGACTTTCAGCAACGGCAAAGGTAAAGTCAGTCCTTTCGAATTATTCTATTGCGTATTTAAAAGAAGAATTAAGGGATGCTTTCGTTGAATTTTCTGAATCAGCATACAATCATTTAATTGAAAATCTGAAAAATAGATTTGAGGCTTATGAGAAGGGTTTAGTAAACGTAAATGTTCAATCCGTTGATAAGGGTAAAGAAAATAAAACACTACATGATCGAATAAAGAGCATAACAGAGAATAATGATTTGACAAAGACGTTTCAGGGAATGCTAGAATCGTTGGATTTGTCGGAAGGTGAAAGTAAACGTTATTATCAAAATCGTTATTGTAATGTTTTTGAAGTCCTAAAGCAGTTTATAGAATCTGATGAAATGAAGTCTTTGCTTTGTTTGAATATGGCGCTGCCAAAAGAAAATAATTCGTCATTTGATTTTAATATTTTTAATGAATTTGTGAAACAGTATTGTTGTGTACATGGAAAAAAATCGCCTGAAATTTATATTCTCAAAAGTGCTGATTTTGAAAATGAGAAGAATGCTGTATTAGAAAAACTTTCTGCTGGGGAAAAGGTTTTTGTATTTTCGTCTTACAAAACAGTTGGTGCCGGCCAAAATTTGCAGTATAATATCCCTGACGAAGAAGAAATAATCCAGATTTTCTCTCGAAATGGTGAAAAAGAGGAACAAAAGGATTTTGATGCAATTTATCTTGGCGATGTAACTAATGTCGTAACTGATGTAAGTAGGGGTAAAAAGGTTGGGCTAAAAGAATTATTGCAATTCTTGTTTGAGGTGAAGTATCTTTATGAAAATAATGAAATAAGTCCAAAAGATCTGCGCTCTTTAATTCAGCTAGGATTTAAGGCGTATTCGAATTATTATGAGTTCTCTCCTTCCGTAGAAAATGTAAGAAAATCTGCTAGCGTAAGGCGTAAAATTACACGTGATGTGATTCAAGCGATTGGTCGACTTTGCCGTACGACTAATAAAAAGGAAAATATTTATGTCTTTACGAATAATTCATTGCTTTCTAGTTTGGATACGCATTGTGTTAATTGTGAATTAATGACACCTGAATTGAAAAATCTGTTTAATTATGCAGAAAACTATGTTGCTCCGCTTCCAGAGGAAAAAGTTGTTGTAGAAAATGAAGCGTGTAGAAAATCGGAAAACGCAAATTCATATATAAAGGGGATGCTGCAACGGAATTGGACCGATCGAACAATGCTGTTGTGGAAAGAACTTCGAGAATGTGTGTTGAAATATCCGACGGCCTCTTTATCTGATGCGGATTCTAAGTCGATTGTCAAGAAGTTCTATATTCAGAATGTTGAAAATAAATCGTGCTATTATTTTGCGCAAAAAAACGATTTTAATGATGTGAAAATCAATCTTTATCAAGATTTATCTGCATTTAAGAAAGAACTTGATCCTGATTACCAGAATCCAATATGCGTGAGCGAGGAATCATGTCGTTTACAGAATTTCTTTATGTATGAAGGTTTAAAGGATCATTTTATAAAGAATAATTTTGCTGTGCAGTTTGGAAATGAAGACTTGATTCTTTCTCCCACGCTTTTTAATAACATTTATAAAGGGGCTCTTGGGGAGGTTGCTGGGAAATACATCCTTGAAAGAGAATTGAATATAAGATTAAAAGACATTGTTCAGCCCGATTATTTTGAATTTTTTGATTTTGCTCTAAATAAAGACGTTTATATAGATTTTAAGCATTGGAAACGCTCCTTAAATATGGGGACGGAGGCTTTATATAAGCATATTCAAGAAAAATTGCAAAAAATGGGTGGAAAAAAAGCTTATATTATTAACATTTTGAAAGAAAATGATTTGGAAATTTGGCCAACGGAGAATATCGTGGAAATCCCATATTTGATTGATGAAAATGGACGGATTAATAAGAATGCAATAAAGATGCTTGTAGGAGAGTTGTACGATGCTTAACAACTTTGAAGAAAATGAATATCCAATTTACACAAATAATTTGAATGTGAAAATCAACAGAATGAATGTCGATAGGGAATTTATTGTTTTTCAGATAGGAACAGATAACCTTCGCTTTCATGACAATGTATTAGATGTCGCGTCGGAAAAATTTAAGGCTCAATCAGTTGCTTATTATCGAAATAATCGGTGGTTTGCAATGTTCAAAAAAGAATCTGTGCGGTATAGTGATTTTAAAACAGAGGTCCTGGCAAATGATGAATCCGCTATTGTAAATGTTGTAGATCTTTTTGAATATGACCAAAGTGGAAAGAATGGTATAAAGGATGTTGAATTAGCTCAATTGCTCGTTAACTCCTTAAAGAATAGAAATAATGAGTTGTTTGCTTATAATAACATTACTGGCGCTTTATATTATTCATTTGATGCTAAAAGAAATGCCAAAACATTTAAGCTTTTAAAACTTAGGTTCTTTACTCCGACCGAAAAATCAAGTATGATTGCTCTAGAAGCGAATACGGAAACTTTTTCAGAGTGTTCGGCACTAAAGAAATATTCTAAGAAAAAAGTTGAATTAAAATATGTCTTTGATGATGAAACGGGAGAATTTCGTCGAAAGCTTAGGGACGATTATGGTAATCATTGTCGTTTCTTTGATAAGGGGGCGTTGTCAAGAGAAGGTAATAGAAAAAAATTTCTAGACTTTTCTAATAATGATAATTTCTTAAAATCAAAAACGGGTGTAATTGCAACATTCCTTATTGATGTAAAAGAAAATCTTGATGATTTTATTTGTTTGTCGCAAATTCCGATTAAGGAATATAATAGTAATGATGAATCAAACGTTGATTACGAAAATAAAGATTATAAATCGCTACTGCGGAAAAGGGGCGTCTTTGTTAATGATACAGTGAAATCTTCTGAATCTAGGCAGATGAAAATGTTGATTGAAAATTATCTTGCCAAAGAATATGAACTGTGTGCTTTTTCCGATAATCAAAATTCTGATAATTATACAATTGAAATTGTCCTCAATACTGATGATTCAAATTATTCTAATGCGGAATTGACGCAACACCTGACAGTAGAAAATACTGCCGCAAAAATTGATAGCCAGACAATAAAAGATGTGATGCACAACATTGTTCAAGAATTGCTTATAAAGGGAGATTTGCATGACAAAAAAATATCTCTTGTTAAATGGAACGAGCCTAAAGAATGGACGTTTGTGCGATGTGGCACAGGTAGATGGAATAATCAAAAAAAGTGTAATGAGTACACTTACTATCGTATGAAAATTTCAGAAGATGGTGGCATGGATATTGATGTGTTGATGCCTTCTGAATTTCCTACTGGTGATTGGGAAGTTGTTGATATGATTTTCCGTGAATATAATAATGGAAGGAAAAATTCTCCTGTGGAATGCGTTGTATATGATGGTCAAGAAAATATAAATGTAATATATCAAACAAAACAATTTACTTTGCCCAATGTAGAGAGCCTTTCGGAAATAATTAGGATTGCTGATTGTAAGAATGTGATTAATAAGAATCTGCTAAAAGCGTATATTGAAGAATATCAAAGTGAAAATCAACTATCTCAGGTACAAGCAGATGCTCTTAGTATAATAAAAGGCAATCTTGATGCTTGTTTAGATATTAACATACCTTTTGGGAAAATCCGAGAAATATGTAAGGATGGTGAAAAAATAGGTTCTATAAAGCCCAAAACAATAAATGATTTTATACAATGGCTGTATGATAAAACTAGTGAATCAGAAAATCCTATTTTACTCCATCCTCAGTTAAAAAGTGGGAAAAATCTTTCTAAAAATTTTAGTTCAGTATTAGGAGTAAAATCAACTCAACTAGAAGGAAAATTTAAGTATTTTGTTGGTGTAAAAAAGAAATCGCTGAAAACATCTTTGCCATATTCTTGTCGAATTCGAGATGTTATTCCGTGGAATAAGGGTGGCGAAAATCCAAGGGGTAAAATTTTATTTAGCGAACTTTCTCATATGCTTACTGTGGAATTTGTAAGAAATGGACAATATACGGTTGTTCCATTTCCGATAAAATATCTGAATGAGTATATTCGATTCCGCGAAAAAGATGATTCATTCGAAGAAGATTCGTGATTTGCTGTATAAGAACTGTCTATGTAAGATTTGAAAGAATATGGATTTAAAAACAGCTTTACCCTTCATTCTTGATTACTATGACCGCGAAGTCACGCAGATGATTAGCCAAAAGTATGGTTACTCTGCTATGGAAGCTTACAAAAAATTCATATTTTCAAAGACGTATGAAATGCTGTGTAATCCTGAACTTCAAATGTGGGATTTCAGTTGCTTCGGAATTTTTGACATGTGGGAAGCAGAGCAAAGAACGGGTGACCCTCGCAATTCCATTTACATCCAAAGGTGCTGATGGCAAAGGGGAATTTTTAAGCTGTTTTGGCTTTAAAACCACCATTTTGAGAAATTGTAGTGGGTTGCTTTGTTTTTCGTAAAATTATATATTAAGAGAGGAGGTTCCTTATGACCTATTCTGTGCTTGAAAAAAAATTGCATAATGTACCCGAGCAGTATTTTTCGCAAGTCTCGGCGTTTTTGGATATTATTTTGACTTTATCCAAGGATTCTACGGCAAAAAAGGAAAATAAGGGACGCCCAATTCTAGGACTTGCGAAGGGAAAGTGGAAATACCCTGATGATATCAATTTGCATGATGATGAAATTGCAGATGCTTTTGGGGTATAAATGAGAATATTGGTTGATACTCATATTCTTGTTTGGATGCATACATTCGATCGTCGTTTGTCATCTAAAGCAATTGATTTCATAATGGATCCGAATAATTCGATTTATTATAGTGCTGTTAGCATTTGGGAATCCGAAATGAAGTATAATTTGCATCCTGAAGATTTTCCATTTTCAGGCAGAGAACTGAATGCTCTTTCGGAAAAAGCAAATTTGAATTGTCTTCTTTTAGAACCTGAGCATACCTTTGCTCTTGGTTCTCTTGTGTATTCTGAAAAAGCTCCGCAAAAACATAAGGATCCATTTGACAAAATCTTAATTTGCCAAGCGAAGGTCGAAGATATGCTGTTTTTGACACACGACCATCTCATTCCTTATTATAACGAGAGTTGTGTTGTGTCGGTATAGAATTTCCTCACTTCACAATCCCAATGGCGCAATACAATAGCGAGAGTCCCATAAGTGTATAGAATATTCTGTGGTGCTTTTTGAAAAGCCCTTGCAGTAAAACGCCTGCGAAAAGCCACGCCAAATTGCAGATGGGGCCTGTAAGCGGCAATAGTATGCCGAACAGCAGCAAGTGCGGAAAATCTTGGTGGTAGGGGAGAATGTAGGTTGTGATTGCCGTGAGGCAGAACACCATGATTTTAACGTTTGTAAGTTGCACGAAAAGACCTGTGCGGAAACTACCGGTTGTGCGGCTGTTGCGGATTTCTTCGAGTGGCTTGAACGCTTGAATTAAAAGGCTGATTGCCAAATATGCAATGTAAATTGCTCCGACGAAAGCGAATATCCGGATGAAATTTTCAAATGCACTACTGATAAAATAAACTATAAAAACAGATACTAGCGAGACGATTGTGTATCCGGTGAAAAGTCCGTACCACTGCTTTATGGCGGCGCTTTTCCCGCTCCCCATCGCTACTGAGAGTGAACAGAGGTTCGCGGGTCCCGGTGTAATTCCCGAGACGAATGCGTATAGTAAAAAAGAAAGTGCTACTTCTAATGACACTAAGCGACCTGTTCGGTGATTATTCGTCCTTGCTTTCTACAGCCCACGTGAAGCCTGCGTTTTCGATTTGGCGGAATGTGGCTTCTAGGCTTTGGCCGCCTTCGGTGAGATAACCAGATGCGAATATGGAATCGGCGACTTTGAACAGTTCCTTCTCGTGTCCCTTGAAATAGACTTCTCGACCTGCTGCACAGCGGATGTCCGATTTAGGGAGCAACAGACGTGCAAGGCAGAGAATTTTGATGCCGTATTCGAATGTGAGACCAGAAATATCGCGGTTGGCGAGGCGAGTTCCTTTTACCGGCAACAAAAAGTTTATGGGAACGGATTCTGGATTGATGGCGACCAAGTCGAAAAGCATATCGACCACGTCTTCTTTGGATTCGCCCATGCCGATGATTCCGCCGCAGCAAATTTCAAAGCCGATGCTCTGCAACATGCGGATGTTTTGGATGCGTCGTTCGTATGTGTGCGTACTGCAAATTTCGGGGTAAAAACGGCGGCTTGTATTCAAGTTGTGGTTGATACGGTCGAGGCCTGCAGCCTTTAAAATGCGGGCTTGATGTTCCGTCAAGAATCCAATGGAGCAGCAAATATGCGTGCCCGATTTTTTCATGTACGCAATGCGTTCGGCGAGTTCTTCGATTTCTTTGTCTGTGAAACCCATGCCCGAAAGCCCGATGCAATGCCTGGATAGGTGAAATTCATCGACAAGATTGTTGTCGCCGTAAAGCTTTTCGTCCGAGACGCTTTTGTACTTTTCGATGGGCGCTTCGGAATCGCGAGATTGGGCGCAATAGGCACAATTTTGGGTGCAGTTGCCGCTACGGACGTTCGTCAAAAGCTGGATGTTGACACGATTGCCTTTGTACTTCGTGCGCAACTTGAATGCGGTTTCAATTAGCAAATCTAGCTGATTGTCAGGGAAATTCAGAATCTGCAAACATTCTTCGCGAGTAAGTGTTTTACTTTCGTCCCAATCCTTCGTCAGATAATCTATAATTGCCATTTTTTAAACCGTCGTTGTGCTTGTTGAATTTTTGTGACAAATATAAAAGCCAAGTGGGAGCTTGGCTAATACAAAAAAGCTATGACTTGCGGTGGAGTTTTTCCAGAAAACGGGCACTTAATGATGGTGATGGCCTTCGTGCATGGAATCCATGTGGTGCGTGGGGGCTTGTACTTCTGAAAACGATTTCGCTTTGGGTTTGTAGCCTGCGATTCCCGGGTCAACCATTCCAAAAATCATGGCGATGTGAGAAAGTACAAGGAATGCCGCAAGTAGAAGAATAGCGTATGTCGTTCTTTTCTGTTCAATAACTTTGCGGAATAAAAGCTTCAAGTTCAAAAGGGCGAGCAATATCATCGGGATACCCGCGAGGATATAAGAGAATATGGCTACGACATCAATCCATGTTCTGAATTCACCAGCAGATGCTAGCGGAATGATGACGTTTGGAATGAAATAGACTATGATTCCGATGAATGCGAGTCCCGCAAGAATCCCCGCGGTGCGATTCACTTTGGAGAGTGTCGGGTGCGCATTTGGCGATTTGAGCAGGAACAATTCCGTTATGGCGATTGTCTCTGCGAGAATGACAGGAATTGCCATGAAGAGAATCAGATTCCAGGGAGAATTCTGCATCAGCAGATCCATATAGTGGGTCGAGTACATGTTGTATCCTCTTTGTTATTGGTTTGACATATTCCCCATCTCGTGCAGTAATGTACAAAATGAACTTCTCAAAAGTGTTATTGAAAATTTCGATACCCGACAATCAAATAGTGTAATTTTTTTACACATATTTTGAAAGTGTTTTGACATCATTTCCGCTCCACGTATAGAGCGCGAGCATGGGTTCGTTTTCGGTTTGCATGGAGTGAACGTGATTGGACGGATGCAGGACAAATTCACCGGGGCCGCGTACTTTTGAGATTCCGTCTAGTGTCCAAATGGCGTGTCCAGATAAAATAACGTAAAGTTCTGTGGCGGGGTGCAAGTGTGAGGGGTAAAAAGTGTTTTTGCCAAGGAGCGTAAAGCCGAAACAAAAATGTTCATCGTGGTAGGGCGCTTCTGGGCCGAGAATTTCTCCCCATCCCATTTGATCGGCTAAATCAGGCATGTCGGGACGCGGCTCGTAATTGTATTTCCATGGCAAATAGGGAAGGGCGGGTTCTAGAGCTTTTAGCAAATCCGCTGTTTCGGGGGTGCCGTGCCTTATGGCTTCTCCAATGTAACGGATTAACGGTGAATCGCTTTTCTCGAATTTTCCAACAGGCTTGGGGATGTCACGGACTGCAAAATTGGCCGCTTCGAGCCCGATTTTATCGTCTATTTTGGCTCTTTTGAAAAGGAACTTTTGGGATTCTTCAATTAAATTATGAATAACGTTTTTCATGGCATCCCTATTCTACACTTGATTTTAATACGGCAACGGTATGGCCGATGATTTCGCCTTTTTTGAATGCTTCGTATGCGGCGGTTGCGGTAAGCTTTACGGAATCGAGTGTTTTTTCAATTTCAAAAGCCCGTTTGCCGGAATCCTTGACGGAAACGTTTGCGAATGCTTTTTGCAAGTCTTCGGCACGATAGAATCTGAACGGGCCGAGGCCATTTTTTTCTTGCGCGGCGTATCCCGAAATCACATCTTCCGGCTCGGCTTGGACTTTCCAGGAATACGTGAAAATTTCGGAATGGAGTCCTGCCAATTCTCCGAGCTTGATGAATGCACTGAGCGGAATGCGCCCGCCGAGCGTTGAATAGACGGCTCCGTTTTGCGCCAAGTAATCGCGAGCTTGCTTGAGTGCGAGGTAATGCAAGTCGAGCATTTGCTCGTGAACGAATTCGGGAATCGGCTCTACACGTTTTTCCAAGTAATGGCCGCTGTTGCGCTTGTCCTCAATTTTTGTATTGCTTGCAAGCGGCACGTTGGGGAGGTTCTCGTAAATCACGTCGTAATTTCGCTTGCCGTTTTGGAGCGGTTGCAAAAGGTCGCCGTTGCCGAATTCAAATTCGATTTTGGAGGTCTCTTTGATATTGCTTCGAACGTTCTGTGCCGCGGCTGCAACAACGCTTCTTTGCAAATCCGTGAAGCCTACGCGTTTTGCACCCAAAAGCTCAATCGCGGTCAGCACGTCAATGCCGGAGCCTGTGCCGATGGAAACGAATGATTCAATGTCGTGCCCCAATTTCTCGCGGATCAGCTTGAATGCGGGAGCTGCAATGTAGGCAACCCAATCGCTTTTTATGTCTTCTGTTTTCGGCAGGTAGGCGTGGTCGGCAACTTCAATAGAGAGGTAATCTTTGATGCGCTTTGTCGCACCATTTAATGCAAGGTATTTATTGACATCTACAACGATACTCATTACTTACCGCCTTTGGTGCTTGCTGCAATAGCTTGTTCAAAGTCAGCGATGATGTCGCGTGGGTCTTCGATGCCAACGGATACGCGAATCATATCTTCGGGGATGCCTGCGGCGAGTCTGTCTTTCGGCGAAAGCTGCGAATGAGTGCTTGTTGCCGGGTGCAAAACGCTTGTGCGTGCATCGCCAACGTGAACGACGAGGGCGGCGACTTTCAAAGCTTTGACGAAGGAACGGATGGCAGCTCTGCCACCTTTGAGGCCGAAGGTGAGCACGCCGCTGCCGCCTTGATAGTCAAAGTATTTGCGGATGCGCTTTAAATTCGGGCTAGATTTGAGTCCAGGATAGCTGACCCAGTTTACGGCAGGATGCTTGGACAAAAATTCCGCCAAGGCGAGAGCGTTTGTGCTGTGCTGCGGCATTCGCAAGTGAAGCGTTTCAAGACCTAAATTCAAAAGGAAGGCGTTGAACGGGCTTAATGCGGCCCCGAAATCGCGCAAGTACTGCGCTCTTGCTTTCGTGATGAATGCTGCACGTCCAAATTTTTTAGTATAGGAAGTGTTTGCGTATTGTGCATCCGGTTCCACGAGGTCCGGAAACTTCCCGTTTTCCCAGTTGTAATTTCCGCCGTCGATGACGACACCGCCGAGTGCAACAGCATGCCCATCGATGTACTTTGTTGCCGAATGGATGACAACGTTTACGCCGAGTTTCAAAGGCTTTACGAGGAATGGCGTTGCGAGCGTGTTATCGACGAGGAAGGGTACGTCAAATTCTTTAGCGAGTTTGGAGAACTTTTCAAAGTCCAAAATGCCCAAGGCGGGGTTGCCAATCGTTTCGCCGAAAATGAGCTTGGTGTTCGGGCGGAAAGCTTTGCGGAGTTCTGCAATGGAATCCTCTGGGTCGATGAACGTCGTTTCGATGCCGAGCTTTGATAGCCTCACGCTGAGTAATGTGTAGCTGCCGCCGTAAATCGTCTTGCTTGCAACGATGTGGTCGCCTGCTTTCACGAGGTTCGAAATCGCGAGGAGGACTGCCGCCTGGCCGGAAGCGGTTGCGACGGCGCCCACGCCACCTTCCAGTTCAGTGATTTTGCTTTCGAACGCCGCTACGGTCGGGTTTCCTGTGCGGGTGTATTTGTTGCCCGATTGTTTGAGTGCAAAGAGTCGTTCCACATCATCGACATCTTCGTACTTGTAAGTCGTGGATTGAAAAATCGGGAGCACGCGAGGTTCGCCAACTTTCGGCTTCCAACCTGCCTGTAAACACTTTGTTGCAAAATTCCATGTGCTCGGATCGGTAATATTTGTGGTACTATTTGCTGAAATATTTTTCTTTTTCGATGAGATTCTTGTCATTTTTAAACTCCTCTATAGCAAAATGATTGCTCTTGAATAATTCTATTTGTACGGCACAAATATAGAACGGAACTATTACCTTGTCCAATACTAAATAAATATGGTGAGTTATAGAATTAATTTATTGGTAGTTTGAGCCGCATGGTTTCTTGTCGTTCCGAACGTAGTGAGGAATCCTGTGATTTCTTGTTTATCGAAATAAGTGATTGTTGGCAATTAGAAAAATTTATAGCTCTTTGCATATTGTATGTCAATGCGCAAAAACACAAGGCGAACGCAGGCAATCATCCTCGTAAAATTCTTATATTTCAAGCCATGGCATTATCTGCAAATATTACTCGCGAAGGAGCGCTTGAACTCCTTAAAAAATACAACAAGGATCCGTTCCATCTTGAACATGGCGAAATCGTCGAAAACACCATGCGCTGTTTTGCTCGTGAACTCGGTTACGGCGAAGACGAAGAATTCTGGGGAATCGTCGGACTCTTGCACGATCTTGATTTTGAACAGTGGCCGGAACAGCATTGCATCAAGGAACGCGAATTGATGCAGGAGGCCGGCCTCTCCGAAGAATTGATTCATGCGACAACGAGCCACGGCTGGAGTATAACGGTTGATGTCAAACCGGAGCATGAAATGGAAAAAGTCCTATATGCCGTTGATGAACTTACGGGCTTGATTGGTGCTGTTGTGCTGATGCGCCCGTCCAAAAGCGTTCAAGATTTGGAACTGAAATCTGTCTTGAAAAAGTACAAGTCTCCGAAATTTGCGGCAGGCTGCTCCCGCGAAGTCATTGAACGTGGTGCAAACTTACTCGGCTGGGAACTGAACGATTTGATATCTCGAACCATCGCCGCATTAAAAACTTTTAGACCATAATTTGCCGTAGTTCCATAAAAAATGTAATTTATAAATGGCCATCATTTTGGAGCATTTTTTATGGACAACGAACTTAAGCTGTTAATTGGCAAAGACGAAAAAATAATTTATACGGGCAAGCCCAATAAAAAGTGCTTCATCTTCGAAAGCATTTTTAATCCGCTCCTCCCGTTTGCGCTCCTTTGGGGGCTCATCGACTTTGGTGTTATTGGGTTTTCGATGACGGCTAAAGACGAAAAAGCCGCGTTTTTCTTGGTTCCGTTCATGTTGCTTCACCTGATGCCGGTTTGGATTTATCTGGGCGGCGCGTTGTTGTCGTTCAGGCGCTACCAGAATACGAGCTATATCGTAACAGACAAGGCGATATACGCATCTGGGGGCGTCTTTAGCAGGCATTACAATACAAAACCGTTTGCGGAACTTTCGCATGTGGATTTGCATCGCGGCATTTTCGACCAGTGGTTTGGCGTGGGCGACATTATCACGACATCTGCCCAGGCGAATCCTGCGACGCTGAACGGACGGAGAACATCCACTAATGCGGGTATTTCTATAGACAGCATTTCGAACTACATTGAAGTCTATAACATCGTGAAAAAGCTACAACAGGATATCTACACCGATGTGATGTACCCGAACGATTTGCGCCCCAAAGGAAATCACGGATACAATACAAAGTATCGCGGATGAATTTATAGAATTTTTTTCATCGGCGTACATTCAAAAACACCGCAGAGGATAGGCTTCTCGTCAATGAGCTTTTACCCGAGCTTTTCGTAAAAGTGAACCGTTTCCAGGCGGCTGTCAATAATAATCTGTTTGTAGCCGCATTCTGCAATCCATTTTTCAGCTTCGTGAACCGCAAGTGCGCCAAGCTTTTTCCCGCGGTATTCCGGCAGAACGACTACGCGCACGATCGTTGCCGTGTTAGCGTCAATCTCGTAGAATCTGCATGTCGCAATAGGTATTCGTCGTCTAACAAGACAATGTACTTGGTGCCGTCGCAGTCGTGCTGGTCGAATTCTTCACGGAGCGAAATATGGTGCTGCCGGTTCATTCCTTGAATGCGTACACTGTACGTGCCTGCGCGTTGCTATTCTTCTGTCGCCCGTAGAATTTTGATATCCATATTACCATTGTGAAAAATAATTTGTCTAGAAAAGATAATTGTCGCTTCGCTTGTGGCAAAGGTCTGTGTAATCGACTTCCAGGGCGTATGTCGTATCTATGTCGCAGCCGTTTTCTAGAGGCTTGAATGTTTGTATTGTTCTAAATGTAG
>JAEEGK010010723.1_pt1 | contig 21103 bp, 12 predicted proteins | sample 8958771 | NCBI WGS metagenome assembly JAEEGK01 (sample SAMN16246547, study PRJNA631951) | gut metagenome | biome: gut microbiome; feature: rumen; material: SC-attached | host: Bos | place: Iran: Karaj | collected 2018-10 | reverse complement strand
TGGAACGTATATTCCGGTTTCAGCAGTATGTCCTTCAGGTGACAGCTCACGATGGTGCCATGGAGTTTCTCGAAACACTCGTGGAGGAATTCGTCGTTGAAGAAATACCTGCGGGGCGAGGTGATCATGTTCACCACATCGAGGTGGGTGCCGAACTCCGTACGGTCCACATCTTCGATCAGGCGCAGATACTCGTCGGGACTGCTAGGTATCATCCAGGGCATCGACTCGATGCAGAACTTGGCATGCTGAGGACGGGCGGTGTCGATGACCTGACGAATCATCGCGACAGCCATCTCCCACAGTTCGCGACTGAAGTTGTCGCGATAGCCACCGTCCCAGCGAGGACCGTAGGGCGTGCCCACCACATTCACACAACAGGCGGCACCAATGGCATCGGCCATCCGGAGCTGTCGGACAGCGTAATCTATCCACTTTTTGCGCTCTTCGGGATCGGCAGCCAGCGTGTTGCGCCAGACGCCCACTTCGGCGATGGTGAGTCCTGCCTCGTCGGCAGCCTGCTTATAGGCCATGATGGTTTCCTCTTCCTCGTCACAGGTGACGGGGAAGTTGACTGTCTGCAGCCCGAGGGCCTTATGCTTTGCAGCCCACTCCTTGGGTGAGCTGTGCTGCAATGATGAAGAAATGCCCAGATACATCAGAACGCCCTCCTGTGAATGATTGTAGAATCCATCTTGTCCAACCCACTGACTCCCGTACGAGCCATCACACCAGCCAGTTCTGCCGTCATCTCGTCGATGCGTCCTGCCACGGCATCGGCCCCGTCCCTGAGCAGCGGCATCAGGTGACGTCCCACCGATACGGCCTTGGCACCGAGGGCGAGGCACTTGAAGGCATCCATACCGCTTTCGATGCCGCAATCGACGAATACCGGAATGCTGTCGCCTGTGACGGAAAGGATGTCGGGCAGAGCCATCAGCGGTGGCACGGCATATTGGATCATGCCATGATGGTGGGACACCACCAGCCCTGCACAACCCGCCTGTAAGCATTTCTCGGCATCGCGTGGACTGAGCACACCCTTCACGATGAAAGGCACGCCGGCAGCCTGCACGAACTCAGCCAGTTCGTTGGTTGTTTTGGCCTTCATGGGCAAGCCGAACACATCGTCGTAGCCACCTTGCGAGTTGAAGGCGTGGTCGATGTCCATTCCCACAGCGATGCAGCCCACCTTGACGGCATGCTCAATCTTTCGGAACACCACGCGATTGTCGGCATGGGGCTTGATGATCTTGATGGTTCGGGCACCAGTAGCCACAATCTCCACCAGTTCCTCTTCGCTGCCCATGCCCACCCAATGTACGGCTCCGCTTTTGGCAGCAGCCTGGGCATAGATGGTCATGCCGTTCTGTGCCGTATTGTGCAGATGCGACAGGGCGGCTGTCATGATTGGAGTTCGGAAAGTCTCGCCGAACAATGTCATCTCGGTCGAAGGGAGAACAGCGTCCAGATAGCGCGTCTCAATCAGGAGGGAGTCGAAATAGTCTCTCGTAATCTTGTCGGAATTAGATGTCAGTTGCATATTTTTACTTTTTTATTCGACTTTCGCATTTGCGAAAGTCGATGATTCTAAGGGATTCTAAGGGAATCTAAGGGATTTTAAGGGACGTATGTTTCTTGGGTCCCGAACTCTACAGGCAAAGGTATTGTCCCTAAATATCCCTTCATATCCCTAAATATCCCTTAATATCCATCAAGTTGAGCAAATGCGAAACTTGAGTTTTTATTTTTTCGATACCGCTGCATTCAGTTCGTCCATCTTTTTGTCCGAAAGCTCATATTTGCCAATCACGAAAATGGCCAATACGAACAGGACGGCAGGGATCAGGGTGACGAGCCAGAGGATGCCCTGTTCGGCCATCGGTTGCTGCACCGGCTCTCCCGCCTTGAAGCCCACCCAGGCAAGCACCAGTCCGGGAATGACGCCACCAAGCGCCATGCCTGCCTTCATGAAGATACAGATGAGCGCATTGACGATGCCTGCTACACGGCGGCCTGAGGCATACTCGCTGAATGTCACCACTTCGGGCACGAGCGCCCACATATAGCCGGTAGCCACCACTACGCCTGTGCTCTTCACAAACTGCACCGCGAAAATCAGTGGGATGATGGATTTGAGGCTCTCGACCGACATGATCAGGTACATGAGCAGCATGGCCGTGATGGCGATGCCGAGGAACAACCGGAACATTCCGTTCTTGCCAATCCTGCGCTTGATGGCAGGCACCATAGGCATGAAGATGAACGCCGGAATGGTGCCGAGCCACATGAACACCGTCGTCATCAGAGGCGTGGCATGCATGTTGAATGTCATGAAATAGGAGTCAGCAGCATTGCTGATGCTCATGGTGGTGAAGGCGATGATGAAGAAGAACGACAACACGCGGAGCGGACGGTTGCGGACCAGTTCCATCCAGAGGTCGCTCACCTTGACCTGCGCACTCTCGCTCTTGTCCATCACGATGCGCTCCTTGCTCTCGAAGAAGGTGACGAGGAGCAGCACCAGGCCCACCAATGCGAAGATGCTCATGGTGATAAACCAAGCGCCTCCTGCCTCGGGGGTATTATAGACCGCCTCCATCTCGCCCGTTTGCGGATTCAGCACCTTGGGTGCGAAGAGGACGATGACCAAAGGCAGGGTCTTGATGATCAATCCTGCCAGATTGGCCATCACCATGCGGACACTGGTTAGGATGGTTATCTCGTCGGTATCGCGGGTGAGCGAAGAGCCGAGAGCAGCGTAGGGTACGTTGACGAACGTGAAACTCATGCTCATTCCCACATAGGTGATATAGGCATAGAGCAACGACCCGCTGAACCCGTTCCAGAAGCAGAGTGAGGCAAAGGTAGCCAGCAGCACGGCTCCCAGAATCAGCCACGAGCGATACTTGCCCCAGCGGGGATGCGACTTATCGACAAAAGCGCCCACCATCGGATCCCATACGACGTCGATGACACGCACCACGAGGAACATCACGGCCACGACGGCTGAGTCGAGTCCGTACACATTGTTGTAGTAAAAGAGCAGCCAGATGCTGACGGTCTGGTAAATCAGGTTCTGTGCCAGATCGCCCGAGCAGAACCCAAGGCGTTCACGCCACGAGAGCCTGTAGCAACCGTTGATGGCATTATTCATAATATAAAATTAATAAAAACTCGTGGCAAAGATACAGATTAATTCTGAATAGTCACGCCTTTTGAAGATATTTTTCCAGCAATGAACTCTTTTGACTGTGTTTTGTATCAAACAATCATTACTTGATGTAGAGCTTGCGGCCGTTGTGAATGTAGAGACCGGGCAAAGTGGGCTTATTGAGGAGGATGCGACCGTCGAGGGTGTGGTAGATATTGGGGGATGTGCGATCGGGATGGGTGGTGTGGATGGATGAGTATTGGGCGGGGATGTTGAGAAGGAGGGAGGTGATGGGGTTAGGCGCGGAAGGATCGTCGGGGATGAGATGGTCGGCGAGGCGGAAGTAGGCGCGGCAGGCACCTATCTCTGCCGATTCGGAAGGGGTGTAGAGGGATTCGTCGGAACCTATGAAGAGGAGGCTGCGATTGTCGGAGGGGAAGGTCTGGTGGCTGTATGTGCCTGTGAAGGTGATGAGTGGCTCGTCGTTGGCACCCTTCAAGGTGATGGATGCAGGATCAACCTGATGTATATCTACACCTTTGAAGAATGGGTTGCCTATGTCGATGAGTTCATCATCGTCATCCTCCCATCTGAAGATGTAGGGTTTGCCCGCTTCGAGAGTGTCGGTCATGGGGACTGAGAAGCTGAGGGAAAGTTCGCCAGTGGAACTATCGAAATAGGAACTGTCAGGATTGAACTCTAGGACAATGGCACCATGGAGTGGGCTGTTCTCATCGGCTAGATCGACAGCGAAAGGCACACAGAGCGTATTCCAGGTGTTGTCACGATAGAAGGTGCGCTTGGAAAGGAGTACATTGGGTCTGTTATAATCGCTTGCGATGGAAACGATGTTTTCTCCATCATCAAACAGCCTGACAACGGAGTCTTTATCGGTGAAGAACCCCAATCTGTATTCATAGTATGGGTCAAAGGGTGTCCCATCGATGTGGGCGAAACCTGTTTCATTAACATGATAATTCTCGTAGGACGTGCCTTCACCACCGACCAGATTATAACAATTCAGGAACATGTTAGGTCCCCTTAAATCGACTACTTGGAAATTTCTATCTGTGATGATGGTCCTCAAGTTGTTGCACTCTGCGAACATTTCATCGACAACAGATATATGGTCTGATTCGAAACCGCTCAGGTCGAGAGTGGTGAGCTTGTAGCAATTACTGAACATTCGAGACACATCTTCGACCTTAGGTGTTTCGAAGCTGCTCAAGTTGAGGGTGGTGAGATTTATGCAATCCCAGAACATATCGGCCATAACCAACACATTAGACGTATTTAAGTTGCTCAGGTCGAGGGAGGTGAGGCTGTAACAAGATGAGAACATAGCATTCATAGATAATAAATTCTCTGTGTTGAAGTTGCTCAGGTCGAGGGAGGTGAGGCTCACGCAGCCATCGAACATACTATTCATATGCCTTACGTTATGTGTGTCGAAGTTGCTTAGGTCGATGGAGGTGAGACTGTAGCAGCCATCGAACATATGGTTCATGTTCACCACATTACCGGTATCCCAGTTGCTCATGTCGATGGAGGTAAGACTTTCGCAGCCGTAGAACATGCCGGCCGTACTTGGTGAGCTGGTAAAATCGAAGTTGCTCACATCGATGGAGGCGAGCGATATGCAACCTAGGAACATATTTATGAAATTATTCACGCTTGGCGTACGAAAGCCACTCAGGTCGAGGGAAGGGAGGGTCTTGCATGAATAGAACATCATTTCCATTGTCGTCACTCTTTCAGTATTCCAATTGCTCAGGTCGAGGGAGGTGAGCCTGTCGCAACCGAGGAACATGTAGGACATATCCGTCACATTAGCCGTATTGAAGCTGCTCAGGTCAAGTGTGGTGAATTTGCTTTCTATGAACATAAAGGACATATCCGTCATCTCAGAGGTATTCAGATACTCAAGGCCAATGATCTCATCAGCGTACGTATCGAACCAATAATAGGCCGAAGTGGGACGAGCTTCCGCGAAAGAAGGATCAAAGATTATGGTTTTGATGGATTTTGAATTGTCTTGCCATCCTGGTTCGTTGTGACCGTTATTTGTTTCATAGACTATAACGTTATCTGCGGCGTGGTCAAGAGTGTCGTAGTAGAACGTGAGGGTCTGCTGTTCAGAGGAGAAGACGGCCTTGGGGGTCGGGTCGGTTTGGGAATAGATGGGAAGACTCATGATCATTGAGAGGATGAGCACAGGTATGGAATTTTTCATCGTATATAGGGTATTTAGAAATGAATTTTGTTTTCTCTTGTTCTTTGTCAAGACGTGGCAAAGATATATATAAAAAACGGAAATTCAAACTAATTGGCGTAATTATCTGTTAAAAATGTGAGTTCTCGCTATTGTTTTATGCAAAAATGCAGTTTCCACACTCGGTTTCAGAGGTATATTCACGACGATTTTATTTATTCCCTGCATATTTCTTGTTTATGTCAAATATTTTTATTTACTTTGCACCCAATTACAACCAAATAATCACTACTAACATTTTGTTCAAGATTATGAAACGATTTCTTGTATTATCCTTAACATTGGTATTAGCTGCTGCCAATAGCGTCTTTGCAGCAGGCGATGAGAAGAACGGACATGCGTATTTCACCAAGGCAGAACTGCCTGACATGACAAAGATACTGCCACCCTTCCCGGCATTCGAGTCGGCTCGTTTTGTGGCCGACCAGTCACAGCACCTTTGGGGCAAGCTGATGCGTCTCGACGAGGAACGTGCTGCCCAGGCACAGCGCGATGCCGTCTATAGCATGCAGACCATCATCGACGAGTTCGGTCCGCTCTTCGGATTGGAGATCTCCAAGGAGGAAACACCCGAGATATACAGCATTCTGCAGGATGTGTGCGCTTCGTGCGACAGCATCTATTCCGATGCCAAGGCCAAGTTCAACCGCCAGCGCCCCTACGCCTATTACAACGAAGGTACGCTGATCCCCGAGAAGGAGGAAAAGCACCGCAATGAAGGCTCTTACCCCTCAGGACATACTGTCTTCGGCTGGGCATCGGCACTTCTGCTGGCCGACATCAACCAGTCGAACGAGGCTATGGAGCTGCTTCTGGCCCGAGGCTATGAATTCGGACAGAGCCGCGTCATTGCCGGCTATCATTGGCAGAGCGACGTCGATGCAGGCCGTTTGGCTGGCAGCGTGCTTTATCAGCTCATTCGTAGCAATGAGCGCTTCATCGGTCAGCTCGAGCGTGCACGTGCCGAGTTCAAGGCCAAGACCGACCAGACTGTCGGCGTGCACCAGGCTCCCATCATCGAGCACCCTGCCACCCGCGCCTATCGCCTGGACGGCACTCCAGCATCCGACACCTCCCGTGGTGTCGTCATCAAAGGCGGCCAGAAGGTCATGGCGCAGTAAGGACGGCGACTCTTCATCTTTCCCTCTGTAAGCGATTGGCCTACCAAAAACAAAAAACCGTGCAACCCGATGGGCTGCACGGTTCTTTGTTTTGTTGGCGCAAAAAACATAAAAATTCCAAAATCCCCAAATTTTTATGGCCGAAATGTTCCAAAATCCCCAAATTTGCTTCTTTATTATCTTTCGGTCGTAGTTTTCGGGTATCTTGTATTACCACACATTTCATCGGAAAGACACCCTTTCTTTGCAAACGGATTATTCATCGCAGTTCTTTTTACTCAACAACAAATCATTTCTATTAGTTGTACTTCTTTCCAATAGAATGACCGCTAAAGTGAATGAAAGGAATCACCGTCGTTTAACAAGATAACGGGCCATTCATTACCGAATTCCTTGGCAAAAGCCTCGGGTTCTTCAGTGTGGATAGGAATGATGCCCTTGGGCTTCAGTATACTGAAAAGCATGCGCAGATTAGCCATGTCGATATGACCACTGGTATGCATATAATCAAAATTCTTATCCAGCGATTTAGCCAGATTCTCGTTGAATGCGTCTATCCCTTCTTTGACGTAGCCTTTCCACATCGAAAGGACTTTCTTTTTCTCCCCAGGTATCTGTTCTATCAGATTATCAAAGCGAGGACTAGGTCGGGCTATGAGAACATAACCATATTTGTCAAGAGCATCTTTGAAACTGTCTGAGACAAAGAAACGGTTCTTGTCATACTTATCATATATCAGAGGTATAGGCTCATATTTTTTATATTGATACAGCTCTGCTTTCGTCCATATCGAGCCACTTTTAACGACTGTATCCATCACGTCTTTCTGATATGCATCCACATAAAAAGGACGATGTACCTTTTGTGCTGCATGATAGAGAGAGAACAGTCTGTCAATATTGGTCGATGAGAGATAGACCACACACCCCTTATTTTCTTTGAACAACGTTTCAAAGACAGACTGAAGCTCTGACTCTTTTTCACTTGCAGCGTCTGGGCGTGTAGCATTTGTGCCTTCACATACAACATAATCAACCTCGCCCACATATTTCTGGAGCATATAAGGAGTCTTGCCACTTCTGAAACCATGCAAGCGAAAATCGCCAGTATGATATACTGACGACACCCCGTTTACAACAATTTTGAAGGCATATGCGTCGAAAGCAGAATGATCAACAGTCACAGGTATGATATCGAATGGACCAATCTTGAACTTTTCTCCTTCTCTAAAAGTATGGACATGCTGTAATCTTTCGAGCATCACCTTATGCGCAGGGTTTACTGTTTTTAGATGATTTGAAAGAACCTTCTGTATTTCACACCCCACTTTGCCCATATAAATTGGCAAGTCTTGGGGAAGTTTTGTTATACTGCCAAAATGGTCACCATGATAGTGAGTTATAAGCAATGCGCTCTTAGATATGTCGCCATGCGTCAAACCCTCTACTTGCAAATCACCAGTCTTTGGACCCCCAGGCAATTCATCGCCATAATCTACAAATAAGTGATATGCTTTATGTTCGTATTCTGTAACGCAGCCACCTATCTTGTGAGTGCCACGATGAATTGTGATGTTCATAATAATGTGATCAGTTTTCCTTTTTCGTCGCAAGTATATAGCGTAATGTCCTTCCCAACAGCCTTTCTAACAATTTCAAACCTTTTTAAAGCTTCTTTGGACGGATTGCCACCTACAATGACAGAAGGAATGATCTTACCGGATAGTTTTGATGGTATTTCCCATTTGGGTTTAAGAATGCCCATTCTGATTTTCTGTCTAACCATTTCTAATACGTTATGGCAGAAATCGTCAGGAAACCTTTTTAAAAACTCTGTTGTCAAATCATCATATTTCCCCGCTTGAATAGGACTTAAGTATATCTTGGTTGTATCTTCATGCCGCTTCAGTTCTAACAAAAGAATATCTCCATGGCGGGTAAGTCCTACGAAATCACATTCTGTGCCAGGTTGATGAATATTTCTACAATAGTTATATTTTTCCGAAAGAGAATGAATGATTCCATCATATTTCTCTACAATAGGTCTTATTATTTCCTTCTTGATCGTATCATCGCTATAACCTAAAACAAATTCTTTGTCTATGATGACAAAATCATCCTCTGGCTCGCAGAATAAAGAGTATCTTCGTGAAATTAGGTTTTGATAATAACCTTCCTTTCTTTTCCCATCGGCACCAATATAATAGCGCCCCAGATTTCTATCTCTTGCTATTTTAGACAACAGATCGTCCAATCCGCTTTTATCTGGCTTCATATAAAAGGTGGGGCTTAAATCTATATATTTATGAGATGCCATAATTGTGCCTGGCGCTTTAATAGTTATAATACGTCCAGTTCCTCGATAGATAGAAAACCATGTGTCATTCTCATTTGAGCCTGTTTGAAAATCTAACTCGGGCCTTTTTATGACCTCATCTATCAGCCACTTATAATCTTTCAAAATCAAATTCTCCAAGTCTAATGACATTGACCTGTCATAATACATGTCTTTAGTAACCTTTTTTTTCATATCTTTTTTAATAAATTATAATTGTGTTTCATTAGTGTCCCGTAAAAGTTTCAAAAACGATCTTTTAAAATATTGAATTATAGTATTTTATGAACTAAATTGCAATGAAGCGGATTTGAATATGTATCTTTGTGGCTAAATTTGATTATTTGGTTAGTAATATGGAGGAACACATCTAGTGTGGTTTATTGTGAAATGATATACCTTGTCATTCTTTATGGATTAGAATCGTCTTCATGATTCAATATTTTTAACGCTTCATTCATTCTCTCCCTTATAAAGCGAAAAGCTGGCAAGGGGTAGTTGTATTCACTAATCACAATATTTGTTATATCTTTTCTTTTCTCAGGAATAAATCCCTTCAGTACAGCAGCAAGTAAACGATTCGAAGTTTCTATTAACAGATCCCCTATATGAGTTGTTTGAAATAGTTCTATAATTGCTGTTATTACATTAGTCAACAATAGAGGATTATTTTCCAATGAGTTAATAATTTTATCCAAATAGCATTCTTCCCTTGCTACCATTTTCTTATACTCATCTACTATAAAACCAGCATCAACAATCGTGCCAACAAAATTATTTTTCAATAAAAACTTGCTATAAGTCTGTAATACTTCCTTATTGCAATTTAGAGCAATATATGTTTCTGTAGAAATAATCTTACATCCTGGTAACAAAGTTGTCAGATAAACGTCATCTGTAACAAGAATATACGATTGATTCATTAACATTGTAATAGTACTTATCAGCCAACTCCCTCTATCCTGCAACTTAGGACTAATGGATAGTGTTTGTGTTGCTATGTCAATTATGCAATGATTTTTAACCCAATCTCGTAAGTATGCCAAATGCTGCGTCGTATCAATGTCAGCACTCCCATCAAAATGCTTAATATGAGCATTTTGCATAACTTGATACATCATTGATAGAGATATCTGATTGGGATTCTTATATATATCATCAATTATCTTTTGTAGATTAGATGTTACATGCATATCACCTGAAATTTCTAGGCCCGTAAACGCAGAAAATTCTGCAAACATGATAACAGAAGGTAGATCCAGAACAAACTTGGATCCTGCTGGAACATCCCTTATCAATGAAGTAAATTCCAGGGTATTTAATACATGAATTGTAAATGATGAAAACAGAAGTTCATAATAATATGGAATTGGATTATTACTTTCAACCATTTGACATAACCCAGCCTTACCGAGGGCATATTCTTTTTTTAATTCTGCTTTTTGTTCTTCAATGGTTTTTTCCCCATGATTTAAAACAGTTATCATATTATTCAGACTCTCTACAGGCTTTTCCATATTGATAGAAAACGGTCTCATACCTGGGTTATTTCCGTCCATTGCATTTTTCAGTATGTCAATCGCCAATTTACCATACTTATTATAGATGGCAAGAATTTCAATTTCACGTATCTTCCCTATTTCAATTTCAACTTTGGTCTTGTCTCCTCGTTTCAACCCTATCAGTTTTGAGCCAATCATAGAATTTTGCTCAAGCTTGTATATAGGTCTCTCGCCATCCATATCACACAAAGCGTATAAACCTTCCTCTGCTGTCTCGTATTCTTGATAAGCTATAGGACGAAGTTTCCCACTCATAGCTTCAGAGTGGTAGAAATTTCTAATTCCAAAATCATCTGTTGCGTTTGCATGTCTATATAAAAGTTCTGCTGCCGTTTCAATGTATCCATTGCCAGCCAATGCTTGATATATTATGGCCACCTGCCTTACACTCAAATCACGTCTCAAAATTGATTCTTCACATTCCTTTAGTTTTTCTGGATAAACATCGCCAATCCTTAACAGATACTGGCAGTACACCTCATTATCCTCAGGATTCCTATGATACAAATCTTCTATAATCTCCAATGCATTCTTATCATCAACAAGCCTAGATGCCATGTTATATTCAGATCTCCATATAGAATCAATAAAAGGATAACCATTGTGGCGATATGCTTTCATGGCTTCATAGAGTTCTGAAGCATGGATTTTATCAGATTTTAATATATCTATGTATGCGTGATATGTAAAAGCCTTAGGTTCTACAATTACTATCTTCTTAATGATATTATAGGCATCTTCTACTTTCCCCCCTTTACATAAGATAAGAGCCCTATATACTTTAAGATCATTCGGCAAACTATCGCTTATCGGTAAAATGGTTTCTACATCAATTTCCCTTCCGAGTTTATAATTCATATACTCAACAAGTATAGTCTTGGCTTCCGGATTAATAAACTTACCCTCTTTTATCTTTTCAGCAACTTTATCTGTAATGTTCAAATAATCTACAGCATGACACAAGAGAGTTGTTTCGTCCAAATTAAATTCCCCTCCTTTTTCATGGACATTAATTAATATCCATTCCAAAACATCTATATTTTGTAACTGAATAGCTACCATTATTGCTATTTTAGGAAGATTCTTGTCCGTGAAGTCCGTCAAATTATAAAGAAACTCTAATGCTTTGTCATGTTTGTTAGACAACAACAGCAATGACAATTCCATGTAATTGAAAACATTCGTCTGGTTCCTAAAAGCAATTCTCGGAATTGATAAATATTCGCTTATATGTTCTGTATTCCAGGTCGTAAGGTAGCCCCAATAATGATACAAACACTTAATCATAGGGAAGCAATCAGATGCCTCCGTTTTATCTAACTGTTCAATGAATGCATTTGCAGCATAATATGCTTCTTTGGTGAGTTCTTTTTGAAAAACCTCTTTACTAAGCTGAATATAATCTCCTAGCTTAGAACGGTACATTTGCAAATAGCATATCCATTTATTTAGATTACTAAAAGACAAATGGGTCGGCTGTTCATAAATTACTTCAGTATTGAAGTCTTCACCCCATGACTTAAATAAAGATTTATCAAAACGTACTTCATAAGGATATAATGCGTGCGCTTCATCAAGATACTGCAATGCCATTTTGTGATTTTTCAAGGAAAATAATCTAGCCTTCTGAAACAGAATTTCTGCTTTTAATTTAGGATGTTTATCTATTATTTCTGTAAAACTATGGCTTATCTCATCAATTATCGAATTAGCTGAGTCTATCTTGAGTTCATCAATTAATGACGCGATTATGCCATTAGTAATTTCTAAAAGCTTCGACGAGACTTGTTGGTCTGATCGTGAAGACTGTTCTTTTAAGGTCTTAAGTATTTCTTTTAGGGTCACTTGATTCGCTAAATCGATGGCTTTAGCCTCTTCTACTTGTTTTGAAATTTCATCTTCTTTATATAAAATTTCTTCTGTATTGGAAAGGGTTTGTTTGATTGTCGCAGATAGATTCATTATAACATTTAAAGTCTGTCGTTGTAAAGACATACTTTGACGTATCAATCCGAAACTTAAATGTCGCATAGCAGTCGGACTTTTTTTTACCTCATCAACGAATGTCTTATAAAGATTCTGATCTATATATTTTTTCCTATTTATAGGTTCCAAATTAAGAAGATCATCCTTGAGAACCCTGAAATAATAACTAAACTCAGAATCTGCAAATATCTCTGCATCATCCCTATCAATTGCTTTGTATTTCTTTACTGCTCTGCATAGAGCCTCTTTTACACTATTATCAAAAGTCAATGATAGAGAATCAGATGGTAGTAAGCATTCATCTTTCAAATACTCATAGATGCCAGAAGCTATTAAACTCTGAATAACAGGAAGTGTAATCCATTTTAATCCCATTATTGTTATGAACCCTCCAAACATTTTGTTTTTATTTAAATAATTAAAATTGTTACCTACAATAATTTAAAATAGAAAGAATTGCAGGATTAGAGTTTTTTGCAAATAAAGTTTTTATTTCTGAATTAGTAAATTACTACGTAATCTCTTCAAATCAGCCTCCACCCCCCCTCCTTCGAAACCAGCGAATCTTTAGGAAGAACATTGTAGTTCTTGGAGATGCCCTCTTTCTTGCCGCTGAACCATTCTCCAAATGCGGTTTGAAGGAACAATTCGGCATCCAGATTCTCCTTTTCGTTATACCTTATTATATTATATACGAACTGTTTGTCCTCCGCATTGCGCAATTTCTAGTTCAGTTATAATTTGAATCTTTTTCTTCTAAATACTACGCTATAGCCCGTCACAAGACAGGCTATACCAGGAGAATTAAAGAAAGCATAGGACATCATAAAATGATGTTTTTGCATGATTCGGGGTGCAAGTTACGCATTTTATTTGAAATACAATGAATTTGATAAGAAAAAATAGTAAAAAATTAACATTTCATACAATTCAACCGATTGCGCAAGGTCAAAATCGAATACAAAGAAATCTAAAAGTCTCATAATAATTTCATGTGCAATATCATATTTAATCATTCTTTCTTCCCAAGCCACCGCATGTCCCCCAGCGACCGTTAGGGGACATCATCTTGTAGAACCATATCCTTCAACGAACGTTAGCGGACATCTCGTTATCTTCGCATATCCTCCAACGGACGTAAGGAGACATCCCGCTATCATCGCATATCCTTCAACGAACGATAGGGGACATGCCTCCACCTCCGCATATCCTCCTACGAACGTTAGGGGACATGCTCCCATCTTCGCATATCCTCCAATGAACGTTGAGGGACATGCTCCCACCTCCGCATATCCTTCAATGAACGTTAGGGGACATGCTCCCACCTCCGCATATCCTTCAATGAACGTTAGGGGATATGCCGCCACCTCCTCATGTCCTTCAACGGACGATAGGGGACATGGCAACTTTGACGCATGTCTTTTAAGGAACGTTGGGGGACATACAACAATCGTGGCATATCCTCCACGTTACCTTGGGGGACATGCCACGATCTGAAATAGGGTTTCAGTTTTTATTACTGTTGTTCGTCCATCTGGGATAGATGTTCCTTCGCGATGTCGAGTGCAGTCTTCCGCGAATGATAGTCCTTGTTGACCACGTAATTGCTGTTGCGGAGCAGCTTGCCCGTCCGGTATGCTTGCGGAGTGGTTCCCCACCTTCGGCGGAATGCCAGGATAAGGTTCTTCTGACGCTTGAAGCCGCAGCGATGGGCCACCTCAGTTACCGACAGGCTCTTGTCGTCGAGCAGATCCTTGGCTTGCATCATTCGCCACTCGATGATCATCGTGCTCAAGTTCATGCCTGTGAGCATCTTAAATGCATCGTTCAGCTGCCGATGTTCTACGTCGAGCAGCAGGGCGATATCACTTGACCGCTGTGTCCTGGTCTTGCGAACTGCATCGACCACCGCATCGATGATCACTTCTCCAGTTGGTTCTCGTGCGTGGAACATCTCCTCCACGCTCTCTACGATATGTTTCATTTGTTTTAAGGGATTATAAGGGATTTTTAGGGATATTAAGGGATTTTTAGGGACAAATGTTTTCGGGAACCACGAAGGTGACGTCCTTTAATGTCCCTTCATTTCCCTTAATTTCCCCTAATATCCCTAAGAGTTTTTTATTAAGAAGGCGAAAAATGAGCCATTAGGATAAGATGCGCCCGATGGCGCATCTGCTGCTTGCCTTAGAACTGTCAGCCATGAGCAAGCTCCTGTCTGCCCGCTCTAAGCCACCCAGCACCCCCTTGGGGTCATATCCTAATGTCTAAAAATCGCTATCGCAGAAAAATACTAAAATATATTTGTCTGCCCCTTTTAATGGGATAAAATTCTGTTCGACCAAGCCTAAGCCTGAAAGGCTGACAAGACCACAGGCGGGGGTGTAAGCCCCCGTTATAACGGACCCAACCAATAGGAGTGCTGAAGGCACGAAAGATCTTTCGCCCTTACAGGGCTTCCGTGCATTTGGGTATCCAATACCGGGGGTGCTACCCCCGTCTGTAGTCTTTTCGCCCCTTCGGGGCTATTGTGCTTTAACGTTAATGACCGTATAATTAGCCGTTAATTAACCATTAATAGAGGTTATGTCGTCTTGTCCCATAATCATTAACGAATAATTAACGATTCATTAATGGGCATTAACGTTAAAAAGAAAAAAGTACTAGCAGAATTTTATCCATAAAATATTGGAATAGACGTATTTTTAAGATTTTGCTGCCGAAGACGATTTTCGATTCATGAAGATGTTGCCCTGAAAGGGTGATGAAGAGTTTGGAAGGGACAGATGAAAGCTCGCTTTCAGATGGCGCTGCCAAGCTTTTCATCAGTGCTGCTATCGAGCAGCACCATCTTCATAAATCCATTTTTCACCTTCTTATTGAAAAATGTACTGATACTCCTTGGACGCGGGAGGTTCGAGACAGGGACACGCCTTGCAGGGATTCAGTTCGCAGTGCCCCACAATCCTCGCCTCGGGATAGACCTCATGCAGCAGCTGAAAGATCTCGTCCAGGACGACCATCTGCTCGGCCGTGCGATTGTCCTCGTACTTGTACTCGGGACTGCACGAGTGGCCACCTTCGTAGCAGATCCCGACACTGTCCGAGTTGTGGCCTTTGACATGACACCCTCGCTCGCTGATAGGTCGACAATAATACAGACTACCATCCCGTCGCACATAGAGGTGATAACCCGGATAGGTACCGAAGCCACGAGCACGATGGCAACGCATCAGCTTCTCGATGGTGAAGTCCTGGTCGGGTCTCGTGTCCGAGCAGTGCAGCACCAGCAGGTTAATTTTCCTCGTTGAACGACGACAGTCCGAGCGCAGCAAGGACAACACCTGCGATCTTGGCAGCACTCTTGAACAGCTCGATCCAAAAGTTACGACGGCAGGTGCGTCGACAGTCGGCGCGCACTCGCTCTTCGAGTTCAGTGCATTCGGTCTCATGGGTTTCGGTGGCTCCATTACAGGAGGGGATTTTCTCAGCATCCATAGTATCCTGAGGATTGCTGTGACGATCTGTTTCAACTTCATGTTTCATGTGACAACATTTTAGATCCGACATAACAGAGATGAAAAAAAACTTTGAAAGGTGTAGGTGCTGAAGCACCCTGATGCTGCAAATACCTGTATGCATCTGTGAATGCTAGCCTTCCCAGCTGCATCCATGTCTTTCCAGCGCACGGCCTTGCCGTGCTACACCTTTCAAAGAGAAAAAGTCTTCAACTTTTGAAGAAGAAAAAAGCTTCGCAGAATAGCTATCCAGGCCCGAAGTAAGACGAGAGCAACGCTACGGATTGAACGGATTAACCAGATTATCTGCTCGACCCAACTAAAATCCGTTGAATCTGATAAATCCGTAGAGCAAGACAATTCTAATTCTCAAATTCTTGATAAAGAGAATCGGGATCTGGACAGTTTTTCTGCCTTTGGCTTTTTTCTGTCTCTAAAGATTAGAGACCTTTTTCTCTTTCAATGAAGGCTGCGCATTCGCAGAATGTGCGCTGGTGATGGAGAAAAACAGCTGGGAGTGCTTGCAATCACAGATGGTTGTCTACATCAGCAGCTAAGGGCAACGCCCAGCCTTCATTGAAAGTTTTTTTTTCTTCAATGAAACGATCAGAAGGAGACTTCGTCACCGTTCACGACACCGCCATCAGACGGCTTGTTCGGGTCGGTGGTGTTGGAGTTGTCGGAGTGATTGGAGTTGTCGGAGGACTCTGAAGAGCCGGAGCCTGAGCTGCTACCTCCTTCGGAGGGGTTTGAGGGGTTTGAAGGGTTTGAGAGGTTTGAACTTTCAACCTGAAACTTGGAACTTGAAACCAAGACCGAGTCTCTCTGCTCCACCCTCACCTCATCCGTCTTACTTCTTACATCCGACTTCGAGCGAATACGATCGCGGTCCGTTATCTCCACCACCTTGAGAGTGTCACCCCTGTCGTTAGTCTGTATCGTGATTGTTGTAACCTCGCGTAGCGTATCGTGCTGCTCTACCTTTACTCTATCATCTCTTTTAACAGACTCTACACTCTCCACGCCTGAAACATGGATCTTGGAACTAGAAACCTCAGTTGCCGTTCGCTGAACGCTGCAACTCACCAATGATAGGACAATTGTCCCTGTGAGCGCAAGCATCAATGCGTTGTATCGCATGGCGCAACTCAGCCACTTCCTGTCGGAGTTCCCCCACTTCTCGTTGCAAGGGGTCAGCGATGTAGGTTCTCCACTCCGTCACGTAATCCTTACTCAGGTCCATATCCTTCTGGCGATTGTCCGCCTTCAGACCTTCTATCTCCTGCTTATATCGCCGTCCACTCACGAACCAAGCACAACTGCTCAGCAGTGTCATCAGTCCCAGCATTATCTCCGTCCAGTTCATTACGCCCCTCCTTTCCGCATAATCTGCAGCCGATTAGGGCCTAGCCGCTTCCAGCTCACGTGCACAAACGTTGAGTAGATAATCAGCTGATCGAACTTCCCATTCTCTTTGATAATCTCCACCAGACGCGCCAGCTCACTCTTAACTTTTAACTCTTCACTCTTCACTTCATCGATGTCCGTAGTGCCGGCTTTGTTCCACTGCAGTGTGAAGTGGTCCGCGCTCCACCATGAGGTCACCTGTGCGCTGAATGCGGCGCTGACGGTCACCCGGTCTCCGCTTGCAGCGGTGAACGGCGGCAGCTCCACTTTCTTCCAGCCGCGCTGCCAGGGGCTTCCGGCCTCCGTCTGGTCGCCGGTGCCCGTGATGGTTTTTTCGTAGACGGTCTCTTCGCCGGCTGCAGTCTGATGGACGGCCTTCAGAGTGACCGTCTGGCCCGTGGTGCAGCGCATCATGGCGCCCAGCGTGTAGTCGCCTTCCGGCAGATAATTCACCGTCTGTGTCATCGACGATTCCAGGCTGCCTTCCCGGTATTTGTCAAAGTAGGCGTTGCTGCTGTTGCCGTCCCAAGCCTGGCCGCTGGTGGTGGCCAGGTTCACCGTGGTCCAGCCGTACAGGTCCGAGCGCAGGCAGTCGGTGTTTTTGATCAGCGCAGTGGCGTCTTTCCCGTCCGCCTCGATGTCGGGCCAGATGGCTGCCAGCTGTTCATTTCTTCTGCTTCGGGCCTCGGAGATAAATTCGTCGCCCTTGCCCTCCAGCACTTCCTCTTCGCTCCCCAGACGGATCAGTTCGAAGTCATCGGCGCCGGCCCATCGTGCGGTCATCACGCCCTGGTTCTTGATGCCGATGCGCATCTCGCCGTCGCGCAGCACAATCTTTTCGATCACGGTCTTGCGCCCGTAGTCGATTTCCGAGTCGTCGGTGACGGGGGCGAAATATTCGGTGTTCTCAGCCATGGCATAGAGGCCCATGTTGCCGTTGACCGAGGCGCCGCTGACGTTGTTCGACGAGTTGAAGCAGACGGCCTTCAGGGTGTAGACGCCCGCCGGCAGTCCGCTGATTTCCTGATGGTAGTCGAAGCCCATGACTTCCGCCGAAGGCGTCCACACTTCAAAGTAGGTGTCTCCGGTGCCCTTTGTGTAGCCGTTGGCGGCGCTGCGCTCGCAGCTCCATCCCGGCACGGCGTCTTTGCTGTCGGTCTGTATGCTCGGGTTCTTGATGTAGCCGGTTCTCAGCTCCTGACTGGTTGCCGCCCCGCCGTAGATTGTTGTGAGGCTCACGCGGAAGGCGTCGGTCTCCTTCTGGATGTCGCTCAGAGCCACCGTGTGCTCCATGGTGTTGCTCTCGAAGTCGGGGCGCCGGTCTTTCACGGCCATCGGCGTCCATTCTCCGCCCTCAGTCTTGCGCTCCAGGGTCAGCTGTTCCGTGGCGTCGCCGTTGCCGTTGCCGATGAGGAAGGTCAGCGTGCCGTCGCCGTTGTCGCGAAAGTCCAGAGTCGGCGTTTTCACGCCGGGTGCCCACCATGCGGGCGTTTTGGTGTTGGCGGCGTGGTAGGCGAAGGTGGCGCGATGGTCGCGATACACCTCTCCGGCCGGTGTGATGCCGCCGTCGTCGTAGAACATGTTGTTGCGCCAGTAGTCGAAGGAGTAGATGGCGTAGCGTTCAATGTAATTGCTCTCCTCCAGGCGCGTCAGCAGGGCCTGCAGGTAGGCGCGGGCTTTGTCGTAGCTGTTGATGACTGAGGCGGTGGAGCTGTGCCATGAGGCGCCCACTTCCATCTCTGACAGCCATACGGGGCGCCCGGTGTTGTTCCAGATGGTCCAACACTGGTCGGTCATATATTTGGCGTAGGTGTCGGCGTCGCGACTGCCGATGTCCCAGTAGGCGTGGGTCACGACGAAGTCGCAGCGCGATTGGTTGTCGTTCTGGTCCACATAGCCGCAGTAGGTGCTCAGATAGCCGAAGTCCGTGGGCTGCGGCGATCCGATGCGCCCGCCTCCGGGCTGGAAGTCGCCGTTCAGCTTGTAGGCCGACCAGGCGTCTATGGTGCCGCCGCACGAGCAGATGTTGCTGGTGTGCTGTTCGGCGTGTTCCGGCTCGTTCAGCGACATCGATGCCGTCGCCGTCTTGCTGTTCACTTCGCTGGCGCTGGGCCAGTGGAGATGCTGGCGGCAGGGCACGTATTCCATGTCGGCGGTGGAGCTGTAGCCGGCGCTCCATGTCCAGTACCAGGTGGCCCTCAGCTGCGGCCCCTTGGTTGTGCCGCCGGTGTCGGCCCATCCTTTCTTCGAGACGTACTGCCAGGGCTTGATGTTGACCGAGCTGACGCGCCGGTTGAGCGACTGGGGCAGGGTGACGACCTGATCGGCATGGTCGGCGACATACACGCGGCTGTGTCCTTTGCCATTGGTGCCGGAGGCCAGCGTGGCCATGTAGCCGCGGCGCAGCACGAAGGAGGTCATCGTGTTGCTCCTTTGGCCCATGTTGGCGTGGTTGCCCGATTCCAGTTTGAAGCTGCCGTCGGTGCCCTCGCAGGTCATTGCCGCAGCGGGCTTGGGGATGACGGCGGCGCCGTTCAGGTAGATGGCCACGCGGCAGTTGCCGCCGTTTTGGGCCGTCTGTCCGTTAATCTTTACATATTTGAGATAGCTGCTGACAACCTGGCTCGGGATGATGTTGTCGAAGATGAGCCAGGTGCGGTCGCTGCCCAGGTTCACCGTGCTGGCGGTCATCGGGTTGTCGTTGGCGGTGATGTGGATATCGATGGCCTCGCTGTAGTCCAGGTTTCTGCCGTTGAGCTGGCAGAAGTCCACCTCTCGGACGCCCTGCTCGTTGGTGTACTCCTCCGAGCGGTAGGCTTGCCGGGCTTCGTCCCAGCTGTTGCCCGTGGCGGGGATGACGGAGAACTGGGCGTGGCTGCCCTTGCGCTTGTCATAATACACGCTGACGTAGTCTTTCGACTTCTGTGCGCCGTCTATGCCGACGAATTTGCCGTTCTTTTTATTAATGAGGTACACATACGTGCCTTCATCGGCCTTCCAGCAGAAGCGGTCGTCGGTCGATTTCGCTTCCAGTGTCATGCTCCAGGCGTTGGCCGAGCTTGCGGCCAGATATTTCCCGCTGCTCTTCTGCCGGAGCAGCACGTAGCCCTCCTTGCCCGACTCTTCGGCCGTGAAGACGTAGCCGTCGGCATTTGTTCCGTAGGCCGACAGCGCCGGTCCGCTGCCCGCTTCGTTCGAGCCCAGCAGCTTTTCGTAGATGTTCAGCCAGATGTAGTAGTCGGTTCCCGGATTCAGGGCGGCGTCGGCCTTCACCAGCGCGGCGATGGCCAGGCAGATGGTCAATATCAGTCTTTTCATGGTGATGCAAAGTTACGACATTTTTCCGAACTTCCGACGTATTGCCATTTTTTTTGAGACAAAATGACGCAAAAGGGGACAGATTGTCCGCCCGATACACGGTAGCACGCTGTTTGCTGCACCGTCTTGGTGAAAACACAAACCAAATAAACCACCAACAGCTATGATGAATCCAATGAACAACCAACAGCAGGAGCAGAAGGCCCTGGAGCTCTATGCCCGCAACCTCGTGGACGAGGCCCGCAAGGGCAAGCTCGACCCCGTGATCGGCCGCGACGAGGAGATCCGCCGTGTCTTGCAGATCCTCTCCCGACGCACCAAGAACAATCCCGTGCTCATCGGCGAGCCGGGCACCGGCAAGACCGCCATCGTGGAGGGCCTGGCCCATCGTATTCTGCGCGGTGACGTGCCCGAAAACCTGAAGAACAAG
>JAEEGK010010722.1_pt1 | contig 21103 bp, 15 predicted proteins | sample 8958771 | NCBI WGS metagenome assembly JAEEGK01 (sample SAMN16246547, study PRJNA631951) | gut metagenome | biome: gut microbiome; feature: rumen; material: SC-attached | host: Bos | place: Iran: Karaj | collected 2018-10 | reverse complement strand
AGATGGTGGCCCTGAACAAGCAGATCCGCTGGAAGCCGGAATCCACCGGCACCGGCCGTTTCGGCCAGTGGCTGGAGAACATCCAGGACTGGAACCTCTCCCGCAGCCGTTTCTGGGGCACCCCGCTCCCGATCTGGCGCACGGAGGACGGCCGGGAAGAGAAGTGCATCGGCTCCGCCGCGGAACTGTACCAGGAACTTGACAAGGCCGTCGCTGCCGGTATCATGAAGTCCAATCCGCTGAGGGACAATGGCTTCGATCCGGCCGACATGAGCCTTGAGAACTACGGGAAGATCGACCTGCACCGTCCCTTCGTGGACGGGATGTTCCTCGTTTCCGATTCCGGAAAGAAGATGGTCCGCGAGAGCGACCTCATCGACGTGTGGTTCGATTCCGGTGCGATGCCGTACGCGCAGGAAGGCCTCCGCGGCCTGCACAACGGCCGCTTCGGCGTCACCGCGGATTTCATCGCCGAAGGCGTCGACCAGACCCGCGGCTGGTTCTACACCCTGCACGCCATCCATACGATGGTGAGCGGTACGCCGGCCTTCAAACGCGTGATTTCCAACGGGCTGGTGCTGGACAAGAACGGCAACAAGATGAGCAAGCGCCTCGGCAACGCCGTGGATCCGTTCTACGCGATGGACCGCTACGGCGCCGACGCCCTCCGCTGGTACATGCTCACGAACGCCGAGCCTTGGGACAACCTCAAGTTCGACGAGAACGGGGTGGACGAAGTGCGCCGCAAGTTCTTCGGCACCCTCTATAACACATACTCCTTCTTCGCACTGTATGCGAACATCGAGGGCTGGACGCCCGGCGACGGTGCCAGGATGGTAGAGGTGGACGGGAACATGGTCGAAGTGGCCGAAGACCGTCAGGCCCGTCCCGAAATCGACCGCTGGATCACCTCCAAACTGAATACGCTCATCCGCGAGGTGAAGGCCGCGTATGAGGATTACGACGTGAAGACCGCCGGCCGCCTCATCGAGACCTTCGTGTGCGACCACGTGTCCAACTGGTACGTCCGCCTGAACCGCGCCCGGTTCTGGAACGGCGACAAGCAGGCTTTCGAGACGTTGTACGACGTCCTGATGAACGTCGCCATCCTCTCCGCCCCCATCGCGCCCTTCTTCATGGACCAGTTATACCTGGACCTCGGGGGGACGCAGGAATCCGTCCACTATGTGCTGATGCCGGATGCCGACGCCTCCGTCATCGACCCGGAACTCGAGCAGCGGATGGAACTCGCGCAGCAGGCCACGTCCATGGTGCTCGCCCTCCGCAAGAAGGTGGGCATCCCCGTGCGCCAGCCGCTCGCGAAGATGCTCGTTCCCGTGATGTCCGATGTCGTCCGAGCCCGCCTGGAAGCCGTCAAGGACCTGATTCTCACGGAAGTGAACGTGAAGGAGATGGAGTTCGTGACCGATACCACGGGCATCCTTACCAAGAAGATCAAACCCAATTTCAAGACCCTCGGAAAGGTGTATGGCGCCCGGATGAAGGAAATCGCCGCCGCGTTCGGCACGCTGGACCAGGCTACGATCACCGGCATCCAGAACGCCGAGACCGCCGGTGCGGCCTACACGCTTGCCCTCCCGGGCGGTGACGTAGTCCTCAACCCCGGTGACTACCAGATCTCCTCCGAGGATATGCCGGGCTGGCTCGTCGCCTCCGAAGGGGCATTGACAGTCGCCCTCGATGTGGAACTCACCGACGCCCTGCGCCGCGAAGGCGTGGCCCGTGAACTGGTGAACCGCATCCAGAACCTCCGCAAGACCGCCGGCTTCGAGGTCACCGACCGCATCGACACCGTGGTCTATGCCGATTCCGCCGACATCGCCGCCGCCCTGGCGGACTTCGGCGAGTGGATCGGCGCCCAGACCCTCTCCCGCAGCGTTTCGCTGGCTCCGGCTTCGGCCGCCGGCGACGACGCCCGTGAGGTGGAGTGGACCGAGGGAACCATTTGCATTGCAGTAAAACGTTAATGAAAGATACGATGGAAGAGAACACCAAAACCCGTTATTCTGACGAGGAACTCGAGGAGTTCCGCGGCATTATCAACGAAATGCTTGACAAGGCCCGTGCAGAATACGCCACCCTCCGCAAGGTCATCATGAACGCCGGCGGAAACGACATCCTGGACACCGCTCCGACCTTCAAGACGGTCGAGGATGACGGCGCTTTCCAGTTGTCCAAGGAGGAAGCGAGCGCTCTCGCCCAGCGCCAGTACAAGTTCATCCAGAACCTCGAGGCCGCCCTCGTGCGCATCGAGAACAAGACCTACGGCGTGTGCCGCGTCACCGGGAAACTGATCCCGAAGGAGCGTCTCCGCCTCGTTCCGCACGCCACCCTCACCGTGGAGGCGAAGGAAATGCTGGCCAAGCAGGGCAAGAACTGATTGCCCTTTTATGCGCGTCATGCGGCTGAGCAAGGGCAAACGGCTGCTGATCCTCGGCGCCGTCCTCGTGGTCATCGACCAGGTCATCAAGGTCCTGGTGAAGACCACTATGTCCATCGGGCAGTCCATCACGGTCTTCCCCGACTGGTTCCAGATCCTGTTCATCGAGAACAAGGGAATGGCCTTCGGCATGTCCTTCGGCGGGGTCTTGGGGAAGTACGCCCTGACGGCCTTCCGCATCGTGCTGTTCGGGTTCCTGACGTGGTGGATTTCCAGGCTGCTGAAGCGGGGGACGGACGGTGCGGTCCTGCGTGACGGGAAGCCCGACACGCGGCCGGCGGTACCCACGGGAGTGTTGGTCGGCCTGACTCTGATCACGGCCGGAGCGCTGGGGAACATCATCGACTGCCTGTTTTACGGGCTGGTGTTCACGGAGTCCGCACCGGGGCTGGTCGCTACCTGGGGACACTACGCGCCCTTCATGCAGGGCAAGGTCGTGGACATGTTCTACTTCCCTTTGTGGACCTGGCCCGACTGGGTCCCGCTCGTGGGAGGTGACATCTTCTTCGAGCCGGTTTTCAATTTCGCGGACAGTTGCGTCACGGTAGGCGCCATCTACCTGATCCTGTTCCAGTGGAAGTTTTTCTCGAAGGAAGATTGATTATTTGCGGATTTTTCCGCATCTTTATAAAGTCGATGGAGGTGTGGCCGAGTGGTCGATGGCGGCAGTCTTGAAAACTGTTGGGCGGCAACGTCCCGGGGGTTCGAATCCCTCCGCCTCCGCAAAACGGAAAAGGGCTGACTCTGAGAGTCGGCTCTTTTTTGTTTGTGAAGAGGGTGATTTTGAAGAGATTATTCGTATATTTGGGAGAAAGGAGGATGGACGGATGAATATCAAGTTTACCATTGACCCGCACGGAGCCGAGTTGCAAAGCCTTCGGCTCGGGGAGCGGGAGTATCTGTGGCAGGGAGATCCTGCCTACTGGGGGAGGCGTGCGCCGATCCTGTTTCCCATTGTCGGAAAGGTGGCGGGGGATACCCTGCGCGTCGATGGGCAGGCCTATGGGATGAAGCAGCATGGGTTTGCCCGGGATTCGGCGTTTTTGCCGGTCCCGGATCCTGCCGGAGAACGCTATGTCATGGTGGGCGACGGCCGCCGGGAGAATTATCCCTACCGGTACGCATTGGCTGTGACGTATCGGGCCGAAGGGGAGAGGCTTTATTGTGAGTGGGAGGTCGAGAACCGGGACGGGCGCGATATCCATTTCCAGATCGGTGCCCATCCGGCGTTCAATCTGCCGGATTTTCATCCGGAAGATCCCGTCCACGGTTATATGGAGTGCTATGATGCCGAGGGGAACGCTGTGGTTCCTGAACTGACACATTATCTGATAAACGGCTTGCGGGTCCCGTTCGACGCGCCGAGGCCGTTGCCGGTTGAAGGAACGCGGCTGCCCATCACCAACGGCTGTTTCGATGCCGATGCGTTCCTGGTGGAAGGCTCGCAGGTGGCGAGCGTCGCCCTGCTGGACAAGCAGGGGAGGAAAGTGCTTGCAGTCGGTTGCGGGCAGGCCCAGGCCTTCGGCCTTTGGGCGCCTGCGAAGCCCGGATGCCCCTTCGTCTGCCTTGAACCCTGGTGCGGCATTACGGATACCGCGGGCTTCGACGGCGACATCTCCCAGCGGGAACTGGACCACCGGCTCGCTCCCGGGGAGAAGTACCGGTTTACATACTGGATCGATCTCCGGTAGGATGGGGGATTCCGGCTCATGCCCGGAATGAAGGAAGACTCAAACAACCCAAGATATGGACATACAACTTCTTCCCGCCTTGAATGGCGACTGCATCCTGGTGGAGCATGCACCGGGCCATTATTTCCTGATCGATGGCGGTTATGTGGACACGTACAAGAAATATCTGTCGCCGAAGTTGCGGGCGATTGCAGCCGAGGGCGGCGTGATCGACGTGCTGGTGGTGACGCACATCGACGAGGACCACATTTCGGGGATCAACAAGATGATGGACGGTCATTTGCCCATCCCCGTGGGCGAGATCTGGTACAACGGGTATCGGCATATCCAGTCCAATGCGCCTGTGTCTGAAGAGAGGGAACGGGTCATCCATCACGAAATCCTGAAAGAAGCGGAACCGGATCCCCCGCCGATGATGATGCCTTGCAGTGTAAGACAAGGTTGCTCGCTGTCCATGATGATCAATATGCAGGAAATCCCTTGGAATGTTCCGGCCCAGGGTGGCGTGATGAAGGCGCCGTTGTCGTACCGGGTCGGGGAGTCCATGGTCCATTTCCTCTCGCCGAACCAGGACGATATCGCCAGCCTGGAGAACTTTTGGCGGCAGAGCCTGGTGAAGGATAACCTGTTGGAACGGGCCCATAGCGAAGAGTACTGGGACGATGCCTTCGAGTTCGGCATGAGCAAGCATGAGCAGGGATTCCGGGAGCATGTGCCTGCCAGCAACATGGATATGATGCGGAAGGAGATGATCATTGTGTCACAGGTGGAGGAAGCGCTTTCAAAACCTTACGAACCGGACTCGTCCGCGCCCAACGGCAGTTCGATTTCCTTCGTGCTGGAATCCGGAAACACCCGGGTCCTTTTCCTGGGCGATGCCCATTCGGAGACCGTCGTGGAATCCCTGCAGGCGCTGTATGGGGCGGAGAACAAGCCGTATCACTTCGACGCGGTCAAGTTGGCGCACCATGGGAGTTTCCACAACAACTCGCCCAAACTGCTCGACCTGATCACCTCGGACAAATGGCTGGTCTCCACCAACGGCTACAAGTTCGAACATCCCGAACTGCCCACCCTCGCCCACATCGTTTCGCGGTGTAAGGACAGCAAGTTGTATTTCAACTACGACTTGAAGGTGTGCGATGTCCTGCGGAAGGATATCGCCCGTGGGAAGTACGGTTATGAAGTCATCACGCCGGAATCAGGTGCCGGAATCGGGATCGAGGTGGGAGAGAAGGAGGATGGCGCCGACACCGTCGTCCCCGAATGCAAAGATGGTACAGATAAGCCCCAAAATGAATAAGATATCGCAGATTTTTCGTACCTTTGCATGATTTATTCAGGACTTATTGATGGAAAGCATTAGAATCTGTGTGATCGGCCTCGGCTATGTCGGCCTGCCGCTGGCCCGTCTCTTTTCGACGAAGTACCCGACGATCGGGTTTGACATGAACCAGAAAAGGGTTGATGCATTGATGGAGGGGCACGATGCGACCCTGGAAGTCAGTGATGAACTGCTCCAGGAAGCCATTTCCAAGAATGGCTTTGTCTGTACCTCGGACATCGAAAAGATAAAAAACTGCAATTTCTACGTGGTCGCAGTGCCGACGCCGGTGGATGAGAACAACCGGCCGGATCTGAAACCGCTCCAGGGCGCAAGCGAAACGGTGGGCAAGGTCATCTCCAAGGGGGATGTCGTCGTGTATGAGAGTACCGTCTATCCGGGCGTTACCGAAGAAGAGTGCCTGCCCGTGGTGGAACGTGTTTCCGGACTGAAATTCAACGTGGATTTCTTTGCCGGGTACAGCCCCGAGCGCATCAATCCGGGCGACAAGACCCATACGGTGGAGAAGATCAAGAAGGTGACTTCCGGTTCCACGCCCGAGATCGCCGACCTGGTGGACGGGGTGTACAATTCCGTGCTGCTGAATGGGACGCACAAGGCGCCGAGCATCAAGGTGGCGGAGGCTTCCAAGATCATCGAGAACAGCCAGCGTGACGTGAACATCGCCTTCATGAACGAATTGGCCAAGATCTTCAATGCGATGGGCATCGATACCCACGACGTGATCGAAGCCGCTTCCAGCAAGTGGAACTTCATCAAACTCAGCCCCGGTCTCGTCGGCGGCCACTGCATCAGCGTGGACCCGTATTACCTCATCCAGAAGGCGCAGGTCTATGGCGTGCTGCCCCGGATCATGCACGCTTCCCGGCGGTTGAACGACGGCATGGGCGCTTACGTCGCGAACCAGACCATCAAGTGCATGAACAAGAAAGGCGTGCTGGTCAAGGATGCCAGGATCCTGATCCTGGGCATCACTTTCAAGGAGAACTGCCCCGACATCCGCAACACCAAGGTGGTCGATATCTACCATACCCTGACCGAGTATTCCTCCGACATCACCATCTTCGACCCCTGGGCCGACAAGGCACACGTCAAGCACGAGTATGGCATCGACGTCGTGAATGAACTCCCGGCCGGCGCTTCTTTCGACGCCTGCATCCTCGCCGTCGCCCACAACGAATTCCTCGGGCTGGACGTCCGCTCCCTGGTCCGTCCCGGCGGCGTCATCTATGACGTGAAAGGCATCCTCCCGCGGGAAATCATCGACGGAAGGCTCTAGGAGACTTCAGATTGACTGAAAGGGTCCGTGCCAGGCTTGCCTGGCGCGGACTTTTCCGTTTTGTGTTTCCGGGTTTTATTCACTACCTTTGCGAAGATACTCCCCGTATCATCCCAAAACAAACTTAACAAATACCCTAACGCTATGTCCAAAATTTCAATGACCGCCGAGGGATTGAAAGTCCCGGACGATATCACCATCCCGTTCATCATGGGAGACGGTATCGGAAAAGAGATCATGCCGGTGTGCCAGGCCGTGGTGGATGCCGCCGTCCGGCAGGCTTACAACGACAACAGGCACATCGAATGGCTGGAAATGCCCGCTGGCCAGGATGCCTTCAAGCAGCACGGTTCGTACCTCCCCGACGAGACCGTCGCCGCATTCCGGCAGTACCTGGTCGGCCTGAAGGGCCCGCTCAACACACCGTCCGGTCGCGGCGTGCGCTCGCTGAGCATCATGCTGCGCCAGGCGCTCGACCTGTATGCCTGCCAGCGACCGTTCCGCTATTTCTATGGCGTCACCTCGCCCATGAAGTATCCGGAAAGGATCGACCTGTGCGTGTTCCGGGAGAGCACCGAAGATGTCTATGCCGGCATCGAATGGCCCTTCGGTTCCGAGAAGGGAAACCGATTCGGCGACTTCCTGCGGAACGAACTGCAGGAAGAGAAAGTCCGTTTCCCCGAAACGACCGCTTACGGCGTGAAGCCCGTATCCAAGGAGGGGACCGAGCGGATCCTCCGGTGTGCCGTCGAGTATGCAATCAGCCATAACAGGAGAAGTGTCACGCTGGTCCACAACGGCAATATCATGAAATATACGGAGGGCGCCTTCGTGAACTGGGCCTATGACGTGGCCGAGCGCGAATACGGAACCTATCTGTCGTCGGGCCGCCTGCTGCTCACCGCCGTCACTTGCGATGCATTCCTGCAGAACGCGATCCTGCACCCGGAAGAATATGGCGTCGTCGTCACGTCCAACCTGAACGGCGACTACATCTCCGACGTCTTTGCCGCCCAGGTGGGCGGTGTCGGCATGTCCCCGGGCGGGAACATCAACTTCGAGACCGGTCACGCCATTTTCGAGGCCACGCACGGTGTTGCCTCCGACATCGCCGGCCGTAACGTCGCCAATCCCTGCTCCTTGATCCTGGCTGCCTCGATGATGCTGGAGTATCTGGGCTGGAAGGAGGCGTCCGACCTCATCGTCATCGCGTTGGAGCGCACGCTGCGCCAGGGAATTACGACGGCCGATATCACGGAATCCTTCAAGCATACCTCCTGCGTGGGGACGAAGGAATTCGGCGATGCGGTCGTGTCGATGATGAAGGCCGGCTCGCGCTTCGGCATCCGGTAAGAGACCGGAATCACCGGCGGATGCCGGCAATACAAGGTTAGTAGTAGCGTTTTTCCATGAACAAAGAATATCTGGTTTATAAATTGGCCGACAAGGTCAAGGTCACCAGCCGTATCGACAGCGCGCTGTTCCAGCGCTATGGCGTGAAGCGGGGGCTCCGGAACGAAGACGGGTCCGGCGTCCTGGTGGGATTGACCAACATCGGCAATGTCGTCGGCTATGAGCGGCAGGAGGATGGCCATCTGAAGCCTGTCGAGGGCCGGCTGTACTATCGGGGCTATGAACTGAAGGAAATCACCCGACCGGTCCTGGAGGAGGGGAGGCGGTTTGGTTATGAAGAGACCGCGTACCTGCTGCTTTCGGGTGACCTTCCCGACCAGGAGGAACTTGAATCCTTCTCCGAACTGTTGAATTCCAGGATGGCATTGGACCATCGGTCGCTGGTGCATATCATCGACCTGGAAGGCTCCAACATCATGAACATCCTCTCCCGCTGCGTGTTGGAGATGTACACCTTCGACCCGACCCCGGACGATGGTTCCCGGGACAACCAAATGCGCCAGGCCGTGGACCTGATCGCGAAATTCCCGACCATCATCGCGTACGCCTACAACTGTTATCGGCACTCCGTGCAGGGGAAGGGACTCCACATCCGGCATCCCAAGGAGGGCCTCTCGCTCGCGGAAAACTTCCTCTGGATGCTCCGGGGCGAATATACGCCCATGGAAGCCCGGATGCTCGACCTCCTGATGATCACCCAGGCCGAGCATGGCGGCGGTAACAACTCCACCTTCACCGTCCGGGTGACCAGTTCCACCCAGACGGACATCTACTCATCCATCGCGGCGGGCATCGGTTCCCTGAAGGGGCGCCTTCACGGCGGTGCCAACATGATGGTTGCCGATATGTTCCGCTATCTGCGGAGGACGATCAAGAACTGGGAGGATGTCGAGGAAATTGACCAGCACTTGCTGCGGATGCTGCGCGGTGAAGCGTATGACGGCTCGGGACTCATCTACGGTCTGGGCCATGCGGTCTATACGCTCAGCGATCCCCGGGCGATGACCCTGAAGCGGATGGCCGGGGAACTGGCGCACGAGAAGGGCTTCGAGCGGGAATTCGAGTTCCTGAAGCGGATCGAGGACCGCGGGGTCTCCTGCATCCAGCAGGTGCACGGGAAAGACCGGCCGATCTGCGCGAATCTGGACTTCTATTCCGGCTTCATCTACGAGATGATCGGCATTCCCCTGGAACTCTACACCCCCATCTTTGCGATGTCCCGCATCGTCGGCTGGTGTGCGCACCGCCTGGAAGAGTTGAACTTCGAAGACCGGCGCATCATCCGGCCCGCGTATATCCATGTGGGCGGGGAAAGGAAGTATAAACCGATCGGGCGTCGATAGACTGATTGTCAATTCAGGGGCGGCTGTATGAAAAATCGCTATAACTAACGGATTATTCGTTAATTATAGCGATTTATCGGCGGTGAGGAAGGGATTCGAACCCCCGGTACGCGCAAACGTACACCTGTTTTCGAGGCAGGCTCCTTCAACCACTCGGACACCTCACCGGTTGGGAGTGCAAATTTACGATTAAAATTTCAATTTGCAACCCCTATGACACTACTTGAACCACTCGGTGATGTGATTCTTCGCGTAGAGGTAGTAAACGACGAGTCCGATCCAACTGGTGCAGAGCACGAGGACGGCGCAGATGACCTTTCCGATGACGGAGATGGGTTTCTTGAGGATGTCGATGACGGCGAGGACGGCAAGGACGACACCGACGATGTAGATGATGGATCCCATGGGCTTGGTTTGTTAAGTGTTAAACGTTCTTTCCGTCAAAAATAAGAAATTGTCGCGTCAAATGCAAACACATTTTTCCGATCTTGGCGGTTTAGTCCCCGGCCTTGCGGCGCACGATCTTCCAGCCGATGGCGGCGACGAGGATGGACATCAGGGGGGAGATGAAGTTGAAGAAGCAGAAAGGTGCGTAGGTGAGCGTCGGGACGGAGAGGATGGTGGCCTGCGTCATGCCGCAGGAGGACCAGGGGAAGAGCGGCGAGGTGACGGTGGCGGAGTCCTCGACGCTGCGGCTCAGGAGCCGCTCTTCGAAGCCGCGGTCGCGGAATGTTTCGCCGAAGATATTGGAGGTCAGGAGGATGGACAGGTACTGGTCCGAGACGATGCCGTTCAGGGTGGTACCCGTGACGACGGTCGATGCGACCAGCCCGGTGCGCGTGCGGGTGAAAGGGTTCAGCAGTTGGGCCAGGCGGGCGATCATGCCGCTGGCCTGCATGCAGGCGCCGAAGCACATCGCGCAGAGGATCAGGAACACGGTGTTGAGCATGCCCAGCATGCCGCGCGTGGCCAGGAGGCCGTCCACTTCGGGATGGCCCGTTGACAGGGACAGCGTATTATAGATACTTTCGACCGTACCGGCGAGGAGGATGCGGGCGCGGGAGCCCTCGGTGACGCCGGCGCCGATGCCTGCGATGATGTCGCTCTGGAAGATGAGGGCGGCGATGGCTGCGGCAAGGACGGAGACCGCAAGCACCGGGAGGGCCGGCATCCGTCGCCAGATGAGCAGGATCGTGATGGCCGGGACGAGGAACAGCCAGGGGGTGATATGGAACTTATCGGCCAGGACCGTAGTGTACATGTCAATCTGCGCGGCATCGGTTCCCGAGTGCGAAAGGCCGAGGACCGTGAAGACGATGAGGGTGATGACGATGGACGGTACCGTCGTGAAGAACATGTACCGGATGTGCGTGAAGAGAGGGACCTTGTTGACGGAGGAGGCCATCACGGTGGTATCCGAGAGGGGAGAGATCTTGTCACCGAAGTAGGCGCCGGAGATGATGGCGCCGGCGATCATCCCGTCGGAGAAGCCTTCGGCCCGGCCGATGCCGAGCAGAGCCACGCCGATGGTGGCGATGGTGGTCCACGAACTGCCGGTCATCACCGAGATCACGGCGCAGATGACGCAGGCCGAAAGCAGGAACACCTTGGGACTGATAATCTTGACGCCATAGTAGATGAAGGTGGGAACGATGCCGCTCATGGTCCAGGTGCCCGAGACGCCGCCGATGAGGAAGAGGATGAGGGTGGCGCCAGCGATGTCGGAGAAGTTGTGGCCGATGGCCGCCTCGAACTTCTTCCAGGGAGTCTTGAAGAAGATCGATGCGAGGAGCACGCAGATGCCGGCCGAGGTGAGCAGCGCCACCTGGCTTGCGCCGAGGATGGCGTCGCTGCCGAAGATGCCGATGTTGATGGCGAGCAGCGTGATGAGGACGAGGACGGGCACCAGGGAAATGACCGCGGTCCAGGCAGGGGAGAGTTTCATATTCGTTCGTCTTACGAGGGCAAAGATACGCAATAATTTCGTATCTTTGTATGTATGAGAAGATGCTTGACTGCGCTCGCGGCCGCCTTTGCCGCGCTTGCCCTTTCCGCGCAGGAATACGGAGTGGTGGACATCTCCGTGTGCAACCTGCGCGCCACCCCTGATTTCGACGCCGAAATGGTTTCCCAGGCCCTCCTGGGCACACCCGTCCATATCCTGAAGAAGGCCGAATCGAACAATTGGCCCCAGGTCCAGACACCGGACACCTATACCGGCTGGGTCCATCGGGATGCCATCACCCTGCTCTCCTTCGAGGAGTATCACGCCTGGAATGCCGCTCCGAAGATCATCGTGACGGCGCTCACCGGCGTGGTGCGGGCCGAGGCGTCGGAGCGCGCCGCCACCGTCTCCGACGTGGTGGCGGGCGACCGGCTCCGCGACCTGGGCCGGAAGGGCCGGTACTGGCAGGTCGGGTTCCCCGACGGCCGCACCGGCTACCTCCGCCGCGACCTCGCGGAGCGTGAAGCCGCCTGGCGCGCCGACCTGGACCAGAGCCCCGAGGCCATCCTCGCGACCGCATTGACCATGAACGGCTTCCCGTACATCTGGGCCGGCATGTCCCCGAAGGGGACGGACTGCAGCGGCTTCGTCCGCACGGTCCTGTTCATGCACGACATCATCATCCCGCGTGACGCCGGTCCCCAGTCCCGTACGGGAGAACGGATCTACGGTACCGAGGACCTGCAGCCCGGCGACCTGGTCTTTTTCGGCCGGAACGATACCGCGGGACCGAGGGTGTCCCATGTGGGATTCTATCTTGGAGACGGCCGCTTCATCCATTCGCTGGGGCTTGTCAAGATCGGCAGTTTCCGGCCGGACGACCCGGCCTACGATGCCTACAACGCCGGCCGTTACCTCTTTGCCTCCCGCGTGCTTCCCTTCATTGACAAGCAGGAAGGCCTGAATACGACGCTGACGAATCCTTACTATAACGAGTAAACTATGGAAAAACAGAACAGGCGGGAGTTCCTGAAAGTAGCGGGACTGGCCGCCGTGGGGGCCGGACTGGCGGTTGGTTGCTGCCGGCGCAGGGCGCCGGAAGAGCCCGAACCGCTGCCCGTCGGCGACACCCTGAAACCGGCGGAGCCCGTCGTTGCCGGGCCGCGGCGGATGCAACTCCGCTTCTACCCTTACGAACTGCAACTCCAGCACACATTCACCGTTTCCTCCTATAGCCGCAATACGACGCCGGATGTACAGGTGGAAATTGCGTATCAGGGATTTACGGGTTACGGTGAAGCCTCCATGCCTCCCTACCTGGGCCAGAGCGTGGATTCCGTGACCGCTTTCCTGGAAAAGGTGAACCTCGCGCAGTTCGACGATCCTTTCTGCCTGGACGACATCCTCGAGTATCTGGACAGCCTTTCGCCGGGCGACAGCGCGGCGAAGGCCGCCGTTGACATCGCGCTCCACGACCTCCTGGGCAAGATGCTCGGCGCGCCCTGGTACCGCATCTGGGGCTACAACCCCACGAAGGCCCCGTCCACGACCTTCACCATCGGCATCGACACGCCTGAGGTTGTCCGCGAAAAGACGCTCGAATGTGCCGGAAAGTTCAATATCCTGAAGGTCAAGGTGGGCACGGCCAACGACAAGGAACTCATCGAGACCATCCGCACCGTCACGGACCTCCCGATCGCCGTCGATGCGAACCAGGGCTGGACCGAGCGTTTCCGGGCCCTGGACATGATCTACTGGCTCCGGGACCACGGCGTGGTCCTGGTGGAGCAGCCGCTTCCCGTGAACCGCATCGAGGACCAGGCCTGGCTCCGCGAGCGCAGCCCGCTGCCCCTCATCGGCGACGAGTCCATCCAGGGCCTGGCCGATGTCCGGCGCGCCGTCGGCCTCTTCGACGGCATCAACATCAAACTCATGAAATGCGGTGGCCTCCGCAACGCGCACAAGATGGTCGAACTCGCCCGTGGCCTGGACCTCAAGGTCATGCTCGGCTGCATGACCGAAACCTCCTGCGCCGTCTCCGCCGCCGCCCAACTCTCCCCGGCCGTCGATTTCGCGGACCTGGACGGCAACCTGCTCATCTCCAACGACCTCTTTACCGGCGTCACCGTGGTGGACGGGAAACTCACGCTCCCCACCACCCCCGGCATCGGCATCACCAAAGTGTAACAGATTATCCAGCCCTTATCCGGCTCCCGGAGGACCATTAAAAAATCCCTGGTGGAAGTTCCATCAGGGATTTTTTGTTTACTTAAAGACTTGAGCGGAGCGCTTACTTACTAGAAGACGTCGGGCTCGTTGTTCTGCTCGGGGGTGTTGTCCTCGAAACGGGGCTTGCGGGGGGCGTTGTGACGTTCGTCACGGTTGCCTTCGCGGCGCGGGCCACGCTCGTTGTCACGACGCGGGCCGCGGTCACCGTCACGGCGCGGGCCACGCTCGTCGCCTTCGCGACGCGGACCACGCTCGCCTTCACGGCGCGGGCCACGGTCACCTTCGCGGCGCGGGCCGCGCTCGGGACGCTTGGGCTCCACATAGCCTTCCGGCTTCTCGGTGAGGGCGCGCATGGACAGGCGCATCTTGCCGGTCTTGGCGTCGATCTCGAGGAGCTTGACATCGACCTCGTCGCCGACCTTCAGGACGTCCTCGACCTTGTCGGTCTTGGTCCAGGCGATCTCGCTCACGTGCAGGAGGCCTTCCTTGCCCGGGAGGATCTCGATGAAGGCGCCGAACTCGAGGATGGACACGACCTTGCCGTGGTAGACCTGACCGGCCTCCGGAACGGCGCAGATGTCCTTGATGCGCTGCAGGGTGGCATCCATCGCGGCCTTGTCCACGCCGAAGATGTCCACGACACCCTTCGTGGTGCCGTCGCCCTTGCCGGCGTCGACTTCCTCGATGGTGATGGTGGTGCCGAATTCCTTCTGCATGCCCTGGATGGTCTCGCCGCCCTTGCCGATGACCGCGCCGATGAAGTCGGACGGGATCTCGATCTGGACCATGCGCGGCACGAAGGGCTTGTAGTCCTCGCGCGGCTCGGCGATGGTCTTGAGCATTTCGCCCATGATGTGGATACGTCCCTGGCGGGCCTGCTCGAGGGCTTTCTCGAGGACCTCGTAGGAGAGGCCGTCCACCTTGATGTCCATCTGGGTGGCGGTGATGCCGTCCTTGGTGCCGGTCACCTTGAAGTCCATGTCGCCGAGGTGGTCCTCGTCACCGAGGATGTCGGTGAGGATGGCGTAGCGGTCGTTCGGGCGCTCGGCGTCGGTGATCAGGCCCATGGCCACGCCGGCCACCGGCTTCTTGATCTTCACGCCGGCATCCATCAGGGCCAGGCAGCCGCCGCAGACGGAAGCCATGGAGGAGGAGCCGTTGGACTCGAGGATATCGGAAACGACGCGCACGGCGTACGGGAATTCCGGAGCGGTGGGGATGACGGGCTTGAGGGCGCGCATCGCCAGGTTGCCGTGGCCGATCTCGCGACGGCCCACGCTGCGCTGAGGCTTGGCCTCACCGGTGGCGAACGGCGGGAAGTTGTAGTGGAGCACGAACTGCTGGTCGTCCTGGATGAGGACCTCGTCCATCTCCTTCATGTCCAGCTTGGTGCCGAGGGTCACGCTCGCGAGGGACTGGGTCTCGCCGCGGGTGAAGATGGCGGAGCCGTGGGCGCAGGGGAGGTAGTCCACCTCGCACCAGATCGGACGGACCTCGTCGGTCCGGCGGCCGTCCAGACGGCAGCCTTCGTCCAGGATCATGTTGCGCATGGCTTCCTTCTCCACGTCGTGGTAGTAGCGGGCGACCATCGCGGCCTTGGCCTCCTGGTCCTCTTCGGACAGGGTGGCCAGGAATTCGGCCTGGATGGCCTCGAAACCGGCCTCGCGTTCGTGCTTGGGAGCGGCGCTCTTCGCCAGCTTGTAGCACTTGTCATAGCAGAACTCCCGGATGGCGGTACGGAGGGCTTCGTCCTCCTCGTCATGCGGGTAGTCGCGCTTGTTCACGTCGGTGCCGAGCTCGTGCATGAGCTCCTTCTGCACGCGGCAATGCTTCTTGATTTCCTCGTGGGCGAACTTGATAGCCTCGAGCATGTCGTGCTCGGAGACTTCGTTCATTTCACCCTCGACCATCATGATGTTCTCCTCGGTGGCGGCGACCATCAGGTCGAGGTCGGCGCGGGAACCGTCGGCGAAACCGGGGTTGATGACGAACTGTCCGTCGATGCGGGCGACGCGGACCTCGGAAACCGGACCGCCGAACGGCAGGTCGGAGGTGGCGAGGGCGGCGGAGGCGGCCAGACCGGCGAGAGCGTCGGGCTGGATGTCCTTTTCGGCGGAGATCAGCATGATGTTCACGAAGACCTCGAGATGGAAGTCATCCGGCCAGAGGGGACGGATCGGACGGTCCACCAGGCGGGCGATGAGCACTTCGTAGTCCGAGGGACGGCTCTCGCGCTTGAGGAAACCGCCGGGGAAACGGCCGGCAGAATAATACTTTTCACGATAATCTACGGTGAGGGGCATGAAGTCGGTTCCCTCCTTGACTTCCTTCGCGCAGGTGACGGTGGCGAGCAGCATCGTGCCACCCATCTTCACCACGGCGGAGCCGGCGGCCTGCTTGGCCAGTTTGCCGGTCTCGATCTCGATCACCCGACCGTCGGGCAATTCGATCTTCTTGTTGATGATGTTCATTTGTTACTTCTGTTACGTCTTTACGTCTTGTATCGTCTTTCCGGACTCGGTCCGGAATCTCTTTTCATGAAAAAGGGGGAGAGATCCTGCCTTGCATGAACCTCTGCCCCCGCGCTTTCCTATCTTCGAGCTTATCGACGGAGACCCAGCTCCTTGATAAGCGCCCTGTATCTCTCGATGTCGACCTTCTGAAGGTAGTTCAGAAGCTGACGACGCTTACTGACCAGGCGGAGAAGGGAACGACGGGTGACCACGTCCTTCTTGTTCTTCTTCACGTGCTCGGTAAGGTGAGCGATACGGTAGGAAAATAAAGCAACCTGACTCTCAGGAGAGCCGGTGTCCTTATTGGACTTCCCGTACTTCGCGAAAATCTCTTGCTTTTTCTCAGGCTGTAAATATTCTGCCATGATGCAATGAGTTTTGATAAATTGGTTAAACTTCGCGGGGCCTTCCCGCAAAAAAGCCTGCAAATTTAGGCATAAAATCCGATAAAACAAAACTTTTTCCGCCTTAGAAAACTTATCCCCCTCCTGCTTGTCCGTTTGGCGGATAATCCGTAAATTTGAAGCGTGAAAATGTGCCAAATACAAAACAACCGCATAACTATGGAGAAAAAACAGCTCTACACGGCCCCGGCCGTCCGTGAACTGGCCGTCCGTTTCGACGCCAGTTTCCTGCAGTCCGCCACAACCGGTCCCATCCAGGACTGGGGCGATGACGACGATCCCATCAATTTCTAAGTCAGACCCTTAAAGAACAGAACGATGAAAGAGTCCCTTTTCTTCGCGGGTCTGGCAGCGGCCACCCTTGCGCTCGTCGGCTGTAACAAGGAAGCCGACGTCCGCGGTCTCGACGGCGTGCCCGTCGGGATCGTCCTGAGCAATGTCGACACCAGAACCGTCAATGACGGCATGGCCACCAAGTGGGAGGAGAACGATGCCCTGAATGTCTTCTACGCTCCCGCCGGCACCCAGACATACTCCGACAACACCAAGTTCGTTGTGGATGACGCCGACGCGAACCACGCCACCGGCACGGCCGATCTTACGGCTGAGGCCTATGACTGGTATCTGCTCTACCCGTACGAAAGCCATATCAAGACCCCCGCCAATACGAACGCGGGTTACCTGACGGTCGGCTCCGCCTCCAACAAGACGCAGACCCAGGCCGGTCTGAACAGCACGGCCCACCTCGCCGGAAAGAATCTGCCGGTGTACGGTGTCGCCAAGAATGTCGCCGTGGACGAGACTCCTTCCGTGTCCATGAAGCACGTCAGCTCCGTCGTGGCCGTCAACCTGACCAACGCTACGGACCAGCCCCTGACGGTCAGTTCCGTCTCCTTCACCGCTCCCGAGGATATCGTCGGCACATATTACATCGATTTCTCCGGTGATGCGCTCGGCTTCAAGGGCAGCGGCACCAACTATGTCTCCAAGACCGCCACGCTGGACGTGACCGGTGAAGAGGCTCTCGCCGCCGGCGCCTCCGCCAAGTTCTACATCGCCGTCAAGCCGTTCGCGGCCAAGGCCGGCGACAAGCTCGCCGTCAAGGTCGTCGCCGGTGACGTCGTTTTCGAGAAGGAAATCACCCTTCCTTCCGCCGTCGAATTCAAGAGCGGCATGATCAAGCAGCTCAATGTCAGCTATGACGGCGGTTCGGAAATCAAGCCTTCTTCCCTGACCGAGATCGCCGCCATGGACAAGGGCGCCAATATCCAGACCAACGAGGTCCTGGTCGTCGCCAAGTACGCCCGCGGCGTCATGCTTGCCCAGGATGGTTTCTATCTCCTCGCTTTCAACAACAACGGCGTGGATGCCAAGATCGGTGATATCGTGACCGTCTCCGGAGAGGTGGGCGAGTATGCCGGCCTCAAGCAGATTGCGAACCCGGTTGTCGAGGTCATTTCCTCCGACAACGAGGTGGTCCTTCCGGAGCCCAAGGTCCTGGAAGGCCTGGACGACTATGCATCCGAGAAGTTCGAACTGATCCAGTATTCCGGCACTATGGCCGTCTCCGGCAACTACTTCAATGTGAATGTCGACGGTTCCACCCGCCAGGGCTCCATCCAGTATCCGCTTGACGCCGACGCCATGAAGGCCCTCGACAAGAAGCTGATAACCGCCACGGGCTTCTTCACCGGCATCACCGGCTCCGGCAAGTACGTCAACATGATGTCCACCTCCGTCGAGGAGAAGGCAGGCAATGTCTTTGACGCGACCCCCACCCAGATCAACGTCGCCGCCACGGCCACATCCGCCGAGATCAATGTGACCGGCAACGTGGACTGGACGGCCGAAGCTTCCACGGGCGCCACCCTCGACAAGACCTCCGGCACCGGTGAAGCCGTCATCACGGTCTCCTTCCCCGCCAACGAGGACCAGCAGAATACGAAGGAATACACCGTCTTCGTCCGCACCGAAGCCACCGGCGTCAACGACGAAATTGAGATCAACATCACCCAGGCCAAGGCTGTTTCCTCCGATGAACCCATGTTCGTGAAAGTTACAGCTTCTTCCGACCTTGTCAGCGGCAAGTACTTGATTGTTTCTGAGGAAGGTGGCGTCGCCATGAAGGATGCTGAAGATGTAGGCGGCGGTTCCAATACCATTTCCGTTACTCCTGCAGACGGAATGATTGCCGTTACCGATGCATTGAAGGCGGCACAGTTCACTTTTGACCTGACGGAAGGTTTCATCCAGGGACCGAATGGAAAATATATCGGCCAGACCTCCGATGCCAATGGCATGAAAGTTCAGGATACCGGAATTGCCAACGAGATTTCGGTCAGCGCGGGTGATGCCGACATTATTTCCGGCGGCGCCCATCTCCGCTACAATGCAAATGCCGGTGAATCGAACCTTCGTTTCCGCTATTACAAGTCTGCTTCTTACACGAACCAGAAGGCGATCCAGCTTTACAAACTCATCAATGACGGCGGTGATACGCCCCCGGTTGTCGCCACGCTCGTTTCCATCGCCGTTTCCGGCCAGAAGACTGTTTTCACTGTGGGTGAAGCCTTTGTCTTCGACGGCAAAGTGACCGCCACCTACAGCGACGGTACCACCAAGACCGTTTCTCCCACCAGTGTGTCCGAACCGAACATGACCACCGCCGGCACCAAGGAAGTGACCGTTTCCTACACGGAAGGAGAAGTGACTGCGACTGCCAAATATGATATTACCGTGAATGCAGCTTCCGCTCACGCCGGTACGGTCGAAGATCCGTATTCGGTCGCTGATGCGATGGCCGCCACGGAGGCTCTGGGCGAAGGAAAGACCAGTTCTGATTCTTATTACACCAAGGGTGTCATCTCCGAGATTGTGGAGGTTTCCCCGGATCACGGCAACGCCACCTATTTCATTTCCGATGACGGGACGACCGGCACTCAGTTCAAGGTGTTCCGCGGCAAGTACATCGGTAGTATCAACTTTACGGCCGCAGACCAGATCAAGGTTGGTGACGAAGTGGTTGTGTACGGGAAACTGACCTATTACAAGCCTTCCAATGGCGGCGCGTCCGAAATTGAGGTGGCTCAGAACAACTACATCTACAGCCTCAAGCGTAATGGTACCGCCCTCAAGGCGATGAGTGCCGTCCTTTCCCAGGCGACGGTCGCTTCCGCCGGCGGGAATGTCACCGTAAACGTTTATGGCAATGTCGATTGGACCGCCTCCGTGACTTCTCCCGCCACGCTTGAACCGGTGTCCGGCAGTGGCATCGGGACCATTACGGTCAAAGTCCCGGAGAATACCACAGACCAGGCCAGAACCTTTACCGTTACGGTTGCCGCTGCGGGTGTCGAACCGGTCGTCCTTCAGATCAATCAGAACAAGAAGGAGGAGATTACCGGAAAAGTGGATGTCCTGAACCAGGCGTTTACCGGAGTGACCGGAACGTCCTATGCTGACTTCTCCGGAAAAGAGGGCGAATCGGGCGCCGTTTATGCCGGGCAGTGCGCTGGCGGTAACGAGTCCATCCAGCTTCGTTCCAACAACAACAATTCCGGTGTTGTCACGACCGCTTCCGGCGGAAAAGTGAAGAAGGTAACCGTCACTTGGAACTCCAATACCGCAGCGGGTCGTACGCTGAATATCTACGGAAAGAATGAAGCGTATGCGGCGGCTACGGATCTTTATGACAATAATAAGCAGGGTACTCTTCTGGGCACCATCGTCATGGGCACTTCCATCGAACTGGATGTCACGGGCGATTACCAGTTCATCGGTTTCCGCAGCGCCTCCGGCGCGATGTATCTGACCGAGGTGCAGATTGTCTGGGAGTAATCTTATCCCACCAATGTTTTATGAGGGTGATCCGACGGACCACCCTCTTTTTTCGTAACGCCGCTACAAGTGGTTTCCATTCTTGGTGCAGGTATGGTTGTTCGGTGGCGCAGGTGGTGTCTGTTCTTGGCGCAGGTGTGGAAAAAGGGTGGGGACCTGCGCCGCGGATCGGCCTCTCACGCTTTCCAGTGGCGCAGGTCTCCAGGTAGAAACCTTACCTGCGCCAAAAGGTAGGGGCACTTGCGCCAACAAGGTAGGGGCACCTGCGCCAGTTGGGTGACGATGGGGCGCCTGCTCCGGCGGGTGCGGCTATGACGCTGACTATCACTTGATTATGAATAAGTCCCTAGGTGAAACTTCCCAGGGACTTTTCGGTAATACGCTGTAAGTCAATGGTTTGTCCGAGCCAGGGGGCGGAGGAGCGGGACCCGTTTGACGGCCCGGAGGGTGGGCCCGTCACAGCCCCCAGTCGGACGCGTTGAAGGTGGTCTTCGGGGCGTTGGGGACGTTGGGGAAGTAGGTGACGCCGGTGATCTTTTCCAGGTCGGCGACGGACATGAGTTCTTTGCGGGAGACGGCCTGGCGGACGTTCACGTGGGAGCGGACGAAGGCGACGCACTGAATTTCGCTGGCCGCGCAGTCC
>JAEEGK010010719.1_pt1 | contig 21104 bp, 16 predicted proteins | sample 8958771 | NCBI WGS metagenome assembly JAEEGK01 (sample SAMN16246547, study PRJNA631951) | gut metagenome | biome: gut microbiome; feature: rumen; material: SC-attached | host: Bos | place: Iran: Karaj | collected 2018-10 | reverse complement strand
CCTCTGGGTTCCACAGCCCACCTTCGAGATTGGTGCTGGTGCATGGATTCTGGCTGGTGGTACGCACCACAGTGCCTTCTCTTACGACATCACTGCCGAATACTGGGAAGACTTCGCTGAGATGCTGGGCTTAGAGCATGTTCGCATCAACAAGAATACTACCATCGAAGACTTCAAGCAGACGCTCCGTAACAATGAGGTTTATTACATGTTGAACAAAGCACTGAAGTAATACTATGACTGCAAAACAAGTAATCGAAAGCGGTAAGGCCGTACTCGGCATTGAGTTTGGTTCAACCCGCATCAAGGCTGTCCTCATTGACGAGGAGAACAAGCCCATAGCACAAGGAGCCCACGAGTGGGAAAACCAGCTCGTCGATGGACTCTGGACCTATAGTATCGACGCTATCTGGAATGGCCTGCAGGACTGCTATGCCGACCTCCGCAAGGACGTTAAGAAACAGTACGATTGCGAACTTGAGACATTGGCTGCCATCGGCTTCTCTGCCATGATGCACGGCTATATGGCCTTCAACGAGAAGCAGGAGATTCTGGTTCCATTCCGCACTTGGCGCAACACCAACACAGGTAAGGCTGCTGCTGAGCTCTCTCAGCTTTTCAACTACAACATCCCCCTGCGTTGGAGTATCTCACACCTCTACGAGTGCATTCTTGAGAACAATGAACATGTAAAGAACATCAAATATCTGACTACCCTTGCCGGTTATGTTCACTGGCAGGTTACCGGTCAGTTTGTGCTGGGTGTTGGCGATGCCTCAGGTATGATTCCTGTTGACCCAACTACCAAGAACTACGACGCTACGATGGTCGATAAGTTCAACAAGTTGATTGCTCCAAAGGGCTATTCTTGGACATTGACTGACATCCTGCCCAAGGTACTGGTTGCTGGCGAGAATGCTGGTACGCTGACTGCTGAAGGTGCAAAACTGCTAGACCCTTCTGGTCACTTGAAGGCTGGTGTTCCCGTTTGTCCTCCTGAGGGCGACGCAGGCACAGGCATGGTTGCCACCAATGCCGTTAAGCAGCGCACAGGTAATGTTTCTGCAGGTACTTCCAGCTTCTCTATGATTGTGTTGGAGAAAGACCTGTCGAAACCCTACGAGATGATTGATATGGTAACCACTCCTGACGGTTCGCTCGTAGCTATGGTACATTGCAACAACTGTACCAGCGACATCAACGCATGGGTTGGTCTGTTCAAGGAGTATCAACAGCTGCTCGGTGTTCCTGTCGATATGAATGAGCTCTACGGCAAGCTGTTCAACAAGGCCCTCGAGGGCGATACCGACTGCGGTGGTCTGATGGCCTACAACTATGTCAGTGGCGAGCCTGTTACTGGCTTGGCCGAGGGTCGTCCAATGTTCATTCGTTCTGCCAACGACAAGTTCAATCTTGCTAACTTCATGCGTGCTCACCTCTATGGTGCAATCGGCGTGCTGAAGATTGGTAACGACATTCTGTTCAAGCAAGAGAAGGTACAGGTTGACCGCATCACCGGTCATGGTGGCTACTTCAAGACTCCTGGTGTTGGTCAGCGCATGCTGGCTGCTGCCCTCAATTCGCCCATCTCTGTCATGGAGACCGCTGGTGAAGGTGGTGCTTGGGGTATCGCCCTGCTGGCTGCCTACCTGATTAACAAGAATGGCAAGAATCTCGCTGACTATCTCGAGGATGTTGTCTTCGCTGGCAATACAGGCGTATCTATCGCTCCAACTGCCGAGGATGTAGCAGGTTTCGAGAAATACATCGAGAACTACAAGCAGTGCTTGCCCATCGAGCAGGCTGCAGTCGACAGCAAGAAGTAAACTGACGTCGCGACTATAGTCTATTGACGTTGCGTCTATAGTCTATCGACGTTGTTCCAATTAATTAATACCGCAGTACTTTTCCTATTGTACTGCGGTATTTTGTGTGTTGGACTCCAGTATTTTGCCTTTTGAACTCAGAGTCCAGCTTTTTATTCACAAGGTGTGGACTGGGAGAATTACCACTCTTATATAAATAATAATTAAGGTATGGATACAATGAAAGAATGCAGGCAATTGTTTTCGCACACATAGAAAATGCATATTTCTGTCATTTTCTCTTGATTTATATCAATTAAATAACAAAACGTAAGCGATTACGTGATTTTTCTTTCAAAATGTTTGGTTTTTATTTTGATTTGCTTTAATTTTGCACTCAGAAATCAAATTTCAAACGTATAATAACTAAATTTTAAAAAACAAAATTATGAATGCAGCAAAAGTTGTAGAGGATCTGAAACAGAGATTTCCCAATGAGCCGGAGTACATCCAGGCCGTAAGTCAGGTACTTCCCACTATCGAGGAAGAGTACAACAAGCACCCCGAGTTTGAAAAGGCAAATCTGATTGAGCGCCTTTGCATCCCCGATCGTGTTTGCGAGTTCCGTATTACATGGACTGACGATAAGGGTAATGTACAGACCAACATGGGTTATCGTATTCAGCACAACAATGCCATTGGCCCGTACAAAGGTGGTCTCCGTTATCACAAGAGTGTAAACCTGGGTATCCTGAAGTTCCTGGCTTTCGAGCAGACCTTCAAGAACTCACTGACAACACTGCCTATGGGTGGTGCGAAGGGTGGTTCAGACTTCTCTCCACGTGGCAAGAGCGACGCTGAGGTAATGCGTTTCTGCCAGGCATTCATGAATGAGCTCTATCGCGTAATCGGTCCTGATGAGGACGTTCCCGCTGGTGACATCGGCGTAGGTGGACGTGAGGTTGGTTACCTCTTCGGACAGTACAAGAAGCTCACTCACCAGTTCCAGGGCGTGCTCACAGGTAAGGGTATCCCCTTCGGAGGTTCACTCATCCGTCCTGAGGCTACCGGTTACGGTACAGTATACTTCCTCGTATCAATGCTGGCTACACGCGGTATCGAGCTGAAGGGTAAGAAGGTGCTGATCTCTGGTGCAGGTAACGTGGCACAGTATGCTGCCGAGAAGTGTCTGCAGCTGGGTGCTACACCAATGACAATGTCAGACTCTGACGGTTACATCTACGATCCAGACGGTATCACACGTGAGAAGCTCGACTACATCATGGAGCTGAAGAACGTAGAGCGCGGACGTATTAAGGAGTATGTTGAGGAGTATCCTACAGCAGTATATCATGAGGGTAAGCGTCCTTGGTATGAGAAGGCTGACATCGCACTGCCTTGCGCAACTCAGAACGAGATCAACGCTGATGAGGCTCAGGCACTGGTGAACAATGGTATCATCGCAGTAGCTGAGGGTGCCAACATGCCTACCCTGCCAGAGGCTATCAAGATCTTCCAGGACGCTAAGCTGCTCTACTCTCCAGGTAAGGCTTCTAACGCTGGTGGTGTATCAGTATCTGGTCTTGAGATGAGTCAGAACTCTGAGCGTCTGTCTTGGACTGCCAAGGAGGTTGACGACTACCTGAAGCGCATCATGAACGACATTCACGAGAACTGCGTGAAGTACGGTACACAGGCTGATGGTTACATCAACTATGTAAAGGGTGCTAACGTAGCAGGCTTCATGAAGGTTGCATCTGCCATGATGAGTCAGGGCATCGTGTAAGCTCGACGAAGTCAAGGTTACACAAATGATGTCAAAAGACATTGTTTAAGCTCATTTTTTGCACAAAAACTCAATTTATATTAATAAGGTGCGATTTTCTGCTGAGAATCGCATCTTTTTTATAATTTTTTACTACCTTTGCAGGCTGTAAATAGTAAATTGTAAATTGTCAAATTGTAAATTGATATTATGCTTACACTGAAACTCATTACAGAGGAGACTGACCGCGTGATTCGCGGATTGGAGAAGAAACATTTTAAAGGTGCCCGTGAGGCTATTGACGAAGTATTGGCTGTCGACAAAAAGCGTCGTGAAGCCCAGCAGCAATTGGACAAGAACCTGAGCGAAGCCAAGAAGATGGCTGCCCAGATTGGTGGTCTGATGAAAGAGGGCAAGAAAGCCGAGGCTGATGCCATCAAGGCACAGGTTTCTGAAATGAAGGAAACCAATAAGCAGTTGGAGGAAACAATGAATCAGGCTCAGGAGGAGATGACCCGTCTGCTCTGCCAGATTCCCAACATACCTTACGACGAAGTACCTGAGGGTGCTGCCGCCGAGGATAACCGCGTGGTAAAGTCAAATCTGAAAGAGTGTTCAGACAAGGATACCGTTGGCAACTGGGACGTGAATCCCTCACTGGGTATTCCCAATCCCCTGCCCCACTGGGAACTTGCCAAGAAATACAACCTCATCGACTTCGACCTCGGTGTGAAGATTACCGGTGCTGGATTCCCCGTTTATATAGGCAAGGGTGCCCGTCTGCAGCGTGCGCTCATCAACTTCTTCCTTGACGAGGCTCGCAAGAGTGGCTATACGGAGATTATGCCTCCTACAGTCGTCAATGCCGCTTCTGGTTATGGTACTGGTCAGTTGCCTGACAAGGAAGGCCAGATGTACCACTGCGAGGTAGATGATTTCTATCTCATCCCAACCGCTGAGGTTCCTGTAACCAATATTTATCGCGATGTGATTCTTGACGAGGCACAGCTGCCTATCAAGAACTGCGCTTACACAGAGTGTTTCCGTCGCGAGGCTGGTAGCTATGGTAAAGATGTACGCGGCTTGAATCGTCTGCATGAGTTCTCGAAGATTGAGATTGTGCGCATCGACAAGCCCGAGCATTCCAAGGAGAGCCACAAGGAGATGTTGGAACACGTTGAAGGTCTGCTGAAGAAACTCGAACTGCCTTACCGCATTCTGTTGCTCTGTGGTGGTGACCAGTCGTTTACCAGTTCTATCTGCTACGACTTTGAGGTTTACTCAGAGGCTCAGGGTCGTTGGCTCGAGGTTTCGTCTGTATCAAACTTCGACACCTATCAGGCCAACCGTTTGAAGTGCCGCTATCGTAATGCCGAGACCAAGAAGACTGAGCTTTGCCACACGTTGAACGGCTCTGCTTTGGCTCTACCCCGTATCGTTGCGGCCCTGCTGGAGAACAACCAGACGGAAAACGGTATCAAGATTCCTGCAGCTCTCGTACCATACATGGGCTGCGACATCATCGACTAAACTAAACAAAAACGAATCATGAATAAAATCGTAAGAAAGGAGCAATTTTCTGAAAAGGTTTTCCTTTTCGAGATTGAGGCTCCTCTGATTGCCAAGAGCCGTAAGGCAGGCAACTTTGTTATCGTACGTGTTGACAAGAAAGGCGAGCGTATGCCGCTGACCATTGCTGGTGCCGACATCGAAAAGGGCACTATCACACTGGTTGTGCAGATGGTAGGTCTTTCTTCAAAGAAGCTGTGCGCCCTCAACGTTGGCGAGTTCGTTGCCGACGTCGTTGGACCTTTGGGCAATCCCACCAAGATTGAAAACTATGGCACCGTCGTTTGTGCTGGTGGTGGATTGGGCGTTGCGCCCATGCTGCCCATCATCCAGGCGCTGAAGGCTGCAGGCAATCGTGTGCTCAGCGTGATGGCTGGCCGTTCTAAGGATTTGATTATTCTCGAAGATAAGGTTCGCGAGTCGTCTGACGAAGTCATCATCATGACGGATGATGGTTCTTATGGCGAAAAGGGTGTTGTGACTGTTGGTATCGAGAAGTTTGTCGAGCAGGAACATGTCGACAAGATTTTCGCCATTGGTCCTCCCATTATGATGAAGTTCTCTAACCTCACAGCTCAGAAGCATGGTATTCCTTGCGAAGTATCGCTGAACACCATTATGGTCGATGGTACGGGTATGTGTGGTGCCTGCCGTCTGACGATTGGTGGCAAGACCAAGTTCGTCTGCATCGATGGTCCTGAATTCGATGGCGCCCTCGTCGACTGGGACGAGATGTTCAAGCGCATGGGAACCTTCAAGCGCGAGGAACAGGAGGAACTGGCCCACTACGAAGAGCACCTTGTAAGTGAAGAGTTAAGAGTGAAGAGTGAAGATTCTGCTGCCGCCACAGACGTGGTGATGGACAGCGATCCTACAAATGATACGATTGATGTGCTCACGAACCGCGATGCTGAGTGGCGTAAAGAGTTGCGTGCTTCCATGAAGCCCAAGGAGCGTACAGCCATCGAGCGTGTCGTGATGCCTGAACTTGACCCTGTCTATCGTGCCACCACTCGTACTGAGGAAGTGAACATCGGTCTGACTAAGGAGATGGCTATGACTGAGGCCAAGCGTTGTCTCGACTGCGCCAAGCCAACTTGTGTTGAGGGTTGTCCTGTAAATATCAATATCCCGTCGTTCATCAAGAATATCGAGCGTGGACAGTTCCTGGCTGCTGCCAAGGTGCTGAAGAACACCTCTGCCCTACCCGCTGTCTGTGGTCGTGTTTGTCCGCAGGAGAAACAGTGCGAGAGCAAGTGTATCCACCTGAAGATGAACGAGCCCGCTGTGGCTATTGGTTACCTGGAGCGTTTCGCTGCTGATTTCGAGCGCGAGAGCGGTAATATTTCTCTGCCTGAGATTGCACCGTCTAACGGCATTAAGATTGCTGTCGTTGGTTCTGGTCCTGCAGGTCTGAGCTTTGCTGGCGATATGGTAAAGAAAGGCTACGACGTGTATGTCTTCGAGGCTCTGCACGAGATTGGCGGTGTACTGAAGTATGGTATTCCTGAGTTCCGTCTGCCCAATAAGATTGTGGATGTGGAAATCGAGAACCTCGCCAAGATGGGCGTTCACTTCCAGACCGACGTCATTGTTGGTAAGACCATCAGCGTAGAACAACTGGAGGCTCAGGGCTTCAAGGGCATCTTCGTCGGCTCTGGTGCTGGTCTGCCTAACTTTATGAATATCCCTGGCGAAAACAGCATCAATATCATGTCGTCTAACGAGTATCTGACCCGTGTAAACCTGATGGATGCAGCCAACCCAACCACTGATACCCCATTGAATCCTGCCAAGAGCGTGCTCGTGGTAGGTGGTGGTAACACTGCTATGGACTCTTGTCGTACTGCTAAGCGTCTGGGTGCTGAGGTAACACTCGTATATCGTCGTTCTGAGGTTGAGATGCCTGCCCGTCTGGAGGAGGTAAAGCACGCCAAGGAGGAAGGTATCAACTTCCTGACGCTACACAATCCTATCGAGTATATCGCTGACGAGCAGGGCGCTGTCAAGCAGGCCGTGCTGCAGGTTATGGAGCTGGGCGAGCCCGATGCTTCTGGCCGTCGCAGTCCTGTACCCGTTGAGGGCAAGACCGTGACACTGGATGTCGATCAGGTCATTGTCGCTGTTGGTGTATCGCCTAACCCATTGGTACCCAAGTCTATCGAGGGTCTCGAACTGGGTCGCAAGAACACGATTGCCGTCAGTGAAGAGATGCAGTCTTCACGCAAGGAAATCTTTGCTGGTGGCGACATCGTACGTGGTGGTGCAACGGTTATTCTCGCTATGGGCGATGGTCGTCGTGCTGCACAGAACATGGATGAATACCTGCAGTCAAAATAGCATGCCTTGAGGTTTTGCCTCAAGGATAGAATCATGAACGGACTATATACCATCATATTGCTCATACTAAGCAACGTCTTCATGACGCTGGCTTGGTATGGGCATTTAAAGTTACAGGAATCGGGCACCAGCAGCAACTGGCCCCTCATCGGCGTTATCGTCTTCTCGTGGGGCATCGCCTTCTTTGAATACTGCTGTCAGGTACCTGCCAACCGCCTTGGCTTTGTCGAGAACGGTGGTCCTTTTAACCTCATCCAACTGAAGGTCATTCAGGAGTGCATCTCGTTGGCTGTATTCTGTATTATTGCCAACATCATGTTCCAAGGCACTCATCTGCATTGGAACCATATTCTGGCCTTCTTCCTCATCATTTGTGCCGTCTATCTGGTGTTTATGGATAAATAATGACGCTCAACGAACGACTTTGGAAGACTTTTAACAAGGCGCTGGGGCAGTTCCAGCTCATCGACGAGGACGATAAAATCCTCGTCGGCTTGTCTGGTGGCAAGGATTCCCTCTGTCTGCTTGAGTTCCTCGCCCGTCGCTCCAAGATCCATGTCCCTCACTTCACTGTCGAGGCCCTACACGTCCGCATGGAAAATATACATTATGAGACGGACACCACCTACCTACAATCCTTCTGCAACAGCCTTGGCGTTCCCCTCCATGTCATTACCACCAGCTTTGACCCTTCACCCAGAAAAACAGATTCGTCGAAAGATAATCGAAGCGTGGAGTTGCATTCTTCACTCATCACTCATCACTCTTCACTTAAAGAAAAGCCCGCCTGCTTCCTCTGTTCCTGGCAACGTCGCAAGCAGCTCTTCAATCTCGCTCAAGAGTTAGGTTGCACGAAGATTGCTTTAGGCCACCATCAGGACGACATCATCCATACCGCCTTGATGAATCTAACCTTCCAAGGACATTTCTCCACGATGCCAGTGAAGCTCAGCATGCGCAAGATGCCACTGACCATTATCCGTCCTCTCTGCCTTTGTCAGGAGGCCGACATCCGCGCCTATGCTGAGCTGCAAGGCTATGAAAAACAGTTGAAACAATGCCCCTACGAACACGATACCAACCGCACCACCGCTGCTGACCTTTTTGCCCGCATGCAGCAATTGAATTCTGAGGCCCGTTACTGCATTTGGCGCGCTTTGGAAGCCGACAAAAAGCTCGTAGAGTATTAAATAACTTTAATTGTCAATTGTCATTTGTCAATTTTCAAGTAAAGTTTCGTATATTTGCACTAAAACAGCACTAATTGACGTATATATGAGAATACGCATCATGCTTTTCATTGCTCTGCTTATGCTGACCTCTTCTGCCAATGCCCAGCGGAAGAAAAAGAATGTACGTCAGCCGGTACCTACTGCTGAAGAGTTGAAGCAGAAGGAAAAGATGGACCGCATGACAGCCAATACGGCACAAGTGATGTTTATCGACAGTTTTGTTGTCAACAAGTCCGACTTCCTCAGCCGTTACATCCTCAATCCTGAAGCAGGAAAACTGGATACTTATCAGAAGATTTACAACACCCAGCGACAGCCCAATGCCTACGTTTATATCAACGAGTTGGGCAATCGTTGTTTCCTCTCACAGGAGAATAATGATGGCGCCATCAACCTCTACTCCAGCGAGCGCGTGGATAACAAATGGACCCGTCAGACAAAACTCAGGGGCATCAACGACAAGCAAGAGTTCAAGCGCGTCAACTACCCCTTTATGTTAGGCGACGGCGAGACGCTGTATTTTGCCGCTGAGGGTGAAGAAGGTTTGGGCGGTTACGACATCTACACCAGCACGTACGACAAGGATACGCAGCGATTCCTGCAACCCGTCAATTTAGGCATGCCGTTCAACAGCGAGGCTAACGACTACATGTTTGTCATCGACGAATATAGCAATATCGGCTGGTTTGCCAGTGACCGCAATCAGCCTGCCGACACCGTTTGCATCTATGTTTTCGTACCTGAATCGCGCAAGACCTACGATACTGAGGTGTATACCACAGAGCAGATTACCAACTTTGCACGCATTACCTCCATTGCCGACACATGGACTGACAAGCAGAAGTTGGATCAGGCGCTGGCACGCCTGCAAATGACGCGCGACAGAAGCCGACAGACCATCCAAGGACGCGACTTCATTTTTGTCATCAACGATGATATCACTTACTACCAGCTCTCTGACTTCAAAGAACCTGAGAATGTCAGACGCTATCACGAACTCAGCTCGCTCAGAGCCACTTACAACAAGATTACAAAGGCTTTACAGCAGGCACGCGACTATTGGCCAACAGCTCCAAAGGATGAAGTCGACGAGTTGTACTCAGAGGTTGTGGCTACCGAAGAACGCCAGATAGAACTCTACCAGAGCATTCGTGACAAAGAGAAAGAAATCCGCAACAAGGAAATATTATTTTTAACTAAAAACAAGTAATACTATGGCAAAAAGAACATTTCCAGAATCAGAACTGATTATCAATGGCGACGGCTCATGCTTCCATCTGCATCTGAAGCCCGAATTCCTGGCAGACCGTGTTGTCCTCGTTGGTGATCCAGCCCGTGTTAACACTGTCGCTGCCCACTTCGACTCTATTGAACACGAGGTCAGCAGTCGCGAGTTCCACACCATTACTGGCACCTACAAAGGCAAACGCATTACCTGCCAGAGTCACGGTATTGGCTGCGACAACATCGATATTGTAGTTAACGAGCTCGACACACTGGCAAACATCGACTACAAGACGCGCGAGGAGAATGAAGAGCATCGCACACTGACGATGGTACGTATCGGCACCTGCGGTGGTTTGCAGCCCTTCACGCCTACAGGTGCTTTCATTGCCTCTGTCAAGAGTATTGGTTTCGATGGTCTGCTCAACTACTATGCCGGACGTAATGTTGTTTGCGACATCCCCATGGAGAAGGCTTTCCGTGAGCACATGCAATGGGATCCCATCAAGGGTGCGCCATACGTGGCTGTGGCCGATGCCGACTTGATTAACCAGATTGCTGCCGACGATATGGTCAAGGGCTATACCGTTGCCTGTGGTGGTTTCTATGGTCCTCAGGGTCGTCAGCTCCGTGCCGACATTGCCGACCCCGAACAAAATAAGAAGATCGAGTCGTTCGAATACGAAGGTATGAAGATTTGTAACTTCGAGATGGAGTCCAGCGCCCTTGCTGGTCTTGCTTCTCTCCTTGGCCATCGCGCTATGACGTGCTGCATGGTTATCGCCAACCGCTATGCCCAGAAGATGAATACCGACTACAAGAGTTCTATCGACACTCTCATCGAAAAAGTCCTCGACCGCATCTAAAAATTACTGTTTAACGTTTAATCTTTAATGTCTGTCGATACAATCTGCGCATTAGCTACTGCTCCTGGTGGAGCGTTAGGCATCATAAGAATCTCAGGCCCTCAGGCGCTTGAGATTCTTTCTCGTGTATTTAGCAAGAACATCAGCGATGCCCAACCCAACACCATTCACTACGGACATATCACAGACAAGCCATCTGCCATCGGCCATCAGACATCAGACATCATCGACGAAGTGCTGGTCTCCGTTTTCCGTGCCCCCCACTCCTACACAGGCGAGGATAGCGCAGAAATCTCCTGTCACGGCTCGCGCTATATATTAAATAAGGTATTAGAGTTATTGATTCAGCAGGGTTGTCGTATGGCCAACCCTGGCGAATACACGATGCGTGCCTACCTCAATGGTAAGATGGACCTCTCACAAGCTGAAGCCGTGGCCGACCTTATCGCCGCCAGTAATGAGGCTAACCACCAGATGGCTATGAGTCAGCTACGAGGAGGCATCTCCACTAAACTATCCCAACTGCGCGACCAACTACTGAAGCTTACCTCGCTGCTCGAACTCGAACTCGACTTCTCCGATCACGAAGACTTGGAATTTGCTGACCGTAGCGAGCTACTTTCGTTAGCAAAAAATATTAACAATCATATCACACACCTTGCCGAGAGTTTCGAGACAGGACAAGCCATTAAACAAGGCATCCCTGTAGCCATTGTAGGCAAGACCAACGTGGGCAAATCAACCCTCCTCAATGCGCTGTTGAAAGATGACCGTGCCATCGTATCAGACATACATGGCACCACGCGCGACACCATCGAAGACACCATCGACATCAACGGCATTACCTTCCGTTTCATCGACACTGCAGGCATCCGACAGACGTCCGATCAGGTCGAACAGATAGGTATTGAACGCACTTACGCAGCCATCGACAAAGCCCGTATCGTGATATGGATGGTCGATGCAGAGCCCGCGCAAGAAGAATTAATAAACATGAACAAACTTTCTGAAAACAAGAAACTTATCCTAGTTAGAAACAAGATTGATAAAGCCCAAAACACGCCTTTTACAATAGTTAAAATTCCTTTAATAGAGATTTCAGCCAAGCATGGCACCCATCTATCCAATTTAGAGCAGGCCATCTACGAGGCAGCCGATATTCCCACCCCACAACAAAGCGATATCATCGTTACCAATGCCCGCCATTACGACGCTCTGATTCGTGCTCACGCGCATCTTCAGCGCGTGCTTGACGGTATGGCACAAAACATCAGTGGCGACCTCCTTTCCGAAGACCTACGCCTCACCCTCGACACCCTCTCCGAGATTACAGGAGGCCAGATCACCCCCAACGAAGTATTAGGAAATATCTTTAAGAATTTCTGCGTGGGAAAATAGATTAACTATTCTTTTTATAGCTCTGTACGGCCCAACAACCCATCAGCGTACCAATGCCAGCAAGGGCTAAGACCTGGTGGGCAGTTTCGTGCAGCCCACCACCACGGATGAAGACGGTGCGGATGGCATCAATGAAATAGTGCATGGGGTTGATATAGGTAGTAAGATACGCCTGTGTACAAAGATAACGTTTTTTCAGCAGAAAATATCAAGTTTTGCTAAAAATATGAGCAAACAGGCAAAAATATTGGTCTTTTAACAAATTTTGAAAGCAAAAACAGCAAGAATCCCACTATATCGACAGATGGAGCGCAGTTTTCAGGCCAAAAGAGACAAAAACATGTGCAAAGACATAAAAATCTTCTAAAATGTTTGTTATATTAAACATTTTTATTTATCTTTGCACCCAATAAGATACAATTATGGGGAAGAATACATTTGGTAAAACGATGCCAAGGGCATTGAGCCAGAACCTGAAGATTATGGGCGAGCAAATCATGTTGGCCCGCAAGCGCAGGCATTTGTCCATGCAGGACATAGCAGACAGGGCTACGGTGACACGTCTAACTGTCTCAAAGGTGGAACATGGCGACCCAACGGTTTCTATGGGTATCTATGCGCGTGTACTCTTTGCACTTAACTTGGAAAACGACATAACCCTGCTGGCTGCTGATGATGCACTTGGCAGACAACTTCAGGATGCAGAATTACTCAGAAAATGAAAAGAATTATAGTTTACGCAGATTTTGATTTCCTAACCTCTCCCGAAGAGATTGGAATATTAGGCTACGAACACGTTCGCGGCAAGGACCATTTTGTCTTTGAGTATTCGCGCAAGTGGCTGAAACAGCATGGCGGCATTCTGCTGAGCGGTGACCTGATGAATGTTCCTTCATTGCAGCATCCTCGTGGTAATGATAATGTGTTCGGCTTTGTCAAGGATTCCTTCCCCGATCGCTGGGGACGTTTACTACTTGACCGTAGAGAGCGACTGACTGCTCAACAGGAAGGTAGGTCGAAACGCATGCTCACTAATTACGACTATCTTATTGGTATCGAGGACTTCACACGTATGGGAGGCATACGTTACAAAGAGGAAGAAGGAAGTGACTACATTAACGCGAGTGCAAAATACCTTGTTCCCCCTATTGAGAGTCTTCGTGCCCTGTGCGATGCATGCCATGAGATAGAATTGGCAGAGGAGCGCAATGAATTGCCAGAGCAACGCTGGCTCGACCAGCTGATTGACCCAGGAACTTCGCTTGGTGGTGCTCGTCCTAAGGCAAATGTGGTTGATACGGACGGAACGCTGTATGTTGCCAAGTTCCCATCAAAAAAAGATCTGGAGAATACCGAGCTTATTGAGCACTTCTCGCATCAACTTGCGGCCAAGGCTGGCATCAACGTAGCAAAGACGCGAACCATCAAGATTTCAAAAGACCATGACCTGCTTCTTTCAGAACGCTTCGATAGAACAGCAGAAGGCCGTCGCATTCATTTTGCTTCTGCAATGTCGTTACTTGGTTTTGACGATGGAGCTGGCAGCAGCACAGGTAACGGCTATCTGGACATCGTTGATTTCATCCTTCGTGGGTGTACCGATGTGCGTCAGAATCTCCGTGAACTCTATCGCCGAGTGGCATATAACGTTATGTTTGGCAATACCGACGACCACTTCCGTAATCACGGTTTCCTGCTTACCCCGAAAGGCTGGACGCTCTCTCCTGCATACGACATCAATCCAGGAGCAAAGTCACATCAATGCTTGCTCATAGACTCATACACAGAAGAGGCAGACATCAACGCCTTACTCTCTGCAAGTGAGAACTACATGCTTGAACAACAGGAGGCAAAAGATATTATTGAGGAGGTTCGAGTAGCCATCAAAGACTGGCGCAAAACAGCTACAGAACTGCAAATACCCATCAAACTGTTAGAATCATATTCCATTCGTTGGGATGAATTATAAAAAAGATAGCGCATTCTACACGTTTTTCGTGAAAAATGTGTAACTTTGCGGCAGAATTGAAATATGTAGCGAACAAAGAGAAACTCGTTGATATCCAGTGGGATAATACATTCTAGCGAGCATTTCTCAAGTCGAGCAAAAAGGCGCGGTACAAGTTGAACCGTCAAAGTGCTTATTTTCAAGTATTTGCACTTTCACTTACTTTCGAAAAGACTTTCGAAAATTAGCCTTGTACCGATTAAAGCCGTAGAACGCCGATATTACGTGGATTGCCGTTGGTGCAAATTACCAGCAAATTACCGGCAAATTAAACTTGTTTACAATTATCACTGATTATCAGTGTGTTAGCGAAATGTAGTTCCGTTTTTGCCACGTCTCAGCAAGTTACCAGCAAATTACCGGCAAATTAAACTAAGCTACAGCTTCCCTAATGGAGATTTACACTTCCTTTTGATTTCTAATCCTAACTTTGGCATCTTTTTGTTACTTTTATTAGTTAATATGAGTATGCATCCTAAATGTTATACTTGCATTTTGTCAGTAAGCCATCCTGTACCTCATCTACTTTTAAGTAGGAATAAGTATGGATAAGTCGTAATTAGTCGAACTTGGTCGACATATTTGTCGTGCTACAAGCATGTAACAAAAAAGCCGTAAAGAAAAGCTGAATAAGCACATAGAAAACATGAGCCCATAAAAAGCAAATGGCGTGTAACTCGTTGAGCTACACGCCATTTGATAGTGTTTTGTTATGTCTTTACTTATGCGTCTTTACTTCACCTCCTCGAAAATAATCTATATTGATAATCAGTAAGATACGGTGACGTGTCGCAAATATATCCCAATTTTTTGATAACAGATATTACGTGGAGATAAGCATCCATAAGTATCGTTTTTCGGCTTATAGTCATTTAGATTGTTTAACTGTGAAGTTCGCAATTAGTATCATGTATGTCATCCTTCATGTGTGTCAGGCTGAAGTGTTAAATTTTGGATTTTTATTTTCAACACTATTTGGTTATGGTTTTTATTGTGTAATTTTGCACTCCGTAAAAAGATTGTTATGATAACATTAACGTTTCCTTGGTTGGTTGCATTGGTAGTGCTACTATTTCTCGCTATCTTTGTATTGATGGCTCGTTTCAAGTCGCCAATGCGAAAGTGGCTATGCTTTGGACTTTCATTTATATCCATCGCATACCTATTATATATTATGATGTGGCATCCAAATGGGGCAGGTCAACCTCTTGACTGGTATCTATTAGGTGGGGTAGGTGTCCTGGCTGCTTTGGTGTTAGCAGGTGTAGGGTTTATGGACTTGGTTAAGCCTATAACCAATACTGCACCTATGGAGAATCAAGTAAATCCTGCTGTTCTTGTTACAAATGAAAACAAGCAAACGGATACAGACGCAGTCAATGACGATGCTGTCTGCGTTAATGCTGAAAATACTGATGATATTAAAGCTAATGACGTAAACACAGATGTTGGTAACAAAGAAATCGCTGGCAGTAAAGAAGAGGTCTCAGGAGACGCAATAGAGGCTGAAGAAAAAGATAATGCTGAAGATGAAACTGATAATGAACTCAAGAATGACGCTAAAGTTAATACTAAAAGTGATGCCAAGAGTGACGCATTGACTGAAGCAGAAAGAATGCAAAAGGAAGAACTTAAAGGGAAAGTGATGCCTTGGTTCTTGGATCAGTTAAATCAATATAGTGATGAAGAGAAAAATGCTATAAAAGTCTGTGCGATAGACTTCGTGAATGAAGGTAAATTTTCTCCGCCGACAGTTGTTGTTCAAAATAATAAGCTATATAGCCATAGTCGTATTATTGAGATTTGTAGTGCTCTTTATTTGATAGGGGACGACAATAATGCTTGTGTCGATTTCATTAAAGAGGTTTTTGCGGAGCCATTTGCGAATACTGAGGAAAGTACTATTTTGAAAAAGTTAAGTGGGCCAGACAAAATGCTGGAAATAATAGATACTTACTGGGAAGCTCAGGGTATAAAAGTGGAAAAAACAAGGCTTTTCCCAAAAAAGTAAGTAAATTCTTTGGTGATTCGAAAATTATTCGTACCTGCTACCTCGACCTCCACCGCGCCACGCCCCTCGAACGCTACGAGTTGCTGCTCCGCCGCTGCCCGGGCATCGCCCGCCATCTCCCCCTGAATGCCATCGCCTCGTTCCTCTGCGTCACTCCCCAACAGTTGTCACGCATCCGCAAGGCCGTCACGTTTAGCAGTATAACTGAATAAAACAAAGAGCAATATGGCACAGATAGACGATTTCTTTATGTACGAGAACCGCGTGGAGGGCATCACCAATACATATGACCACGAAAAACACACTTTTTCTGTTTCCAAATGTTAAATAACACGCCTTCCTGATAGATTTCTGCTTTATAATTTGGTTTATATTATAAAGTTGTTTATCTTTGCAGCGCAAACCGGTAATGCGACGCGCTGTCCGACCTTGCTGCAGGAGGGACGACGGGGCGAAAGTGAATAAAAAAGATTCAAGAACCCTCAAAACAAAAACAACAATGGAAGAAAACAGCAATATGACTGCCGAGCGCAGTCTGGAAATCATTCGTGAGTCGATTGAGCGCAGCCAGCGCACGATTACCCGAAATTCGGCCGTGCAGCTGATATGGTGGGGCGTGTGCGTTGTCGTATTCTCATTTATCATTGCCTATCTGTGGGCCAATCACGGCGGGCCAGCATGGAATGCTCTATGGGCTGTCATGTGGTTGTTCGGCTACGTAGGCAACAGGATGATTGACAAAAAGAAAGAAACAGTTCCCACAACTTTTGTAGGCAAGACTATCGGCAATGTTTGGGCTACATTCGGTATGTTCTGCGGCGGCATCGGCTTCCTGTTCGGCTTTATAGGTAGCGGAATACTGCCTTTGGAACTGATTATGCCTAAAGTGTATGCTTTCGGCTGTATTACGAGCGTCATTTCCCTGTGTTTCGGAATGGGAACAACAATCACGGGACTCATCATCCGCAACCGCATCATACAGGTTTGCGGCTTCATCGCGGGTTTAGGCGGCTTCTTCGGTGCCCTTCATTTCTCTAGTCACGAACAGCTTTATGTAATGGCAGCCGTAGCAATCGTTGGCCTCGTTTTGCCTGGAGCATTGATTCAATTGCAGGACCAAAAGTAAGGAGGACACAACTATGTTCCAGCCATTAGACCCACTGCTGCATTCTGAGTTGCGACTAGCCGTGATGTCGTTGCTCATCAGTGCCGACGAGGCCGAGTTCCCCTACATCAAGGAGCAGACGGGAGCCACGGCAGGCAACCTGAGTGTGCAGGTCGATAAACTGTCGGCGGCGGGCTACATCGATGTCGAGAAAACCTTCAAAGGCAAGCGTCCCTGCACCATCTGCCGAATCACCAACAAGGGACGGCAGGCGTTCGAGGCATACATCGAGGCGCTTAAGTCCTACCTGTCCGTCGGCAAGCCGTAAGAAACTATCTATTCTCTCATTGGTTTGTCTATTTCGCTCTGGGGATTACGTGACAGTACAGCTTGGGCTATTGCGCTATTGCTTGTTTTTGTGTATATATAAAAAAGTATTAAACGTTGAATTATGAAAAAAACATTTTTATTATTGTCGTTACTTGTATTAATCAGCGATTCCGTATTTGCTCAACGAGCATGGGTTCTTGATAGAATACAAGAAAAAATTGATAGTTGTTTTATTGCTTCTTTTAACGCTCCAAATGCCTATGACGATTTGGAAAGAAACTTAATGGCTGGTTATAAATCTGAGAAATCTAGCAATATCAAGTCTTATTATTTATACTGGCTTTCTTATCTTACATACTACAAATCGGTATCCGCTTTTAAAGAGGCAGACTTGGAAAAGTCTCAAAAGTATGTTGAGCAAGCAATAAACTATCTTGAAAAGATTGGTAATAAAGACTCAGAGTACTATAGTCTGCTCTCATATGAGCAGGTTTTCTGTTTCCAGTTTGTCAAACGCCAGGATATGTTTATATTTATGGACAAGTTGAGCAAGAGTCTCAAACTGGCAATGGAATTGGGTGCTTCGAATCCAAGGGCATTTTTTGTTAATGGTTATTATGACTATTATACTCCCAAAGAATATGGTGGTAAAAAGAAAACAGAGGAATTGCTGCTTAAGGCCATCAATCTGAATAATTCGCCAAGACCATTTGCTCCGACTTGGGGTGTAGCCGATTCGTATTCGTTACTTATTCAGTATTATCTTGAAAACGGTGATAAAGCCAAAGCAAATGCAATGTTTCTACAGGCTATAAAACTATTCCCGACATCACGGGATATCTTAAGATTTAAGGAACAGTTGTAATTATAAAATGAGCTATCGTGCTATATCGACTATGTTGTTCATAATAGTCCATGGACATGCTTTCTCTATTGATGTCCATGGCACTATTATGGCTAATGATGAACCTTTGCCTGGTGTACTTGTTTATGTCGCAAATCATAATGACAATTTTTTCGTAAGTGATAGCTTAGGCTGTTTTTATATTTCTGATGTACAGGATAGTGATTCTATAGTTTTTTCGTTTATCGGTTTGCGTGAGCAAAGAATTTCCGTGTATGAATTGCTGCAAAACAATAAAGTTGTTATGACAGAAGAGTCAACGCATCTCAATGAGGTGTTGGTATTCAGGAGTAAAGAGTTTAGTAGTGATTTCCCCATGAAATCATATAGTCAACTGGAAATTTATTCTTCGCCCAGTTCCCAAGCCGACCCTTTGAATGCTGTACTATCTTCAGCTGCTTCTACCAATACTAATGAAAGCGCTAAGCCCTCTCTCCGTGGAAGTTCTATGGGCTATACTATGGTGTATATCAATGAGGTCCCTATCTTCTATCCAACCAAAGGTAATTTGGTTAACAACTCTATTGCAAGTACTTCTTCAATGAATACTTCGTTTGTGAGCAGAGAGTCAATTTATGCTTCAAACTCTCCAATAGAATTCGAGAATTCTGCTTCAGGCAGTGTTGATATGCGACTTAACACTGAGATAAGTGATAAAAGAACTCTGTTTTTGTCTACAGTCGGCTCCAGTTTTTCTATTACAAAGAACTTTAACAATAGTTTTATTGAATCTTATTTATCATATACGGATTTATATCCATTTTTAAAGATGAATAATCTCGATAATATTAATCATTACCGTAGTTGCGATGCCGGAGTTCATATCTATAAGCGACTCAAAAACTCAAAATATTCATTATATTCCTCATATATCTGCGAAGATGGTAATTATCCAATGCCTTATTATGATAATAATGCAAACTATCTTAATAAAACTACTTATTTAAATAGTATCGTCAATTATGAGTATTACCATGATGGGGTAAAACTAAAAGCAGATCTCTCGTATTCCCATCTTAAGTCGGATATAAATTACAATAGTGTCATGATGAATGAACACTGTAACTATCTGTATGGAGCCGTTTCTTATTCTCAGTTTATGAATGATCATATTCAGTATTTACTAGGAATAAACAGTATTTTCTCAAATTACAATGCCAACTCTGATTATTATAATAACTGGTCTGATGTAACAAATGGGGCTATGGGACAAATTACGCCTTATTTCTCAATAAAACTGATTTCGGGGGATTACAGTGCTTTATTAGGGGCAAAATATTGTTTCGCAAAAGAAAGTAAGCCGTCATTAAATGCCAATCTTAGCCTGAAATACGCCAATACTATTCATAAGGTCCTCATTACGGCTGCAAGTCTTCATATGTATAATTATTATGAAAGTGCATTATTAAGATATTCTAAAATGTCTTGTCGTCAAGTATGCTTTGAATATGATTATAATAAATCTTGGTTCCGAGGACATTTTGCTGTATATTTGAAAGATGAAAAAGGAATAAACAGGATGGCTCCTATGATTGGCGATTATAAGAAAAATATATTTGGTATTGAAACATCCTTTGATGTTCAATTATTGAAAAATCTTTCTTGGACAATATCAAATTATTATTTGGATACCCGTTATTCGTTTTTTGAAAGTACATATAGAGGAGAGGATAAGGTTAATTATTTCATAAAAAGTACTTTGAGCTATGAAAATCCAAAAACTTTAAATGTAGCATTGTCCGTTTGGGATAGGCCAGGCACCTATTATACTCCTGTTGAAGACGCAATTTATAACTCAGAATACGATTACTACATTCCAGTGTATTCTCAGCATATCAATTCGTCTCAATTTAATCGGTATTTTAATGTCTGTGTCAATGTTTCAAAGACTGTTGGCTTTAGCTTTGGTAAGGCAATGTTTTTTTTAGGTATTACAAATTTGTTTAATTCAGATAATAACAGTGCTATATATTATAATGAAGATTACTCTAAGAGCTATATAATGAATTATATGCGTAGATCGCTTTTCCTTGGTTTCATAATACATTTCAAATAAGAGGGCTAAGCCTTCATTATTTATTATTTTGAATTATTATAATTATGTTACCTCGCCCGCCTTTTCAAGGAAATCGACGACTGGCAGATATGGGAGCGCCCCCGTCCACGACTAAAGCAGGGCGAGCGTCAAACACCGAAGGCGGTATCGGAATAAGAGAATTATAACGAAAAAGTATAGCTGGAATTCCAAATATTCACAAAACCCCTGAACATTTGTTCAGACTTTCACCCCCGACAGCATTTTTTCGGTCTTGTCGGGGGCTTTTTCGTGGGACTTTCTGTAACTTTGCCACACGAAATAGTTCAAAAAATTAAAATTCTTAGCAAAATGAAAACATTGAAACTCTGGAGAATCGCATTTATGATGCTTGCTGCTTTCTCCCTCGCCTCTTGCAGCAGCGACGATGACAGCAATGTCTACGAAGCAGCAGAGCTTGGTGGCACATGGCAAAAGGTGTATGACGAAGGCGTGGCCGACGCTGGCACGGT
>JAEEGK010010717.1_pt1 | contig 21105 bp, 7 predicted proteins | sample 8958771 | NCBI WGS metagenome assembly JAEEGK01 (sample SAMN16246547, study PRJNA631951) | gut metagenome | biome: gut microbiome; feature: rumen; material: SC-attached | host: Bos | place: Iran: Karaj | collected 2018-10 | reverse complement strand
TGGACAGAATAATGAGCAGATTATTTGAAAATCCTCGATAGCAGATAGTTACAACATTTTAGATGTCAGGAAAAACAGACTTTCTTGGAACAAAAACAAGCGATAAAAAGAAATTTTTGTAAGCAGTCTTTGGGACAAACTAGGAAATCTTTGACAGATACTCATGGTTTGTGTCTGTATAGTTACCTCTGTTACTTCTGATTCATTTTCTATGGGTGAGAACAATCCGATCCTTAATTCAATGGTCTGGTTAACTTCGCTCCACTCGTAAATTGCTAAGATCCGCATTAAAAAAAGAATATTATTGCAGGGCAGGGGAGATGGTTTTGTGGCTCAATCATTATCTGCATTTTAAAGGTTCTTGTGTTTCTCGTTTATACCTCTAATAAATGCTGTTATATTTAAATTTGCAAATCCGTATCAGTTTTGAAATCTCTGATAGATCTATTTATTCCAGGGCACTAATGTCTTCATGTAAATTCTTATATTAAGATGGGAAAGATTATAAATTTTTTATTCGCTTCCTCTTTTGTAACCTATTTTGGCTTTGATGTTTTTCGTTCATGTTTCACGTGAAACATGATCACTTTTTTGAAACGATGCATCGACTAGATATGTATGCATAATATCTCCTACTTACTTCACCTTTCACAATCAGCATGCTACTTTGGTTTCCTGTTTCATTTCTATCATTTTTTTACATTTGCTCCGTGGATATCTGTTGAAAGTAGAGAAGCGGTACACTGATTTCTTTCTGCATGCAATAATTATGTATGCAGATTTATCCTTGATCCGGGATATTCCGACGCAAATGTCTAAGATTTTGTATAAGGTCTTAATCCTAATTTAGTCTCTCTTGATTGAGACATTCCTTCAACTATAAATTATCTAGCACTCTTTAATTTCCCGTCTTTCTGACGAGTTGTCTATCATATTTATGTGTAAATTTTTTTGCAGGAACGCTGTAAAGAGCATCCACTTTGGGTTTTGAGAAAAATACAAAACAGCAAACAAGGGATGCTCTGAGCAAAACTAGAACCGAAGGTTAGAATATCGATTTGTCTAGTTTTAATGTTGAGAATGTGAATGTTTGATGAGACTCACCGGATAGAAATCTTCAGCACATGTTCATTATAAGATTTATAGGAACTGAAAAAAATTTAAGCAGGAGTCGTAAAATTTCAAAAGACGGATGGTATACGAAGAATTGTTAAAGATAATGAAAGAATCATCTCCTCTTTCCTGGTGGACTGCCTGGTTTTCCTTCACTGAAGTTTCATGGGTGTTTATATGGTTCTCAGAAATTACAAATATGTGTATATCTAAGACTTTAGATTTTTTAGCTGATAAAAAATCCTTCCAAATTCATTTTGTCCCAACGAAGAATGAAAATTACAAGAACTAATAAATTTTTTGAAATGATTGAGCGGTAGAGAAATTCAACGAAGTTCAGAAACTTGTTGATGAATTTATAGGAAGAAGAGGTTTGAAAAAATTTAGAAGTATACATAGCAAAATTCATAAAAAGAAGTTAAGTGCAAATATATCCTTTTGAAAAAATGACTGTATCATGCATGCATTCTCCTATACTATTCAGACGATGTGTGAGCTATATGTGACTCCGCAGAGCAGAGACATTCAACAGCCAAGAATTGCTCCTGTTGAATGTCCAATGAATTTCTGCATCCAAAGAAACATCTAAATAGCTAGCAGTCCACCTAAGGATCTCCCTCATATTTATTTAAATACACCTGATAGATTGACCAAAATTTACCGACCTTTGTATTTAACCTTAAGTGCTAACATCGATACTTAAAAAATTATACTGATGAACTTTGAGGTTTAAGCCAGAATTTTTTAGATTTGGATTTTGCCTCGTTTCACGTGAAACATTTGTTTATTTTGTAAGATAATATTCGAGTAAACAAATACTTCTGAATTATCTTGTTTCACGTGAAACAATTATCAATTTTGAGCGGAACTTTTCGAATGAACGATTGACTAACGGATTTTGATGTTTCATGTGAAACATTTGTTCATTTTGGAAGGTAATATTCGAATAAACACAAGACTGCGGAATTATGTTGTTTCACGTGAAACAATTATCCTTTTTTGAACGAAATTTTTCGAATGAACAACTGACTTCAGGATTTTGCTGTTTCACGTGAAACAATTATTCTTTTTTGAACGAGATATTCAAATGAACAAAAGACTGCTGGATTTTGATGTTTCACGTGAAACGATTATACATTTTTGAACGGAAATATTCGAGTAAACAATGTGCTGCGGGATTTGAATTTACTTGTGAAACGTGTGAAAAGAATCGGGAGGATTGATTATTCTTAGAAAACAGTTTCAGAATATCTGTGAGTATTAAATTATTTTTGTTTGGTTTTAGAAGCTCGTTAGAGTATAAGGCAATATTTGTGTTTTCAAAAAATTCAATTAGGTTATGATCACTGGTTGACGTCATCCTCTGCTTAAGTCATGGATCCCCACCAGTTCTCAGAATAAGCTGTAGGCTGCTCTCGGTTGGTTCTTGCTACTGGCCGACAATACGGTTCTCTTCACAGCTTTGTGCTTATACCCGGCCTGATTTGCTGTCACAAAGAAATCACTGTTTGAAGAAAGTTAATAACTAATTTTATGCCTTATATCCGCGTCATAAGGTAAGGGACGTGGTTTTACAGCATGATTAGATAAATGCCTAGATTTGATAAACATTATTATTTACCGATAGAGCCTGGGCATAAAGTTTTGTTGAATTTTATGTCTTACTGAGATTATGTCTTAATTCTTAGAAAAATTGAAATAATTTATAATTCTTATGAACGTTGTTAGGATGAATTTAAATCGATTTCCAATGCAACAGAAAATCTAAGATATATATTTATTAGGACAGATACTTTGCACGAATCTATGGAAAAAATTTTTATTGCGAGACGATCCTGTTCTTTGTGTTATTTTATCATATGCCTATGACGCATAAAATTTTGGGTTCTTTGCAAAAAAGTTGGATATATCCGGGACATTTATTCCAATTGAGCAGAACTCACGGTATTGAATAATTATTTGTTTGTGTTCAGAATTAGTCTGTTGTTGTGTCATCCTCGAACCAAAATTACTCTAGTTTTCTGAACGTATAGTTACCGTCTTTACCTCTGTAATAATTTCTACAGGAGTTAAACACTCCGCTGTGTTAATGTTCTGATTAACATCGCTCCAGCATGAATTTGCTATGACCCAATATTTTGACAATTCGAGTGTGTTCATGTCGGGCATATCTTATATTAAAAATCTAGAGTTTTGTGAACAAACAGTTTAAGTTGTTGTTAGATGATTTAAATCGAGTCTTCATTGTTCAATTTAGCTGCATGTATGTTATGGGTTTCATGGGATAATTTCATAGTCAAATTTTTAAACGCAGTAATTCTGCTGCACTGTGGCTCTACAAAAGATAAGCATAATATTTCTTTGGATTTAAGTTAGTCTCTACATGTTTTTAAGAGTTAAATCTATCCTGTAGATCAAGAGAACAGTTAGGGTAATAAATTCGGGTGCTGTTCCAGTAATGTAGAATTGCATCTTGCGGATTCTTACTATTTAATCGAAGAATTTATGATTTGATGAGTGCTGTTTTTGAGTTAATTTGTTGCGCTTGGATGGATCTTTATTGTTAGGTTATCAGTTACTTTTTCTAGATTATCTTTGGAAAGTCGTTTGGATCATCGAAAAGTTCTTTTCAAAGTCTTTGTGCTACGAGTCAGGCTGTTCATAGCACGTTGACTTATAACACAGTTCCTTCGCCTTAGTTTGTTCTTTCATAAAATTGACAAATATGATTGATGATGCATTTTATTTAATCAATCTCCTATTGAGTAATTTCTTAAATGAGTTGGCTGAGAATTTAGTGATGTGAAGGAGTACGCCTTACTTACTGCTTGGTATCGTGGCTGATTTGCAACTGCATATAAGTTTTCATCTTTTGGACAGTTTGTATTATCTTTGATAATGTTAACAATCTTTCGTATCGCTTCTCTGATTTTGTTCAAGATAAGTTCTTGCACAGATATAAATATCATGACAGCATGCAAACGCTAATGTACACAGGTTTCGCAGTTTAAGTTATTCAATGACAGAAGTTGAACAGAGTTAGTTTGTTACTATCAACGATTACACTAAGTTGGAGTTGAGATCTCCATTTGGGGAATTATTAATTTGATATGTATTTTTTTTCATCTCCTCCAGCATTGATATCTTCAAGTCGCTACTTGTGAGCTTGGACTTTCAATAAGAATAGTTTGTCATCATGTGAAAAAGTAACTAAGGTTTAGCTAATCGGCATAATGTTTCACGTGAAACGTTATGATTATAGAAAATCGTTTTTTTAATCGCTAACGTTGAAATAAACGAAGAGCTTTAATTCCTCTGGTAGCTGCGGTAAGTATAAGGTTTTAACAAAAAAAACATACACTAAAATGGATATTGCAAATAGCATTTTTTAATTTGTTTAGCTATGATTCTTTATTTACACATTATGGTGGAGAAATATTAACGTGATGTTTTTAATCTGCGTATATTTGTGACAAATGGATGCTATTGAAAGGATAGCGGCAAAATGGATACTTTGGAATGACTAATATATAGTTTGTTTTCTTTATTATTGTGAATCGTCAGGAGCTCTATTTTCATTAGAAAAACTTTTAATTACATAGCTTATGTATTTTATTTAAAGGATTCTTCTAACTCGTAGACGTGAATTAAAGCTAATGTCTGTGTAATCTAAAGGTTGTATTTGTGATAAAATGCAACAAATTATTTTTTTTGTAGGTTTTATAAATGTCAAACAAGTATGATATAAAGACCTTTCAGGGTCTAATTTTTACTTTGCAGGATTACTGGTCTCGACAGGGTTGTGTTATTGCTCAGCCGTTTGATCTAGAAGTTGGTGCCGGTACATCTCATCCTATGACCTTCCTAAGAGCGATAGGTCCAGAACCTCACAGATGTGCCTATGTTCAGCCATCCCGCAGACCGACAGACGGCAGGTATGGTGAAAACCCGAATCGTTTACAGCATTATTATCAATTTCAAGTAGTATTGAAACCGTCTCCTGAAAATATACAGGAGCTATATCTTGAATCTCTTAAGGAGCTAGGTTTTGATCCAAAAGTTCATGATATAAGATTTGTGGAAGATAACTGGGAAAATCCTACACTTGGTGCGTGGGGACTTGGTTGGGAAGTCTGGCTTAACGGAATGGAAGTAAGTCAGTTTACATATTTCCAGCAGGTCGGCGGTTTGGAATGTTTTCCTGTGACTGGAGAAATAACTTATGGTCTTGAAAGACTTGCTATGTATATTCAGCAGGTAAACAGTGTATATGATCTCATATGGACGGTAGGACCTAACGGTGCAGTTACTTACGGTGATATATTTCATCAGAATGAGGTTGAACAATCGACTTATAATTTTGAGCATGCTGATGTTGATTTTCTTTTTAAGATGTTCGACCAAAACGAGAAGGAATGTCAGTATCTTTTGAATTTAGAAAAGCCTTTGCCTTTGCCTGCATATGAAAGGATCCTAAAAGCAGCCCATTCATTTAATCTTTTGGATGCAAGACATGCTATTTCTGTTACAGAAAGACAAAGATATATTTTGAGAATAAGAACTTTGTCAAAGGCTGTTGCAGAAGCTTATTATGCATCCCGAGAAGCGTTAGGTTTTCCAATGTGCAACAAGGTTAAGTAAAATAACATAATATTTTACGTCCCTTTTGTAAGTAGTTATAAGTGATATTATTATGAATAAACAGAATCTCTTAGTAGAAATAGGAACAGAAGAATTGCCTCCAAAGGCTCTTAAAAAGCTTGCTGAGGCTTTTGCTGATAGTTTTGAAAAAGATTTGAAAACTTTCGGTATCAATTTCGATAAAGTTAACTGGTATGCAAGTCCACGTCGTTTGGCTCTTATAGTTGTTAATACTGATGAAGAGCAGGGCGACAGAGAAGTTGAGAAAAAAGGTCCTTCTGTTTCTGCTGCTTTTAATGAGGGTGTTCCTACGCCAGCTGCATTAGGCTGGGCTAAATCCAATGGAATTACCATAGACCAGGCAGAGAGAATTAAGACGGACAAGGGTGAATGGCTGGTTCATAGGGCTATAATAAAGGGACATAAAATAAGTGAATTAATTCCTCAGATTCTGGTTAATGCAGTTAAGTCTCTGCCTGTTCCTAAAATGATGCATTGGGGTGATACAAAGTTTGAATTTGTTCGTCCTGTTCATACACTTTGTGTAATGTTCGGATCGCAACTTGTTGATCTTGAAATGTTTGGTATTAAATCGTCCAGAGTGATACGCGGTCACAGGTTTATGGGACAGCAGGAGTTGGAAATAAATTCTGCTGATGAGTATCTAGAAAAATTAAAAAACTGTGGTTCTGTAATTGCTGATTACAATGAACGTTATGAAATAATAAAGGAGTCAGTTTCTTCCCAGGCTCAGGAATTGGGGGGTACTGCTGATCTGGATGAATCTCTTCTTAATGAGGTAACATCACTAGTTGAGTGGCCGTGCGTTTTGACGGCAAAATTTGAAGAGAAGTTTCTAGAGGTTCCTTCCGAGGCTCTGGTCTATACAATGAAAGGAGATCAAAAGTATTTCCCTGTATATTCACCTGAAGGAAAGCTTCTGCCTAATTTCATCTTTATATCAAATATAGATTCAACTGATAAGCAACAAGTAATTGCTGGTAATGAGAAAGTTGTAAGACCTAGACTTTCGGATGCTGAATTCTTCTTCAATACTGATAAACGTAGCACACTTGAATCCAGACTTGATAGTTTAAGTACAGTTTTATTCCAAAAACAACTGGGCTCTATGAAGGAGAGATCAGAAAGAATTTCAGAACTTGCAAAATTTATCGCTGAAAAACTTGGTGCTGATTCTTCCATGGCTGCTAGGGCAGGTTTACTGTCTAAATGTGACTTGATGACGAATATGGTAATGGAGTTCACGGATACACAGGGTGTAATGGGAATGCATTATGCACGACACGATGGAGAACCAGAGTGCGTTGCTCAATCTCTATTTGAACAGTATCTTCCTAGATTTTCAGGTGACAAAATTCCTTCTATGGATGTTTCTGCCGCCGTAAGTTTGGCAGACAAGTTTGATACGCTGGTTGGTATCTTTGGTATCAGCATGCTTCCTAAAGGAGATAAGGATCCATTTGGTTTAAGGCGAGCTGCCATTGGTGCTATTCGTATCATTGTTGAAAAGCATTATGATTTGGATTTGAATGAAATTATTGAAAAGGCAGCATTTCTTTATGCAGATAAAATTACTAACAAGAGTGTAAAGGAAGATGTTTTTGAATACATTCTTGCTCGTTTCAAAGCTTTCTATCAAGATTTAGGTATCAAGACTGAATTTGTTCTTTCCGTTTTAGCAAGAAAGCCAAGCAAACCTTTCGATTTTCATAGAAGAGTACAGGCTGTAAGTGTGTTTGCTAGCAACGCTGCTGCAGAATCACTTAGTGCTGCAAATAAAAGAGTATCAAACATTCTGGCTAAAGCAGAAGACAGCATACCGCAGCGAGTTGATCCTGCCGTTCTTTCGGACGAATATGAAATTGCTTTGTATAATGCTGTGGAATCATGTAAAAATGAACTTAAGTCATCATTTGACACAAAAAATTATGATGTGGCTCTGACAAGACTTGCTCTGCTAAAGGAACCTGTTGATAATTTCTTTGATAATGTGCTAGTTAATTCAAAAGAAGAGAATATTAGAATAAATCGACTTGCTCTTCTTAATGATTTAAGAAATTTGTTTTTGCGGATAGCTGATATTTCATTACTCTAAACAATAATTTTTGAGATTTATGGCACTCCTTATTGAAGGGGTGCTTTTTTTTGTTTACTAATTCTTGATGTTATAACGATTCGTGCTGCGTTTGTTTGATAAGGAGGAATAATTTTCATTTGCTGTTCGGTGATTTAACGACTTGAGTTAATCAGTTAAGATCATCATCAGGTTCCTCTCAGATATAGACTCTGTTCAACAAAGTGTTTATAACAATGCTGAAGAATACTTGTATGTATTTGACCAAATTCAGCAGTATGTTGCTTATTACAACATTTATAAATCGTAGTTGTAATAAAAATGTCATGATTTCAGTAAGATTCTAATGTATTGTGAGTATCATGACAGAATTTAAATTGTTAAAGCGAATTTATAAAGAGGAGAATGAGACATTGATGTGGATTTTATTCGTTTATCGATGCTATTCATTGGAAAAAATTTTGAACATCTGACTTTCTGGAAAAGCTATTAAGGGCATAATTACTGTGAAAGATGAAAGGTATTGTAAAAATTGGTCTGAATTACTGAATCAAGGGAAAATTATGCCAATTGAATAGCTTTAGCTGTTTGGCTATTTATATTAGCATAAGTAGGATTCCCTTAAAGGTATGAAAAAATGACAATCTGAAGTTCTTGCTAATTTCGGTGTGATCATTAGTTATGGTAATCATATGATCTGTAATAGATTTGGAATGTATCTTATTAATTAAACACTTGTCAAAAAATTGAAGTTAATATTTTAGTAAAATGAAATATTATTGTATGGGGATAAAATTGTAATTATGGGTCTGCCTGTTATAGTATGTGATGATTCTAAGTTCGCTAGGGCTCAACTGATTAGGGCTTTGCCGTCAAACCTGAAGCAAAATTTGAAGGAAGCTGCAGATGGTGAGCAGGCTCTTGAATTGATTAAGAGCGGATTTGGTGAACTTATGTTCCTTGATCTGAATATGCCTAATATGGATGGTTATCAGGTTCTTGAGGAAATTAAAAAGAATCAGTATGACGTTTTGGTAATCGTTATTACAGGTGATATACAAAGCTCTGCTGAGAAGAGAATTATGTCTCTTGGAGCACTGGCATATCTGAAAAAGCCTCTTGATGTGTCACTTTTGTTTCAGGTGCTTGATAAGTATGGTTTGGCTGAGATTGTAGAGGAATCAAGTAATGAAAGTAATATCAATATAAGGGGTGACTGGGGTAATGGTATCACTTATATGGATAAGCTTCAGGAGGTAATAAATATCGCTACCGGACAAGCAGCAAAGCAGCTTGCCGATATGTTGAATATCTTTATTACGTTGCCGATTCCTAAAGTTTCTTATTTATCCGGTAAAGAAATTTATGAATGTCTTCATGGATTAGCTGTAGATTCGGATGATATTCTGATAAGCACTGGATTTGTTGGTTCAAATATGAATGGTGAGATACTTATATCCTTTTCCAAGGAATGTATAGATAATCTCCTGGCTTTGATTATAGGAGATGTTGCTACGGATACAAATCGCAGAGCTTCGATAATTGATGTAAGTAATCTTATTCTTTCTACGCTCATGAATGGTATAGGTGAATTTTTGGGTGCACAGTTTACAAGATCACATCCTTCGGTCGTTAGATTGAATGATTCTGTGCAGTTAATTTCGCCGAATTTGGTGAATGAAAAAATACTGAATGTTAAGATGATTTATTCTATACCAAAGAAGAATATTGAGTGTGTTCTGTATTTGTTGTTCACAGAAGATGCACTGCCTTCTTTGACTGAAAGACTAAGTTATATTTGATTTTCTAGGTATCTAGGGAGTTTATTAATGTCAGCAAGCACACTGGAACTTGGTGATTTTCATTGGTTGTTGGATGTTCTTCAATCACTAGAGGTTGGACTCGTCGTACTTGATATGGATTTTAATGTTCAGGTATGGAACGGTTTCATGGAGAATCATAGCGGAATTAACGGTGCTACCATTCATGGAAAGTTTATGTTTGACTTTTTTAACGATCTGCCGCGTGAATGGTTGGAACAGAAAATAGAAGATTCCATTGCTTTGAAAGCAGCAGTGTTCAGTACCTGGGAGCAGAGAGAGTTTTTGTTCCGCTTTAATTCCACCAGACCTTTCACCGGTATGAGTGAATTTATGTATCAGAACATAACTATTATGTCGCTTAAGTCTATTCATGGTGGTGTTTCACACATATGTATTATTATTTATGATGTGACTGAGAGTGCTACAAACCAGTTGGGACTGTATAAGGCAAATGAGCAGCTGAGACAACTCTCTATTACTGACGGTTTGACAAAACTGTATAACCGGGCATATTGGCAGGAGTGCTTGTTTCAAGAATATAACAGATTTAAGCGTAAACCGATTGATGTTACTTTGATGATGCTTGATATAGATTTCTTCAAGAAAGTGAATGATACCTACGGACATCCTGCAGGTGATGCGGTGCTTAGAAAACTTTCAGAGACTCTGAAAAGTCATCTGAGATCAACGGATGTTGCTGGTAGATACGGTGGTGAAGAATTTGCTATTATCCTGCTTGATTCTGATATTCTTAAGTCAATAACAGTTGCTGAAAGATTGAGAAAGACAGTTGAGGGAATTGTAATTCATTACGAAGATAAGGTTATTCGATTTACAGTAAGTATAGGGTTGTGCCAGTTGGAACCTAATATTCCTTCTGAAAAGGAGTGGCTTGTAAACACTGATAATTGTTTATACCATTCCAAGAAAAATGGAAGAAATCAAGTTACCGCCTATGGCGTTACTGATATGGGTTCGGAATAGATTCTTTTTTATCTGGGTGTGCCGTAAAGCTTCGTCCTTTAGGGTGAGGATATAGGGTATAAATTAGGATAATCTTCCTTCTTACAGAGATGACTTCAGGATTTCTCCATGACTGCAAATCAGGCTAGAGTATAGTCGTAAAGCTTGTGAAGTTGACAGTATAGCCAGTCAGTTGCAAGATCCTCTCCCCACACCACACTGTCTACAGCTTGCTGTGGGAGCCTGTATGAATCCCCTGTCTTCAGGCAGATGTTTGTTTTTAGATCGCTTTTGCGGTCTGTTTCTTTTTTGGAAGAAATGTAATTTGGGAGTGAATTCTTTTCTATTGTTTTGATATTTGTGCTTTTGGGACATCTGTTGTGTATTCTTGATTGTTTTTTGAATAATTTTTATCGCTTATTTCATAACAACAGGTTAAAATCTCTAATTAACTATCATTGTCAAAAACGAGGTATATATTAACTATGGAAATGCCAAAGGTTTCTTCTTCACCATATATGAATATGGATGTGATCAATAAAGCATCTCAGAATTCTTCTTTATCTGGTGCAGATTCTGGTAGAATGACCGTTTCTGGTGCTGTAGCTAAGACTGCTGCTTTGTCTGGAGTTGTTGCTTTTTGTGTGTTGCTTCCGCTATTTTTTGATATGTCAGCAGGGGTTTCAAATACACTTGCAGCTATTTGCGGTATAGCAGCCATTGCGATGGTTATAGCAATGATTTTCAATCAGAAGATTGCAAAATATATAGCCATTCCTTATGCCGTTTGTGAAGGACTGTTTATTTCCGGTCTTGTTCTTTCAATTAATGCTTACTATCCAGGGGTGGCACTTGAGGCGCTTTTGGCAACTGTCGCCCTCTTGGCTGCTGTATCTATTTCGTATAAGACCGGCTTGATTAAAGTCAATGAAGTCTTCATGTCTACATTTAAAATTATGACATTTGGTTTTATTGGTCTTCTTGTTTTAAACATTCTGACTATTTTTGTATTTAAGGATTTAGGAAATCAGCTTTTCTCTTTAACAGGATCCGGTTTTATTGGAATTGGTGTAACACTGTTTCTTCTTGTTTATGGTTCCTTCTCTCTTGTTTTGGATATAGCAACTGCTGAGCAGGGCGAATTACAGGGTGCTGACAAGGATTTTGAGTGGTACTGTGCAGTTTCTTTGCTGATCACTGTTGTGTATATTTATATCCAGATGCTTCGTCTGTTTGTTCAGATTGCAGCAACAATGAATCGTGATTAATTTATCAGTGTCGTAAAACCTTGTCCTTTAGGGTGAGAATATAAGGCCTAAAATTAGGATAATCTTTCTTGCTAACAGAGATAGATTTCCGTTTTCTCTATGACGGCAAATCAGGCTGGAGATAGCCGCAGTGCTTGTGAAGTGAACCGTATTGTCGGTCAGCAGCAAGAACCCGCCGAGAGTAGCCTCTGCAGCTTACTGTGGGAACAAGTAGAATCACCTTTCTTTAGGCAGAGGTGGATGTCAAAAAAAATTCCAAAGCATTTGCTTTGGAATTTTTTTTTTGCAGCGCTTCTTTTGCCTGAGTTGTAAAAAAATATGAGAATTTTCGTAACATTTTTCTGTTAGATTGAAAATTATCCATTTTGTATTTCAATCTTTTGTTGCTATCTATGTCTTGTTAGTTGTTGCGTACTTCTTGGCTATAAATAAAAATACAACAGATGGGTACTTGTACTTTTGAGACTTCATGCATCTATGTCGAAGGTTTATTGTTTCACAGACATTTGCATAACAAAATACGACCTGCATAATCTCTAGGATAATTTTTACTCCAGCTTTTCTGTGCAGGCTTATATTTTCGTAAGCCTCTTGTTGTCAGTTAAGATTACTGAAGAAAATATACTGTCACCTTTGTGATATGTTAGTCTTACTTTTTCTATACACGCTAAAAAAATCGGCCTACATTTTTTGCTGTATTTAAGTTGATTACAGTCATGTATTTTTTCATGTGTTATGTTTAATTTGTTTAATAAATGATTTTTTGATTAAAAATTTAAACCTTATCAAACTGTAACAGTAAAGAGGTTTGTATCATATTTATGCTAGAATAGTAAGTGTGAGGTTTTTGCGATAAGATACATCTTTGTGGATGTTACTTCTTACTTGAATGGTAATCATTAACTATTGTCTGATTTTAAAACAGAGTATGTCGATGGAGGGAAGATATGGCGGATGCATGCGAATGGGCAAATAAAGATCCGGCCTTGAGAAATTTTCATGATTTTGAATGGGGGCACCCATGCGTAGATAGTGTAGAATTGTTTGAAAAGTTATGTCTTCATTCTCTCTCTGTACTCGCAACAAAAAAAGAATCTATTGAGATAGTCGGACAGGATTCATCTGATTTCAACTTTGTTCAGTTAAGAGAACTGTACAGAAAGGCGTTTGATAATTTTGATCCTCTGAAGCTTGCAGAGTTTACTGCTGAAAGAATTGATAGAATTGTTGCTGAAGAAAAGGAAAAGGAGAAACAGGAGGGCTACAAGGGTGGATTTAATAAAAATAAACAACGTTTGAAGTCTCTCGTAAATAATGCGAAAGCATTTAATAAATATGAAGCTGAAGGAAATAGTTTCTGTGACTTTATCTGGTCGTTTACTGGTGGTAAGGTCATTGTAGGTGGTAAAAAAGAAGAAGAACTTTTAGAAATAGCAACAAGTTTGAGTAAAGGTCTGAAAGATATAGGCTTTACATATACTACTCCGCCTGTATGTCTGGCGTTTATGAAGACTGCAGGAGTTATAAACGCTCATGAAAGCGGTTGTAGTGCGCGTGCAGAGTGTATGGAAGAAGCAAAAATTTTTAATAAATTCTAATCATTATTGTATTCTGCCGTATACCTTGAAATACGGATTTTGCATTTTTTTTTATTTAGTTGGAGAAAGGTGGTGACTCTTGTGAGCATCACCTTTCTGTTTCTGTGTTCTTGTTATATGTAATTTTATTCGATCATGACGAAACCACGTTCTTTAAGGTGTGGATATAAGGCATAAAATTAGGACATTCTTTTTTGGTGACAGAGATAGACTGCGTTTTTCTCAATGACGGCAAATCAGTCCAGGGCATAGTCGTAGAGCTTGAGAAGTGAACTGTATTGTCGGTCAGCTGCAAGAATCAACCGAGTGCAGCCTACAGCTTGCAGCTGTAACTGGTAGGAATCTCCCGGCTTTAGGCAGAGGAGGATGTCAAGATATGAAATCACGAACTCGGTACAAAGGAGTGATAAAAGCAAGATTCAGGAGTATATGTTGAATTGTTTTTTAAGACTTGAACAGACCTAAACTGTGACTTTATAACCTGTGAGGGTGAGAAAAACCTCGGTTTCGCTCCTACTTTGGGATGAGACAGCATGCTTCATTAGTGTATATGGGTAAATAAATCTGACATATTACAAATATGACTGTAATATTTTCGTTAGGAGTCTGAACTGACAAATGCTGAAGGCGTACGGAGATATAAGTCTGCACTAAAAAACTGAATAAGCAATTTTTATATAAATCGTGTAAACGCGGTTTGGCAAGCTTGAACAGTAAGGCATAACTCCCATTACTTTGGTCGAGCTGATTGATGCCTATTTTTAAATTATAACTTTTTGTTTAATTTTTGAGTTTTTGAGAAAAAAAATAAAAAAAAAGAGTTGCATAAAAAAAATAATACTGTAATATATGCACTCGTTGTCACGGCGAAAACGTGAAGTTCTTTAAAAAAACAAATAAGACAATCTGTGTGGGCACCGTAAGAGAGATTCAAGAGAAAAAGAAGATTCTCTGACGGTGACAGCAAAAAATAAAGCAAGTCAACGAAAGGGAGTCATGAGAACTAAGAATGAAGAGTTTGATCATGGCTCAGATTGAACGCTGGCGGCAGGCTTAATACATGCAAGTCGAACGGTAACAGTGAGGAAGCAATTCCTTAGCTGACGAGTGGCGGACGGGTGAGTAAAGTTTGGGAATCTGTCCTGCAGAGGGGGATAGCAGCTGGAAACGGCTGATAAAACCGCGTACGCTCTGAGGAGGAAAGTGACGGGATCTAGAAATAGACCGTCAGCTGTAGGGTGAGCCCAAATGGGATTAGCTAGTAGGGGTGGTAAAGGCACACCTAGGCGATGATCTCTAGCTGGTTTTAGCGGATGACCAGCCACATTGGAACTGAGACACGGTCCAAACTCCTACGGGAGGCAGCAGTAGGGAATATTGCACAATGGAGGGAACTCTGATGCAGCCATGCCGCGTGTGTGAAGAAGGCCTTCGGGTTGTAAAGCACTTTTATTATAGAGAAGAGTAGGCGTAATAATAAGACGCATATGAGATGTAACATAATGAATAAGGACCGGCAAACTCCGTGCCAGCAGCCGCGGTAATACGGAGGGTTCGAGCGTTAATCGGAATGACTGGGCGTAAAGGGCTGGTAGGTGGCAGCTTGAGTCAGCAGTGAAATCCCCGTGCTTAACATGGGAACTGCTGCTGAGACAGGGCAGCTAGAGTATAGCAGAGGGAGACAGAATTCCAAGTGTAGCGGTGAAATGCGTAGAGATTTGGAAGAATACCGGAGGCGAAAGCGGTCTTCTGGGCTAATACTGACACTGAACAGCGAAAGCGTGGGGAGCAAACAGGATTAGATACCCTGGTAGTCCACGCCATCAACGATGTCAACTTGAAATCTGTGAGAAGCTACGGCGAAGGACATGGGTTTCGAAGCAAACGCGATAAGTTGACCGCCTGGGGAGTACGGCCGCAAGGTTAAAACTCAAATGAATTGACGGGGGCCCGCACAAGCGGTGGAGCATGTGGTTTAATTCGATGCAACGCGAAGAACCTTACCTGGTCTTGACATATCAGCAATTGGTCAGAGATGACCGAGTGCCGCAAGGAAACTGAATACAGGTGCTGCATGGCTGTCGTCAGCTCGTGTCGTGAGATGTTGGGTTAAGTCCCGCAACGAGCGCAACCCTTATCCTTTGTTGCCATCATTAAGTTGGGAACTCAAAGGAGACTGCCAGTGATAAACTGGAGGAAGGCAGGGATGACGTCAAGTCATCATGGCCCTTACGACCAGGGCTACACACGTGCTACAATGGGGCGTACAGAGGGAGGCGAAGTCGCGAGACCAAGCGGAACCCAGAAAGCGCCTCGCAGTCCGGATTGAAGTCTGCAACTCGACTTCATGAAGCTGGAATCGCTAGTAATCGCAAATCAGAATGTTGCGGTGAATACGTTCCCGGGCCTTGTACACACCGCCCGTCACACCATGGGAGTGGATTGCACCAGAAGTAGCTAGCTTAACGCAAGAGGGCGGTTACCACGGTGTGGTTTATGACTGGGGTGAAGTCGTAACAAGGTAACCGTAGGGGAACCTGCGGTTGGATCACCTCCTTAACGAAGAAGCTGACAGAGCCTGAGGGAGAGAAAGACTCCGGGAGGTCAGAGTCAGCAACAAAAGAATCGGTAATGACGATTCACTCAAGCGATGTTCACACAGATTGTTTTATTTGAGAAGAAGACGACAGGAACGTGGGTCTGTAGCTCAGTTGGTTAGAGCGCACCCCTGATAAGGGTGAGGTCGATGGTTCAATTCCATTCAGACCCACCAGTAACGTGAATGGGGCTATAGCTCAGTTTGGCAGAGCACCTGCTTTGCACGCAGGGGGTCATCGGTTCGAACCCGTTTAGCTCCACCATTACGCTTAGGGTGCGGAGTATAGTGCAGGCGGGCGAGCAAGAAAGCAAGCAAGAAAGAAAGAAAGAAAGCGAGCAAGTAAGCGAACAGGCGAGCAAGCAAGCGAACAGACAAGTGAGCAAGCAGCCAAAAGCAAACTGGCATTCATGTAAAAGTCGTCGAAGGGAACGGAGTTCAAAGCTTTATATCTTGAGAAGGTATAAATCCTTGGACCCTGAGTTCAAAGAAGTTCTTTAAAAATCTGGAAAGCTGAAAAAGAAAGAGTTCAACAAGAACAAGAGTCTTGGAAAAACTTGAAGAAAGAAGGCGGAAAAAAATCGTAAGTTCGAAGATTGTGCAGCCATGAGAGCTAAGAGGAAGACGAAGCAATCAGGGGTGTATGGTTAAGAGAATAAGCGTACATGGTGGATGCCTAGGCATCTGAAGGCGAAGAAGGACGTACTAACCTGCGAAAAGCACAGGGGAGCCGGTAAGAGGCGCAATAACCTGTGATGTCCGAATGGGGGAACCCGATACAGCGATGTATCATCACTGTGAGAGTAAAGTATTGCAGTGAAGCGAACCGGGAGAAGTGAAACATCTCAGTAACCCGAGGAAAAGTAATCAACCGAGATTGCGGGAGTAGTGGCGAACGAAACTGCAAGAGCCCAAAAGCGAATCAAGATGAGTAGAACTGCATGGGAAGGCAGACGAAAGAGTGTGATAGTCACGTATACGTAAGTTTTGATAAGCAAGCGAGAGTAGAGCGGGACACGAGGAATCCTGTTTGAAGAAGGGGGGACCATCCTCCAAGGCAAAATACTAGCAGATGACCGATAGTGAACCAGTACCGTGAGGGAAAGGCGAAAAGAACCTCTGTAAGAGGAGTGAAAAGAATCTGAAACCGTGTACGTACAAGCAGTAGGAGCCCTTAGGGGTGACTGCGTACCTTTTGTATAATGGGTCAGCGAGTTGCTTTCAGTGGCGAGGTTAACCGAATAGGGGAGCCGAAGGGAAACCGAGTATTAACTGTGCGCCAGTCGCTGGGAGCAGACCCGAAACATGATGAGCTAGCCATGGGCAGGATGAAGGTGAGGTAACACTTGCTGGAGGGCCGAACCCACTAACGTTGCAAAGTTAGGGGATGACCTGTGGCTAGGGGTGAAAGGCCAATCAAATCATGTGATATCTGGTTCTCCCCGAAAGCTATTTAGGTAGCGCCTTATACGCATTTTATGGGGGTAGAGCACTGTTTCTGTGCGGGTTCTGTCATGGAATACCAAGTGGATGCAAACTGCGAATACCATAAAATCAGGTATAGGAGACAGACGGCGGGTGCTAACGTTCGTCGTCAAGAGGAAAACAATCCGGACCGCCGGCTAAGGTCCCAAAGATATGTTAAGTGGGAAACGATGTGGGAAGGCATAGACAGCTAGGATGTTGGCTTAGAAGCAGCCATCATTAAAAGAAAGCGTAATAGCTCACTAGTCGAGTCGGCCTGCGCGGAAGATGTAACGGGGCTAAACATATCACCGAAGCCGCGGATCCTGCAGGCAACTGCGGGGTGGTAGGGGAGCGTTCTGTAAGCCTGAGAAGGGGGTGTGGGAACATTCCTGGAGGTATCAGAAGTGCGAATGCTGACGTAAGTAACGATAATACGGGTGAAAAACCCGTACGCCGACAGACCAAGGGTTCCTGTCCAACGTTAATCGGGGCAGGGTAAGTCGGAGCCTAAGGCGAGGCTGAAAAGCGTAGTCGATGGAAAACCGGTTAATATTCCGGTACTTTGGGTAATTTCGAGGGAGTGACGGAGAAGGCTAGGTGTGCTGCCGGATGGTGAGCAGTGAAAGGCAGTAGTCTGCGGATGTGTCAAATGCATGTCTGCGATAGGATGAGAGCTGAGAGGAGGCGGAGTAAAGTCTGCCGAAGACATTGAGGCCAGGCTTCCGGGAAAAGCTTCTAAGGTCAGGTTATTCAAATCCGTACCCGAAACCGACACAGGTGGTCGGGTAGAGTATACCAAGGCGCTTGAGAGAACTCGGGTGAAGGAACTAGGCAAAATAGTACCGTAACTTCGGGAGAAGGTACGCTGAAGGGTGTGAAATCCGCACGGATGGAGCATCAGTCAGCCGCAGAGAAGAGGTGGCTGGGACTGTTTAACAAAAACACAGCACACTGCGAACATGGAAATGGAAGTATAGTGTGTGACACCTGCCCGGTGCCGGAAGGTTAATTGAAGATGTCAGCGCAAGTGAAGCATCGGATCGAAGCCCCGGTAAACGGCGGCCGTAACTATAACGGTCCTAAGGTAGCGAAATTCCTTGTCGGGTAAGTTCCGACCTGCACGAATGGTGTAACCATGGCCACGCTGTCTCCACCCGAGACTCAGTGAAATCGAAATCGCTGTGAAGATGCAGTGTACCCGCGGCTAGACGGAAAGACCCCGTGAACCTTTACTATAGCTTGACACTGAACATTGAGTCTGTCTGTGTAGGATAGATGGGAGACGGAGAAGTGAGTACGCCAGTATTCATGGAGTCGACAAGTGAAATACCATTCTGGGAGACTTGGTGTTCTAACCAAATATTAACAGATAATGGGACAGTGTCTGGTGGGTAGTTTGACTGGGGCGGTCTCCTCCTAAAGGGTAACGGAGGAGCACGAAGGTTGGCTAATCACGGTCGGACATCGTGAGGTTAGTGTAATGGTAAAAGCCAGCTTAACTGCGAGACAGACGAGTCGAGCAGGTGCGAAAGCAGGTCATAGTGATCCGGTGGTTCTGCATGGAAGGGCCATCGCTCAACGGATAAAAGGTACTCTGGGGATAACAGGCTGATACCGCCCAAGAGTTCATATCGACGGCGGTGTTTGGCACCTCGATGTCGGCTCATCACATCCTGGGGCTGCAGCAGGTCCCAAGGGTATGGCTGTTCGCCATTTAAAGTGGTACGCGAGCTGGGTTCAAAACGTCGTGAGACAGTTTGGTCCCTATCTGCCGCGGGCGCTGGAAGACTGAAGGGAGTTGCTCCTAGTACGAGAGGACCGGAGTGAACGAACCGCTGGTGAGAGGATTGTAATGCCAATTGCATTGTCCGGTAGCTAAGTTCGGAATCGATAACCGCTGAAAGCATCTAAGCGGGAAGCGAGCCCTGAGATGAGTCTTCCCAGACCAAGAGTCTGTAAGGACCGTCAGAGACGATGACGTTGATAGGCAGGGAGTGGAAGCGCCGCGAGGCGCGGAGCGGACCTGTACTAATGATCCGAGAGTCTTAGCCATACAACGCCCGGAAAGTCTGGCGCTTGCTTGGAAGAACGGAAAGAGAAGGCGGAGACGCCGGAAGAGAACTGATTGGAAGCGAGATTGGATTTTTAAACCGGATTGCCTGATGAAGATAACGTTCCGGAACCACCTGTTCCCATTCCGAACACAGAAGTGAAACGGATCAGTGCCGATGGTAGTGTAGCATTCGCTATGTGAGAGCAGGTCATTGTCAGGCATTTAGATAAAGCACGGAGCGGTAGTTCAGCTGGTTAGAATGCCTGCCTGTCACGCAGGAGGTCACGGGTTCGAGCCCCGTCCGTTCCGCCACTCATACAAAACGGGGTATCATCTGATATCCCGTTTTTCGTTTTCTGTTCATCATAAATAAAGATCCCGAAAAACAGCTTCCGGAGAGGATACTCTCCGGAAGCCGGCATCTTATTTAAGGCGGCAATCCTCCTTGCTGAGGCGGGTTTTTTTAATCACCGTTTTATCAGGAGTAATGTAGTCCTGCTCCATATAGTCAATAAGCTTCAGAAGCTCCCGGTCTCCGGAACTCAGAAGGCTGCACAGGAAGGACGGGGAGTCCGAAAGATTCTTTATCTGTTCCTGAGTGCTTTTGCTTCTGACCTGCCAGATCATGATAATGGAGGCGCCGTTTCCCCGGCGCATGTCCGCAAGAGAAAAATCGTCGGTGCTCCGGGAGGCTTCTTTGATGCTGTCCCTCATCATGGGAATCAGGACATCATTGAGATAGCGGAGCTGAATTTTGCCGTCCTTGCCGATTACTGACGGCGGAACTATGGCGTAATCCGCGCCGGCTGTCCCGGGAACTATGGCGCTTAGCGCCAGAGTTATGATGCCAAGGCCGGGAAGAAGCCCTTTGGCCATCCTCTTAATACTTATCATCTAGGCTCTCCTTGTGATTGGAAGCGGTTCCGGAAATGTCCGGAATATTGTTATGAGCGGAAATTTTATCAAAAACCTGCCGGGACGGCATGGGATTCTCCTCTTTGTGTGAGATGCGGCTTTTTTGGAGATGAGCCTTTTTCTGGAAATTCTCCCCCCTGTGACCGCCACTAGTGCTTTTCGTGCCCCTTAGTTCTCAAATTCTAGATCCTTAAAAGTCAGACAATCTCAAAAAACATAGCGCTGAAACGACATTTTGATCATCGACTGCTCATCTGGCAGTCGATAAGGATGACGGGTTCTCTGTACTTCGAAAATTTCCATTACCTACGGTCAAATCAGGTACCTGACTTTTAACCTGTTTTATTCTGAAAAATGTGACATTGGTGATAAAAATGACCAAAAGTCAATGACCGCTAGTCAGTGAAATATATAATGGAGAATGAAAGGAGTTCTTAAATGGCTACCAGAAAAGAAAATGCTCAGAAAACCCGGGAAAAGCTTCTGAAAGCGGCGGAACTGCTTTTAAGCGAGAAGGGCTTCGGTGCGCTCTCGGTGGATGAGATTACCAGACAGGCCGGAGTTGCCAAGGGG
>JAEEGK010010716.1_pt1 | contig 21106 bp, 12 predicted proteins | sample 8958771 | NCBI WGS metagenome assembly JAEEGK01 (sample SAMN16246547, study PRJNA631951) | gut metagenome | biome: gut microbiome; feature: rumen; material: SC-attached | host: Bos | place: Iran: Karaj | collected 2018-10 | reverse complement strand
GATCTCTTCCATGGCAGTGATCCGCGCCTCAGCCGCCTCGACGCCCTTGTTAGCCGCAGAGCCACGGCGTCTGCGCTCCATCTGTACGTGCGGAATTCCGTCCTCCAGGAACTCATCCGAGGTTACTTCGAAGCCCTCTTTTGCATAGTATCCGATAGCATACTTCTGGGCCTCGAGATAGATTCTGTCTGCGTCAAAAGACCTTTCGGCAACCTCCACGCCTTCTCTAAGCAGCTTTCTTCCCAACCCCTTGCCGTGTTCGAGGGTGACCACTCTGCCGATCTGGGCGACCTTGTACGCCTTATCCCTCATGAAAACGCGAAGGCAGCCGGCCACTCGCCCTTTATCATTCCAGCAACAGACATGGATGGCGTCCTGATCTTTGTCGTCAAGGTCCTGATACACGCAGTCCTGCTCGACAACAAAGATTTCTGCTCTCGTCTTTAAGATCTCATAAAGCTCTTTTGTGCTGAGCTCATCAAAGTGCTTAACTATCAGTTCCATAAGGCTCTCCTCTCATATTCATGATACTACATATGGAGGGGTTATGCGCGAAATTCAATCGTTCTGCCGGGGTCGCTCTCTCTTCCATCTTCAAAAACCGCAGTCACCCTTACCTGATATACGTCCGAGGCAGGAAGCCTGAATGGCAGCACAGCATCAGACCTCTTCCTTTTGGCAGAAACACTATCCAGTAAAAAGAACTGAAAATCCACCGAACCTTTTCGGTAAACATTATAAGACACAGCACCTTCCACGTCGTTCCATATAAGAAGAAAGTTTGCAACCTTATCTTCAACATGGAGCTCTTGCACTGCAAAGCCCGTGGGCACCTCCTTGCTGACAGGTTTTGACTCGGCCTGATAAATTCTCTTTTTGGGAATCTCATCTGTATTTATAAATTTCTTTATTGCATCAATCTCAGAAAAGCCTGCCATATCTAAAAGAGCCTGTGCCACCATCCTTGAGTATACTAAAGCTCCGTACTCCTGAAGATGTGTATTATCTGATACTCCGTCAGCATAGGCCCCCTCGGGGTAAGCTCCCGCAGGGCACCAGAGATGCAGACTTTTTGCCTCTTCAGAGCCCACTTTTTTCATATACTCATTACTCATTAGGCCAAGATCCACTACCGGCACATGTTCTCTTTTTCCAACCTCTATTATCACATCTCTGTACTGTCCAAAAGACAAAGGAAAATCTCCGTTGTTTTCATCACAGTTTCTTCTGGACACAGGTGTGACCAGTATTATATTGATACCACGACTTCTGCAGGAATCTATGTACTTCATCAAAAAGCCGTCAAATTCTTCCGGAGCAACGTACCTGTTGGGGCGCACTGCTGTGGCGTCATTGTGAGCCCATTGTACAAAGCAATAATCCCCCGGGCGCGCGCGCAAAAGAAGTGCATTCCACTTTCCTTCATCAATAAAAGATCTTGAGCTTCTGGCGCCTATGGATCTGTTCTCAATCGCGATGCTCTCTCTTTCATACACATGACACTGCGGATATATCTTATCCTCAGACATGTACTCTTCAAGCTTCTCGGCAGGACAGAAGTATCTGCAAAAGACCTGTCCCCACCCCGTCTGCGGATAGTAATACTCCTCATAGCTCTGAACCGTCGAGTCGGAGGCAAGAAAAATAAAGGGCTTACCCCCTTTAAGTTTAGGAGGGCATTCCTTGTAATCAATATCCTTGATATACAGATATTTTTCTCCGGCATCCTTCTTAGAGACTGCCTTGTCTGACACAAAGAACTGCAGGTTTGTCACCTGATGTATCGAGCAAACCGTGAATGATATTTTTCTATCGCTTCCGGGCTTTATTTCTTCGTCCTTTATCATAAGGACTTCATCGGCATAGCAGTTGACCATGATCGGTTCCTTTTCCGGATTGCAAAAGGTCACGGTCCACTGCCCGTCCTTAAGGCCTGTTTCAAATGAAAACAGCGCACTATCTACATATGGAAAGACTCCAAATCCCGTGACTTCAGTCTCTGTCCACATTTTGGACCTGACCTTAAGGGTTTGAACATCAAATACCGAAAGGTATTTATTTGTCTCCACAGCCACCTTGGCAACTACAGCTTTCCTATTGTGATATACGCCCCCTTCCCATCCGAGAGCCTCATTGGGATATTCTTTTATTCCTGATTCAAACTGCATCGGATTCATATTCTGTTCCTTCTTAAACAAATTTATTCAAGTTCCGGAAGAACTTCGTCAAACCTCATATCGCTTGCATAATAGTAGCTTACATAACCCGGCTGATTGTAGCAGTTGTTCTGCCAAGCCACAGCTGTCCTATACTGCACATCCTGAAGGGGTGTAAAGAGCTTGTGCTCTGTTATGTCAGTATTTATATAAATACGCAGTGCACTGTCATCAGCCAGTCTTAAAACTATCTCATCCCTGAAATCTCCAAACAGATCTGCCACAAGGCATGGATTTCCCTTTGTTCCGTTGTTGGTTGCTGTTCCCTTGGGGACAAGCATTTCACCATGTGTAAGATCATTGATGACACCTGTCTTTTCCCCGGTAAGATATTCCTTCTTATCAGTAACCTGAGTGGAGAGATCAGCTGCCCAATGAATATTCATATTGGTGGAAGGTGCAGGAACATCAAGCTTTTTTCCACCTGCTGAGTACACGTCATTTACCCAGACCTGAAGGCCTGCTTCCCCGGGACAGATGTCGCCGATCATGCATCTTCCCAGATCCGTCTCCGCATATTCTCCAAAATAGACAGAGCCGTCCTCAGCATCTCGCAGTGCAAAACCGTAAGGCGCAGCCTTTGCCCCTTCGAAAACATTGAATATCTCAAGGCCCGGACGATCCGGATCGATGTTGGCAACATGCATGGCATCCCCATGTCCAAGCTTGGCCCGTCTTCCATCCGGAAGATAGCCAAAGCTGCTGTAAAGAACACTTCCGTCCTGGTCTATGCAGGCTGCACCGTATATTATCTCCTGACAACCATCTCCATCCACATCTGCAGTAGAGAGGCTGTGATTCCCCTGACCTGCTATCACTCCGTAAACAGGATCCGTTCCGCAGGCTTCATGAGGATTGTCATTAAAGGGATTACTCATGGGAACATATCCGGAATCAACGCTCCAGACCTCATGGAATCTGTTCTCAAAAAAGTCATAGGCCACCAATGTGGTCCTTGTGTAATACCCGCGGCACATGATAAGATAGGGCCTTTCTCCATCAAGATAAGCCACTCCGGATAAAAATCTATCGACACGATTACAGGGCTCTATCCTGTTCAGGGAATAGTCGCCCCACATGAGTCCGTCATCTTCCCTTACGAACTTAAAGGGAATAGTCTGAAGCTCCCTTCCGTCTCCGGCAAACATCGTCATATACTCAGGCCCTTCATATATAAAGCCCTCAAACTCTCTGAGTCTGTTTTTATCGCTTCTGCCGGGAGCATAAACATCAAAAAAGTAATCCGCTAGTTCCTTGGCATCCTCTTTGCTGAGGGGATAGTCATACTTCTTTGGAATCCCAAAGCACTCTTCCAGAGTCTGTGGCCAGTTACCGCTTTTCACCTCAGGGTGCTGCATCCAGTTCATGAACAGGTCCTTTATATGTTCCGCATAATCCTCGGCAGAGCAGACATAGTTATCCTCATGGGTAACTCCTTTATCAGCATCCTCCTTTGGCAGGGTTATATAGAAACTCTCACTCTCATTTCCATTGCTGTCATAAACATGCATACAGGTTCCGGGCGCAGTTTTTAAAGCCATCTCGGCCTTTCCGTCCCCATTAAAGTCATATACCATGAACTGGGTGTAATGAGCTCCTGCCCTGATATTTACGCCCATATCAAGTCTCCAGAGTATCCTTCCGTCTAACTTGTAGCAGTCAAGATATACCTTTCCCGTGTACCCCCTTTGGGACACATCCTTGGAATTGGAAGGATCCCATTTGACAATATATTCATACTCACCATCTCCGTCCACATCGCCTACGCTGATATCATTGATGTGATAGACATAAGGCTCGCCCTTTGGAGTCACTCCTCCTTCCGGGATTCTCACGGGAATATCAATGAAGTTACTACCGCTCTTCCACGCAGTAACATGCTCCGCATCTTTTTCTTTTGTCAAAAGAGCTATAGCCTCCGGCAAATTTCCATGCTCAAACGGAACAACACTGTAAACATCCGTATCTTTCCCGCTCACATCCAAATAGTTGGTACTGTCTGTGATAACGGCCAGCTCCTTTCCGTTTCTGAAAAGCGCAAAATCAGTTCCGGAAAGACCGGTGTCTGTCGAGCCGGTAACTTCATTTTTAAAGAGTCTCCAGGCCACAAATACGCCCTTGCCCGTATTGACCGCCACAAGACCTCTGCTCAATTTTTCAAGCTGTTCATTAAGCACTTTCTCTACAGGCGTTTTGATGACCGGACTCTCCAAAAGAACCGTTTCGCCCTTAAGCGCCTGGACCTTTACATAGTATGGGATCCTTGGCATCTTCTTTAGCGTCCCCCTAAGCATAGGAGTCTCGCCAAGAGCTTTAAAGCTCATGCTCTCTCTTTTTCTGTCTTTCCACAAAAGCCTGTAAGAATCCGCCCCCCTGACTTCGTCCCAGGTAAAAGAAATCTCTCTGTCCTCTACTTTTTCAATCCTTATTTCCATCTCATTCTCCTCACACATCATTACAGTTCATACACCTTAAGATTTGAATACTCCCCTACCATAGGCGCCAGCTGGCGAAATCCTATCCTGCCTCCTTCAAGAAGAGGTCCGTATGTGATTCCGTCATCAATATACTCAAACACCTTCAGATCATTTACGGCAAACGACAGATGGTTATCCTTTTTTTCCACGGTCAGGTGATAAGCCTTGGTGGCATCATCAGCATCAGGAATCGGGTCAGCACCCTGGGCAACCAGATGAAAGCCATAGCTCTTTCTCAGGTTGCAGGTGTGAAACTGCCGCTCATCCGGCTCCTTCCTCCTGAAATACGATATGTGAAAAGCATTTATATCACCGTGATGGTACTGGACATATTCCCCTGTACGCTCAGCCAGACTTTTGTCAAAAATATCCTCTCCGTTTATGCCCTTTGCAGCAAGAAATATCATTGCAAGACCGGGCTCTTTTACAGGCCTGAAATCCCATTCTATACGGATGTTGTCGGGAAATTCCCTGTCACACCAGAATACATAATTGGCCTTCTGCCCCTGCTGCGGAGATATTACGCTCTCCATTCTCATTTTCCCTTCGGCAAAAGAAATACCGGCTTTCCCTTCAAGTACAAAATCCTTTACATCTTCCTCGCACTTCAGTTTGTTTTCATAAATAAGTTTCATCACAGTTCCCCCAATATCTTTTATGCTCGCCTGAACGCCAGCTTTGAGTCCTCTTTTACCAGCTCTGCAGCCTCATCCATGGTACCCGGGAGATCTTCTCTGATAAGATCAAGAGCAATGATCACATTAAGACACCACTGAGCCGTGAAATTAGTAGTGATCCAGGGTATCTCACTAAGCACCTGATGATTTCCTGCATTCTCTATGCTTACACTCTTAAAGCCCTCAGCATTGTTTTCACTTAAAAGGCTTGAAAGCAGCGATTTCCAGGCGCGCAGGGCACAGGCTCTTCCTTCCTTTTTTGCATCCTTTTCTATCACATCCGCACCCAGTTTGATATTGCCGCATTCTCCCTGTCTGATCTTTTCTGCCGCATATGCAGCAAGCCCTGAGAACATAAACGGGAAGGTGTATTCCCTCTCTCCGATAAGGTCTTCACATTCCTTGAGCTGCTCATCTCTTGGCAACAGGGCAAAGCGCCCCAGCTCTGCCAGCATCGTGACAAAATTCGGATAGTCCAAAAGCTCTGCTGTCTCCATCCACACACTTGGTGCACCCATGCACACCTGAAGATGTGTTCCTCCTGTTGTGCGCTCGCCAATATAACGAAGGTGAAGCGTTTGCGGATCAAACTCAAAATCGGGACCTGATGCAAGGCGAAGCGGAGCTTTTTCCAGATCACCGATTCCTGTCATGATCTTGTCCCTGTACCTGATGTCGTTTTTTCTCTCCCATTCCGTCATCCAGTTAGAAACCAGCGATGACCAGTCAGGCCCGCTTCTGGCGTGGCTTGGATATTCCATCTTATCTCTGTCGTAAAAATCTCCCAACGGATCTTTACTTAAAAAACTGTTCTCATTATCTTTAAGTTCTTCAAAAATATCCTCGAAGCGCCTGTCACCTGTCAGATAATAGAAAACTCTGTGGTGGGCTGCCATGGCTATCCTGGCCTCTTTACAGGGGCATCCCCAGTGTCTTACGTTGTGCCTTGAACCAAGACCCTTAAATTTACCAAAGTGATATACGTCCACTTCACTCGCATGTCTTGAGAGTTTCTCTGCCAGATTAAATACATCCTCTCTGCCGGTCCTTAGAAAAAAGTTCCAGAGCCACAGAGTAGGTACCAGTTCCGTATTGTCCCAGGCATATCCGCCCACGTCATATTTCCACTGATGTCTCACCCTGTCATAGGTGTGCATGAAGTCGCCGTAATTAAAGAGTCCATACCAGCCTCTTTGATCCACTTCATTTTTGTAAAATTCAAATGCACTCTCAAGCTGACTCTCGATCCACTTCTCTACATCCGTGTCTTTTGCGGGCAATGACCAGTATCCGAAGGCTCTCATATCGTGGTAGAACTCAGGGTCAGCCACATACACCGGCGGATGATTTACGCTCGTAGTAAAGTCCAAAAGCTCTTTGTCCGTGGCAATAACATTACTACCAAAGCCTATGGCACACTCGCTTGTGCAGGCAATTCCCACGGGATCAGCCCCTTTGTAGTCATATCCCTCATAGCAGACCTGATTATATCCCCGGTGTGCATAGTGCCTGAAGTCAAAGCTTTGAGCCTTAGGACTGTAGAACCATACAGAGGCTCTGACAACGTTTTTAGTAAGTCCTTCAATATCGATTCCTCCGGGATACTTTTCCCAAAAATCCCGGATAGCTATCATTACACAGCCCATCTCGCTCCCGAACGAGCACCCTCCGGCAGATCGTCTTCCATGTAATGCATCTATGTGGCACACGTCTTCAAACCCAAGCTTTTTGAGTATTTCAAAATGCTCGGCGCTGTCCTGGACAATACTGTAGCTGTCCCAATGCGGAGAATTTTCCATAAGAAACGAAAGCTTGTCATCAAGCTCATCATCTTCACAGGAAGAGAGTATCTTCTCATCGATCTTCTCCCCTTTTATCTGCAGCTCATACAGTTTCTCAGGTATCCTTGGCCTCCACGAAGTAAGTGCCATAGATGCCTCATGAAAAGCGCCAAAATCTCCCGTAAATTTCACATGTCTGTTAAAAAGAGCTCCCGATACAGGACTTTCGAATTCAATTCCGATTCCTTTCAGATAATCCCGGTTTTCGTCCCCATCATATAAAAAAGTGTGCTTAAATCTTATTTCTCCCGTGGATGAACCTACAAACATCCTTATGATAAATGGAATCTTTTCCTCTCCCTTACAGGTTCCCTGTTTACAAACATGTATACCTTCATAACGCAAAACTGTCTGTACGGAACCTGCCTCCTCAAGGATGATCTTTTTTACAACGCCCTCATATCTTTTTGTGGTTCTGCTCTCATAACCATTGATAATCCCCGGTTCCTCAAGCATGAGCACCGCTTCAGCGTTTTTGCCAATAATGTCTTTTCCTCTTTTTACACTTTCAAAAATGCGTCCGGTGCTTTTACTGACAACCACTTCAAAGTCTTTTCCAAAAATGACATACCCTTCCTTTGTCTCATTGAGGCACTCTTTTTCATGCTGCTGCATAGGATCAGAAAATATGCCTGTAACTTCAAATGAATCTCCGAGATCTTTGCTGTCTGCACTGTGAGCTGTCCATTTCACGCTCCCGTCAGGCCAGTAAGCAGTGATCCTTGATTGCAGGGTTACTTTCTCACCTCTTTCATTTATGCAAACAAAGCCATTTCTTTTAGCTGCTTCTGCCGGGATTTCTCCTTTGTTCCAGATACATCCAAAGGATGCTGTTCCTCTCGCATTTTTTACAAGCCCATGTAGCTTCATGACCAATGAATCCTCTCTGTATGTATTAAGTGATAAGGCACCGGCATCCTGAGTGGATACCGATGCCTATTATTAACAATTAAATACCTGATGAATAATTACTGTCTCTGAGCATTAACCTCTGAGATGATGTCATCATAGCCCTGGCTTCTGATGGAATCCAGAGTTGCCTTGAACTCATCAAGTGAGATTGAACCGCAGATGTACTGTGTTCTTGCAGCAGAAACCTGTGTATCAAGGTCTGCACCAACCTGTGAGTATGTATCAGAACCTACCAGGTATGAAAGTGCAGGGTTGAGTTCTGCGCAAGGAAGAGCTGCTGCATATGCATCGTCCTGAGCCTTGTTGAACTTGGTCTGTGCGATCGGAATAGCACCTGTTGAAGACTCAGATGTAGGAAGGAAGGTAAGGAGCTGGTTAAGGCCCTTGTAGTTGTTAGCAAGTGCTACTGCTGCCTGATCTTCTGTCTCTGCATCAAGATCTACAATATTGCCGTCTGCATCATACTCATAGTTAACACCCTCAAGACCATACTGTGTAAGTGTGAGCATCTCAGGTGAGCAGAGTCTGTCAAGAACTGTAAGTGCTGCCTCGATCTTCTCGTCTGAATCAAGTGTTGCTGCAGAAAGTGTAAAGAATCCGTTGTAACCTGCTGTTGCAAGAGTATGTCCATTAACTGCTCCGTAAAGAACCATTGAAGCAGGCTCATCAGGATTTACAACAGATGGAGTCAAAGTCTCCTCAGCCTCAAAGTACTGCCAGATTCTCTTTCCACCGTCCATAACGTCGATATAGACACCGTTTTCACCTGTCTTACATCCGTTTGACCAGGAATCTGTAGGTCTGCTGTAGAAATCTGCTGCCATAAGACCGTCATCATAGAGCTTCTTCATGTAATCAACAGCCTCGAAGTACTGATCTGTTGTCCATACAGGAACCAGCTTGCCGCCTTCTTCCTGCCAGCCGTTGCCACAACCAAACCATGTCTGGATGATATCAAAAGGACCTGTGTAAAGAGTCATCTCCATACCGATTGTATCATCAGCGCCGTTTCCATCGGGATCGTCATAAGTGAAAGCATAAAGCATCTTGTAAACATCATCCGGTGTTGCATTTGCAGGAAGCTCTACACCAAGCTTTTCTGCCCAGTCCTGACGATAGCAAAGGCCGTAACGACCTACTACTCTTGTACGTGGAAGAGCTATGAGCTGTCCGTTAACTGAAAGGTTAGCTGCTACATCCTTTGAAAGCTGTGAGAGATAAGGGTACTTTTCTGAATCCCAGATATAATTATTAAGATCAACAAAGGCTCCGTTTCTTGCAGCTGATACTACATCACCTGTAACAGTGCCGCCCCATGACATGATCTGTGGCATTGTTGAAGGGCTTGTAAGTGCCAGAGAGTTCTTCTCTGACAGTGCATCGTTGGCATACCAGATGATATCGAGATCTGCTCCGCAGAAATCTTCAATCTCCTGCATGATCTGATCTGCATACTCACCAGTAGCATTTACACCGGCGTTGACATCGATAACTGACCAGCTTATAGTCTGACGCTCCTTGGGTGCCTCAGCTGTCTGATCAGCTGCTGAAGTATCTGCAGGAGCTGCTTCTGTAGCTGTCGCATCCCCTGAACCTGCAGGTGCTTCTGTACCTGTTGCAGCATTCTGTCCACATGCAACAAGGCTTAAAGCCATTATTGATGTTAATAATAAACTCACTACTCTCTTTTTCATTTCTTTCCTCCTTATTATGAAAAGATAATTATTCGCAGGGAATTTTCCCAGTGCTTTTGATTGTTATCCCTTAACTGCGCCGACCATAACTCCCTTTGTGAAGTACTTCTGAACAAAAGGATATACGCAGAGAATAGGAACAGTTGCTATTACCGTACACGCCATCTTAACAGCCTTGTCGGGAGGCGTGCCGTTTATGTCAAAATCATTTACCATGTTGTCAACGATTGCCGACGACTGAAGGATTATTGAACGCAGCTGAATCTGAATCGGGAATTTCTCAGCTGTCTGCAGGTAGATCATTGATCCAAAATAGTCGTTCCAGAAGCCCACTCCGTAAAAGAGAGCTATGGATGCTATAACCGGTTTCGAAAGCGGCAGTGCTATTTTCAGGAATATCTGCAGGTCATTGGCTCCGTCCATATAGGATGCCTCATCCAGTTCAACCGGAAGTTCCTGGAAGAACTTCTTGATGATGATCATGTTAAAGGGGCTTATCAGGCCCGGAAGGATAAGTGCCCAGTATGTATCGTACAGTCCATAGGCTCTGTACACGATGAAAGATGGGATCATACCGCCGCTAAAGAGCATTGTTATGATGACCAGATTCATAATGAAGTTTCTTCCCCTGAAGTGCTTTTTTGAGAGGGGATATGCAAAGGTCAGTGAGAACACCATACATAAAAATGTGCCTGCAGCAGTTAAAATTATGGAGTTCCTAAGACCTCTTAAAATGTTTGCGGTCTTGATCGCATACTTATATGCATTGAGCGACCAAACCGTAGGTACAATGAAAAACGCTTTTTCCGTCAGCTCTTTTTCTGTAGCAAATGATCCGGCGAACACATACAGGAAAGGAAGGATGGTGGATATTGCGATAAGTCCCAGCACAATATAAATGATCACGTCAACTATTCGGTCGCCCAGGCTCTTTCTTACCTTGGCTCCGCTTTTTGTCTTAGCCATCCTCTCTCCCCCTTTCTTAATATAATCCGCTCTCGCCAAACCACTTGGCCACGCGGTCTGATATGATGACAAGCACCATACCTACGATAGACTTAAACATTCCCACGGCTGATGAGAAGGAATACATTCCGTTCTTGATACCCTTGGTGTAGATGTAGGTGTCAAACACCTCAGCTCTTGCGATGTTAAGATCGTTTCTCATAAGGAATATCTGCTCATAACCTGTATTGAGGATTCCGCCGACTCTTAGGATCAGCATCATTATGATGGTTCCCCTGATGGCAGGAAGTGTTATGTGCCACATAAGCCTCCATCTGCCGGCTCCGTCTACCCTTGCAGCTTCATAGAGCTCCTGATCAACGCCTGAAAGAGCTGCCAAAAATACAATAGTTCCGTAACCCGTCTCTCTCCAGATATCCTGACCTACGATAAGTCCCCAGAATGTGGAAGACTTGGACAGAATATCAAAGGTACTTCCGGTCAGCATCTTATAGATCACATTAAAAACACCATCTGTTACGTTAAACAGCTGATAGGTAAGACTGGCAATGATAACCCATGATACGAAATGAGGAATATATACCAGAGTTTGTACAAACCTCTTATATAGACCATTTCGAACTTCATTAAGGAATAATGAAAGGATTATCGGAGCCGGAAAGTACAAAACCAGCTGCAGCAAGCTGATACCAAGCGTATTTATCAGCAGCTTTGAAAAATCATTATTACTGAAGAATTTGGCAAAATTGGCAAATCCAACCCATGGGCTTCCCCACATTCCTTTAAAAGGACTATAGTCTTTAAATGCAATTACCAGTCCTCCCATAGGTACATACCTGAACATGATCATATAGATCAGACCGGGTAGAAGTAATAAGTACAACCAGATATGCTGTTTGAAATACTTCTTATTACTTGTTCTGTTAGCCTCTAAAGTCGTCCCGTCAGACAACTTTATCAGTTGAGTCTTAGCCATACTCTCTCCCCTCTTTCTCTTGCGAAGTATTATGAGACAATCTTATGACCGGGTGAGCGTAACATCTACAATCATATTATTTTTTGCGAAAATCACAGTAAAACGGCTGTACTTTTTGTGCATAATACACAAAAAGTATCATTTTCTAACCTCTGTTTTTACAAAGATTAAGAAAATGATACTTTTATAAACAGACAATAAAGAGAGTATTAACAAAAAATGATCACACAGATCCGTACATTAGTTTCCTGTATTTACCCGGAGTAAGTCCCGTGCCTTTGCTAAAGAACCTTATGAAGTTCTGAGCATTGGTGTAGCCAAGGATTTCCGCAATCTCCGAAACAGATTTGCCTGTCTGAAGAAGCTTTTTTGCTTCCTCGATCTTGTACTCCTCCTGATATTCGCTGAAGGTCTTACCTCTTTCTGCCTTCATGATCTTCCAGATATAAGTCGGGGTCACATTCAGCTCATCAGCACACTGATTTAAGGTTATATTGCCCTTTGTATCGGATAACTTCTGCTCTATACGAGCCATCATGTTGTAAGAATTGTTTTCAAGCAGTTCCATTCTGGCCTTAAAGATTGGATCGATCACCATCCTCTTAATATTCTTACGCATTCTGGAAACATCACCGACATCGATGATATTCCGATAAAGAGTATGTAATCCCTCCGGGCAGAGGTTCGAGGTATCAATCTGCATGTCCAGTGCCTGGATCATGATGCAGTCCAGCATGGATGTCAGATAGATAGAAGCCACCGTCAGGTCACCTACAAGCTTTAAGTTATCTGTAAATTCATCCAGCAGCCTGTAACAGGTTCCTTTATCCATAGATTTGAGTGCATCACAAATGTCTTTTTCGTATCTCTTAAGATTGACTTCCTGCCCCGCAGAAGGTGCCGGCTTAATATAGAAGCGACAGTCTCCGTCAGTCATCTTATTATCGCCGTGACTGCTATTATCCGTTTCTTGCGTATCCATTGTGAGGGCGTAGATACATTCATGGTATGCCCTTCCAAGATGATTTCGCCTTGTATGGACCTCGCTCACCCCCATCTGAATATTAAAACCACTGCTCTCGGAAACATATTTTTTAATCTCTTCATAGTAGGAGGAAATCTTTTCCATAAGCTCATCTTCAGATTCCGCCGCAAAAATACAGGTCAGCGTACAGGAATCGTATATAAGAGGCAGCCACGGAACAGCTTTAAGCTCATCCGGAAGATTTTCACAAAGCTGCAGGCAAATTGCATCCTCGTTGATATCTTCCTCCATATTCTCCTTATCCTTAAGGTTTAAGACTATAGCAATTACTGCATATCGCGCATACTCCTTCAGATTAAGGACCTTGATATACTCATTCCATTCCTCATCTGCGGAAACAGCGCTTCGAATGATACGCATTTCGAAGAGTTCCTGCAGTCTTTCCTTATTCTCAATGATTGCATGATTAAGAAGCTCTCTGTCCGTCTTAAGGTCCTTAAACTGTCCTGCCAGATATTGAAGCTCATTTCCTTTTACTCCGGAATCATCGCTTCCTGTAACCTCCCTGACAAGTTTTCCAACAGGCTGATACAGTACATATCTGAAAAGAACAAAGAACAGGATACCAAAAACTATGATGGCAAAAAGAAATTCCACAAGGAGCTTAGAGGTTTCTCCAAGGATAGTATCATAGTCATAGGCCACAAAATAACGCCAGCCAAAAATCGATGAGGTGCTGTCTGCCACAATAAAGCTTTTATTGTCAATTTTTTCCTTGTGTGCTTCCGAAGCGCCCTCAAGAGCTGCTCTTTTCATGCAGCTGTCGCAGAAGGCCGAATTGGTGGAGTAGATCACATTATTGTTCTCATCAAGAACCACAACATATTTTCCCGAAATATTAATCTCACTCAATATCCACTTTTTCCACTCATCCATGTTCAAATTGACCTGGATAAAGCCTTTGGATGTATAGCTTCCTATCGGAAGATTCAGAAGGAAATTAATACCGTCCGTATCCGCAGTCAGTCGGTACTGCTGACTTAGAGAATCAGTTCTGGTTCCGTTTGATATATATATCCAGTTACCCTTATTGATCCTTGCGGAATTCTCTTCATAGAGTCTTTGAATCTCTTCCTTATTGGTCATTTCCCATAGTTCATATATTCCCCTGGAACTGATAACTCTCCCGTTATTATTATTAACGATCACATAACTGTTTAAGTAGTTGGGAAACATGGATTCATTGCCAAGAGCTGCAGATATCTGCTTATATCTGTCATAATCCGAATAATCCAGCCTGTTGTCCAAAAACCACGCAATGTCTTCATCCATGGCAGAATAAAGGTAGTACTGATCGAGGCTGTTTAACTTGTCTTCTATCTCAGCCACCATGTTGTCTGTTGTAAGCTGAGCTTCTCTCTCTGACATCTCCAGATTGTACGATCTTATTGCCAGAGCAGAATTTGCAACAGCTATAAGTACAAAAAATCCCACCAACAGGCTGATGCATATGGTCAAAAAGAGCTTGTAAGAAAATTGCTCGGGTATAAATGACCTTCTCCTCGTATTAAATACTTGCCAACTCATAGTAATAACCTCGCTTATTTATTAGTTCCTCATGACTTCCCGATTCCAGAATACCTCCGTTTCCAATGTAAAGTATTTCATCGGCATTCTTTATGGTGGAAAGTCTGTGAGCAACTATAAAAGTAGTCTTATCCCTGGTAATCTCATCGAGTGCCTGTTTGATCACCATCTCAGTGTCAGTATCTATGGCACTTGTAGCCTCATCCATAATGATTATCGAGGGGTTCTTAAGGACAATCCTTGCAAAGCTTATAAGCTGCCTCTCACCTGCTGAAAGATCGGCTCCCCTCTCTTCCAGCTCATGATAATAGCCTCCCTGAAAGCGCTGAATAAATCTGTCAGCATGGATCAGCTTTGCACTTTCAATGCATTCTTCATCAGTTGCATCCCATTTTCCGTATCTGATATTGTCAATAATGGTACCTTTAAATATAAATGGATCCTGCATGAGAACGCCTACCTCATTTCTTAAGGATCTGAGCGTAACATCTCTTACGTCGATACCATCAATCCGAACAGCACCCTCTTTGACATCGTAAAATCTCGTGAGCATATTTATGATAGTTGTTTTGCCTGCCCCGGTATGTCCTACAAGAGCAATTGTCTTGCCGGGCAAGACCTTGAGATTTAAGTTTTCCAGAATGGGCATGCCCTCATCATATTCAAAGGTCACATTGTCAAATTCAACTTCTCCCCGTACGTCCTTTAGCTCTTTTGCCCCTTCTCTGTCACAGATTTCCACAGGATAATCTATTGTATCAAAAACCTGCTCCAAATTGGAGCTTACCTGCGCGAACTCCTGAATTATGTTCGCAATCTGCGAAACAGGCTCCCTGAAGGCAGCCATATAACTGGTAAAAGTAATTACGGTTCCGGCTGTGACAGCGTCATTCCCCGAAAGTATCATGGCAATGGCTATGCCAAAAATTGCGAGCGTGCCTGCGTTCCAAAAACCTATTACAATGGGTGAGTTGAGTCTTGAAAGGACAACTATCCTCCACCAGCTCTTTACAGCTTCCTTGTGTATATCAGCATATATAGCTTTATTCTTGTCAATTCGGCTGTAGTTCTTGATTATCTGCTCCCCCATTATGGATTCCACAAGAAAAGCCGACCTGTTGGAGTTCTTAGTCCTGAGAACCGTATACCTCCTGGCAAGGATCTTTTTAAGAACAGTAATGGCAATAAGCATAGGTATAACGGTAAGAAAGACAACCATTGTCAGAAGCGGGCTAAGCGAGAGCATAAATACGCTAACCGCGACCACCTTTACAATATATACCGCAAACATGAGCACGTAGTTGGAAAAGAAAGTTGCCAGTCCGTTGATATATTCCGTAACCCTCACAACTATCTTGCCATCGGGTCTGTTGTCATAATAATCAAAAGACAGCTCCTGAAGATGGTCAAATATATCCGCTCTTATTCTGGCTATGATGGAAAAGCCCACCTTTCCCATCTTTTTGGTCTGTATATAAGTTACTGCAATTTCAACCACAGCCAGAAAAAACATGCTGCCACACATAAGCACCAGCTGTTTGATATCCTTATCAACCACCACCCTGTCGACAATCACCTTCAAAAGCCGTGGTGGTATCAGCGAAGTAACAGAAGATACCAGAAGAAGAATTCCCACCATTAAAAGTGCCTTCTTATAAGGAAGAACATACTTAAGGGTTCTGGCAAGCTGCTTTAAATCTATTTTTTTCTCAATTTTTTCATCCTGGAAAAAAGTATTTCTCTTAGCCATCTTTAATTCTCTTTCTGCTCCATCTGGATTTTGTAGACTCTCGCAAAGCTCCCGTTTTTCTTCATAAGCTCATCAAAAGAGCCTCTTTCTTCAATGCGTCCTTCCTTCATATAGAGGATCTCATCACAATCCTTTACAGAGGAGAACCTGTGAGCTGTAATGATCAGCGTCTTCTCAGAGAACTTGGTATATATTTCCTCGAGCAGTATTCTCTCGGTATTTACGTCAAGCGCACTGGTGGAGTCATCAAGGACAAATACCGGGGCATTCTTAAGAAAGCACCTTGCTATGGATATTCGCTGCTTCTGTCCACCTGAGATTCCTATCCCTCTCTCTCCTATGATGGTCTGATACCTGTCTTCAAGCTCATTGATAAAGCTCTCTGCCTGGGCGTGTACAGCTGCTTCTTTTACAAGCTGCTGATCAGCATAGGGTTTGGAGAAGGCAATATTAGATTCAATGGTATTGGAAAAGAGGAAAACATCCTGAAAGACATAGGCGAACATATCTCTTAAGCGTTCAAGCCTGTACTGCTTTATGTCATAGCCATCTATCGTGATACTGCCCGATGTTATCTCTTTCATTCTTATAAGGGTTTTTAGAAGTACACTCTTGCCCGACCCTGTTTCTCCGACTATGCCCACCTTTTTACCATAGGGGATAGACAGCGATATATCATCAAGGATCTTCTGGCCGTCAATGCTAAGGCTTACATTTTTGATCTCAATATTTGGAGTATCTGTGTGCAGATCACATGAAGCATCATCCGGGGTTTTGCTTTCTTTTTCCATAAATCTCTTTAAAGAAAGGCCGGAAACTGCCTGCTGCTGCATATTAAGGATATTGTTGTTGACACTGTTTATATCTGACATAAGACGGACAACATAGGTTGATGACGATAGGATATAGCCCACAGTCAGGTTTCCCTTCATAACCAAAAAGGCACCGATAGCAATGGTACTCACATACGCGATCTGTTTGATTATGTTAAGTGTCATTTCAAAATTGGCAGTCAAGGAAACCTGTTCGATATTTGTATTGCTAAAATCCATGTTAACCTTGTTGAATTTCTTTTTTTCAAGGTCCTCATTCACGTAGGATCTTACAATTCTTACACCGCTGATATTCTCCTGGGTTGTAAGGTTTAGCGCAGAGCTGCTGCTTCTGATTTTCGCAAAATTCACTCTGGCATTTCTCTTGAAGGTCAGCACAGAATGTATCAGCACCGGCGCCAATATCAGAGGGATTATTATAAAAGAAAAATCGATGGAGGAAATAAGAATTACCGTTGTTGTAAGCATAAAGACAGAATCCCCGAAATAAGGAATCCTGTGGCTAAAAAGTTCTTTAAACATGATGGTGTCGCTGTTTAAGATCTGGAGAAGCTCACCGGAGTTGTATTCACTTATGGTATCTGAATCCAGTTCCATAAGCTTGTTATATGAAGCCTGCCTAAGCGTAGTCTCAAGATTAAGCCCCACTCTCTCCTGGATCAGGTCTCGGATATAAATAAGAGCTATCCGCAAAAACACCATGATCATAAACACAGTCCCCACAGCTAAGAAAAGCGAAGCCGAATTGACCTGCCCGTATTTACCTGTAAGAAGGAAGTGGAAAATCCCTCCACTATCACTGCTTACAGGAGTATCCTTTATAACATGATCTATCATGATCCCCGACAAAAGCGGAAGCAGGAGTTCGGCAAAAATCCCCAAAAAGCTCAGTATTTCCGCAAAAGCGGAGATAAAAAGGTCTCTTTTGAAATATCTGTAACCAAATTTCAACGTTTCCACAATAAGTAGCCCTCAACAAAAGTTTAAACAATACCCAGTTCTACTACCCATAGATCACAGGGACCAATCGACATATCAAAGCATTCAGGATACGGACATTCCCTCTCCTCACAGGTATACGGATTTATAAGTTTTTTTGCCCCGTATCCGTTTCTGAGCTCGCATGTAAAAGATATTTCGGTCATGCCTTCATTACTGAGAATCATAAAGTCATCATCCGCTCTTTTAATGTGAGTAAACCTCAGATCATAAATATCCCCTGTAAATACCGCATCCCTGACAACAGCTTTTTCAACATCAGCAAGATACTCTATTCTTTCATTTGCAGTAATGACTTTTCCGCCCTGTGCCCGGAACTTGTCAATTACCTCTTTCTGCGACATTTCCATATCAGCTGCATTATGGGGATCGATTATCAGAGTGTCATATTCCTGCTTCTGAATAAAGAGCTTTCCCTTTCTTACACTGCATTCATCAAGCAGGGACTTTTCCAGATAATTGAATTCAATCTGATTAGTAAAAAGAGGCTTTGCAAGCTGCCAGGACAACTCATCTTCGCTGCAGAGAATTGCCAGATGAGTCTGATTGACTGAATCAGTGTTCAGATAGCACATTCTTTTGATAAAGTCACTCATCTTGCGGTACTGAGGCCAGAAGGGATTTCCAAGCCCCACCTCCGGCGGACGCTCATCACCTCTGCCATCTCTTACCGAATAGTAAAAGGCATGGGGATATACCAGATTAACTCCCCTCACAAAGAGCCAGTTCAGGTACCAGCGCATATCAGCCTCGGTAAAGAGATACGGATCCTGTCTCTCTCCGCAGCATCCAAAGCACTCATTGCCATTGCGTCTTTTGCCTCTGTGTCTTGCACTGTCTGACGAGCACTTACCCATGGTAGAGTGCTCACCTTCTATGGCATGACCGTCCTCAGGTTCTACATATCTCCAGACAATGTCCTGACAGGGCATTTGAAAGAACTTAAGATATCCTATATCAGTACTTTTCTCCGGGTGCCCTGTCAGTGCGATACCGTGCGCCAGGCACCAGTCGGAAAGCTGCTTGTAGTAACTTGCTGACAACCGCTCGTGTATTACCTTTTTGTAAATCGCAACAGCTGCTGCCTTTTTATCATCCGAAAACAGATATTTAAGGTCATCCCTGCTTTCTCCGGCCTTAAGAAACTCCTCCAAAATACCGTCGCTCCAGGGGATAATGCCCTCTATTGAATTGCGCCCCAGAATATTTGGCTCATCCGTAAAAAAGGCGATTATCGTATCGCCAAAGAACTCCTTTAACTCTCTGTAATAAACTTCATGTGTCAGCTCAATAAATTTTGCAACGGCCTTGGGATTTAGAAGGTCTGCGCTGGGCGGAGCATTCTTTTCCCCATCATCCTCATCCGGATGAACGCCTCTGATCGTTCCACAGCTTGGTACCATTACATATCTCGCATCATCGCAGCAGGCAATCTCAAGTCCCTCTGCAGCGCCATCAAGGCTGCATCTCATAAGTCCCTTGGAGGCAAAATCAGGATTGAATCTTACCACCGCGCCTCTGCATGATCCTGAAGGATACATGGCTTCATCATAGAGTACAACCTTCATATCCATCTCTTTTGCCTTTGAGACAGCGTATCTTACATAGTGAAAGTACTCCTTCGAAAGATATTCAATTTCCTTAGGAAGACCCTTTCTGGGGTGAATGACAAAACCGTCAACCCCTTTGTCCTTCATCTCCCTCATTTGCCTTAATATCTCTTCCTCAGAAAGAAAATCGTTCCAAAACCAGAACGGGATCGGAGTAAACTCTTTTAAAACCTTAATGTCCATAGTCAGCTATTCCTCTCAAATGCCCGGTCTATTCTGTCCACAGAAAAAAGGCAGGGTATCACTAAGAAATTGCTACCTCCTGCCTTAACTCTATCAAAATGTGATTCGGGATCTGCAAGAAGCCAGTCCTTTATAACCTCCGACTCCTTATCCAGGTCCCGAATATTTACATTGTTTCTGGGTTCTTCATAATATGAGAACAACAGATTCTCATGCATGGAAATAAAGGCATACTTATCTCCCTTTAAAAGACCTTCCCGAACAATGGCATTATGATGCATCACGTATGAAGGGAGCTTGTCCGGATAAACAAAGGCCAATCTTCCCACGCGCTGTTTCTCTGAAGTAAGACGCTCATGTTCCCAGCTGTCGATATCATCTCCGGGTACATGGTGGTAATAGACATTGATCATTGGCACAAAGTATCTGTCACCATCCTCCTCAGGCCATGGCTTAAGGTACGGAATAAGCGCAGACATTATACTGTCAATATCAAGGCTATGGTCAGTCTCCTCTTTTGCATAATCTTCCACATACAAAAATCCCATGGACTCATATCTGTAAAAAGATGCATTTATGACTTCGTTGCTCTCTATAAGTACACAAAACTCTTCCCTGCATTTATTGAGCACGCTGTCAGAAACCGCCACATCGTCCTTAAAACTGCATCTGTATTGCGCTCGTCTGATCATACCCCACCTCGATTAAATAATTATTCAAAATATAGTATATTATTCGGAATATCCAATTAGTAGTTCAGAATTGAACAGAATATACTATATTTTGTCAGCATGGGTATGTATCAGATTCTTTAAACCACTGACTCCCTGTGATAATCCGTAACATCCGACTGCAGCTTGTTGTAAAGCGCTTCAACAGAAGCTCTGTCAGACAATGTCTTAAGCTCGGCGTCAGTCATTCCAATGAGCTCCAGGAACTCAACTTTGCCATTAGGTGTATCAATAGTCTCAACTGTAGGATCCTTGATCGTGATAAATCCGGTCAGGTTGGACTTTCTGTATGCATCAATGCCCTCTGTCTGTCCGGTGTAAAGATACTCAAACGGCTGGAACACGTCCCCGTTCTTAAATACCATTCTGGCAACCATCTGGAGAATGCCACAAATGCACCTAATCTCAGCCTCTTCATCTTCAAACTGGTTCTTCTTGAGTTTGAAGGTCAGCTCGTAGCCGTAACCACTGATATCGGGATCTTCACATTCCTTTTCGTATATCTCGGTAAGTCCGAAGGATACAAAGTGCCAGAAATCACCGCCATCGTAAACGCTGATTCCATCCAGCGGATCGTCTCCACCCATGATCCATTTAATGATTGTTCCATAGTGCTTGGGATTGGTCTGTCCGGGATAAACCCTCAAAAATTCTTTCTCAATGGCGTCC
>JAEEGK010010713.1_pt1 | contig 21109 bp, 16 predicted proteins | sample 8958771 | NCBI WGS metagenome assembly JAEEGK01 (sample SAMN16246547, study PRJNA631951) | gut metagenome | biome: gut microbiome; feature: rumen; material: SC-attached | host: Bos | place: Iran: Karaj | collected 2018-10 | reverse complement strand
TCGTGCGGGTTCGAGTCCCGCTCGCGGCACAAATCACATTTTATTTTATTATGAAGAAAGAAGCAATTTTAATCCTATCAGCAGCTACGCTGATGACTTTTACATCGTGTTCAAAACTAGGCGAATTGTCTGCCGACAATTTTACAGTAACCCCAAATCCACTCGAGACTCAGAAGGGCGTAGTGCCTGCCACTATCAACGGTCACTTCCCCGAGAAGTACATGAAGAAGAAGGCTGTGGTAACCGTTGTTCCAGAGCTTCGTTATTCTAATGGCGCTGTCGAGAAGGGTACTGCTGCTACATTCCAGGGCGAGAGTGTTCGTGGTAATGATCAGACCATCAACTACAAGATGGGCGGTAACTACACAATGAAGACCAGTTTCGCTTACGTTGGCGACAACAAGGCCGAGATGTTCCTCACATTCGATGCTCGTATCGGTAAGAAGAAGATGAATGTTCCTGCCGTTAAGGTAGCCGATGGTATCGTGGCCACTTCAGAGCTCTACAAGCAGACAGTCCTGTCAACTCAGGCTGCTGTGGCTCCCGATGCATATCAGCGCATCAACAAGAAGAAGCTCGATGCCAACATCAAGTTCCTCATCCAGCAGGCCACCCTGCGCAAGAGCGAGCTCAAGAACAACTCTGTTCAGGAGTTTGTACGTATGCTCAAGCAGATCAACAACGATCGCGAAAAGCTCAACCTCGAGAACATTGAGGTATCTGCATACGCTTCGCCCGATGGTGGTTTCAGCATCAACGATAAGTTGGCCGGCGAGCGTCAGAAGGTATCAGAGAAGTATGTAAACCAGGAGCTCAAGAAGAACAATATCGATGCCCCTGTTGATGCCAAGTACACCGCTCAGGACTGGGATGGATTCCAGCAGTTGGTTAAGGCTAGCGACATTCAGGACAAGGACGTTATCCTGCGTGTTCTCTCTATGTACAAGGACCCACAGGAGCGTGAGCAGCAGATCAAGAACATCTCTTCAGCTTTCCGCGAGTTGGCCGATGGTATTCTGCCTGAGCTTCGCCGTGCACGTCTCACTATCAATTATGAGACAATCGGACGTAGCGACGACCAGATTCTTGAGCAGCTTGCTGCCGATCCTGCCAAGCTTAGCATCGAGGAGATACTGTATGGAGCCACACTCAAGTCAAATCCTGATGAGGCAAAAGAGATTTATCTCACAGCCACCAAGATTTACCCCAACGACACTCGTGCTTACAACAATATAGCTACACTCGAGTATGCTCGTGGCAACTACGAGGCCGCTAAGCAGTACCTGGCCAAGGCTAGCAATCTGCCTGAGGCTAGTGCCAACCTGGGCCTGATGGCACTTAAGGATGGTGACATCGCCACAGCCGAGCGTTATATCGCTAGCGCTACCGATGCCAACGGACTGGCAGAGATTATGGGTAACCTGAATCTGGCTAAGGGCAACTACGCTCAGGCCGAGGAGAACTTTGCCGAGGTTTACTCTAACAGTGCTGCTCTGGCTCAGATTCTTAACCACGACTATGTATCGGCTGCCGTTACACTGAAGTATGTCAAGAACCCAGATGCCATATCAGAGTATCTGCGTGCACTGATGAGTGCCCGTATGAACAACGACGACGATGCCGCTGAGGCTCTTCGCAAGGCCATCCAGAAGGATCCCTCGTTCGCAAAGTATGCCGAGAACGATATCGAACTTAAAAAGATACAGAAGTAATTCGGAATGAAAACGAAGGGCATCTTAGTATGTTTAGTTTCGCTCTTGCTACTCTCTTGTAGCGACGGTGAGAACAACTTCAAGTTAGAGGGCAGTTTCAAGGGTTTCAACCAGGGAGAACTGTACGTCTATAGCTTGAACGGCTCTCACAAGCTCGACACAGTAGGAGTAAACAAAGGTGAGTTTACTTATAAGGCTGCCATCACCGAACCAACCACACTTGTGGTAGTATTCCCTAACTACTCTGAAATCCCGGTCTTTGCCGAGCCTGGCGTAACCGTTAAGATTAAGGGCGATGCCTCGCATCTTAAGGAGACTGAGGTTAAGGGTACCGATACTAACAAGGAGATGACCGACTTCCGCCTGCGAACTAGCAGCATGACGCCCCCGCAGATGCTTAGCGAGGCCGAAAAGTTCATCAGTGAACATTCGGCCTCGCCTATAAGCGTCTATCTTCTCAACAAATATTTTATACAGACTTCTGAGCCCGACTTTGCAAAGATTCAGAAGTTGGCCAAGACCATCCTCGATGCCTCGCCCGATAACCATAAGCTTGCTGCAATTATGAGCAAGCTCGACGGGCTTAAGGCTCTGAAGGTTGGCAGCCGTCTGCCACAGTTCTTTGCTGCAGGCCTGAATGGCGAGAGCGTATCATCGTCCGACCTCAATGCCAAGGTGAATGTCATCACCCTCTGGGCATCGTGGAACTACGAGAGCATTAACATCCAGAACCAGCTAGCCCGACTGCAACGCCAGCATCCTGGCAGCCTTAAAGTGCTGAGCATCAGTATCGATGGCAGCGTTAAGGACTGCAAGAAGATCGTTGAACGCGACTCTATAAAATGGAGTACCGTGTGCGATGGCAGGATGTGGGATACACCAGTGCTGCAGAAGATAGGACTTACCTATCTGCCCGACAACATCGTTACCGATGCACAGGGCAAGATCATTGCACGCACATTGAGTTACCAGGATTTAAACAAGAAAATAGAAGAACTAATAGAGTAAATTGCGATGCTTGTAAAAACTTATTGTGCCGCAGTTACAGCACTCGAAGCAACCACCATAACCATCGAAGTAAACCTTGCCCGTGGAACCATGTTTCACCTGTCTGGTCTTGCTGATACAGCAGTTAAGGAGAGTTATGATCGTATCAGGGCCGCTATCGAGAACAATGGCTACAAGGCACCAACCGCCGACCTTACTATCAATATGAGTCCTGCCGATATCCGCAAGGAGGGCAGCAGTTACGATTTGCCACTGGCTATCGGCATTCTGGCAGCTTATGGCAAGGTAAGTGAGGAACTCCTACCCAAATACATGATGATAGGCGAGCTTGGACTTGATGGAAAACTCAAGCCCATCAGCGGTGCATTGTCCATAGCCATACGTGCCCGCAAGGAGCACTACAAGGGACTGATAGTGCCCCGCGAGAATGTGCGCGAGGCCGCTGTGGTTAACAATCTCGATGTGCTGGGTATGGACAATCTGGCCGAGGTCATCGGATTCCTTAATGGTTCGTTGGATTGCGAACCAACGGTTGTCGACACGCGTAATGAGTTTTACAAGCAGCAGTATTCGTTCGACTTCGACTTTGCCGATGTGCGAGGGCAGGAGAGCGTGAAGCGTGCCCTCGAGGTGGCAGCTGCAGGCTCGCACAATGTCATCCTTATCGGCCCTCCTGGCAGCGGTAAGTCGATGATGGCCAAGCGATTGCCAAGCATTCTGCCCCCGCTGTCGCTGGCTGAGAGTCTTGAGACCACCCAGATACACTCTGTGGCCGGCATACTGCCCAGCGGCACGTCGCTCATATCGCAGCGCCCGTTCCGCAGTCCGCATCACACCATCTCGCAGGTGGCCATGACCGGTGGTACCCAGAAGGCACAGCCCGGCGAGGTGTCGTTGGCCCACAATGGCGTGCTGTTCTGCGACGAGTTGCCCGAGTTCAGCCGTAGCACACTCGAGGTGCTGCGCCAGCCGCTCGAAGACCGTAAGATCACCATCAGTCGCGCCAAGTATACCATCGAGTATCCCTGCTCGTTTATGTTTGTGGCGTCTATGAACCCCTGTCCCTGCGGATACTTCGGCGATCCCACCCATCACTGCGTTTGCACACCAGGTCAGATACAGCGATATATGAACCGCATATCGGGCCCGCTGCTCGATCGTATGGATCTGCACATCGAGGTGCCTGTAGTGCCGTTCAACCAGCTGTCGCAGATGCAGCCGGGCGAGTCGAGCGAGATGATACGCAATCGCGTGATAGCCGCCCGTAAGCGCCAGGAAGAGCGTTACAAGGACTTCAAGGGCATCTACAGCAACGCACAGATGACCGAACGTATGATACACCAGTTTGCCGAGCCCGATGAGGCCGGCCTTAGCATGCTACGCATGGCCATGGAGAGGCTGCACCTGAGCGCCCGCGCCTACAACCGCATACTGAAGGTGGCCCGCACTATAGCCGACCTTGAAGGCACTGAGCGAGTACAGTCGCACCACATAGCCGAAGCCATCGGCTACCGCAGCCTGGACCGCACCGACTGGGCCGATCGTTGATGCGTTTTCAGAAGCATCGATTGTTAGCGACGTCTTTGTTGTTGTGGGGGAATCATGCGCACAGGACCTCGCGGCATCATTTGGTCTTGATTTCCCCAGATGAGCCCTTTCAGCAAGTTGCCGAAGTCAAAGCCAAATTTCTGTCCATTATTTAGTTTGATGTATGGTCTTACAATGGGGTCAGTTACCCATCGTCCTGTCATGGGGTTCAGGTAGCGCCTGGCACCGGCATCCACTCCAAAGTTCTTGTGGAGCCTAAGGTCGGCATAGCCGCCAAAGGTAGTGGTGGCCAAAAAGGGATTCACCGTCGGACTTATCATAGATGAATTGCCATAGTAATAGCCGAAGGCATGGAGCGACAGGACATTGTTAACCGTATAACCCACCGTACCGCCAACACCGTAGCGCGTCTGCAGGAATCCCATTCCCACAAAACGGTATTTGTCGGCCAGTGCAGAGGCTGAGAAATCCCATCGGCCTAGATTCTGATAGAGTGTAAGTGCACCCGACTCACGGTCGAGCAGCCCGGGCATAGTGTCGGCACCTCCACTTACAACTACTGCCGATCCACGCCACGGCGTGAACAGTTTTCCGCCCTGTATCGTATTCACTTCCCAATCGCCGCGTCGGTTGTCGTAGAGACTGGAGTTAATATCTAGTTTGGTTGCGGCATTAAATCCGCTACTCGGCAGGATACGGTTGAGCAACAGCAGCGAGTCATGTCCCGTCAGCAGTGAATCATTGTTTGGGATGTTCCTGCCCAGACGCATGGTGTCTTTCGGAAGCACTTTGCCTCCTTCTATCTCACTTTGTGCCGATACTCCTGATGCCAACAAAGCCAGTATGGCTATCAGTATTGCTCTTCTGTTCATAGTAATATCAATTAGCACAGCAAAGTTAAGCAATTAATGAACATATTCCAAATTTTAAAAGAATTTTTTCTGTATTTGTTTGCTTTTTCAGAAAATTATCGTATATTTGCGGCGTGTGTTGTGATAATACACGTAAAATTTTTGCTCGATTATTAACCTAAAACAATATAGTTTATGAACATGAAATCTATTATTAACCTGATGCTTGCCGCCATTATGATTTGCGGCGCAAGTGTGTTCACATCGTGTACAAACGATGTTGTTGATAATCCCAGCCCGGCCGATCTTAACTTGCCAGATAAGATTATAGGCAAATGGATGGTAGAAGAACTGGACGGCCAACCATGTCCCACCAACCTTAAGGCAGTCATTACATTCTTGTCGCCAACAAAGGCATACGGTAGTCTTTCTGATTTCTATAGCGACTCTTGGAACGACCATGCATCAGCCGATGTCGTCATCGATGGCAATAGTGTGACGCTCATTGCATTCGAAAATGAGCATACCAAACATATTACTGTGGCAGATATTTTCTCTATTACAGACGAGGACATGATGTTGAAATCTGATTGGAAAGTATTTGTAGATGACGAAAAGGTTATTAATGAGGTTTATGACAATGAACGCTATATCCGCATAAACAACGACTTTGAAGAGGCTATCGTAGGCACGTGGGAAGGCAAGATGACCAGTGCGGAAGACGATCACACCGATGGCGAACTGCACCGCTGGGAGTACAAAGCCGACGGAACCTACGCTTATTACAACAAGGTAGGCGATGAGTGGGTGAATATCAACGACGTGATGTCCGAGTACTTCGTAGATGGCATCCTGCTCTGCACCCGATGGAAGCATACTGCTGATAGCGAGGAACTGCGTGAGTGGTGGGAGATTGAGAGCATCGAGGACGGCGTGATGAAGTGGAAGGCCCTGCGCCAGCGCGAGGACGGCACCACCTATACCGCTACCTTCGAGATGACCAAGGTGGCAGAATAACTGCCCCTCTAGGGTTCTTGCATTGCAAGCGACGAAAAAAATTCAGGACCTGCAGCGTGATGGCTGCAAGTCCTGAATTAACTAGTAGGCTATACTCTTCTCTTGATAAGGTATAATGTGCCGGTGTTGGCGTGGCGAGATTGGAACTTGTACTCGGGACGGCGGAGGTAGTTGCCGATTTTCTGGAACGATGTTGTGTCCTCCTTGTAACCCTTGAAATGGGTCTTCAGCAGGGCCGACAGGTCCTTCAGACTCACCCATTCGCCGTCTTCTACGCTGCGAGGCTTGGCGATTAGGCTCATTAGCATCTCGCCGAGTCCGTTCAGTCGCTGATAGGCCAGGTTGTGCTCCATCAGCGCCCGCTCCTCGTCCTTCGACAACCAGTAGCGCTCGCCGTGACGTATCTCGTACATCAGTTGGGCATAAAGTTGGGCGTGGTCTACAAGTGTCTCAAAGTCGATGTCACCATCGATGCTTACACAGAGAAAACGTCGCGAACCTGACGGGTCGGTCAGTGGTGTCTGATCGTTGGTGGTACCTATAAACGATGCATAGCGGCGATTTGAGGTATACGCCTTGCCGTATGGCGGACGATACTTCAGGTCGGCTGTCGATACTAGATACTTCAGCACAATCTGCTGGCGCTGGGTTATCTTGTCAAACTCGTCGAGATTGATGAGTCCGAACGAACTCAAGCCCAGGTTCAGATCCTGTTCGTTCTTGAAGTTAATACGGTCGTTGTAGTAATCCTGCAGTTCGCGTGGCAGTAGGATGCGACAGAAACTCGACTTGCCACAACCCTGACGACCAATCAGTAACGGCACCAGAGCATTACCCGTAAGCTGTCCTTTACCCAGCCACATGGCTACCATCGATCGCATCCATATATTAAATAGGTATGGAAACTCCTGCCACTGGGTTGGTATGCGATGGGCTAGCGGAGTGACGCGATCCTTGCCGTCCCACTGGGGCAGATGCTCCAGGAAGTCGTTCATGGGGTCGTATCGCTCTATGTCGTTGCTGTTCACGTAGCGACGTATATCCTTGTCCCAACACTTTATGCCCTGTTCCATTGCTCGCATGGTGATAGAGTTGCGAGCCTCCTCGGTCAGGTCCTGGAATGAGAATCCGATACCTGTTCGCAAACGGTATTCGGCCACACCTCGCATCACGTTCTTTCGCAATTCGTAGTTCGAGTTCAGAAACAGGTTTATCTTCATTGTGAGCAGTGTCTCCTGTGGTATGGTTTTAGTGCGCTGTATGCCTTTGCGCTGCATGTATTTCTCCACCAGTTCTTCGCGATAGGCATTCTCGAAAACCTTCTTTACCAGTTCCTTTTCTTCCCAGAATGGTGTCTTCATCATCGCCTGTCGCATGGCTGGTCCCATCGACAGTCCCGTTTCCATACAGTATTGTGCAAGTCGCGATAGTGTGGCGTGGCGTCGTTCGTCCTTATCAGCTATGCCCTCAGTGTCGTCGTAGGCCTTCGTTAGGTTGAACTCGAACACGGTGTGCATCTGCTGATAGCGGTCGATGCCATGTTGCCCCTCAGTCTGTTCCAGTTGAGATGGTGTGTGGGCGATTGCTTCAGTGGGTTTCTCAGCCTTGGCGTAGATGGGCGTAGCCATCGGATTGTACACCAGTTCTGGGTCGTAACTCATGTAGCAGATACGCTGGGTGACGGGTTCCAGCTTCTCGATGGTTACACCTAGCTGTCCGTTATAGATGAGTCGGGCACGCTCGTATAGGTTCTCGTGGAAGAGCGCGGTATCTGCGGGATCAGAGGGACAGGTCGCTTGATACGCTCCTTGGGAGCGATCATGGACCTGTCCCTCTGATCTCGCCAACTCGCCGCGACATACTATCTTTACCGATCCGCCATCGGCACCTACAAACGTCATCAGCGTCTGTGGCATCTCGCTGGCACCACGTCGAACGGCCGAAGCCTCGTCGTGACCAGTCAGGTTGTTCACTTCTAGCAATACCAGTCCATTGTATTGCTTGGTGATGCGCTCGTGATTGCGATGCTCTTGTTCGAGTGCGAAACAGATGCGAGGCAGTGCTTTGGTCCAATCAGAAAGTGAGTCGAGTGTGCCATCCGCATTGCGACTTTTTGAGTCGGCCAGTGGGTACACATGGCGAAACTCGCTTACCTGCTGTTGATACTCGCCGCTTCGCATCATGTCGGCCAACTCCTGCAGATCGCATGTCCTCAGCGTTTCCTTGTTTCTATAGACCTTAATTATAGTTACTTTTGGTGTCATAAAATCAGTTGTTTAAATAATCCGTGCAAAGGTACAAAAATCCTCTGAGATGTGCAAGTGATTACTTGATAAATTTTCTATTAATTACAGACCTAAGCCATCACTTTTATTATTATCCGATTGATAATTAGGCGGTTAAGTGGTGACGGAATGCTTTTTGAGCCATCACATTATTGTCACTAATTAGATGATTATGTAGTAATGTAATATAAATTCCATTTTGTTCGAGTGGTAGTTGCAGCATGTTCCACAAAGTGTTACTATCAGTTCCCTGCGGAGGAACTATTGGTTCTGCACTGCGGAACTGTTAGTAACATAGGCAGTTACTATTTGTTAACTTATTGATTATCAGTATAATAGTTATTTTTTACATCTTTTTAGGCGTGTGTTTTATACGATATGATGAATCCGTGACGATTTTGTGAAGGCTTTTTATATAATTCATCACTAATTAAACCATTGATATACAGCTATTTATCTACTAACGTGACGGAATGTTATATTTTATATAAACTTTTTCTTTTTGAATATTTGTATATATCACATTTTTTACATACCTTTGTACCCATGAAACAAGAAAAGAAAAATATGACTCAGGAAGAAATCTTCCGCGAAAAGGTAGATCATTACGAAGTGTGCTTCATCGACCATTGTCCCCTTCACGAGCAGTGTCTCCGTTGGCTCGTTGGTCAGTATGCCGACACCACCCGTGTGATGTTTACTTCTATCAACCAGCGTAATCCCAAGTATGGCAACGAAAATTGCGAGATGTTTCGCCCCAACAAGCGTGCGGTAATGAAGCGTGGTTTCCAGAATATGTATCACGAGATGCCCGGCTATATGGAGCATCACATCCGTTGGCAACTCATCGCCAGTTTCGGCCGCCGTCAGTATTTCGAGATGCGCAAGGGCGATCGCCTCATCACCCCAGCCCAACAGCAAACCATCCTCAATGTCTGTCGCGCCAACGGCTGGCAAGGCCCCATCATCTACGATGGCGAACAAGAAGACTGGCTGTGGTAGAGATGTCTTAGATAGGAGTGATTTTATCCAAAATTTAACAGTTAATAACTTGTTGATTCGGAAGTTATTTTGTAACTATGCCGTCGAAATCCACTCAGCCAACTGGGTTAAGCGCATTAAGGACAAGATAACCGATGCCAAGTCGCGCAACGAGGCCGTGTGGATAACCATCAAGTAGAAACCAACTCAAGCGGCTTGCGGCTACTTATTTTTAATTATTCAAGTTAAATTATTCAAAATAAATAATTTGATTTGAATAATTTCTTGTTTGTTACAAAGAAATCATCTATCTTTGTAGCAAATTATACGCGTTATGAGTACTATCACAAATCCATTTATCGCTTCGGGCAAGATTCCTGCCGAGCTGTTTTGCGACAGAAAAGATGAGTCAAAACGTCTTATCCTGAGTTTAACTAATGGTGCTAACGTTGTGCTAATGTCGCCAAGGCGTGTTGGCAAAACTCAGCTTATATATCATTGTTTTGATAAGCCCGAGATAAAAGATAACTACATCACCATCTTTGTAGATATACTCAGAACATCGTCATTCCAAGAGTTTACTTACGAGTTTGGTAAAGCCGTCTTTAACACCTTAGCCAGCAAGGGGCAGAAGATGCAGAAACTGGCCATCGCCACAATGAAATCGTTGATGGGCAATATCACCATCGATCCTGCCACCATGCTACCCACATTCGGACTTGCCATAGGAAACATTCAGAATCCAGCCTATTCATTAGAAGAAATATTCCGTACACTTGAACTTGCAGGTAAGAAATGCATCGTGGCCATCGATGAATTCCAGCAAATCACAAACTATCCTGAAAAGAATATCGAAGCTATTCTGCGTACGCACATTCAGGCACTCAGCAACTCCCAGTTCATATTTGCAGGAAGCGAGCGTCAGTTGCTTGAGGAAATGTTCCTGGAATCCAGCCGCCCTTTCTACAATAGTGCCGACATACAGAGTCTGGACGTCATTAAGGAAGAAAAGTATTGTGAGTTTGTACAGTATCACTTTAGCGAATATAACAAGCGAATATCGAACGATACAATCAGCTATGTTTATCATCTCTTTGAAGGTAATACGTTTTATAATCAGAAAACCTTCAGAGAGGCATTTGCCCAAACCGCTCAAGGTGACGTCTGCTCACAGGAGATAGTTGACAATAGTATCAACCTGATGATTAAAGAGGCCGAGCACCTCTATAGCGAGAAGTTCTCGAGGCTTTCACTACCACAGAAGGAGCTATTATACGCCATCGCTAGGGAAGGGCGTGCACAAAAAATCACATCAGGAGCGTTTATACGTAAACATCAGTTGAGCTCAACCAGTAGTGTACAGCAGGCTATCAAAAAGTTGCTATCCTTTGGTCTGGTCTCAACATCATTAGGAAATTATTATATAGCCGACCAACTGATGTATCTTTGGCTTACAAAGGTGGAAATGCCCTGACAGAGATTATGGTCTCTGGCCGCATAGCCGCCCAGCAATGCAAGTAAGATAAATAGGTTTTTTGTTGATTTGGTTATATTTTTGTCGCGATTTGTTCGGAATCTCGAAAATTTTAGCTAAATTTGCCGCGAAATCTGTTTAATCATGGACAAAACGAACTATGTAACACTGCTCGAAGAGCACGGTATTAAGCCCACGGCCAACCGTATTGTGGTGGCCGAGGCATTGGCTTCGTCTATCCAGCCGCAGTCGCTGGCAGAGCTGGAGCACAGGATACAGTCGATAGACAAATCGAACGTGTTCCGTGCCCTCACGCTGTTTCGCGAGCACCACCTGGTACACGCCATCGAGGGCATGGGCGACGGCACGCGCTACGAGCTATGTCATAGTCACCATGATGACCACGACGACGACCTGCACCCGCACTTTTACTGCGAGGAGTGTCAGCAGACATATTGCCTGGATGGGGTAGAGATGCCCGAGGTGCAGTTGCCTGCCGGATTTGAGCAGCACTCGACGAACTTTATGATTAAAGGAACCTGTCCACACTGCCGTAAATGAAAATAGACCCACAGAATCTACGCGTGATAGCCTTCGATGCCGACGACACTCTATGGGACTGCCAGTCGCACTTCGAGGAAGTAGAGAAACATCTCTACCGGCTGATTGCACCTTATTGTGATGATCCTGCACACGAGCTGTTCGTGACCGAATCGGGCAATATGGCCGACCTGGGCTATGGCTGCAAGGCTTTCACCATATCTATCATCGAGACAGCCCTGCGCGTGGGTGGCAGTCATCTTAGCGACAAGGAACTGTCGGAACTGCTGGCCCACAGCAAGTCGCTGCTGCATCTGCCGGCCACACCGCTGCCTGAGGTTGAGGCAACACTGCAGCGCCTGCAGGCCTATCCTTATCGCATGGTGGTGTTTACCAAGGGCGAACTGCAGGATCAGGAAAACAAGTTGCATCGCAGCCGTCTGGGCCGATATTTCTCGCATGTGGAGATAACATCGAACAAGACTGAGACCGAGTTCCAGCAGCTATGCGAGCACCTGGAGATAATGCCCAACCAACTGCTGATGGTGGGCAACTCGCTGAAGAGCGATATCGCCCCAGCGCTTAACATCGGTGCGTGGGCCATCCACATACCGTTCCACGTAACTTGGCAACTGGAGCACTCTGAGGATATAGAGCACGAGCGACTGATAAAAATAACCCATTTCAACGAAATACTTAATTACCTATGAACTATATTTTTGAAGCCCGAATGGAAGTGCGCGACTACGAGTGCGACATCGAAGGCATAGTGAACAATGCCAACTATCTGCACTATGCCGAGCACACACGCCACTTGTTTCTGCGCAGCCTCGGTGTGAGCTTTGCCGCTCTGCACGAGCAGGGCATCGATGCCGTTGTGGCGCGCATGAATCTCCAGTACAAGACACCCCTGCGATGCGACGATGAGTTTATATCGCGCCTAGGACTAACCAAGGAGGGTATCAAGTATGTTTTCCACCAAGCCATCTATCGCGCAAGCGATGAAAAACTCTGTTTTAAGGGCGACATTGAACTAGTATGTATCGTGAACGGTCGCCTTGCTAATAGCCCCGAATACGACGAAGCATTTAAAAACTTTATCTAATGAAACCTAAACATTGGGTGCTAGCAGGCATCCTTGCTGTTATCCACGGCTTTATTCCGTTTACTGCATCTGCACAGGATGCACCACCATTGGTGTTTACTCCGCAGTGGACAGCTCAGGCACAGTTTGCCGGCTATTATGTGGCCGAAGTTAAGGGTTTTTATCGCGAGGCGGGTATTAAGGTACAGATAGTGCATCCGTCGGCCACACAATCGGCCATGAGCCGTCTGCGCCAGAACCAGTGCCAGGCCACCACATTGCAGCTCTGTCAGGCGCTCGAGATAGTTGGCGACGATATGCCCTTGGTAAACATCCTGCAGACATCCATGAACAATGCGATGGTTATAGTGGCGGCCAAAGACGAGGACCCGCTTAAGCACAAGGGTGCACGCGTGGGCATCTGGAGCGTAGGCTTCGGACAGTTGGCCATCTGCATGAGCATCATGGACCACCTGAACTACGAGTTTGTGCGCTTTGCCCAGAACGTCAACCTGTTTGTATCGGGTGCGCTCGATGCCACACTGGCCATGAGCTACAACGAGTATTACCAGCTTATACAGGCGGGAATGAAGATTACAGACAAGAACGTGTACCGATTCTGCGACCACGGCTACAACGTGCAGGAGGATGGTGTTTACATGAGGCGCGACTACTACGAGAAGCATCCTGATCAGGCTCGCAGGTTTGCCCAGGCCAGCCGTAAGGGGTGGGAGTGGGCTGCTGATCATCCTGAGGAAACACTCGACATAGTGATGCAGTATGTAGACCGCGAGAATATTGCCACCAATCGTATCATGCAGCGACTGATGCTGAAAGAAGTGCTGCGCCTGCAGATAGACCGCGAGTCGAAGAAACGTGAGTTCCGCCTGCGCCCTGATATGGTGCGCCAGGCCAGCCGACTGATGTTTCAGAACCACATGCTGAGTCGCGAGGTAACTTACCAGGAACTAATACCCAAGAAGTAAGGAGGCACAAGTATGAATAGATTATTATCTTATATCCGTCGCAAACTCTCCGTCAGGGTAAGTATATGGGTAGTAATGTTTGCCGCTTTTATCTTTATCGCTGCCCTCGGTTTCCTGTTCTATCAGTCGCGCGAGGCTGTGCGCCAGGAGGCCATCAGCCATGCCACGCAGATACTCGACAAGACATCGCTGCGAGTAGAGGGTATACTTAATCGTGTCGAGGTGGCCACCCAAATGACCGTATGGCTGATACAGCGACATCCCGACAAGGCCGACTCTATGTTTGTGTACAGCCGGGGCATGCTGCAAAACAATCCCGATTTCTATACCTGTTCGATAGCATTCGAGCCATACTACTTTAAGGAATACGGCCGCTACTTCTCGGCCTACGCCAAGCACGTGGGCGACTCGATACGAACACTGCAGGGCGGTAGCGAATACTACCAGTACTTCTTTATGGACTGGTATCTGATGCCGAAACTGCTGGAGAAGCCATGCTGGACCGAACCATACATGGACCTGGATGCGCCAACCAACACCTACGAGATGGTGACTAGCTACTGTCAGGCCATCAAGAACAAGCAGGGCGAGTTTATCGGTGTGATCAATACCAGCCTGTCGCTCAACTGGCTGTCGCACACCATATCGGCCGTAAAGCCATATCCTAACTCATATAGTATCATGATAGGCCGTGGCGGAACATATTTTGTGCATCCCGACACTACCAAGATTACCCGCCAGACCATTTTTACGCAGACTATGGAGACTCCCGACACGGCGATGACCGCACTGGGACACGCCATGCAGCGCGGCGAGGAGGGTATGAAGCACATGAACATAGATGGAAATGACTGCTATGTGTTCTACAAGCCGCTGGGCAAGACCGGCTGTAGCATGGCCATCGTGTGCCCCGAGAGCGATATCTTCGGCGGTTTCGACCGTCTGCGCCACACCGTGATGGGTATCGTATTCGTGGGCCTGCTGCTTATGCTCTACATCTTCATCAAGATCATCACCCGCGAGCTAAGTCCGCTGCACCGACTGGCCAAGGAGGCCGAGACCATCGCCTCAGGACAGTTTGATACCAAGCTGCCCGACTTCCAGCGTAACGATGAGATAGGTATGCTGAGCCACTCGTTTGGCAATATGCAGCAGTCGCTGGTACGATATATCGAGGAACTCAAGGAGACCACAGCACAGAAGGCCTCTATTGAGAGTGAGCTCAATGTGGCCAGCAACATTCAGATGTCGATGCTGCCCAGCGTGTTCCCCGACCGCGAGGGACTCGATATGTTTGCATCGATGATTCCAGCCAAGGAGGTTGGTGGCGACCTGTATGGCTATCTGCTTAAAGACGACAAGTTATACTTCTGTGTGGGCGATGTTAGCGGTAAGGGAGTGCCAGCATCGCTGTTTATGGCTCAGGTCACCCGACTGTTCCGTACGCTGGCCAACCAGATGATAACTCCTGCCGATATCTGCACACAGATGAACGAGGCCCTCTCGGGCGAAGAGAACCTCACCTGTATGTTTGTTACGCTGTTTATCGGTCTGGTCGACCTGAACACAGGACACCTCTCGTTCTGCAACGCCGGCCATAATCCTCCTGTAATCGGTGGTGGCGAGCATCACGGCGAGTTCCTGCAGATGTTGCCAAACTTCCCCATCGGCGTAATGCCTGGTTTGGAGTTCGAAGGCGAAGAGATAGGTAGCATCAAGGGTCGTCCGCTGTTCATCTATACCGATGGACTGAATGAAGCCGAGAACCGCGAGCACGGTCAGTTTGGCGATGACCATCTGATAGATATCCTGCGCAATACTCATTTCGACACAGCCCGTCAGGTGGTTGAGACATTGGCCGCTAAGGTAGAAGAGCATCGCGATGGTGCCGACCCTAACGACGACCTGACGATGATGTGTCTCCGAATTAGTTAAGACAAATAATAATAAACTATGGATATAGTAGACAGAGCTATAATATTTGCAACTAAGGCCCATTCGGGCAAGCTGCGTAAGGGCAGTCAGTTGCCCTATATCGTTCATCCTCTTGAGGCGTTGGCTATCGTTGCCACTATCACCAGCGACAAGGAACTGATGGCCGCTGCTGCGCTTCACGATGTGGTAGAGGATACTCGTTATGAAATATATGAGATACGCCATGAGTTTGGCGATCGTGTGGCCGACCTGGTTGACTCGGAGACTAGCCGCGACATAGAGGGGGTGAGCCATGTGGACAGTTGGCATCAGCGCAAGCAGGTTGCCATCGACAGGCTTGCAGCCGCCAGCCGCGACTCTCAGATAGTAGCCCTCGGCGACAAGCTGTCGAACATGCGAGCTATGGCCATCAACTATCACCAGGTGGGCGAAAAACTGTGGCAGCGCTTCAATGAAAAGGATCCTGCCAGTCATGCATGGTATTACCGCCAGTTGGTAAAAAGTCTGGCCCCGCTTAGCGATACCGATGCCTATCAGGAGTTTGCCAGGTTGGTAGATCAGGTGTTTCCTGCCGATAAATATCAATAATTAAAATATTAACCTATTATGAACAAGAACGAAAAGTTTGTCATCACCATCAACCGCGAAGTTGGTACTGGTGGACGTACCATTGGCCGTAAGTTGGCCGAGAAGTTAAGTGTGAAGTACTGTGATAAGGCCATCGTGGATGGACTTACCCAGAAGTTTGGCCTAAACATACAGCGTATCGAGGAAATCAAGGCTCAGAAAAAGTCGTGGTGGAATGATATCAACAACTACTACAACATACTGGTAAACAGCACCAGTCAGCCCATGGAGGCTGAGGTAAAACTCGACAATGCAAGTATGTTCGAAACCGAAAAGCACATTCTACAGGAGATTGCGACACAGACGTCGTGTGTGATTGCAGGTCGTACGGGCTTTATGATCTTCCGCGAGTGGCCCAATCATCTCAATATATTTATTCAGGCCTCTATGGAACATCGTGTGCAGCGTGTGATGCGCCGTCAGAACGTGAGCGAGAAAGAGGCACGTGAAATAATTTCCAAGCTTGACGCTAGCCGCGAGACATACATCAAGAAGTATGAGGACACATCGCGCTACGACACCCGCAACTACCAGCTGGTCATCTCGATGGACGATCTCAGCGAAGACGATGCCGTAGATGTAATCATGTCGTATATCGACCGCACCAGCAAGTAAAGTTGCCTAGGATAATCCAAGACATACGCCCCCTCTCGCCAATAGAATGTGAGAGGGGGCGGCTGTTTTCTTTGTGATATATGCCTGTTTAGATGTTTATATATAATTCTGCTATCTGGAATACAGTACCATAGCCGTAGTTCACCTCAAATCTGAAGTACTTGGCATTCTTCAGTTTGGTGCCGTTCAGCTCGAAGGTCTTCATCTTGTTGCTCCTTGCGGGCAATCCATCTTCGTGGTTTCTGCGGAAATCCTTATCATCCATCAGAGTCCATTCGTCTTCCTGTTTTTGTTTGCCGTATAGTCTCCAGTACGCCGGATTGCGCGACGGATATTCTGCGGCATCGTCGGCCGTAACCAGACTGTAGCTTCCTATCGATATAGGTATAGTACTGTGGAACTCAATATATGGCACGTTATCACCGCTAAACGTGTTCTGGTTGGTAGCCATCCACTTGGTTTTTCTGTTGTCGTCTATCAGGTTGGCAAATCCAAACTCATCCGTACCCGTACCTCTGTCGGCTATCAGTTTAAATTCCGGAACTTCAATCGTATAGTCTTTCTTCTGTCGCAGGTTCTCATTATCACACCTCCAGTGTATCGAGAATGCCTTGATGCCATAGTTCTGTGCCAGCTCTTGCAGTATGTCCTTCTGCTTGTCAAAGGCGTTAGTGGCATACTCTATGATGGCGTTGATAACCTGTACGCTGGTCTCTGTTTTGTCGGCCACGGTAAATACGCTTCGATAAATATCAGGATACTTTTCGGTGAAGTAATTCTCCAGTTCCTTCAGTGCGGTCTTATCCGGTCTGTCCTCCCATTCGTCCACGGTTATGCTCATACGCCATGTCTGCAGGAATCGGTTAGGCTGTAGGAACTCGTGTTTGAAACTGCTCTGTGTATAAGTGTTGGTGTATTCATATTTGCGGGCATACTCACCGTTTTCCTTGATAGTCTTTGATTGTAGCAATACTGCCGTCTGTGGATACGATGTGATGTTCAGTGTGTATGTGCCTGTGGGGTTGGCCACCGACCAGCATATCTCGTTGGTTAGGTCGGCATCGCTCACCAGGATAGCAGGTGCTATGTCGTGCTTGTAGTGATAGGCATCGTTGCCCGTCTCTCTTCTGCCTTTTGGCAGATTGCCCTTATATGACCATGTTACTTTGTTTCCATCGCGGTTCTTTAGTATCTCCAGGTCCTTGTAGGCTCTTGAGTTGTTCATCGAGAACGATGACCCGTTGGTCTTACCGTCAGTCTTGCTTATTCCCGAGGTTGTACCGCCCATTGGTCCTTGTGCGTTATATCCGGCGTTACTGCTCCACGAATAACCAATGTTTGAGCTTGAGCTCTCCGAATAGCCCACGTTTATTGATATGGTTGTACTTTGGTTCTCGGTTGCTGGAGTGGCAGCTTCCAGTTGGATATTGTCGTTGTTGTTGCCAGTCAGCTCCATCGATGTATCATAGTTCGAGAGGAACGAGCCATAATACAATGGGTAGTCACCAAAACCGCTGCACTTTTTCCATACATCCGGCTCACAGGGGTAGAACAGCTGTTCGTACTCTCTGTCGCCCATGCTTACGGTCACATTCTGTTTTACATAGTAGTAGTCCTTGTTCGAGTCGATGTCGTGTACTCCCCACGATCTTACTGTCATCTGCACTCGGTTGGCGCTTCTCACCAGTTTGTGCTCAGGGTTTATTGTTAATATGTTACCATTGAATGTAAATGTCTCGCTGGCATCCATCAGAGTATTGATAGCATTATTGGCATCGGCACGGGTGGCAATCAGATACGAGCGTGCCTCGGCCTGAGCCATATTGCGGTTCTTTTCTACCTCGTTTAGCCAGTTTGCTACACCGGTAGCCAATATATTCGCTTCTCTGCTGTCGCGTTCAAATGTCTGCTTCGTAAGTACTGATCCTAGCAGCTGTCCCTCAGCATTCTCCGAGCGTATCTCTGCAGTCTCTTCGTTCTTGAATGGTTCCATGTAGAAGTACTCATTTATACCCATAACTATCATTTCTGCAAAGACCTCACTTTCGTCAAATGCTCCTGCCCTCGCAGCTAGGCGGCGCATATTGTTCATACGCTTCTCGGCACGCTCCTTTATGGCAGAGTGCTCTCTAGCTTCCAGCTTCTGTTCCTCTGTCAGGGTAAAGTTCGCTTCAATCTCCTCCATTTGGAATTCGAACGAAGCCATCACAAAGGCTGCTATTACCACTAAGGCATCTTTAACGGTTGGCCGGTCTATTGCCAGCAGTCCGCCGTTCATCATCATTCTGGTAAGGCGTCTCACATTCTCATAGTCACTTGCAAACGTGTATGCTTCGTCGCCCTTAAGCAGAATCATCTTCGTACCTTCCTGATACCCCTGATATTTGGTTTCCAAGCGGTCAATTAGGGCCTTTCCTGTAGAATTGTCATCAAACTGGCCGTAAACAGCTGTAGGTAGATTGTGCACAGTTACCATCTCTGGGTTGGTCTCGATATTGTCGTAAGATGCTTCTGTGCCATTAAAATAGCTTTCCAGGCCAATACTGTTGTCATTGTGCGAGCACGATACCATTATCATAGCTACTAACGTGCATAATAAGTCTAATCTCTTCATATCGGTGATTGTTTTAAGTTATTGATAATATTACGCAAATTTACAAATATTATCGCAAAGAGCCTATTCTGTCACCATTAAATAATGTTAATCCCTGCCAAAATCTCTCCTGTTATCTTGGGCGCTGTGCTTTTAATCAAAAATCTGCTTATTCATTTGGTAGATTGGATTCTTTTTGTGTACTTTTGCACTCGAAATTAGGTTATTAGGAAAGAATTAGGGGCAAATTTATCAACCCGTTTACAGGCATAGAGACGAAGAATTCGGTTACATCCCTGGCCACACCACCGATATGAACAGTATGGCATAACCGCCTGACAACACCAATCCTCTTGCAACAGAAAACAAGTTGCAAGAGGATTATTTTTTAGTACACAAAAAAGTACACAAAAGGAACCGTCCCTTCTGTGTACTTTTCATTCCGGATAAATATATCAACCAATAAACGCTAAAATGGCATTGGCAACCTCTTCCTCGGTTTTATCATCCATTTTAACCACCAGGTCGTAGTTGCGGGCGTCGTAGCGCGAGGTATGGGCGTTGTTCTTCATATACTCCTCACGCGTCTCGTCTACCATCTCGATAGCCTTCTTGGCTTCCTTCTCGCTAAGTCCCTGCTTGGCCATCACACGCTTTATACGATGCTCCATAGAGGCCTGAATGAGAATGCTCATGTGGTTGGGATTATCGGCCATAGCGAAGAATGCTGAACGCCCGGCAATAACACACGACTCCTCGCTTGCAATGCCCTGCAAGATTTCTCTTTCGGCCTTTAACACAGCCTCGGAAGTGATATAACGATTATTCTCTTCGTCGTAATACTCGGAAGAGTTGGCTGCTCCTTCTCCAAGAGCCAGTACGCGTTTAATATCTTCCCACCAGCTGCGGTTATTACCTTTCAGCTTTTCTATCTGAGTATGTGTGAGATCAAATTTGTCTTCCAATGCTTTGGTAAGTGGCTTATCATAGTACGGCACGCCCAACTTTTCGGCTAATATACGACCGACGGTACGACCACCGCTACCCAACTCACGGTTGATAGTGATCACAAATTTCTCGTTCTTTTTCATTATGCTTTAGTATTAGTTATTCCATAATAATATAAAATAGGTAATGGGGACATCGTAGTCCCCACTACCTATTAAGAGTATTAATCAGCGAGCTTTGCCTTGATCATCTCGCGGTTCAGGCGAGCGATGTTAGCGATTGTCTCGTTCTTAGGACAAACAGCCTCGCAGGCGCGAGTGTTAGTACAGTTACCAAAGCCGAGCTCATCCATCTTGGCAATCATGTTCTTAACACGACGAGCAGCCTCTACACGGCCCTGTGGGAGCAGTGCCAGCTGGCTAACCTTAGATGATACGAACAGCATGGCAGAACCATTCTTACAAGCTGCTACGCAAGCGCCACAGCCGATGCAAGATGCGCAGTCCATAGCCTCGTCGGCATCCTCCTTAGGAATCAGGATAGCGTTGGCATCCTGAGCCTGACCTGTGCGGATAGTGGTGTAACCACCGGCCTGGATAATCTTATCGAAGGCACCACGGTCAACCATACAGTCCTTGATTACAGGGAAGGCAGCTGAGCGCCAAGGCTCTACGGTGATAACGTCGCCATCGTTGAAGCGGCGCATGTAGAGCTGACATGTGGTAGCTCCACGCTCGGTCAGTCCGTGAGGAGTACCGTTAATGTAGAGCGAGCACATACCGCAGATACCCTCGCGGCAGTCGTGATCGAATACGAAGGGCTCCTTGCCCTCGTTGATGAGTTCCTCGTTCAGGATGTCGAGCATCTCGAGGAACGAGGTATCATCGGGAATATCGTGCAGCTCG
>JAEEGK010010711.1_pt1 | contig 21112 bp, 16 predicted proteins | sample 8958771 | NCBI WGS metagenome assembly JAEEGK01 (sample SAMN16246547, study PRJNA631951) | gut metagenome | biome: gut microbiome; feature: rumen; material: SC-attached | host: Bos | place: Iran: Karaj | collected 2018-10 | reverse complement strand
ACAAAAGCAGGAAAGCAGACAACCTAATCAGAGAGATAAGTCAACAAAATCAGTATAATAAACAGTAATTAACAAAACAGTAACAAATCAAGGCTCTGAGGGAGTCAACACTATACAGGGAAAGACAGAAGACAACGGCGTACCGGCGTACCGCCGCACCATTTGAGTATGTCGAACGGAGGCAAAGACTGACTAAAATAGTATATTATACTTTTATATATTCTAATATATAAATATAAATATTAAGTGATTGGTATGCGGAAAGTGAAAATCCTAATGGTGAGTCGGTACGGCGGTATGGCGGTGAGTTTTTGCATCTCTATTTTTTGTACCTTTGCATCGTCAATGAAGAGAAACGGCGTTTTACTCATGGAGAAACGGCATGTTGCTACCAGAGAAACGGCCTTTCGCTCCGAGACAGACAGGGTGATGACGGAGGGCCTCACCCCCAGCCCCTCTCCAACGGGCGAGGGGAGTGGAAACACAGGCGGCGGTAGCCTCACCCCCAACCTCTCTCTTACAGGCGAGGGGAATGGTAACACTGGAGGTAACAACGGTGGTGGCGGTGGCGACGATGCCCCTAATGAGAACTGAACGAGGGCTGAAGGCTGATGGCTGAAGTTTAATTAACCGCAGATTCCGCAGATTATACAGATTATAGCTGCGCCACACAGTTATGAGAAATAAATCTGTAAAATCCGTAAAATCCGTAGGAGAGATGAGTGGGCGCGAAGCTAGTGAAGAGTGAAGAATGGGGCGTGAAAAAAGAGGGCGAATCCTTGGTGGTTCGCTTTCTTTTTTGTACCTTTCACCCTGAAAATGGAACGGATTCCGCCAATCCTGCGCTGCGGTAGTCTCAGCGGATAAAAAATCTCGAAAGTGTTTCTCGGAACAAATATCGATAGCTATTTTTTATACTTTTTGCTGAACAAGTCTGCATGAGTGCCCGTGTTAAGCATCACGAGAACAAGTTCCCTATCGTGCTGTTGCCAGACAAGTAGCCAGTTTGGCTGAATGTGGCATTCCCACTGCCTTTTACGGTCACCGTGCAACTGGTGGGGTAAGTATTTCTCTGGCAACTTACCTTCAGTAGAAAGTATGCGTATTGCCTCGCGTAGCAGCTCCATGTCATAACCGCGACGTTCACACATTTTCATTTGGTGCTTGAATTCGCCCGTAAATCTAAGAGTGTACATACCGCTATCCAAGGCATTGCTTAAACAAATCGTCCACATCCTTAGCCTCGTATACGCGTCCTTCTTCAATATCTCGCAGGGCACGCTCGTATGCAGAGAGACGTTTGCGTCGTGGTATCTGTACTTGCTCTACACCTTTTACCATGCTGATGGCTTTCTTGATGTCCTTCAGCATTGACATGTCGCTTACTTTTACCAGCAGTTGTCCTTCTTGAGGATAAGTCGTTGTTCTTGCATCCATCATTCTCAGTGTTATGTTCTTTTGGCTGCAAAGATACGGCTATTTTCCCAAATATCCAAGGATTCGCGAGATTTTTTATCCGTTTGTGCCAGTAAGTTTCTCTGTCGCTAATCCGGCAAACTACACAGACAGCCCGCTCTTCAATCTCGTGAGCTGTCATAATATAGTAAACGACAAAGACAACACGGTGTCTTTTATGCAAAAAATTGTGTCTTAGACTCGTTGATGGTGAATTGGGCTATCCTTAGTACTCCAATATCAATGATTGGCGAGGCTTCAGCGTCAGGTCTGCTGACAAGTCGAAATAGCGGCCTGTCAGTATGTCCTTGGCTCGTTTGGTGCTACCGATGACCTCTGCGTAGCGCTTCACTTCCATCTTCGCCGGTTTTGTGGTTCCGTTCAGGACGGTCAGAGCCGTCTTACCCTTGTATTGACGGGCAATGACGTAGATGCCATTGAAGGGAATGAACTGCGTCATCGTACCCTTCGTGATGACCTGATTACCCTGCCGCCAGTGCAATAGACGGCTCAGCCACTGGAACATCTGCTGCTCGGCCCGGGTACGACCCTCGCGGGTGAAGGCGTTATGGCTGTCACCGGGGAATCCGCCCGGGAAGTCCTTGCGCACATGGCCGTCCGTCACCTCTTTCGTGCCGTTCATCATAATCTCAGTACCATAGTAGAGCTGCGGTATGCGGCGCACGGTCATGAGCAGGGCCAGGGCCTGCTTCAGCATCAGCGTGTCGCGGCCGTTGCCCAGGAATCGGTCAGTGTCGTGGTTGTCGATAAAAGCCATCACATGTGTGGGGTCTTCGTACAGGTAGTCGTAGACGAACGAGTTATACAGGCGGTTCAGACCATTCCACCATGCATCCGTCTCTTCGTGCTTGGCCTGCGACAGACGGTCGAAGAACGAGAAGTCCATCACCGTCTTCAGGTACGAGTTATCCTTCGACAGCCGCGAGCCCTTCTGCCACGAGGCAGTATAGGCAGGCTCGGTCACCCACGTCTCGCCGACGGTATTAAAGTTTGGATATTCCTCGTCCAACTCCTTCATCCAACGTGCCATACCCTTGGCATCGGCATAGGGATAGGTGTCCATGCGGATGCCGTCGATGCCTACGGTCTCAATCCACCACTTCGAGTTCTGGATGAGGTAGGTCATCAGGTGTGGATTGCGTTGGTTCAGGTCAGGCATTGTGGGTACGAACCATCCATCCACCGTTTCTTTCAGATCGACCTTCGAGGCATACGGGTCTTTGACGGGCGTCAGCTTGTAGCTGGTGAGGTGGAACCCACCCCCAGCCCCTCCCGTGCGGGAGGGGAGACTATGTTGTTTCAATCCATAGGTGCGTAGCATATTCTGCTCCCCTCCTGCACGGGAGGGGTCGGGGGTGGGTGTCAGGTTCAGCCAGTCCTTGGCAGGCATATCCTGCGTCCAGGGATGTTCGAAGCCTGAGTGGTTGAATATCATGTCCATTACGACCTTCAGCCCTTTCTTGTGGGCTTCGTCACACAACTGGCGATAGTCGTCATTCGTGCCAAAGCGGGGATCTACGCGGTAGTAGTTCGTCGTGGCATAGCCGTGATAGGTCGAGTAGCCACGCTCGTCATCGGGCGAGTCGTTCTCCAAGACAGGTGTCAGCCAGAGAGCCGTCACACCTAACTCCTTGAAGTAATCCAAATGTTCGCGAATACCGTTCAGGTCGCCACCATGCCGTAACGAGGGCTGTGTGCGGTCTTCCTTGTAAGCGCGCATGCCTTTCACTTGCGGATTGTGGTTGGCACCTTGTGCAAAACGGTCGGGCATCAGCATGTATAGCACGTCGCTGATGTCGAAGCCTTTACGTTTCTTACCCTCCATCTCGCGCTGTTTCAACACGTAGGGCACTTTTTCGCTTTTCACTTTGCCCTTTTCATTTTTCACTTTGAAGTCCAGCGTCATTGTACCTGCTTCGGCACCCTTTACGTTGAGGTACACTAACAGATAATTGGGCGAGTCGAGACGTACCAGGCTGTCGATGGTGACGCCCGGATAGTCTGTTGTTACGGCCTCTGCATCGCGGATGCCCTTGCCGTACACCATCAGCTGTACAGAGGGATTTTTCATCCCCACAAACCAGTCGGTAGGCTCGATGCGGTTAATTACTGTTGCTGTCTTCTTCGCTGCACTCATAGTCATCACGTTTGCCATCAGGATGGCTGTTAATAAAATAATTCTTCGCATAGCGTGTCCTTAGTTATGATTCTTTTTGAGTGCAAATATACGCATTTTTCCCATTACTTGCTACGTTAAGGCCTACATTTATTGTTAATCGCTGCAAAAACGTTTGCACTCTCACGTTTTTTCCTTATCTTTTACCCTTGGTAAAAATACTCACGTTCGAAAAAAATCAAATTAAATTTGTTTTTTTGCTCACTTAATCGTATCTTTGCAGACGATGTTTTCAAACTTATCGCCTATGATGTTGTTGAGGAATATCTGGTTGTTGATGGCACTGGTGCCGCTTTCGCTTTTGGCGCAAGAGGTGACAGTACTTCCGCAACGTGCATTCCCCAAAACGGTCTCAGCAGGCAACTACAGTGGTATTGCGTGGTTGGGAGGTCAGCGCTATGCTGTGGTGAACGACAAGTCGCCAACGGCAGGTTTCTATCTGATGACCATTGAAACCGATCGTATGACGGGTGAGTTGCTAAAGGTAAGTGAAGATTCGTTCCTGACAAGCGGCCTGCCTAATCGCGACGAGGAAGGTATCTGCTACCTGCCACATACACAGACGCTTTTTGTGAGTGGCGAGGCTGACGGGCAGATTGTGGAATATAACCTGCAAGGACAACTGACGGGTAGGAAGCTGAACATTCCAGAGATCTTTAAGACGGCCTATCCTAATGGCAGTTTTGAGGCCTTGACCTATCATGCACCGAGCCAGCGATTTTGGACAACCTCTGAATTTACGTTGGAGGCTGATGGCGAGCAGCCTTCGATAGATAGGAAGGTTAAGAACCGCCTGCGCCTACAGTCGTTTGGCGACGATTTGCAGCCAAAGGAGCAATATTGGTACGAAACTGATTCGACAGCTGTCAAAAAGCGCAAGGGGCGCAGCATTCTGGGCGTCAGTGGTTTGGCTGTTCTGGACGATGGTCGTATGGTGGTACTCGAACGTGAACTATACTTTCCCAAAAAGAAGATCGGTTCATTCTCGCATGTTAAGCTGTACATCGTCAACCCTACTAGTCAGCAACCAGGCGAAGTGCTCCGTAAGACCCTGTTGACAGAATTCCGCACGAAAGCGAATCTCACACGTCGCAGTTTTGCCAACTATGAAGGTATTTGCGTAGGCCCCAAACTGGCAGACGGGCGCCAGCTTCTAATCCTCATTAGCGACTCACAAAACCAGTATCGTGGCGTGTTGCGCGATTGGTTTAAAACCATTGTGATGGATTAGGATTAACTATTTGGCTCTGTACATTAATATCGTAAAGATAATTACTACGCCGAACACCACGCTGAGGATTATCACAACGGGCAGGATGCTATCGTGATTCTTCATGGCTAATGAGTAAACAGCAATGAACAGCATGATGATGAGTATCAGCAATGCGATAATCCTGCCGAGCAGTACGCCTAATTTCCTTTGACGCTCATTGCCGGGACCCTCGACGAAGGGCAGGTTGACGCTGCTGAAGGGAAGATAACTGCTGAAGGCGGCAATGAGGGCTACAACAGTCATAATCACACTGGGTATGATAATGTGGGTGGGCGACCCGTAGGCATCAGGCTTACCCGATGGGCCGAAGTGTGTGGGAACAATGTCAGGTGCACGACTGATGAGCCATGCGATAATGCCCCAAATGGCTATCGTCAAGGCCAAAAATACACAGTCGAAAATGATGTCCTTTGACGTGCGGACAACGTTTAGCTTTATCTTACTCATAATTTTATATATTAGTATCTTCTTGTGATTGTTGTTTCTTCTTGGGCAGACGCTTGGCCTTACGCAGGGCCTCGGTGATGATCCACTGCAGCTGGCCGTTGGTGCTGCGGAACTCGTCCGCAGCCCAGGCCTCTATCGCGTTCATCGTCTCGCTGTCTACGCGTAGGATGAAACTCTTGGTATTCTTCTCAGCCATAGCTTTATTCATATTTGAAAACAACATTGACAACTTAAACAACTTTTTTAGGTTGTCCTTGTTGTCTTTGTTGTCTTCTACTTTTTAGTGATTCAGTGTTCCTGTGTTGACAACAGGCTGAGCCGAGTCGTCGCCACAGAGCACCACGAGCAGGTTAGACACCATAGCGGCCTTCTTATCGTCGTCCAACTCTACGATGTCTTCGTTTGACAACTTGTCGAGGGCCATCTTCACCATTGATACAGCACCCTCTACAATCTTCTCGCGTGCAGTAATGATAGCCGATGCCTGCTGGCGGCGCAGCATCACAGCAGCAATCTCTGGGGCATAGGCCAGATAGTTGATGCGGGCTTCGACCACCTCGATACCAGCCAATGCCAGGCGTTCGTTCAGTTTCTGCTCCAGTTGGTCGTTAATCTCCTCGCCGCCACCACGTAAGGTCAACTCGTTACTCTTATTATCCTCGTCATCGTAGGCATACTGACCTGCTACCTGACGCAGGGCGGCATCGCTCTGTACGCGTACGAAACGCTCCAAGGCGTTCATGATTGAGCGTACATCGGTGCCGATTTGTCCCTGAGCAGTGCCTGCCATTGTCTGTGAGTCAACCTCGAACAAGGCCTTGTACGTGTCCTTCAGTTTCCATACCAGCACCAAGCCAATCATCACGGGATTGCCTGTCTTGTCATTCACCTTGATAGGTTCGGCATCCAGGTTACGGGCACGCAGCGACACCTTCTTGGCACCATAGAAAGGATTAATCCAGTAGTACCCAGCTTGTGAAAACGTGCCTGAGTATTTGCCGAACCACGTCAACGCACGAGCCTCGTTAGGCTCCAGCATCATAAAACCGCACCACATCATAATATTCACGACAAGCAAGAGCAGGCTACCACCTAACATCCAGCCACCACAAGTGCCATCGCTACTGTCTAAATCGATGATGCTGAACACGATTCCCACGATTGACAGAATCAGCACTGCGAAGTTTACGAACAGCATCAGGAAGCCGTTCATCACCATTCCATTGAATTTACATTCCATATTTTCCATAATGATAAGTATTAAAGATTGATTTATATCTGATATCAATTTGATATCGCAAAGATATGAACTTTTTTCTGTTCCGCAATGGAAAGTGGTATTTATTTAACATGAATTAACCAAACGAAAAAAGCCGAAAGCGCAATGCCTCCGGCTTCTATATGTTGCGAAAATCGCTTGACAAAACTATTTCAGCGTCACTTTACCATCTTTGACAATAATGAAGTGGCTGGCAATCTTCGAACCGTTGCTGTCCTTCAGGAAATATTCGAGGGTGTAGTTCTTTTCAGTACTCAACTGTGAGGTGTCAATACCCTTGAACGATGTTTCGAAGGCTTCCTTGGCTCTAAACTGTGAAACATTAGTGAAGGTTTGCTCCATGTTCTTAAGAGTCATGTTCATGGCGTTGTATTCCAAGTCCGACAAGGTTCCCTGTTCGGAAACGGTCATACCGATGGTGTAGGTACCTAAGGAGCCGGTGTTGTTGTTGTCGTCGTCAGAGCCACATGAGGTCATGAAGCCAGTCATCAGTACGACGACCATCATCATAAAAAATTTCTGCATTGTTTTCATTCTTTTCTAATTTTAAAATAGATTTTACTTCAGCTCGAACTTATAGCCAACGGTCAGCATACCGCCGTCGCAATAGTCCTTATTATCGCTACCACCATTTTTGTCAACTCTGGTCAGAGAAGCAGCGCCGCGGAGGTCGAGGGTAATACCATTCTTGAACTCATAAGAGAGACCCAAGGGAATTGAGAAATTGAAAGTCTCGCAGGCATCCTTGATGTCATTGCCTTTATACTTTGCATTTACCAGGAAACCAGGCTGCAAGCCAATCTTCAGAGCGAAGCCCTTGGCAACGTAGAAGTTAACCAGAACGGGGATGTTGATGTAGTCAAGTTTTGTAGGATCACTATTCTCCTTGAACTTCCAACCCTCCTGCTGGTACATCACGCCTGCTGAAATTGAGAGCCAGTCGGTAGAAGTGTAATACTCTGCCTCGGCACCGATAGCAAGACCTACGCGAGCTTCGTTACTTGTGCTGGTTGTTCCAGAAGTCTCGCCTCTCCAACTACCCGTCGAAAGACCAATCATAGGCTGGAGAGTGAATGAACCTGCGTCGTGGCGCGCCTTCTGTGCATTTGCAGTCAAGCAGCATACTGCCATCACTGCGATCATCATTAATTTCTTCATACTTGTTTGAATTAAAAAAAATTATTATTTCGGCTGCAAATTTAAACAATTTTTTTAAATCGCCAAACTAATTTATCGAAAATTTGCGGTTTAGTGCTATTTTTTTATACTTCGTACCAAATACGTGGCTAAAAAGCCCACCAAGAAGATGACGGAGGTGCCAAGAACGATGGCGAGATAGGGGTGCAGATGGATACCTGGCAACGACCACATCTCGGCCAATGATATCCAGCCGATGACCAAGACACCAGCCACACAGCCGAGGAAGGCTGCCAGACGATTAATCTTCTGAGGAATGCAACCCAGCAAGAAGAGTCCCAGCATGCCACCGCTGAATATCGAACTGAGCGTCCACCATGCGTCGATGATGCTTTCTACCGAGAGCATCGCAATGGCTACGCAGGCACCTAAGATGCCCACACCAAAGCTACTGAGTCGCACGATGGCCAGTTCCAGTTTCTGATGCTTCGGTGAAGCCTCCCCCTGCCCCTCCAATGGGAGGGGTGAATCATGATGTGAAAGATGGCTCTTAACCTTTTTTATCTCTTTCTTGGCCTTCAGGAAGAACGGGCGAACATAATCAGTCAAAATAATTGTCGCGGCTGAGGTTACTGAGGTTGAAACGGTACTCATGCCAGCAGCAAAGATGGAGGCAATGAGCAGGCCTCGCAGACCTACGGGCAGACCGTTGACGATGAAGTAGGGAAAGACATAGTCGGGCTTGGCTTGAATCTCTGCTGGTAATGGTGCCACACCAGCCTGATAGTACGAGTAGAGTGCCGAGCCGATGAGGAAAAACAGTGCCGAAACGGGAATAAACAGGTAGCCTCCGAAGAGTGCCGAGAACTTCGCATCCTTGTCCGTCTTGGCGGCATGGTAGCGTTGCACGTAGTTCTGGTCTATGCCGTAGTTCTGCAGGTTGATAAAAATGCCGTAGATGAGGCATACCCAGAAGGTTGACGTTGTCAGGTCACTGGTAAACGCACCCAACGAGAATTTGTTGCCCATGGGACTGCTTGCTGCGAGTTCAAAAGTCTGCATGGGGCCTTCAGGCATCGAGAACATCAGGATTCCCAAGCACAGTACGGCGCCACCTATTAATATAATGCCCTGTATGGCATCTGCCCAGATAACCGCCTTCAAGCCTCCCATCATCGAATAGATAATGATGCCGATGGACGTTAGGATGATGACGGTGTGCATGTCCCATCCCATGAGGATATACATGGGTACAGCCAACAAGTAGAGGATGCTGCCCATGCGGGCAATCTGAGTCAACAGGTAGCATGCAGAGGCATAAAGGCGTGCCCACGCACCAAACTTCTCTTCGAGGAACGTATAGGCAGAAACACTTCCGCTATGGCGATAGAAGGGTACGAAATACTTGGCGGCGAAATAGCTTGCAATAGGTATCGACAGCGAGAATACAAACGCGTTCCAGTCGGCAGCAAACGCCTTGCCTGGATAGCCGATATACGAAATGCTTGAAACATAAGTGGCGAAGATGGACATGCCTACCACCCAACCTGGAATGGAATGCCCTGCGGAGGTAAACTCGTCAGCCGAGCTGCCCTTCTTGAAGAACGAGCAGCCAAACACCACCACACCCAGCGTGAATACGATGAAGACAATGAAATCAATCAGATGCATAATTCATAATGCATAATTCATAATTCATAATGCATAATTCATAATTGGAGCTTACCACCTTTGAGCGGAAGGGCGTCAAGTGCCTGACGAATCTTTTCGCGTTCGGGGGCCTCGAACTTATAGAACGGCGAGGCTACGAAGTCGTCATTGATGATGCCCAAGAGCGAGAGCGCGCACTTCAGCCCCTTCAGGTAGCTGGAGCCGTGCTTGCCGACGGTATAGATGGTGGTGGAAATCTGCATAATCAGCTGTTGTAACTCCAATACGCGCCCGATGTTGTGCTGACGAGCTGCATCGTACATAGCGACGTAGAGTTCGGGGAACATGTTGGCTCCGCCGTTGATGCCACCCTGTGCGCCCAACAGCACACATTCGCCCGTAATTTCCTCGGGACCTACAAGCATGGCAAAGTCCTTGCGGTGCTGCATCTTGTACATCACACTCTGGAAATAGACGGCATTAGCTGAGGAGTCCTTGAAGCCTACCACCTGCTCCAACTGGGCAATGCGCTTTACCGTATCAGGAGCAAAGCTCACTTTTACGTGCGACGGCATATTATAAAGGAAAACGGGCAGGGGCAACTGAGGCACCAACTCTTCGTAGAACTGTGCCAACTCGGGCTGACCTGTGGCAAAGTAGTAAGGTGGGGCCGAGACCACACCGTCGGCACCATAGTCGGCAGCTTTCTTGGCCAGTCGGATGCTTTCTTCTATCGACGTGTCAGTGATACATGCCAACAGGGGCAGACGACCACGATTGATGCGACACGACTCCTTAATCATTTGCTTGCGCACGTCGTACGACAGACTTTGCTCTTCGCCCGTCGTACCCAGCACGAACAGGCCATGAACGCCACCCGCAATGAGGTGTTCGATGAGTCGCTCAAGGCTCTCGATATCGAGTGTTTCATTGTCCTTCAGTGGGGTTACCAGCGGTGGTATGATACCGCTAAGGGGCTTTTTAAATGATGTTTCCATAATAATGTAGTTTGTTTATGTTTTACCTTTTTACTTTTTTACTTTTTTACCTTTTTACTTTTTTACCTTTTTACTTTTTTACCTTTTTACTTTTTTACTTTTTACAGGCACAGGTATCTTGTCCTCGAAATGGTGATGTCCGTCGCCAATGCTCTCTGTCTGTCCGCTGTAGGGCAGATAGACATCGGCAAAACCACCAAGGGGAATGTCAATATCGAGTGCAAAGGTGCCGTTGGTTATCTGCCACGATACTTTTACTTCACCATAGGCACTCATCGTCGCCCCCTTACACCACGTCAGGTCGCCCACAGGGTGCGGATGTATCTCTATCAGTTCGCCTGTGCGACGGATGCCCAAGAGGTCAGGAATCAGGAAATTCTCGATATGTGCCATCATGAAGTGATTCATCGAGGCGCCCAAGTCAGGATTCCACTGCTCGGTCAGCGTGGTGTGGCCCTTCTTGATTTGGTAGCCATAGCCTGGCACGTCGTCGTGGTTCAGCATGGTATAGAGTAATTCGCGCTGGTCGTTCTGTATCAGTACACTGAACAGATAGCGGTTGCCAATGTCGCCCGTCGTCAAACGGTTGCCGTGGGCTTTGATGTCCTTAATGAGATTCTGAAGCACAGCCTGATAGTCGCCTTCTGGTACCATCTTCAGATAAAGCGGCAGTGCCAATGAACACTGGCTGCCTGTAGCGTACGTCTTCTTTTGGGCATCATAGAACGTGCGGTTGAAAGCGTGACGAATGCTGTCGGCACGCAGGTTATACCATTCGGCATCCTGCTTGTGTCCCAGACGCTTAGCCATGACATACATATAGCACATCCACTGATAGTAATGGGCTGTCGAGACAAGGGCTGTTGGCGTATTCTTCGAAAAGCCAGCTTTGCCTGGACCGTAGTCGTACCAGTCGCCCAAGCCCATATTCAGTATGAAGCAGGAATCCTGCGACACCAGATAGGCCAGATAGCGCTTCATGGCGTCGTAGTGGTAGTCAGCCAAATCGAGGTCGCCATAGTGCTGCCAATAGAGCATGGGTAGGGCAATGATGGCACCACCCCATTCAGGCGACTCCTGGAACGGACGTGCCCATGTACCTGTAAACTGCGTGTATTCTGGGGCTATCTCAGGCATTGAGCCGTCGTCGTGCTGTGCATCTACTATGTTTTGCATGGTCTGCTCAATCATTCGGCGTGCATCGTAGTTGTACACCAATGCCTCACCGTTCAGCCAGTCTTGTTCCAGCCAGCCCAGTTTTTCGCGTGAGGGACAGTCGGTCCATACGGCTTGCCAGTTTGAGCGTATGGCGCGATCGATAATCTGGTGCGTGGCATTGATGCGTGGGTTAGAGCACTCAAATGACCCTATACGTTCTGCTGAATTATATACGAAGCACGACTCCACCTTCTTCAGCACGTCGATGTCGCCCTCAATCTGCAGATAGCGGTAGCCGTAATATGAGAATCGCGGATGCCATATTTCAGCCTGTAGGCTACCCTTTAATATATAGGTGTAGTAGTGTGGACGCCCCGTCTGTCGCTGATCCACCAATCCGTTCTTGTCCAGCGTCTCACCAGGTGTGAGCTTCAGTCGCTCACCAGCATTGCCACGAACGGTAATCTCAGGATAGCCAGCCAGATTCTGCCCCATGTCAATCACGAGGATGGAGTCCTTGCGTAATGTCTGTTTCGCGGGATAGCGCTCCATCACTTTGGTGGAGTGGGCTATCTGCGGACGCAGACGCCCCTCTGGACCTTCCTGTATCACCACAGGTTTCCATTGGTCAGCTCTGACATCAGACGTCAGACTTCCAACCTCCAAACGTGCATCGTAGTCTTCGCCACCATAGATGCTATTGAACGTGATAGGACTCTCCGTCCATTGCCACTTCTCGTCGCTGTAGACCCGCTCACGCATGCCGTCGTCGTAAGTGAGATAGAGAAAATAGAGCAGGGTAGGAGGTCCAAACGATACCTTCAGTTTCGTGTAACGCCCACCTTGTTCGTTATAGAAACCATTGCCTAACAGTACGCGCAACTCGTTGTCGCCCTGGCGAATCTGCTGGGTGACGTCATAGACATTGAAGAACACCGTCTTGTCGTAGTCGCTCCAAGAGGGGGCAAATTCAGAGTTACCAACTTTCTGACCGTTGATGGTGGCTTCGTAGAATCCAAGGCCACAGATGCGCAACTCGGCATGCTTGACAGTTTTGTAGGGCTTAAAACTACGACGAAGGATGATGCTGCGACGCGATAGCGGGTCGGCCTTGTCCCATGCAGCCTTAGTCTCTTTGATGACATTGCCCGAATAATGTCGGCCTTCAGGTATCTTGGCGTCCTTGCGGGTGATGGCGCCAATCCACTGGGCCTCGCCGAAATAGTCTTGCGCCCCTATGGGGCTAAATATAAAAGATAAAATAAAAAATAAAGCTATTCTCATGTTCCTTATTCGTGTACCTATTATTTCTTATTTATTATTTTTTATTTAGGACGAAGTCCGCAATGATTTTACCTAAGTCGTTACGCTGTCCTACAAGTTTGCCGTTGATAAAGACGCGCAAGCCCTTGCCTGCATGGTATCGAGAACCGTCCTTGTCCCAGACGATAGTGAGGTTCTGACCATGATACAGTATGTTGTCGAGGCAGAAATAATCCCACTTGTTTTGAGGTAACAGGGGATTGACTTTAAGGGTGTTGTCGGCACGAGGGCGCAAGCCACAAAGACCTGTGATGATGAGGTCGTTCCACGTAGAGTGATTGTAATAGCGACTTCGCTCTTGGTCCCCCTTCAGCCAATAACCAGTTGTCTCGTCAAGGTATTCGCCAATATAGGGTTTGCCTCGCATGTGCTGACTCTGCATGTACTTTTCTATTTCAGCGAAATACAAGGAATCAGTAATGATAGGATTGCTGTAGTCATTCAGATAGTTGGCCATAGCGGTCAGCGTCTGACTGGTGGCAAAGGGCCATACGGCACCATCCCACTCACATTTACCTACACCATGTGTGCGGAACTGAGGATGACGACGCTCGGCGGTGGTCTGTCCATAGGGAGCGGAGAAACCTTGCGGGTCACCAGCCTGAAGCCATGCGGCGCTGTATTTCGCTTCGTCCTTGGCCATGTTGGTGTACCACGGCATGTAGCCAATGGCTTCACGAACGTTAGCACTGGAGTCGATGCGGTGGGTCTCGAAAAACGCATGTTGCTCGTTCCATAGTTTGGCGTGTGCCTTTTCCTTCAGGTCGGCAGCCTTGTCAAAGTACTGTTTGCTCTTGGTGGTTTCTCCGGCAAGTGCTGCAATATTGCCAATGGCCATCGCATTGCCATACATGTAGGCATTGATGCTGGGGCGCAAGTACTTCTTTTTGCGTCCGCCGCTGATGGTTTCTTCCATGGCGTCCTGTACGTCAGCTTGCCAATAGAGGCCTCCTTCACGGGTGTGGGTGGTTTCCCAATGATTGTATTCCCATTCCAACGATGGCAGCATAGAGACCATCCAGTCCTTACGACCATCCACCAGATAGCGACCCCACAGCGAGTGGGCTATCCATGAGGAATAGTTGGCAATCTTCTTCATGGGCTGGCCTTCGTTTCCCTTAAACCAGGTATTCATGATCTGGTCAAGGTAGGTGGTGTCTCTAAGCCAACGACTTTCGTGGATGTGATGGCCCACACCGGATGCAATGAGGTTGTACTGGTCAGCATAGCTTCTGTTAACCAAAAACTCGGTCATGGCATAGCCTACAGGTGTCTGCTTGATATGCTTTCTAAGCGTCCACCAGCGGTAGTACCACATCTCTTCAAATCCTCGGTCAGGACAATCGAAGAGGGGGACATTCTGCGTCATCCACTCCCAGGTTTTTGCGTTGGGAATGGCTTGCACGATGTTTTCGTCTTCCATCGTGTTAAAGTAGTCCACGTAATGCTTGTAGTCGTCGTAACGCAGGAATGCGGGTGTGTGGCCGATAGCTCTGCCATCGGCATCGATGGCTTCCGTACGCAAAGCAGCGATGGCAAACGTGGCTTCAGGTTCGCGCTCGCCAGCATTCTCAAGTGTTCCGTCCCAGTCGGCTGGTGTGTCGATATCGGGGAAACGGCGCTCTGCACCTGTTCGGAACATCACGCGTTCAATGCTCTCTACAGGCGCGAAGAACATGCGCTGCCCGGCTTTCTTTCCATTGATATAGACTTCTGCCACGCGACGACTAATGCTTAGCACGACCTCGAAGTGGTAGGTGGTGTTAGGCGCGTATTGACCCAAACCGCCATAGCGGGCACCACCCTTGCAACGCATCTGTCCCTCGTCGGTCAACTCAATGCGTGAACAGGCTGTACCTTGGGCGTCGAGGAATTCAATCTGTAACAAACCTGTGCTATTTTGACTGGCTTTGAGGTCGAAACTTACCTTCAACTCTTTGGTTGCGGGAATCTTACGCTCCACGCGGGCATAGTCGAAGGGGGCGCTGTCGCTCAGCGTCAACCACCCGTCATTCAGCGTAACGGGCGCATAAACGGGCGAATAGATGTTCCAGGCAGTAAGCATGGCAAGACTATTATTTCCAACGGTTTTACCGTTTGGTATAAACTCCTTCCCGTCGGCATGACTATGCGCCTCTGTCTGCACAGGTACAGGGATATGGGCCACCCACATGTCTTCCTTATTCATGGAGTAGGTTACCCATAGGTCAGAATCCTTGGGCATGCCGTTACCCTCCTGAATGCCTCGCACATACTGCGGACCATAGCTCTTATAGTTGCCACCATAGCGCATAGGAGGTACTTCGCCCTGCACGAGATTCAGCGTGGTGTACTCATAGCCGTCCTTGCTTAAGGAAATGGCGAGGGGCCAACGGTATTCCGAAGGGTTGTACACAGTGGCGTAGGTGCCATCCGACAGGCGCTGTCCCCAGATTTTCGCATTGCTGTTGACGAAGCCCTTGGCACGTTCCACGGGCTGTGCCCACGTCAGACCACCATCAGCCGAGGTTGACGTCAGCGCATGCTTCCAAAGAGCGGCAATCTGTCCGTCGGGTAGGGTGTAGTCGCAATAGGCTTTATATTCCTTGTGTAGCGGAATCAGCGGGTCGTTCCTGTCAGCTTCCTCCACCCATTGCATGCGATAGCGTGGGTTGGCAAGAATTTCTTCGCAAGCTGTGCGAACATCCTTGGGAGCCTTGGTGTAGTAGGGCCAATTAGCCTTATTAGCCTTATTAGCCCCATTCAAATAAATGAAGTATATCGGCCCTAATGTGCCGTCCTTCTTGACTTCGCGAATGACGCGTCCTAAGCCATTGCCGTCGTTGGGGTCGTCCTTCTTGTCGAAAGCCACACCGTAGTTTCCCAGTGCCCAGAGTTGTCCGCTCTTCGAGACATACCATCCCACTCGCTGGTGCATGATGGCAATGAGGTCGTGGGCCTTATCTGTACGGTTGGGCTTCTGGAAACCCTCCGGCACCTGCACTTCAGGGAACAGCACTTGCGGGTCGCTCCACGTATAGCCGTCTTCTGATGTCTGTAACATCGTGTGCGAGGGTGGCACATGCTCGTCCTTAGGGTCGCAGAGGTAGTGTACGTAGAACTTATTCTGCCAATAGGCCATCATGGGTTGGTGGTTATACGTCCAGCCGTTGCCGTTGCTGACAGACGGATGTTCGCGATTGGCGCGCAGTATCTGGATGTTATGTACACCCACCACAGGACTGAGACCTCCGTCATGACGATTGGGATTGCTCAGCGTCTTACCAGTATAGTGAATCTTCTTGGCATTCAACAAACCGTTGAGAATGGCTTCGTCGGCCTCGAAGATGGTACCGTGCTTGTGCAGTTTGGGTACGCTAACCTTGTTCGAGACATCTTCAAAGGTCACGAAGTCCTTCGTAAAATGGGCACCGAAATCTTTCAGTTCATAGCGGTCGTAGTAAATCAACCAGCCATCTTTTACTTTTACCGTCGTCGGTCCCTCCATCATCTTTCCTGTAAACGGTTCTGATGCCTTCGACCATGGACCGTAGGGCGATTTGGCGTATGCCACCTTGATGTCACGCTCAGGACGGGTATTGTCCTTCAGCACCATCACATAATTCTTCTGGCCCCGTTTCACCAGCGTGGCGTCGATGCACGAGAACCCTGGCTCTATCATCAGTTTGGTAGGTGCAAAGGTCTTAAAATCCTTCGTGGTGGTATAGTAGAGCCGATGATTGTTTTTGTGATCCTCCTGCCCGTCAGGATACTTTCCTGGAATGCACGACGCCCAAATAATGACAGCCTGCCGCTTGACGTCGTCCCAGAAGAGTTCGGGTGCCCAGACATTAACGGTCGATGTGTCCTTCATGACCTCGATGAAACGCTGTTCGCTCCAGTGTATCAAATCCTTCGAACAGGCATAGCCGAAGCCTCGGTCGCCTCGCCAACTGGATGTCCACACCAAATGGAACGTGCCGTCCGGCGTACGGATGATGCTGGGGTCGCGCATCACACGCTGATTCCCCACCTCAGGTTTCAGCCACACGCCCTCTACCTGTTGCCACGTCCATCCGTCACAGCTATAGATAAATCGCAAACCATCTGTAGCTGGTTCGTGGAATGATGTCGATATGTATACTTTATGCTGTGCTGAAGCCGTTAGAAGGAGTGCCAGCAGGAGGAGTAAAACACCAAAACGTTTCATTATGTCACCTATTTATTTCTTAAATAAAGACGAATATAGGGGTGGTTTGTAACAAAAAAGATTAAAAATGGTGATATTTCGATTTAACTTTGCTACCTTTGCAGCGTCTAATAAGAAAAAATTTGATTAAGTAGATTATGAAGAAGACATTTATAACACTGCTGTTGATGACAGCATTCATTGCCGCTGAGGCTCAGCAGGTGATGCGCAAAGAGAAAGATGGTACCTATATCGTTAATACCACTACTATAGCAAACGATGTGGAGGGCTATGCAGGTCCTACACCTGTTGAGGTGTATATCAAGAAGAACAAGATTGTGAAGGTGGTTCCTTTGAAGACAATGGACGGTCCCAAGTATGTGGCAAAGGTCAAGAACGGTATGCTGACCAAATATGAGGGCATGAAGATTGAGAAGAAAGCGCCCCTGCCTAAGGTCGACGGCGTTACCGGTGCTACTTTTACATCAGACGCTATGCGTGAGCACATCAATCGTGCTATAGCGTACTATCAGAAGCACAAGTAAACAAGCATTTCCTGTTAGTAAAGCAATATCAACCCCGCCACAGCACTGTATAGTATCATGTGGATGGGGTTGATTTTTATGATTTTGACACCATAGAAAGAGGCTGCAAAGAGGAAACAGCTGATGCAGAACTGCCACAGATTTTCCTTTGGCGTACTGAAATTCTCTCGCGTACACAATAGCAGTGTGGCTGCTGCCAACAGCCCCACTACAGCAGGACGCAGACCTGCAAATATGCCCGTTACCGTTCGTGTGTGCATATATTTCATAAACATCTTACTGATGACAATCATCAGTATGAGGGATGGCAAGACCAGTGCGAATGTCGCTGTGACAGAGCCTAGAATTGCCATCAGATGGCCATAGCCCGCATTGTGAATAGCTGTATAGCCACAATATGTGGCACTATTGATACCGATAGGACCTGGTGTCATCTGCGAAATGGCTACGATGTCCGTAAACTCGCTGCTTGAAAGCCAGTGCCAATGCTCGACGGTTTCATGCTGTATCAAGGACAGCATGCCATAGCCACCCCCAAATCCGAAGAGGCCAATCTCGAAAAACGTGATGAATAACCAAATGAATATCATTTCTACATTATTTCATATACATTTCTCATTTCTCATTTCTCATCTTCCCATAGACATATCCGCCTATTCCTGCAGCAATAATAATCCAGATGGGCGATATACCCAACAGCCATATCAGAAGGGATGAGACAACGGGAATCCATATCGTCCACATGTTAAGCTGTGCCCGCTTACCTAAATTGAATGTAGGAACAGCAATCAATGCCACCACGGCTGGACGGATACCTTTGAACATGGCTGCCACGTATGGATTGTCTTTAAACTGGCTGAAGAACATGGCGATGGCCAGAATAATAAGAAACGAGGGTAGGGCAGTACCAATAGTTGTTGCAATAGCACCGCGTGTCTTATTTAGTTTGTAGCCGATAAATGTAGCGATATTGATGGCAAACACACCAGGACAACTCTGGGCGATGGCGATGAGGTCAATCATTTCGTCTTTTGATACCCATTGTTTCCTATTTACTACCTCTTCCTCTATCAAAGGTATCATGGCATATCCACCACCAAGGGTGAATATGCCAATCTTAAAGAAGGTAATGAAAGCCTCCCCCAACCCCTCCAAAGGGAGGGGGACTTTCGATTCTTTTTGTAATTGTTGGGGCATAGCGGAGTTTATTCTCCCCTCCTTTTGGAGGGGTTGGGGGAGGCTGCCTCCACCCACTTACGTGCGTTGACGAATGCCTCAATCCAAGGCGTTACCTCATCCTGACGGCGTTCAGCAGGATACCAAGCATTCTGCCAAGGGAATACGGCTCGCTCCAAGTGAGGCATCATGCACAGATGACGACCATCGGCAGAGCAGATACCTGCTACGTTATAGTCAGATCCGTTAGGGTTAGCGGGATAGCCTGCATAATTGTATTTGGCAATCACGTTATATGTGCTCTCTGCTTCAGGCAAAGAGAACTTACCCTCGCCGTGAGCGACCCACAAGCCAAGCTTATTACCACTCAGTGAGCCAAACATCACGCTGTTGTTCTGAGGAATGCTCAGACTAATGAACTCACTCTCGAACTTGTGACTATCGTTGTGCAACATCTTAGCGCCCTTGGCACCTGTGAGTCCAAGTTCAACCATCAGCTGACAACCGTTACAGATACCCAGTGAGAGGGTGTCTTTACGAGCATAGAACTTATCGAGTGCTTCCTTTGCCTTGGGGTTGAAGAGGAATGCACCAGCCCAACCCTTGGCAGAGCCGAGTACATCGGAGTTAGAGAAACCACCGCAGAAAACAATCATGTTGATATCTTCAAGTGTCTCGCGACCAGAAATCAAATCGGTCATCATCACATCCTTCACGTCGAAACCTGCAAGGTAGAGGCAGTAAGCCATCTCGCGCTCACCATTGGTACCCTTCTCACGGATGATGGCAGCCTTGATGCCAGAGGGCTGACGGCGATCGGCAGAAATGCCGTATTGAGCGAGGGTGCCCTTGAAATTCTTATTGAACTTCATCTCCAACGGCTGCTGCTTGTAGTTCTCGAAGCGCTCCTTGGCCTTACCGTTGAAACTCTGCTTACGATCCAAGAGGTAAGAGGTCTTATACCAAGTGTCGCGCAGGGCATCGATGTCGAAGGTCATTTCGTTGTCGCCAGCCTTTACCACGATGTTGCGGCTGTCTTCTACAGGATAACCAATCTTGGCATAGCCAATGCCCTGCTCCTCCATGAAGTCCTTGAACTCCTGCTTGTGTACATCGCTGATTTCAACAACAACACCAGGGTTCTCTGCAAACAGAATCTTGACAAGGTCGTAAGTTCCCTCTCCCTTTGGAGAGGGTTGGGGAGAGGCTGCCAGATCGTGCAGGTTGATGTGCATACCGCCCTTTGTGTTGGCAAAACACATCTCCAACAGGGTGGTGATGAGACCACCGGCAGAAATATCGTGACCAGCCAGAATCCAACCCTTCTCAATCATTTGCTGAACAGCCATGAAGGCGTCGGCAAAGTATTCGGGATTCTTCACGGTAGGCACATCGTCGCCCACCTTGCCTAAACTCTGGGCAAAGGCCGAACCGCCGAGATGCTGTTCATCGAACGAAAAGTCGATATGATAGAGTGAGGCGTTCTTATCGTTGACCAAGACGGGGCTTACCACCTTCTTGATATCTGAAACCTCGCCACCAGCGGAAACGATGACAGTTCCTGGAGAGATGATTTTCTCGCCGTTAGGATACTGCTGAGAGAGTGACAGCGAGTCCTTGCCAGTAGGTACGTTGATATGCAGGTCGCAGCAGAAGTCGCTCAGCGCTTTCACACCCTCATACAGACGGGCATCCTCACCTTCTTGTGAGCGGCAAGGCCACATCCAGTTAGCCGAGAGGCTCAGCGAATCCATACCGTCGGCCAGAGGAGCCCAGACAATGTTGGTAAGTGCCTCGGCTACCGAGAGTACACTGCCTGCAGCAGGATTAGCCAGACCGGCCTGAGGTGCATGACCTAAGGCGGTGGCAATACCCTTCTTGCCACGATAGTCGAGGGCTACGACACCACAGTCGCTCAGCGGCAACTGGATTTCACCCTGACACTGCTGACGGGCAATCTTACCAGTCACAGAACGGTCCACTTTGTTGGTCAACCAGTCTTTACAAGCGACGGCTTCCAACTGCAGCACGCGTTCGAGGTATTCATTAATCTTATCCTGACTATAGTTTACATCTTCGTAATGGCGCTCTACGGTGTTGTCTTTCATAATGGTCTTGGGCGAGTGGCCAAACATCTGAGCCACGTCGAGGTCGAAGGGCTTGACACCGTCGCCCTGCTTGAACGAGAAGTGGGCATCGCCAGTAGTCTCACCAACCACATACAGTGGGGCACGCTCGCGCTCGGCAATCTTACGTACATGTTCGATATGCTTCTCGTCGATGAGCAAGCCCATGCGCTCCTGACT
>JAEEGK010010709.1_pt1 | contig 21116 bp, 19 predicted proteins | sample 8958771 | NCBI WGS metagenome assembly JAEEGK01 (sample SAMN16246547, study PRJNA631951) | gut metagenome | biome: gut microbiome; feature: rumen; material: SC-attached | host: Bos | place: Iran: Karaj | collected 2018-10 | reverse complement strand
ATTAGTTCTTGGTGAACTATTTTTTTCCGCAATTTTGCCTGTTGTTGCGGAAAAGAATCCGTGTCGCTGCGGAAAAGTGGTTCTTTCTGCGGAAAAGTTTCTGAAAAGCCTGCGGATTTTTGGAAAAGCAGCCAAAATCTGCCATCGACCCCATTTCGCGAATTTTCTTTTTTAACTGATTTGTTCTTCGTAATTTTGCCGTTGCAATCGAGATGCATCAATAATATAAATGTAGAACCCGAGATTTGTGAGGTCTCATGAGGTAAGTCGCGACGCCCACCACAACTCTCACAAATCTTCGGAAGAATGAAAGAAATTACTTTTCGTGTGCCAGATGAACTGGTGCCGTTGTTGGAGGAGTGGGCGAAGCACATTCCTGAGATGGAAATCATTGGTCAAAAGGAATCACAGGACTATGGTCTTGGTGATATGGACTGTCGGATGGCTTTGGCGCTTGAGGTGCTGAGGCAGAACAATACCATTCGCCACCTGTATGACTATACCTGGATTATGGTGGCTATCGGTGACGGGGCCATTGAGGGCATGGGTGGCTTCAAGTCGCCGCAGTCGTTTATGGACTATCTGAGCAGTCTGGGTGTTGAGCATATTCCCAGTCGCACAACCCTCAGTACATTTTATAATAAGGTATGGGGAACGTATCCCGATTGGGAGTTTACCGACACCGAAGATCCGCAGGAAATTCTGAGGCGGAAAAACGTTGTAAGGCAGCTGATAAGCGCCTTGAACAAGGCGAAAAAACAAGTACCTGAACAAAAAGCTGAACAATAGCGGCAAGGGACTGAACAATAAACTGAACATGCCATTTTTTGTAGTAATCGGCTGAAAAAATAGCCATATCTTTGCATCGTCGAAAGACAAATTGTTCTTTGAAATGCTGATACAAAAGATTCTCTTGGGTAGGCCCAGAGATTAGATATACAACGTTTTTTTCATACTGGTTAGGTTTAGAGTTTTTTCATAGATTGTTTTTGGAATTTGTGTTTCTAGCGGTCAGCGGACCGCACAACCACTCGGTTCGGGAGAATAGAGTGGATTTTCAAAAGAGAGTTAGTTCACATTAATTATAATTTAAAAGAAAGGATTTGAATGGATGAAGAATCAATACGGGATTGAGGTCAAGGAGCGCTGCGCTTCGTGTAGGCATAAGGACTTGACGCGGTTGATAACTGCAAGGTTCTGCCTGAAGCACCAAAAGGGCGTGAAGCCAAGATCGCACTGCAAGCAGTGGGAGATGAGCGAACAGCTGGAGGCTGCGGGGTCTGGTAGAGGAAAGGTAAAGAAGAAGGCGTATCTGAAATATGTGCTCGAAGTAAGGGAGGACGAGAGTTTGGCTGATCAGCTGAAGATTCAGTTCCCGCACAAGAGCATCGAGCAGATACGGAAAGATTTTGAAGAAAGAAACGGCTCAATCTATGTAGAGCCATAATTATTAACAATTTTAATTTACAATTTATTTATGCAAACAATGTTATTGAAAGTTGTCAGTTGCGGGGATATGTTCTCCGTGAAGTCTGAGAAGGCCGAAGGCGGCCAATTGAACAAACGCCAGCTGGTTCTGCAGGAACTGGGTGGTAAGTATGAACCGACCTACGTGGTGACGGCTCTTGGTGATACGGCCACGATGGAATTCTCTGAGGGTGAGCTCGTGTTTGCCACGATGCGTTTTCAGGGCCGTGAGTACAACGGTCAGAACTACATGGATATCGTTGCAACAGAACTGATCAGGAAGTAAAGATTAAGAATTAGAGACTTATTAATCGGGCGAAGGACTGGTGAAGGAAGTCATCGATGTGAAATTAAAATGGTACCAAATATTCCGACACACCTTCACTCACAAATTTGCTTGATTATGGATAAGAATAAGACTATTACGCTGAGTGCCCAGGTGGCCGTCAGCAAGACTGAGAATGGTATGGATTATGTTCAGGTGATGCCTGAGAATCCGAGTGTGGGACTGGTGGAGCCGTTTCATGGCAGGGGCTATGGCCAGATGCTGAGTAATGGAACGTTCGACTTTGTGCGTAGGCATAGGGTCAAGAGGAAACCCGAACTGAAGACTGACTATGTGAGTTTGTCGTTCGGTGCAGATGGTAACGACCGCGTGATATTTGTGGTGCCGTCGGAGATGCGTAGGGATCTGCCCAAGATACTGACGAAGGGCATTAAGGCGGTGATCAAGCATCTGATAAAGAAAGGATTCAGCCTATGATTTACAGAATAGAATATGTGGGAGAGGGCAGGCAAAAGAAAAAGCTTGCCCACCCGGTGAAAGACCGCAAGGCGCTGCTGGCATTGAGGAACGCCAAAAAGAACATAGACTCGCTGGAGAAAGCCCGCAAGGGTGACGCCAAGGCGAAGGCTAAGTTGCTGCAGCTGGCTTATAATCTAGGATATGTTGATGGCCCCTTGGCTGGCTGTAAAAGCATCGGCAGCAATTTCTTTCATGATGTTGACTGTTATGACAAGGAACAGTCGGCAGCCCTCAAGGACCTGATACTATCGAAGAAGGACGCGATCGGACTTCTGATGCTCGAACAATCGCCCAGTGGCGGTTACCATCTGGTGTGCAGGCGCGTGCCGGGCACTACGATTCTGGAGAACCAGGTGAGGATATCGATTGAGTTGAAGCTCGAAATGGACACCTCAGCCCACGACTTGCAGCGGGTGGTGTATTCCACCAGCGGATCGGAAGAAGACCTGATTTATCTGGACGATGCTATCTTCGAGGAAACTATGAGCGCTGAGGAGTGTGAGAAGGAGTATGAACTACTGAAGGAGCGCGAGGCGAGAGGGTTGGAGGAGGTGCCTGCCGGCGCGAAGAAAGCGAATAAGCATTATAGGCCGTGGGAGGATGAAGGGCGTACGGTAAAGGGTGGTCGCACACAGGGGACAGGCACCTCTGTGACATCGCAAGCGACATCACAGATGAGCCAGTCCCCATGTGCGACTTATGATCCTGAAGCCACGTATAACGGCATCCTTTTTAGTGACATCATACAGAAGTATTGGGAGATGTTTAACGATGGGAAGAAGCCTGTTGAGGGCGACCGTAATGCGTTGACTTTCGAATTGGCAATGACCTTGCGCAGTATCTGTGGCTATTCATTGGAGAAATTGCTGTCTGTGATTCCAAACTATTGGAATAATGAGAATGATCCTGAAGAGGTTCGTAAGGCTAATGAAGAGGAATGGCGCAAGACCATTGAGAACGCATTGAAAGAGCCTCGTAAAGGAATAGCCTATCGCTTGAAGCAGACATTGGCAGCCTTGAAATCGACAACAGTTGTGCAGGCCTGTGGCGGTACGATGACCACGCCGCCACCTCTGCCTAAGAAGTTGCCGCCGCTGATCAAGCTGCTGACAAGAAATGTACCTCCGCTCTATAAGCCGGCTGTGGCGAGTGCCGTGTTTCCGGCATTGGGGGCGCATATGCATGGGGTGAAGTTCCGTTATTGGGATAATGTGGACCACGAGCCGACATTTATGAACATCCTGATAGGTGGACAGAGCATCGGCAAGGGTTCCATCGGAAAGCCCATCGAGTATATCATGGAAGATATCCGATTGAGGGATATCCCGAACCGTCAGCGTGAGGCGGATTGGAAGCAGAAGAACCCGCCCAATAAGTCGAAAAAGGATCCCAGACCAATGGATATTTGTATCCAAATGTTGATAGACAATCTGACTGACGCAGTCTTCAATCAGCGTATAATTGACGCCAATAATAATGGTGAACGATTTATCTTCACCCGTGTGGATGAGATCGAAGCGTTGAAGAAGGTGACGTCGAAGGGATCTGTCGATGAGGTGGGTTTGCTGATTCGCAAGGCGTTTGACAACGCACTCGCTGGTCAGGAGCGCGTTGGTGCCGATTCGGTGTCAGGAATTGCGCCCTTAAGGTGGAACTTCAACGCGTCGACAACGCCGCCCAACGCCCGTCGCTTTTTTGCGAGGATGGTGAACGATGGAACCGTAAGCCGATTGGATATTGCCACTATCATTCGCGATAAGGATGATGATTCCGACCCTATATTGGGTATCTATGATCACACCTTCGCTGAGGAGCTGAAGCCTTATATTGACCGTCTGGATGCTGCTAACGGGCTGATAGAATGTCCTCAGGCCAAGAAACTGGCATTGGAGATCAAGCAACAGAATAGTGATATCGCCCGTCTCTATGAGAGCGATGCCTACAGGGTATTGTCGTATCGTGCCAATGTGATTGCCTGGCTGAAAGGAATGCTGCTCTTCGTGGCTCACGGTTATTGCTGGAGTAAGGAGATTGCGGAGTTCGTACGCTGGTCGCAGCAGTATAACCTCTGGTGTAAGATGCTCTATTTCGGTCAGCAGCTGGAAAAGGAATTACGCGAAGAGGTTGAGATTCAGCATCAGTCGGGTCCCCAGAATCTGCTGGAGCTATTGCCCGATGAATTCTCCCGAGACCAATATCGGCAGATGCGCGGTAGCTTGGGACGTAAGGGCGATGGCGAATCTACACTGAGAACGTGGGCGGCACGCGGGTACATTGCTTATGACGATGTCAGCGGTCGTTATTGTAAAACAGAATCTTATAAACTAAAATTTTCAAAGAAATGAATGAAGTGACAATCAACAAACAAACCAAACTCTCCGAGCATTTTACGCTCGGGGAGTTGACGAAAACAAGTTATGACACGCTGGATAAGAACATCCCTTCGCGTGTCGCGATTGAGAATCTGAAAAATATCTGCGAAAATTGGCTGGAGGATCTCCGCTATAGTTATGGAAAACTGTATGGGGATGGGGAGACTCCAGTAATTATTAATAGCGGGTATCGGAGCGAGGAGGTGAACAGGTTGTGTGGTGGCGCCAAGGGCTCGAATCACCTGACGGGCTGCGCGGTGGATATCCGCTGCTATGGCCCGGAACACATGATCAGGATGGCGGGAATTCTGCTGGATATCGCCGATGGTACGAAACAGGAATTTGACGAACTGATTTTGGAGAAACGGGGCACGACGTATTGGGTTCACTTCGCGGTGCGACCGAAGGATAATCGCCGCAAAATTCTCTTCGATTGCCGATAATCAAACAATGAGTGAATCTGTTGCTTTTTTTGCATTTTACTTGCATAAGTCAGAAAAAAGTATTATCTTTGCACAATCAAAAACTTATTTATAACAAAGTAAAGTTAAAGTGTCAAAGATATGGCTACCGTTGACGACAAGAAGATCATCTTCTCGATGGTTGGTGTGAGCAAGACCATCCAGCAGAATCAGAAACAAGTGCTCAAGAATATCTATCTCAGCTTCTTCTATGGGGCGAAGATTGGTATCATCGGTTTGAATGGTGCTGGTAAGTCAACGCTCATGAAGATCATTGCGGGCCTGGATCAGCAGTATCAGGGCAACGTGGTGTGGAGTCCGGGTTATACGGTAGGCTATCTGCCTCAGGATCCGCCTCTCAACGAAGAGAAGACGGTGAAGGAGAATGTGATGGAGGGTGTGCAGCACGTGTACGATGCGCTGGCCGAATACGACGAGATCAACGTGAAGTTCGGACTGCCGGAGTATTACGAGGATGCTGACAAGATGGACAAGCTGATGCAGCGTCAGGCGGAACTGCAGGATATCATCGACTCGACGGATGCCTGGAACATGGATTCGAAGCTCGACCGCGCGATGGCTGCGCTGAACTGTCCGCCAGGCGATTGGAGTGTGAAGACACTGAGTGGTGGTGAGCGCCGTCGTGTGGCCCTGTGCCGTCTGCTGCTTCAGAAGCCCGATGTGCTGTTGCTCGACGAGCCGACGAACCATCTCGATGCGGAATCAATCGACTGGTTGGAGCAGCATCTGCAGCAATACGAGGGTACGGTGATTGCCGTGACCCACGACCGTTATTTCCTCGACGATGTGGCAGAGTGGATCCTCGAACTGGATCGTGGCGAGGGCATCCCCTGGAAGGGTAATTACTCGTCGTGGCTGGAGCAGAAGAGTCAGCGTCTGGCGCAGGAGGAGAAAACGGCCTCGAAGCGCCGCAAGACGCTGGAGCGCGAGCTGGAGTGGGTACGTATGGCACCCAAGGCCCGTCATGCCAAGGGTAAGGCCCGTCTGAACTCCTACGAGATGATGCTCAACGAGGAGCAGAAGCAGAAGGAGGAGAAGCTGGAGATATTCATTCCCAATGGTCCGCGTCTGGGTAATAAGGTGATCGAGGCTGAGCACGTGGCGAAGTCGTATCCTGAGAAGACGCTGTTCACGGATCTGAACTTCGTGCTGCCGCCTAATGGCATCGTGGGCGTGATTGGTCCCAACGGTGCAGGAAAGACCACGCTGTTCCGCCTGATTATGGGTCTGGAGCAGGCTGATGCGGGCTCGTTTGCAGTGGGCGAGACGGTGAAACTGTCGTATGTCGACCAGCAACATAAGGATATCGATCCTCAGAAATCGGTTTATGAGGTGGTGTCGCAGGGTAATGAGACCATCCGTATGGGTGGCAAGGATGTCAACGTGCGAGCCTACCTGAGTCGCTTTAACTTCAGCGGTGCTGATCAGGAAAAGAAATGTGCGGTGCTCTCTGGTGGTGAGCGCAATCGTCTGCATCTGGCCATCGCCTTGAAACAGGAGGGTAATGTGCTGTTGCTCGACGAGCCTACCAACGATATCGACGTGAACACGCTGCGAGCCTTGGAGGAAGGCCTGGGGGCCTTCGCTGGCTGTGCGGTAATCATCAGCCACGACCGCTGGTTCCTGGACCGTATCTGTACGCATATCCTGGCATTTGAGGGCGAGGGTAACGTGTTTTATTTCGAGGGGAACTATAGTGAATACGAGAGCAATAAAGCGCAGCGTTTGGGCCTTGAGGAGCCTAAACGTGCGCGCTATCGTAAACTGATGGAGGAATAATTTTAGAAAAAGTTGTATCTTTGCAGAAGAATTAATAACCATAAATAAAACCAAATGTATGGAAGAGATTAAGACGCAGTTGCCTGAGAATGCATTTCGTGAATTGAATGAAGGTGAGAAGTATGAGCCGCTGATGTCGCCGAAGGGGATTTATCCGGAGGTGAACGGGTGGTCTGTAACGTGGGGCATCCTGATGGCGATGCTCTTTTCTGCAGCAGCAGCCTATCTGGGACTGAAGGTAGGTCAGGTGTTTGAGGCAGCCATCCCCATTGCCATCATTGCAGTGGGCGTATCGACAGCAGCTCGACGGAGCAAGGCGCTGGGTGAGAACGTCATCATCCAGTCGATAGGTGCCTGTTCGGGTGCTGTAGTGGCAGGTGCCATCTTCACGCTGCCCGCCATCTATATCCTGCAGGCGAAGTATCCGGAGATGTCGGCCTCGTTTCTGAAAATCTTCATCGCCTCGCTGTTGGGTGGTATTATCGGCATCCTGTTCCTGATACCTTTCAGAAAGTATTTTGTGAGCGATATGCATGGTAAGTATCCGTTCCCAGAGGCAACGGCGACGACGCAGGTGCTGGTGAGCGGTGCCAAGGGTGGTAATCAGGCAAAGCCCCTGTTGCTGGCTGGTATCGTGGGCGGATTGTATGACTTCATCGTGGCGACGTTTGGCTGGTGGAACGAGAACTTCACCTCACGTGTAGTGGAGTGGGGTCAGTCGCTGGCGGAGCAGGCAAAGCTGGTGTTTAAGATCAACACGGGCGCTGCTGTCTTGGGTCTGGGCTATATCATCGGTTTTAAATATGCGCTGATTATCACGTTGGGTTCGCTGTCGGTATGGTGGCTGATTGTGCCAGGCTTGTCGCTACTGTTCGGAAGTGAAGTGCTGAACCAGTGGGATCCCTCGATTACGACAGCTGTGGGCGATATGTCGCCAGAACAGATTTTCAAGGCTTATGGCAAGTCGATAGGTATTGGTGGCATCGCGATGGCGGGTATCATTGGTATCATCAAGTCGTGGGGTATCATCAAGGGTGCTGTATCGCTGGCTGCGAAGGAGATGAAGGGCGGTGGAGAGGCTGCTGTGGCGCAGGAGCGTACGCAGCGTGACCTGCCGTTTAAGTTTATTGCCATCGCCTCGCTCGTGACCATTGTGCTGACGTTTGTGTTCTTCTGGTTTGGGGTGATGGACGGCAATATGCTGCAGGCGCTGGTAGCTATCGTGCTGGTGGCGGTAATCGCCTTCCTCTTTACGACGGTGGCTGCGAATGCCATTGCCATCGTGGGTTCTAACCCTGTGAGCGGTATGACGCTGATGACACTCATCCTGGCCTCGGTGGTGATGGTGGGTGTCGGACTGCAAGGTACGAGCGGTATGGTGGCTGCGCTGATTATGGGTGGCGTGGTGTGTACGGCTCTTTCGATGGCTGGCGCATTTATCACCGACCTGAAGATTGGCTACTGGCTGGGAACGACGCCTAGGAAACAGGAGTCGTGGAAGTTCCTCGGCACGCTGGTGTCGGCTGCGACGGTGGGTGGTGTGATGATGCTGCTCAACGAGACTTATGGCTTTGCCAGCGGACAGTTGGCAGCGCCTCAGGCTAATGCGATGGCAGCGGTGATTGATCCGCTGATGAACGGGGTAGGGGCTCCTTGGGTGCTCTATGCCATTGGTGCGGCCATCGCCATTGTGCTGACACTTTGCAAGGTGCCTGCACTGGCTTTCGCATTGGGTATGTTTATCCCCTTGGAGTTGAATGTGCCTCTGCTGGTGGGTGGTGCCGTGAACTGGTTTGTTACCACCCGCTCGAAGAACAAGGCCGAGAACGAGGCTCGTGGCGAGAAAGGTACGCTGATTGCCTCAGGCTTTATCGCAGGTGGTGCACTGATGGGTGTGGTGAGTGCCCTGTTGCGCTTCGGAGGCTTTAATCCCGTGAGTGAGTCGTGGTTGGCTAATCCGCTCTCAGAGGTATTGTCGCTCGTGGCATATATCCTTTTGATTGCCTACTTCGTCCGTGCTACAAAACCAGCCAAGTGAATTAACATTAATTATTTGGATTTTTGGCTGTTATTTTGTATATTTGCAGCGTAATTTTGAGTTGATATGAAGAAGTATTTGTTGGATCTCACGGTGCGTTCGGTGGAAAGGATTCATGAGCGGTATGTGCTCATGAAACTGACGGACGAGACACCGTTGCCTGAGATGCTGCCTGGACAGTTTGTGGAAATCCGGGTGGACGGCTCGCCGACAACCTTCCTGCGCCGCCCTATCTCGATTAATTTTGTGGATACGGAGGCCAACGAGCTCTGGCTGTTGGTAGCGGCTGTGGGTGATGGCACACGTAGATTGGCAGAAATGAAGGCTGGTGACAAGCTGAACTGTCTGCTGCCTTTGGGCAATGGTTTTACGATGCCCCAGAAGTCGGACGAAAAGATCTTGCTCGTAGGCGGTGGGGTAGGTGTAGCGCCCTTGCTCTATATGGGTGCGCAGATGGCGCAGATGGGCTGCGAACCCACGTTCCTGTTGGGTGCCAGAACGGCCAAGGATCTGCTGATGTTGGATGTGTTCAGAAAATATGGTCGTGTGTGTGTGACGACGGAAGACGGCTCTGAGGGTGAGAAGGGGTTTGTGACCAATCACTCGCTGTTGCAGAAGGAGCAGTTTGACAAGATTGCCACCTGTGGTCCTACGCCTATGATGAAGGCTGTGGCGCGCTATGCCCGCCAGGCGAATACTGAGTGCGAGGCCTCGCTGGAGAACCTGATGGCCTGCGGACTGGGCGCCTGTCTGTGTTGTGTGGAGAAGACCACCGAGGGCAATCTGTGTGTATGTAAGGACGGACCTGTGTTTAATATTCGGAAGTTGTTATGGCAAGACTAGATGTAAAGATAAAGAATCTGGCGTTGAAGAATCCCGTGATGACGGCTTCGGGTACCTTCGGCTATGGTCTGGAGTTTGCCGACCTGATGCCACTCGACGGTATTGGCGGTATCATCGTGAAGGGTACGACGCTGAATCCCCGTGAGGGCAACGACTATCCCAGAATGGCAGAGACGGCCAGTGGTATGCTCAACTGCGTGGGTCTGCAAAACAAGGGTGTGGACTATTTCTGCAAGCATATCTATCCGCAGATCAAGGACATTGATACGAACATGATTGTGAACGTCAGTGGTTCGTCGCCAGAGGATTATGCTGAGTGTGCTGCGCGTATCGACGCGCTGGAGAAGATTCCCGCCATCGAACTGAACATCTCGTGTCCAAACGTGAAGGACGGTGGTATGGCCTTTGGTGTGACCTGCGCGGGTGCCTCGAGTGTGGTGAAGGCCGTGCGTGAGCGTTATCACAAGACGCTCATCGTGAAGCTCTCCCCCAATGTGACGAATATCACGGAAATCGCCCGTGCTGTGGAGGCAGAGGGTGCTGATAGTGTCTCACTCATCAATACGTTGATGGGTATGGCCATCGACATCGAGAAGCGCAAGACCCTGCTGAGCATCAATACGGGTGGACTCAGCGGTCCTGCTGTGAAGCCTGTGGCCCTGCGCATGGTGTGGCAGGTGGCCAAGGCGGTGAAGATTCCTGTGGTGGGTTTGGGTGGCATCTGCTCAGCGAAGGATGCCATCGAGTTCCTGATGGCTGGTGCAACGGCTATTGAGATCGGCACTGCCAACTTTTTGGATCCTACCGTGAGCATCAAGGTGCGCGACGGTATCAACGACTGGCTCGATCGTCATGGTTGTAAGTCGGTTCAGGAGATTATTGGTGTGATAGATTAATATCGAGCGAAAATGGAGATGATGAGAACGTATCTGACAATCATGGCATTATGCCTGTGCAACCTCTTTGCGATGGCACAGGACGATGCTGTCTGGACCCTGAGCGGAAAGGTGATTGATGCCAAGACGCGCAAGCCGATGGCGCATGTGAGTGTGACAGACCGTCAGGTGGGAACTGTGACGAACGATGCTGGAGAGTTTGTACTCAAACTTTCGCAGGCACCCCAAACGGTGACCTTCTCCTGTCTGGGCTATAAGACACAAAAGCTTTCTGCTGCTGCATGGGGAGGCGTAAGGGTAGAGGTGAGGATGGAACCCAGTTCTGTGATGCTCGACGAGATTGTGGTGCAGGGTGCCGATGCCAAGGAATTAGTGCTGAAGGCGATGGAGAAGATTGAAGACAATTATCCCAACATGCCCAATCTGTTGCGTGGATTCTATCGCGAGACGGTGGAGAAGCGGAATCGTTTTACCAGCATTTCCGAAGGCGTGGTGGATGTCTACAAGACGGCTTACGATAAGAACAATGACTGGCGTGAAGGTGTGGCCATCTTGAAAGGCAGACGCCTGTTGAGCCAGCGCCCCAGCGACACGCTGTCAGTGAAGTTGCAAGGTGGTCCTGTGCTGCCCATCATGCTCGACGTGGTGAAGCAGAAGGATGTCTTGCTGAATCCTGAGGAACTTGGCAACTATACCTTCCGCTATGTCACGATGAGCAAGGCTGATGACCGTAATCAGTATGTCGTTGAAATAGCACCTCTCTATGTGCTGCCCTACGCTCTGTATCACGGACGGTTGTATATCGATCAGGAGACGTTGGCCTTCACCCGCATCGACCTGAGTCTGGACATGAGCGATCCTGACAAGGTATCGCAGATGATTCTGAAGAAGAAGCCTTTAGGTCTGCGCTTTACACCACACGAGCTATCGATATATATTGACTATAAGACAGATAACGGTGTGACGCGTATCAACTATATCCGTAATGTGATCAGATTCCGTTGCGACTGGAAGCGCAAGCTCTTCAAATCAAACTTTACGGTGACGTCGGAGATGGTGGTGACGGATCGTCAGGAGGGTAAGGATCTCAAACCTATCAAAAGCCGTGATACCTTTAACCGCAAGGATAACTTTTATGATAAAGTCGTGTATTTCAATGACCCGGATTTCTGGGGCAAGGAAAATATTATCGAACCTACTGAGGATTTGTTGAAGGGTATCGAGAAAATCAAGAAGCGTATTTCGCGCGATTAAGGCAAGGTTTTGGTTTTTATGATGGAAAAACTGAGGGCTGCGAATCCGCAGCCCTCAACCAACACAAAAACTAAACTAGACTTAACTAAACATTTCGGGATTTTCACAAACCCTCGAATGCTCTGCAAATATAATGTTATTATTTCAAAGTAGCAAGCAATTTAACGAATTTTATTGGAATCCTATTCGTTTTTACACCTTTTTGCTCTGATTGAGCATAAAGTGGTCTAAAATGGTCATGGCAGCCATCGCCTCAACGACAGGTACGGCTCTTGGCAAAACACACGGATCATGACGCCCTTTCGCGGTCAGTGTCGTGGGGTTGCCTTCGAGGTCGACAGTGTTCTGTTCCTTCAGTAATGTGGCAACGGGTTTGAAGGCCACACGGAAATAGATATCCTGACCATTGCTGATGCCGCCTTGGATACCGCCACTGTGATTGGTTTTCGTAGAGAGGCAAGGGGATTCCGAGGACTCAGAGTTGGGGACGAAGATGTCGTTTTGCTCAGAGCCTCGCATGGTGACGCCATTGAAGCCCTCACCGTATTCAAAGCCCTTGACGGCATTGATGCTCAACATGGCAGCACCCAGGGCTGCATGTAGTTTTCCGAATTCTGGTTCGCCTAAGCCTGCAGGACAACCTTTGATGACACAGGTGATGATACCCCCAATGGTGTCGCCTTCGCCCTTGACCTTGGTGATGAGGGCTTCCATCTCGGCTGCTTTCGCTGCGTCCGGACAGCGCACAGCATTGGTTTCCGTCAGTGAAAGGTCGTAGAGACGATAGTCGCGCTCGAGCGAGATGTCGCCCACCTGCGAGGTATAGGCCTGAACGCTGATACCCAGTTGCTTAAGCACCAGTTTTGCCAACGCACCACCCACACAGCGACTGATAGTAATGCGGGCTGAGGAGCGCCCTCCGCCACGATGGTCGCGGATGCCGTATTTCTCGAAATAGGTGTAGTCGGCATGCGAGGGACGGAACACGCTGCGCATATTCTCGTAATCCTGCGAGTGCTGATTGGTATTGCGTACGATGAAGCCGATGGGACAGCCCGTCGACTTTCCCTCGAAGACACCGCTGAGCAGCTCTATCTGATCGGGCTCCTGACGCGAAGTTGTGATCTTGCTCTGTCCAGGACGACGGCGGTTGAGCTCTGCCTGGATGAAGGCCATGTCGATGGCGATGCCTGCTGGCATACCGTCGACAACGCCTCCTATGGCCTCACCATGGCTCTCACCAAAGGTAGTTAGTCTGAATATAGTCCCGAATGTATTCATAGGTGGGGGATTAGTGACAATGTCCGCAGCCACAGCCGTCACCATGTTCGTGGTCGTGTCCACAACCATCGCCACAGCCCTCACACCCTTCGCCTTCGCCATGATGATGACCACAACCATGACAGCCACCTGTCAGCATTTTAATAGTCTTGCTGATCTCTTCCTCTGTGGCATCGCGATTCTCGACGATGGTACCTGTGAAGTTGAGTGTCTTGCCAGCCAACGGGTGGTTGGTGTCGACAGTCACGCCGTCTTCTTCGATTTTCACGACCTTGGCCATGAATTGATGGTCTTCGCCATCTGTCAGGGTGATGACGGCATCGGGGTAGATGTTATCGTGGTCGAAATGACCATTGACAGAGAATACCTGACGGTCGATCTTGTGAACGCCTTGTGGTTCGTAGGCCCCAAAGGCCTGCTCAGGCGCGAGGATAAAGTCGAAAGTATCGCCCTTCACATGCTTGGTTACCTCCTGCTCGAAGGCGTCGAGGGCAATGCCAAAACCAGTAATAAACTCGAATGGGCGCTCTGTGCCTGTCTGTTCCTCGAGTTTCTTCTCGCCATCAGTCACGGTATACAGTTCGTATATCACTGACATAAACTTATTGGGTGTCTTATCCATACCTTATTTATATATATTTGTTTCAGTTTGCAAAGGTAATCATTTTAATCCATAAACGTGTCTTTTTTGGTTGAAAATATGTTTTTTTTCATATTTGGGTTATTCTTTGATATGTGTCAACAAAAGGGCTGTTTGCGCACACAATTCTGCAAAAAGACTTGTGATTGTCCGAAAACAGCCGTACCTTTGCACCGTCAAAAGACATTTAGAAAAGTAAAAAGTAAAGTTTAAAGTAGGGGCTTCAGGATAACACAACACACGCCCCGAGTAAAGAAAAGAAAGGAAAAAAAAGATGAAAAAGATGATTTTGACAATGGTTGCAATGTTTAGCATGACTATGGCATTTGCAGAAGGTGAGAACGTAAACAGTGTAAACAACTTAGCCGCTTATGACATGAGCTGCAATATGAACAAACTTGCTGAGGCTCTGTCACTCACTGGCGACCAGAGAGAGGCTGTTGACAACATCTACCAGACTTTTACTGCTGAGATGATGTTTGCTGCACAGTATTACAGCAACGACCAGCGTAATGAGATGGTGAAGAAGGCTATCAACAAGAACATCGCTTGGATGAACTACGTTCTGAACGAAAAGCAGCGTCGCACTTATCTGATGCTGTTGAACACCACCATTAACAATCGTGGTCTTAACAAGTAATTCGAAACTAATTGATCAATCAGGAGGAGGCATTCCGAAGGGGATGCCTCTCTTTTTGTGCTAAAAACTTGCATATTTCAGTTTTTTTTGCTTATTTTGCAGGCAGAAACGTTATTACTAAACAATAAGCAAAATGAAAAGTCTGAAAGTTATTTTGATTTCCGTAGTGGCAGCCGTGTTTGTGAGCTGTGGCACTACTAACACAGTGCCCATCACTGGGCGCCAGCAGACACTGATGGTGAGCGATGGTGAGGTGCTGAGTCTCTCCACCCAGCAGTATCAGGAGTTTATGAAAACCGCAAAGCTTTCCACCAATCAGACGAATACGGCGATGGTGAAGCGGGTAGGGCAGAATCTGGCTAATGCAGTTGTTAACTACTTGAATGCCAATGGTTTGTCGAATGATGTACAGAACTATAAGTGGACCTTCAATCTGGTGCAGGACAAGCAGGTGAATGCCTGGTGTATGCCTGGTGGACTGATTTGCGTCTACGAAGGCTTATTGCCCGTCACACAGGATGAGGCCTCGCTGGCTATCGTACTGGGTCATGAGATTGCACATGCCGTTGCCCGTCACTCCGCAGAGCAGATGAGCACGCAGATGAAGCAGCAATATGGTCTTCAGATTGGCACGATGGTGGCAGGTGCTTTAGGCATGGGGACCAACACGCAGTCGATTGTGCAAGCCATTGTGGCACAAGGTTTTAATTTCAAGAATCTGAAATATTCGCGTAACCACGAGAACGAGGCCGACCATATGGGTTTGATCTTCGCAGCAATGGCTGGCTATGATCCGCAGGTTGCTACGAAATTCTGGCAGCGTATGGCTGCACAGTCGACGAACCAGACGGCTGAGTTCCTGAGCGATCACCCCTCTGATGCCACACGTATCCAGAATATCCAGGGATGGATGCCAGAGGCCTTGAAGTATTATAAGCCGAAGACCACCACAACAACGGCTAAGTCTTCGACGTCGACAGCCAAGAAGGCTACTACGACCAAGAAGACAACGACGACCAAGAAGACTACTAAGAAATAATCGTCACGCAGATCTCAATAATCATGTCACACAGATCTGTGAGATCTGTGTGACACTTTCTAAATCAATCTGTGAGACTTTATTTTTGCCCTAATTCCTTCAACGTTATTTCGATCTTTCCACCCTTCTTCAGGTTGCCAAAGAGAATTTCCTTCATCAGCATCGGCTTCAGCTTGCCCGTGATCACACGATCCATCTCGCGGGCACCGTATTCTTTAGTGAAGCCCTCTTTCAGAAGATAGTCGAATGCCTCGTCGGTGAGTGTCATCTCCACTTTCTTCGCAGTGAGCTTTTCCTGCAGCTCACCCAGTTTCTTGCGCAGGATTAGTGTTGCCATCGTGCGATCCATATCATTAAAGACGACGGTGCCAGAAAGACGGTTGATAAATTCGGGCTTGAAGGTCTTCTTCACCTGTTTCAGCATCGCCTCTCCGCGGCTCACGTTACCAGAGAATCCGATACTTGCCTGAGCCGCATACTGGGCGCCTGCATTCGAGGTCATGATGACAATCACGTTGCGGAAATCGGCCTTGCGACCTTTGTTGTCGGTGAGCTTGGCATAGTCCATCACTTGTAAAAGAATATTGTATATGTCCTGATGCGCTTTCTCTATCTCGTCGAGCAGCAAAACACAGTTGGGCGTCTTACGGATAGCATCTGTCAGCAGACCACCGTCCTCATAGCCCACATAGCCTGCTGGCGAGCCGATGAGTTTCGCTACCGTATGTTTTTCTGTATATTCGCTCATGTCGAAACGTACCAGCGAAATGCCTAATTCTTTTGCTAATACGCGGGCTACCTCTGTTTTTCCCACACCCGTAGGACCCACAAACAAGAGCGAGGCAAGGGGCTTGTCATCGTCGAGTAGTCCAGCCTTCGACAGCTGTACTGCCTCCACCACTTGGCGCACGGCCTGGTCTTGTCCGTAGATCTTGCTGCTGATGCGCTCATAGAGAGTTTCGAGAGCTGCATTGTCATCTTCTTTCATTGCTAGAGCATCCACCTTACAGGTTTTCGCGAGGATGTCTGCCACAAGGGCTTTGTCTACCGTCTGGCGCTTCTGGCCATATAGGTGGTTCATCTCGCGATAGGCGCCAGCCTCGTCTATCAGGTCGATGGCCTTGTCGGGCAGGAACCGTTCGTTGATATACTTGGCGCTGGCTTTCACCGCAAATTCCAGAGCCTTGTCGGCATAGTAGACGCCATGAAACTGTTCGTAGCTCTTCTTCAGCTGTTTCAGAATCTCGAGCGTTTCATCAACAGAAGGCTCTGCGATGTCAATCTGCTGGAAGCGTCGCACCAAGCCTTTCGACTTCGAGAAATGACGGTTGTATTCCTCGTAGGTCGTCGATCCGATAAAGCGGATATTGCCTGATTCGAGGTAGGGCTTGAGCATGTTCGAGGCATCCATTGTGCCCTCGCTGTTGCCACCAGCGCCCACAAGGTTGTGGATTTCGTCGATGTAGACGATGTTGTTATCCGACTCGCTGATGATGCCGTCCATCACTTCCTTGATGCGTTTTTCGAAATCGACTCGGAACTGCGTGCCTGCGAGCAGCGTGCCTAAGTCAAGTTGGTATATCTTACTGCCCTTCAAGCGTTTAGGTACATTCCAATTGTTGGTATCGATCCATGCTGCCAGTCCATAGACGATAGCCGTCTTTCCCACACCTGGCTCGCCGATATGCAGGGGGTTGTTCTTCTCCTTGCGACAGAGCACTTGGATGGTCCTCAGCAACTCTTCTTTTCTGCCGATGAGGGGATTGTGAAGCTGATAGGTTTCGTTCAGACAGGTCACCATTTTGCGCCAGGGCTCTTTGTCCTGCTCTTCCTCGATATCGTTGCCATCGCTCACCTGATCGTGGTCGTCTTCATAACGTGCCACCAGCTCGCTCATAAAATCGCTCTGCCAATCGCCTAACAGGTTCTTCAGCAGATAGGCAGCATACGACTCCTTGAGGTTGAGGATGCCCTTTACGATATGTGGCACGTAGATATACTGTGCGCTGGAGTTCTGTACCGTCTGGAAGGCGGAGAGTAGGGCAGCGCGCAATTGTTCGCTGGTGCCGATAGTATATTGCCCCACGTCCTCAGGCACGCGCTCCATCTTCTCGAAATAGTCTCGCAGGCTCTGGTTCACGATGTTCAGGTCGACGCCACAGTCGATGAGCGACTTATTGAACTCATACTGTTGCAGCAGGGCGTAGATGAAGTGTTCGGGCGTGGTGAACTCGTGGCGGTATTTCTCAGCCGCCGCGTGCATATCTTGAAAGGCTTGGTTCACCTTTTGGGTATAATAGATATCCATATCTTATCGTTATTCTTCTGGTTCGTAGGTCAGTCGCAGGGGGAAACCCTCGTCGCGGGCCATCTGCGTGGCCTTGTTCACTTTCGACACAGCGATGTCGTAGCTGTAGATACCCACCACCGCCTTGTCAGAGTGGTGAACTTGCAGCATGAGTGTCTCGGCATCGGCCTGACTTTTGAAAAACACCACCCTGAGCACCTTCACAACAAATTCCATCGTGGTGAAGTCATCGTTGTAGATGGTCACCTTGTAGCGGCGCGGTTCATCGAGGTCCACGCGCTGTCTCTCCTTGACGCTTGACTGTTCTTTTGCCATATTGCATGATACTGGCGACAAAAGTACACAAAAAAAGCCACATCTGCAAGAGATGTGGCCTAAATTATTAACTAAAACCTCTGATTAGAAGTTGTAATACACACCGAACAGGATGTTGTTGTTGTCGAGTTCCAGACCGAAAGCATTGCTGCTATCGCCGTGCTTCGGGCTTGCAGTCTCGAAACCAACGAACCCAATGTGAGCCACGAAGCTGATCTTATCGTTGGCCTTCAGGGCGATACCAGGACGCAGGCCTACCTGGAAGAGTGAACCGCCATCCTTGATGCTTGCAAAACCAAGACCACCGTCAACAAACACGTTCACCATGTCTGAATTCAGGAAGGTGTAACGGGCATAGGGGTTTACAGTGAAAATCTCAGTATCACCAGGAGCGAAGTCGAAGTTACCGAAATTGCAGGCTCCCTTCTGATAACCCAGAGAAGCACCGATAGCCCACTGGTCGTTCAGGTTGTAACCGATCTCAGGAACAATCTTATAAGTAGACTCAGACTCACCACCACCAACTTTGGCGCTACCGAAACCTACGCTACCACCAACGTAAACCTGTGCGTTCATGTTCATTGCTGCAAAAACAGCGACCATAGTCATTAAAATCTTTTTCATAATCTTTTTACCTTTTAATTTTGTTTGTAAAAAACTGTTCTAATTTGTAATTGGTCCTTAAAACCGGTGCAAAGGTACGCCGTTTCTTGTTACAAACAAATAAAAAACCGCTCTGTGTGCGCAAACAGTATATATTTTTGACTCAAATCAATAATATTTGTTTTTTTCTTTGTATCTTTGTGCCCATATTAAATCATTAAATAAATAGGTATTATAAAATGAAAAAGAATCTCTTCTTGACATTGTGTCTTGCAGGTGGACTGCTTAACGTTTCTGCACAGACCAAGAGTGGGGGTATCTCGAAGGAGATGCTTCAGGAGTTGCAGAAGGAGCAGAAACATTGTGCAGCCGGTAAGGCGCTGTCGAATGCACTTTCCGGTGTGAGTATCGATGTGCTGGCCAAGAACTACCAGGCAGCAGCTATGCCCATCGACAATAACTTCAGTGTTGAAACCCGCAGGCAGTCGATCACCAACCAGAAGTCGTCGGGACGCTGCTGGATGTTCAGCGGACTGAATGTGCTGCGATCTGATTATACGATGCAGCACGACTCCGTCAGCATCGAGTTCTCGCAGGCTTATCTCTTCTTTTGGGATCAGCTGGAGAAGGCCAACCTCATGCTGCAGGGCGTGATCGACACAGCGAAGGAGCCCATCGACAATCAGCGCGTGCAGTTCTTCTTCCATTATCCCATCAACGATGGTGGCACCTTCTGTGGCATTGCCGACCTCGCTCCCAAGTACGGCCTGGTGCCTGCCGATGTGCAGCCCGAGACCTACACCAGCGAGAACACCTCGAAGGCGCGCAGTCTGATTGCATCGAAACTGCGTGAGTTCGGCCTGCAGCTGCGCGATATGGTGGCTAAGAAGCAGAAGCCTGCCGACATCACCAAGGCCAAGACCGAGATGCTCTCGCAGATCTACCGTATGTTGGAGCTGACACTTGGTACACCCACGCAGAAGTTCACCTACGCCTTTAAGGATAAAAACGGCAAACCCCTTGGTCAGCCGAAGGAATATACCCCGCTGTCGTTCTATCAGGAAGTGGTAGGAGGCCCCATCAACGGCACTTTCATCATGGTGATGAACGATCCGCGCCGCGAGTATTTCAAGACCTACGAGGTGGAGTATGACCGTCACACTTACGACGGTACCAACTGGAAATACCTCAATCTGCCGATGGAGGAAATCGAAAAGCTTGCCATCGCCTCGCTCAAGGATGGTCGTAAGCTCTACAGCTCCTACGACGTGGGTAAGCTCTTGGATCGTTCGCGTGGCTATGCGTCGCTCGACAACTTCGACTACGGCTCGCTCTTCGGCACCACCTTCGGTATGGACAAGGCGCAGCGCATCTCTACCTTTGATAGTGGCTCTACGCACGCTATGACGCTGACGGCCGTCGATCTCGATGCCCAAGGCAAGCCCGTCAAGTGGAAGGTCGAGAACTCCTGGGGCACGGACAGTGGCCAGCAGGGCTATCTCATCATGACTGCCGACTGGTTCCGTGAGTATATGTTCCGTCTCGTGGTGAATAAGAAATACGTGCCTGAGAATCTCCTCAAGGCCTTCGACACCAAGCCCATCATGGTCATGCCCGAGGATCCTCTGTTCCTCCCCGACGAGTGATTTTATCAAGAATTAAAGAATTTGAGAATTATGAAGTTATCAAAGACGATTATGAGTTTAGGAATTGCTTCTGCAGTGTTGACATCGTTGTCAGCCTGTCAGCAGGCCCAGCGTGAGAATCCGCTCTTGGCGGAGAGTACGTTACCCTTCGGAGCCCCCGACTTCAGCAAGATCGACAGCACCGACTACATGCCCGCCTTCGAGGTAGCCATCCAACAGACGCGCGACGAGATCAAGCAGATTGTTGACAACCCCGACTCTGCTACCTTCGAGAACACCATCCTCGCCTATGAGGAGAGCGGTAAATTGTTGGATCGTGTGAGCCGCGTGTTCTTCGCCCTCGTCGAGGCCGACAAGACACCAGCCCTCGCAGACATCGAGAAGAAGGTGCAGCCCATGCTCACCGACCTCGAAAATGAGATCTCCTTCAACAAGCCCCTCTTCGAGCGCATCAAGAAGGTCTACGATTCCCAGTACGAGTCGCTTCAGGGCGAGGACAAGAAACTGCTCGAGGAGACCTATAAGGAGTTTGTCCGCAAGGGCGCCCTTCTGCCCGACGACAAGATGGCCCGCATGAAAGAAATCAACCTGCGCATCTCCGAGTTGCAGACCAAGTGGGGCGAGGTGCTCCCCGATGCCACCAACGATGCCGTCGTCTGGGTCGACAAGAAGGAAGACCTGGCAGGCATGAGCGAGGCTGATATCGCC
>JAEEGK010010706.1_pt1 | contig 21117 bp, 18 predicted proteins | sample 8958771 | NCBI WGS metagenome assembly JAEEGK01 (sample SAMN16246547, study PRJNA631951) | gut metagenome | biome: gut microbiome; feature: rumen; material: SC-attached | host: Bos | place: Iran: Karaj | collected 2018-10 | reverse complement strand
GCAAGCAAACTCGTCGCTTTCCGCCGCTCGTTTGACCCCTTGTTTGAGGTGTCTCTCTCGCGGCGACTTGTTTATTATAGCACAACGGGACCGAAATGTCAAGCGCTTTTTTCGAGATTTTTTTGATTCGTCGGAAATTCACAGTTTTTTGCCGGAATTTAACGGACAAGCACAGCAATTCGTCTGACCGAATCCCAGTATACACGCTGACCTGTACCCTCCGCTGCTGCTGTTACGCTGTTTTTCGCGTCTGCCACCATCTCGCCGCAGCAGAACTCCGTGATGCCGTCTGCCCGTCTGCCGCTCCATTCCTGTATCCGCTGGCTGAGCTGCGATGTTTCATTCAGGATCAGAGCGTTTTTGATATAGTATGTTTGCGTGCCGTCGGTGCACTGCGGCGGGCGATAGGAATTGACATCCGGCAGATGATCGCCGAACGCCGCATCCGGCACAGCAAAGCAGGCATGCGCTGCCGCGCCGCCGTAGCTGTCGTCGTCGTCAAAGGTCAGATCCATATTATAATACTGCCCGTCGATCTTCACGATATTCCAGACATGCTCTGTGCCGTTGCCTGTGTGGCCGGGCACGCACATGATGTCATAGCCGGCTCTCCTTGCAGTATAGAGAAAGCCTTTGGAATAGCCCTCGCACATCGCATAGCCCTCGACAAGGCTGCCGACTGCGTCATCGGAATGTCCGCTTCTCTCATAGATACACCGCGCCGCGATTGCGTCATGGATCATCAGCAGCCGCTGCCACTCATTCTGCGCAGTCGAGAGCCGCCCGATAATCGCGTCTGCGGCGGCCTCCAGACTCGATTTCAGCCCCTCTGCCTCCGCCTGCGTCATGGTATAGTAGATCCGCGCCTCTGTCATCTCCGCCGCAAGCTCATAGACACGGTCTACGTAAAACAGCTCCGGCTCCTGCATCATCACCATGAGATACACGCGCTCATATTCCGTGCGGGTGTAGCTTCCCGGCAGCCGGATCGTCTCACGGTATGCGGATATGCCGTCATACAGCGCATCGTAGAGCGCCTGTTCCCGTTCATTCAGCTGCGAATACGGATACCGCAGCGCGGCAAAGGAGGCGTCTGCACGTTTTACAGCAGGCTTTTCGTTTTTTGCCTGCATCGCACGCAGCCCGAGCCCGCCGAACGCAAACAGCATCACAAGTATAATGATCAGATAGACTTCCCGTCCGATTCGCTGCATGTTTCACTCCTTATGATCTCCGCCTGAATGCGGCTGATCCAGTTGTCCTCATAGGACAGCAGCGTGTAGCGCACGCCGTCCTGCTCCGCGACCGGGCGCTCGCCCTCCTGCGGGATCCTTCCCAGCAGGTGGACCACGAATGCGCTCATTGTGTCATATTCATCGTCTGCTTCAAACGGAACGCCGAGCTTCGGCAGGATATCCTCGGGGTCAGCGGAGCCCGCGATCGAATAGACGCCGTCGCTGAGCTCTGTCAGCTCGGCTTCCTCGTCGTCATATTCATCCTCGATGCTGCCGACGATTTCCTCAAGCAGATCCTCCATTGTCACCATGCCCGCGGTGCCGCCGTATTCATCGGAAACAATCGCAAGCTGCATCTTTTCGCGGCGCATCCGCTGAAAGACGTCGCGGCATTTTGCGCTGTCCGGCACAAAGATCGCCGGCCGCATCAGCTCTGTGACCGGGCAGTCATCCGCTTTGCCGACCAGCGGCAGCAGATCCTTCACCAGCAGCACGCCGAGGATTGTGTCGATCTGGCCGTCATAGACCGGAATGCGGGAGAAGCCCTCCTCCAGCGCAAGCGCAGCCGCCTCGGACGCCTTCGCTTCCTTCGGCACGGCAGACATATCCTTGCGGTGCGTCATCACATCGGAGACCGGCACATCGTCAAAGGTGAAAATATTGTTGATCATCTCGCGCTGGCTCTCCTCGATGCCGCCCGTCTCGTTGCCGGCATCGACCAGCTGACGGATCTCCTCCTCGGTCACGATATCCACAGCGTCCGCAGCCGGAATGGCGCAGAGCTTGCAGAGGACAGCCGTCACGCCGGAAGAGCAGAGGTAAAAGGGCGTCCAGAACGCGATCAGCAGACGGACAGAGCCCGCGCAGAGTCTTGCAAATCTCTCGCCTGCACGGAGCCCGAGCTGCTTCGGGAAAAGGTCGGTCAGCGCCGTCAGCAGGAGCGAAGTGCCGAGCGTCAGCAGGAGATCCGAGAGCAGCACGCTGTCCCGGATCGGGAACTGTGCCGCAAGATCGCCGGCAAACAGCCCGCAGCAGAGCACGCCGATCCACATTGCGGAGAAGACGCGGTGCATCACAAAGCTGCGCCGCAGCCGCACCGGCTTCGAGATCAGCCTGTCGAGCCGCGCATAGGATTTGTCCTGCTCTGCCTGCGCATGCACCGCAGCGTCATTCAGCTCGGTGAGTACGGTCTCGCAGACGGTGAACCATCCGCGCAGCAGGACACAGATCCCCAGCAGCGCGGCAAGCAGCCATAATCGGTCGCCTTCGGTATCCATAAGTATTCCGTTCATCCTTTCATAGTCAGAGGCTTCATGCTATACATTCGCTATTATATCATATTATACTGAAAAATGCAAGACAGAACCGTTCTCCCGTTCCCTTATAAAAAGGAGAGCACCGAACAGGCGCTCTCCCCGCATGCTTTCTTATTCCGCATCCGCATTTTCAGATGCCGCCTGCTTTGCCTCTGCCATCTGCCGCACCTCATCCGGCGTGAAGATATACTTCTCATTGCAGAAATGGCAGCAGACCTCGATCTCGGGCATTTCGTCCGCCATCTCCGTCAGCGTGTTTCTGTCAAGGGAACGGAGCATATTCGCCGTGCGCTCCCGCGAGCAGTCGCAGCGATAGGCAGGCTGAGATTCGTCCAGCAGCTCGGCATCAAGCCCATGCATCAGCTTCTCCGCGATGTCATCCGCGGACATGCCCGCTTCGAGCAGCGCCGTGACGCTCGTCAGCCCCCTGAGATTCTCCTCGAGCTGCGTGATCGCAGACTCCGGCGCAAAGGGCAGGAGCTGAATCAGATAGCCGCCCGCAAACTTCACCGTCAGGTCAGGGTTCACCAGCACACCGAGCCCGCAGGCAGTCGGCACCTGCTCGCTTGCTGCAAAATACTGCGTCACATCCTCTGCGATCTCGCCGGAGACCAGCGCCGTCTGACCGGCGTAAGGCTCCTTCATGCCGAGATCCTTGATGACAAAGAGCGTGCCGTCCGTGCCGACAGCGCCCGCGACATCGAGCTTGCCCTTCGCGTTCAGCGGGAGCTCGACGATCGGCTGCTCCGCATAGGATTTCACATTGCCGTGCCAGTCGGCGACCGCGACCAGAATACCCGCGGGGCCGCCGCCGTCCAGCCGCAGCGTGACGGTGTCGCCGTCATCCTTCAGACCGTAGCCGATCAGCGATGCCGCCATCGAGAGACGCCCGAGCGCCGCTGTCACAACCGCCGAGGTCTTGTGGATGCGCTCCATCTCCGCGCACATTGCGGTGCCGTCGAGCACCGAGCAGACGACCGCGCCGTCTGCGGAAAGATAACGCTTCAAGATTCCGTTCATTCGAGATTGCTTCCTTTCTCAAGTTACCGTTTTTTCGGCGCCGGGAGCTCCGGCTCCATTGCCGCGAGCAGCGCACAGAGAAAATCCCTGTCATCAACACGATCCGCAAGCAGCATCGCCCCTGCGCCGGGATACGGGGACTCCTCTGCCGCGAGGGGCATCATGCGCCTTGCCGCCGGTGTGGGCTTTAGGAGAAAACGGTCATCGTAAATGCCGCCGAAGATCCGCCCGTGAACATAGAGGATATACTCGCCCATCATTTTGCGGCAGGTAATCCCCTCTGTGCCGGAGAGCTGATCGAGAATAAAATCGAGATAAGATTCCGATGATGCCATACCGAACCTCCGTTATACCGCCGCTGCTGCCTTTGCTTCTGCCTTCGCGGCTGCCCGCGCCGCCTTCTGTGCAGCTCTCTTTGCGCGCGCATCGCGCTTCACCGCGGCACGCCAGCCGTCATATGCCGCACAGTATGCCGCATAGAAGCGGCCGGCAGCCTCCGGCGTGCAGCGCTCCGCGTAGAGCGTTTGCTCGAATACATCGCAGAGCACGCTGAGATCCTGTCCGAGGAATGCGCCCTGCTCCGCACAGAGCTCCCGCGCCGTCAGGGTCGGGTCTGCCTTCCACTGCTTCCGCAGCCGTGCAAATCCCTCCTGCACAGCCGCCGCATTGCGGTTTCTGCGGAATCTTGCGCGGAAAAGCATCTCGCGCAGACGCGGCAGCAGCCAGAGGAAGAAGAACAGCAGCACCGCCGCCGCACCGAAGAGAATCAGTCCGGCAATCTGCAAAGCCGCAAGCACATTGCCCTTTGTGTTTTCGCCCGTATCGCGGCTCGGCGCCGTCGCATCCAGCATGATCCATCCGTAGCCGGTGAGATAGACCTCCGTAAACGCATGCGCCTGATCGCTGGTAATGACATATTCCCAGTCGCCGCCCGTCGCAAGGCTGTCATTTTCCGTCGCAAGCAGATAGCCCTCGACATAGCGCACCGGCAGTCCCGCTGCACGGCAGAGCTCCGCCATCGCGCTCGCAAATTCATAGCAGACGCCGGTCTTGCTCTCAAAGAGGAAATATTCCGCATTGTTGAGCTCAGGCGACTGATAGGTCAGCGAATAGGTAAATTCGCCGTATTTCAGATAATTATAGATGACAGCCGCCTTTTCGTAATCCGATTTGCAGTCTGCTGTCAGGGAGAGCGCCAGCTCGCGCACCCGGTCGGGGGTATCGCTCTGCACATGCGACGCATACTGCACCGCTGCAAGGTAGCAGTCGATCGCGCCCTGTGCATCGCGCAGGAGATCTGCACCGCCGCGTTCGCCGAGCGCCTCTGCGGTCGCTTTCAGATCGGAGAGGAACGCCGCCCACTGCTCCGGCGGGATATGCTGCATCAGATATTTCGCCGGTTCGCTGTCCGCGAGCGCATCGGAGTAATAACTGATGCGGAACGCCTCGCGGAAGGAGCGCGTCTCCTCATAGCGGAAGATGACGCCGCTCTCGTTCTGATAAAGGGAGCGGATCGGGAATGCGATGGAGTTGATATAGCTGCTGTGCGTCGGGGAAGGATACAGCCCCGTGTTGAAGGTCGCAGACATCATTTCCATCGTATGATGATACTGCTCCGGGTCAAGCGTCATGCCCGCCATCTCCGCGATGCCCCAGCGCTCCGCGAAGGCGGAGTCCGCCTCAGCAGCCGTCATCACGGCGCTGAGCAGACGAACAGGCTGCTGGTCATTGCTGAGCGTGCGGAGACTGTTCTCGAAGGGATCGAGCACGGCGGAGCCTTCAAAATCGCGTTCATCCACATGATAGCGCGGATCGTTCTTCTCGGAGCGCCCATCGTAGTCGGTCGCATACCATGTCGCGTCATCGTAGCTGTAATTCGTAAAGGTGCGCACCTTGAGATCGAGCACCTCATCCGTGTTCGCCAGATAGAGCGTGCGGGAATAGCCGCTCGGGGTATAGGCAGCGCCGCCGTCCGAGGAATCGGTGAAGCCGCTGATCGCGTTCTCGAGGTAATTGGAGAGCGACGAAAGATCCAGCATCGAATCGAGGAACGAGCGGTCTGCATCGACGGTCGGCTTCGGGAGCACCAGCACCGTAATGCACGCCGCAGCAAGGAAGATTCCACCGGAGATGACAAAGCGCCTGTCCAGTATTTCCGGAGTCTTGTCGGCATTCTCGGAACGGTGCGGCGGCATCGACAGACGGCTTTCACCCTTCGGCTCATATGCCTGCACCAGCTCGGGATGCTCGCCGTGTGCCTGCCGGCAGTAGATCATGACTGCAAAGTAACAGAGAAACAGCAGGATGATCGACGGCACCGGCATGTCATCTGCTTCCTTCGCATAGATCGCAAAGGGGAAAAGCATGACGACAAACGACATGAGCACACGGTATCGCACGATTGTGAAATAATATGCAATGGATGCGATGAAGAAGGTGAACAGCAGAAACAGCGCAACGGTATACGCCATATAGCTGATCGGGAGCACCGACTGCGGCGTCATGAACCAGACGAAGAAGTCGATGCGGTAAGTCGAATCCTCCGGCGCGAACCAGCCCTCATTGCCCGCCTGCATGAGCCAGAGCGAAACTGCCAGAAAGCAGAAGCCCGTCACGATGTAGGCGATGCCGCCGAGGATATGATGCCGGTTGACGAAATCGAAGAGCTTAAAGAGCAGGCCTTGTATCACAACAGAGAGCAGGATCCAGAGCCATGTCTGCTCCGGCGCGTAATGATAGAAGATGCCCGCGATGATGGTCACGCTGAACAACAGCGGAATGCGCTTCGGCTGGAGGATCCGGCGCAGGGTCGGGTTCTCCGCAAGCTCCGTCACATGCACGGCAGTCATCTCCTTTCCTTGTATTTCAGAAACATGCGGGCTCAGCTCTTGATCTCCCGCAGTGTGTGGTCTGCGCTGACGGTCCAGAAGCCGCCCTCCGCAGGTGCCTTCACGGATGCCGCCATGCCCTCCGGCACGATTGTATGCTGCTCGGTGCCGAGCGAGGGAAGGACAGCCGCCGTCGGGCTGGCGCCGTTTGTGGTGAAATAGAGCAGCACGGCGCCGCTCTCCTGCGAGAGCTGTGCCGGGAGCGCCTGCGCGTGGATGTATCCCTCCGCGCAGAAGCCGCCGCGCAGCAGCGGAATCGCCTCTGCCGCAAGCTGTCCGCCGTCGTCGATGGAGACCGTCTGCCATTCGCAGCCCGCCTCCTTCGGCTGTGCGGAGCCGCTGTCATAGACCGGCGTGGTATCGAGATAATAAAGCGTACACGGATAGCCGCTCCGTGCGCAGAGCATCAGAAAGCCGAGTGCCGTTTCGATGAGCAGCTCCTCATTCGCAAGACGCAGCGCATCCGGCATCCGCTCACTGCCGCGCCGCAGATCGAGCACGACCGAGAGCCGCGCCAGCGAGACCGGCTCATCCTGCCGCACCATCAGCTTGCGGCGCTTGGTCGAGAGCTTCCAGTTGATGCGCTTGAGCGAATCGCCGGCGATATAGTCGCGGTGCTCGTAACCGGGCACCGCCGATGCGGAAGCCGTCGGCGTCATTTCGGTTTCCTCGTCTGCCGCCGCAACTGCCGTGGAAACAGAGCGGAAGAGCTCGCTGTTTGCCTTGGTCTCCGGAATCTCCGGCGTGACAAGGATCCGTCCGGCGCACTCTGTATGCAGCCGGAAGCTGAACATCGCCAGATAATCCGAGAGCCGGATCTCGCTGACGGAGACCGTTCCGCTGCCGCAGTAGCGCGCAGTCAGGGCGATCTCATAGCGGCGCTCCTCCTCTGTACCCATCGAAAGGCACATCGGGAGCGTCTCCGGCGTGAGCTGCACGCGCATCATCCTGCGCCATCTGCGCCGCGCAAGGGCATCCGCAATCGGATTGCCACTTTCTTGCGGTGCTTCCGGCAGCGGCTCCGCGAGCGGATTCAGCGGCAGAAAATGCGCATCTGCCGTGAAATGCAGCCGCAGGAAGGGCAGCGGCAGGCGCGTCTGCTTCTTCAGGTGCAGATATGCCGTCAGCGTCTCACTCTTCGCGGCGGTGTCCGGCAGCTCGAGCGCGACCGTCACCGAGCGCTTCACCCAGAGTGTAATGAGCAGCGAGAGCACGGGCATCAGCAGCAGAAATGCCAGCATCAGCACGCCGACCGCGCCGTCCATATACAGCATGAAGATCACTGCGACAAAGATCGCACAGAAATATCCCACGCTCATTGCTTCTCTGCTTCCATCGGCACCGGCACCTTCCCGATAACCTCCTCAAGCACTGCGCGTGCATCGCCGAAGACGGATTTGCCCTTCGGCGAGAGGATCAGGCGGTGTGCCAGCACGCTCTCTGCCATCTCGCGCACATCGTCCGGGAGCACATAGTCTCTGCCCGCGAGATATGCGCCCGCCTTCGCCGCCTTATAGAGCGCGATGGAGCCGCGCGGAGAGGCGCCGAGCGTCAGGGCATCGTGGGTACGGGTCGCCGCAACGATCTGCAAAATGTAACGCTTCACGGGGTCGCTGACATAAACCTTTGCCGCTTCTGCCTGAAGCCGGAGAATATCCTCCGGGTGCAGCACGGCCTCCTTGATGTTGTCAAGCGGATTGTGATGCTCCGTGCGCGAAAGAATCTGCATTTCCTCATCCTCAGTCGGGTAGCCCATGCTGACGCGCATGAAGAAGCGGTCCATCTGTGCCTCCGGGAGATGATAGGTGCCGTAAGTTTCGACGGGATTCTGTGTCGCAAGCACCATGAAGGGCTGCGGCAGCTTGTGCGTCACGCCGTCAATGGAGATCTGGTGCTCCTCCATGACCTCGAGCAGTGCAGACTGCACCTTCGGGGAGGCGCGGTTGATCTCATCGGCGAGCAGGAAATTGCACATGGCTGCGCCCGGGCGGTATTCAAGCTCAAAGGTGTTCTGGTTGACCATCGAAAAGCCGGTGATGTCGGAGGGCATGATATCCGGCGTGAGCTGGATGCGGTTGAAGCTGCCGCCGATGGAGCGCGAGAGCGCCGCGGCGAGCTGGGTCTTGCCGACACCGGGGACATCCTCGATGAGGATATGGCCGCTGCAAAGCAGTCCCGCGACAACGCAGCGGATGACCGGCTCCTTGCCGACGATGACCGTCCCGATGGATTCTGTGAGCTTCTGGATCTCGTTCTGCATATAGGTTCCCCTTTATCTGTAATGATACGGCATCTGCCGGGAATTTTCCGTCTATCATTATACCATATTCGCAGCATGCTTGTCAATCAATCTGTGCAGTATTCACAGAATTGATACATTTCACACATCAGTTATACATAAAAAAGCGCCCTGATACGCAGTATCAGGGCCGCTCTTTTGTTGTCGGGAAACAGGCTTCACAGCTCAGAGATTGCTTTCATCGGGTGCATCCGGATTGCCGGTGATCGACCGCCATGTGCAGGCGATCTCAGAATTGGTGTTGCCGGCATAGATCAGGATATACTGCGCATCCTTTACCGTCACTTCGCCGTCAATGTCCACATCTGCGATCGTCAGCTGCTCCGATACCAGGCTGCTGTCAAGTCCGGCCATGATGTCACCCGCCGCCGTGAGCGCTGCCTGTGCATCCTTCGCTGTCACTTCACCGTCGCCGTCCACATCGCCGAAGACGGGCTTTTTTGTCTCCATATAGCGCTTCTCGCCGTTCTCAGCGACCTCAAAGCCGCCCATTGACGTCCACTCTGCCTGCACCTTGTATCCGGTCGCAGCCGTGATGCCTGCAAGCACTGCCGTGTATTCCTCAAAGGTCACACCTTCGGCAATGCTCTCATTCGGGCAGATCGCAAGCACCGTTCCGTCTGCTTCCTCCTCCGCGTGCCAGTCCGGCTCATTTTCTGCAAGATAGGCGCGGATTTCACTGAACTGCTTTGCAAGCGTTTCTGTGGAGACAAGCTGGTCAAATGTATTGCCGAACTTCCACCATACCGCCCTGCCTTCATTGCTGAAGCCTGTTCTGCGGTAATATACAAATTGCTGTAAATTAAATGCATCCTTTGCAGTCTCATAGAACGCATCCGCACAGGCTTCCATGCCGGCAATGTCATACGAAGTATCCCGGATGGATGCGGATGTCCGATAGGCATTGCTCCAGACGGAATAGACAAAGCGGGCATTCTTTGCCGCGCTGGTTCCCGCTTTCACCGCTCCCGGGAAGCTGTCCGTAATCGCGCTCACAAATGCTTCCTCTGTGCTGCACAGTGCGGTCAGACTGACAAACGGCTCATTGACTTGATAGATAACGAGGCCCGTCTCCTGCGGAACGCCGTTCTGCACAGGTTCATCGCCGTAGTAATACCATTCTGAGAGGTGCGAAGCATCGCCCGGAATAAAGCTGTCATTCGGCACGCGGGTAAGACGCTCGTTGTTCCAGTCGGAGGCGGCGGCAACAGTAAATGTCCCTCCGCACAGAATACAGGCGGCGAAGAAGGATAATACTTTCATTTTTTTCATAATAACACACCTTTCCTTTCAGTTCGGTTTCATAATCATCTGTGTACGGATTGTTCAGGTAGAATTGACGCAGGGTGCTCCCCGCCTGCACGGCTTTGTTATGCACCTGCAAGCATCCGCAGCATGAGCGTGAGATCCGCCTGATCGACGGTGCCGTCCGCGTTGAGATCGGCTTCTGCGCGGGCTTCCGCATCGAGCGTGAAGTTGCCAGCCGCCGCTCTTGCAAGGCGCACAGCATCCGTGAGACCCGACTCACCGTCGCCGTTCAGGTCGCCGGTGCCAAAGTGCCGGAATTCCTCGATCACTGCGCTGTCATAAGTGATCTCCGCCGCGCTGACGGGATAGGAGCCGATCAGCCATGCCTCGCGGATCTCCACGCAGGCTTCAAGGCGGTCACAGAGCGCCGCTGCCTCCGCCTGCGAAAGGTCGCTGTGATAATGCACATCATATCTGCCGTCATCGTAATAATACACGCTGATCGGCTCCCCTGCCTGTGCCGAAACCGCGTCCCAGTCAACGGTATGCACCGTATAACCCTCCGCCGGGTCCAGATACAGCGTCTTTGCGGCACCGTCAAAATAAGCGGACATATGCGCATGCGTTTTCAAAATACCGATCAGGTCAAAGCGGTCGTCTGCCATCGCTGCCGCAAGGAATCTGCCGTAATCCGCGGAATCGCAGTTCACCGTCCAGACACGCTCGGGATGCGCCGCATAGCGCGCAGGGAGCTCCGCCGTGATCTCATATTCCCCGCCGAGCGCCGCATTGTGATTCAGCGCATACATGACCGCTTCAAAGGAGCCCAGACGCACCTGCGCGGTCTCATCCTCCGCAATCCGCATGCCGCCGATCTCCGTGCCGCAGAGCGCTTCGCCGTCCTCGCAGTAAATGAGAATGCTGCGGAAATGATCCCAGTCCCAGTAGTTCACGACCTCACCCGCTGCCGGGCGCACAGGCGTATAGACGCCGCCGCGCTGAGGTGTGTCATATTGAACGACGCCGATGCCCGCAAGCTGCTTCATGATATCCTCGGGGGTGTAGTGCGGGGCAGTGCGCAGGATGGGCACGATCTGCACTTCGGTCGCTGCGCTGTATTTCCCGGATTCCAGAAAATATGCATCGAGCAGCGCAGACGCTATATCCTCCCGTTCCTCGAGTCTCCGGCAGATCTCCGCGGCTTCTGCCTGCGGCATATCTCCCAGAGAAAACCCCATGGGTTCCGAGGACACCATGCCGCTGTATTTTTCGCCCTTGCCGAAAAACTCCTCCGCAATCTCCTCCCAGTCAACCGTACACCCTTCCTGCGGGAAGACTGAGAGACGGCCGTAGTGCTCATAGCGTCCGAGCTGCCGGAAATGCACATTGATCAGTCCGGCGACCGTGAACCGGCCGTCATCCAGAAGATCGCGGATCCATTGGGTCTGCGGCTCCCCGTACAGCGATACATATGTAACGAACAGATGATCCTCCTGCCCTTCATACTCCGCGGGCAGATCCGAGAGCGACGCCTCCATGTTGAGTACATATTTCGCATAGTCATTGTTCAGACGCGCCATAAATTCCGGGAGCGGATCCAGTGGCATCAGTTCAGTTGAAGCAGGATAGGCATCCCTTCTCTGCTCATAGGGCAGCAGCGTGACCGTCTGCTCCCCGCAGAGTGTGCCCTCCATACCTTCCGTATCCGCGCAATAAACGAGCACGCCCCAGTATTGATCAAAGTCACACATGCTGATATATTCGCCGGTCTGCGGCAGAATCGGGGTGTATACACGCTGATCGCTCTGCGCAAGCAGCGCCTCGATCTGATGATACAGCTCCCGCACCTCATTTGCCGATGCCGGCATCACGCAGAGACCTGCCGCAGTCACCGCCGCCGCAAATGCCGCACCGATCCGCGCTGTCCGTTTTTTCATAGGAATTTCCCCTTTCTGCTGATCTGATTATACCATATCTGCCGAAATAACGCAAGACATGCGCCTGCGCTTCTGTTATTGTCATGCCCTTTTGCGTGCCGTGCGTGACAGCCGCGGGAGAATTTTGTATAGATGCACAATATCACCCGTTATCTATTGTTTATATTGCCTGCTCTCTTGCTTTTTCGCCCGTTTTGTGGTATGATATATTAGATATAGTATTTCCTTTTGCAGGAGGTGTGACCGATGGCAAGGCTCACGGCAAATGATCTCATCAAGGCGTTCGGCAGCGAGACGCCCCCGCAGCTCGTCTTTCTCTGCGGCGAGGATACACTCGCAGTCGCCGGGCTCGAAAAACGCATCTTAAAGAAGCTCACGGACGGCGATGCCCTTTCGCACACCGCCTTTGACGGCTCCGCGCCCGATCTGGACCGTCTTGCGGATGCCTGCTCCTTCTGCCCGATGTTTCAGCCCTACAATGTCATCGTCATCCGCGATCTGCTGCCTGCGTCGCTCCCGCCCTCGGGAATGGACACGCTGAAGGGCATCCTCAGCGAGCTTGCGCCGCGTGTTGTCGTGCTCATCGTGATGCGGTCAGTGCAGGTCTATGAGGTCAAGCGTGGCAATCCTGTTTTCATTGACAAATACGCAAAATTCGCACAGTTCTGCGAGAAGCAGGGCACGCTCTGCATCTGCGAGAAGAAGAATGCGATTGCGCTCGGAAAATCCATCCAGGAGCGGGCAAAGCGCCACGGCTCCGAGATCAGCCGCGAGGATGCAGAGGAGCTCGCAAACCGCTGTCTCTGCGACAGCACGCTCATTCACACGGAGCTCAACAAGCTGCTTGCCTGTGCCGACGGCGGTCCGATCACGACAGAGATGCTCCGCTCGCTGACCGCTGCGCTCCCCGATGCCGATGTCTTCCGCATGGCACGCGCCGTCACCGGGGGCAGGGCTGCCGAAGCCTTCCGCCTGCTCGGTGCACTCACTGCCCGCGCAGAGGATACCAAAACAATCCTCGGCATTCTCACAATCCTCACAAACACCTTCCTCGATCTCTACCGCGCAAAGCTCGGGCTGGGCGCGGGCAAGCAGGAGGAGGCCATCGCGGGCGATTTCGGCTACCCGAAAAACCGCGCATTCGCCGTGCGCAATGCGATGAAGGACTGCCGCGGCATGACGCTCTCGCAGCTCCGCACATGCGTCCGCATCCTGCGCGAGACCGACCGAAGCTGCAAGTCTGCGCGCACCGCGCCGCGTCTGCTGCTGGAGCAGGCAATCGTGCGCATGCTGCGCGTGCAGCGCGACGGCACGGAGGCGGCACAATGACAGAGAAGCGCAAGGTCATCCCGGCGATCGTCGTCGAGGGAAAATATGACAAGATCCGGCTGGAATCCGTCGTGGATGCGGTGATTCTCGTGACCGACGGCTTCCGCATTTATAAGCGCCCGGAACAGCTCGCGCTCATCCGGCACTACGCAGAAACGACCGGCGTGGTGATCCTCACGGACGCGGACGCCGCCGGCTTTCAGATCCGCGGATACTTAAAGGGCGCCATTTTGCACGGGAAGGTGTATCATGTCTATATCCCCGGCATACACGGGAAGGAGCGCCGCAAGGCACAGCCCTCTGCGGAGGGTCTGCTCGGCGTCGAGGGCATGGACGGTGAGACGCTTCTTGCGGCATTTGAACGCGCAGGGATCTTCTCGCAGGAGCCTGACAGGCTCCCGCATGACATCACCCCGGCGCTGCTCTATGCACACGGGCTCACGGGTGCGCCGGACTGCACCGCAAGGCGCCGCGCACTGCTCGAAGCGCTCGGGCTCCCGACACATCTCTCAACCGCGGGGCTCTGCGATGTGCTCGGCACGATGACGGCAGCGGCGGATTTTCCCGCGTTTCTGGCGGAAACGGAGAACAGAAATGGATAAGCTCATAACGCCCTTCGGGGAGGCAATGCTCCTGCTCGACGGCAAAGAGACAGATTATCGCTTTCATGCCGTGCCGCGTGATCCGCGCACCTGCCCGGATCTCTTCGGGCGCTACGCGCTCACTGCGGACTTCACGCCGGACGGGAAACCGCATACGCTCACCTGCACGCTCCCGGCGCTCGGCGAACACCCTTGTGTCTCGGAGCCCGGAGAGGGTCTCATGCTTGTGACAGCAGAGATCCGGAATATCCGTCTGAGCATCGGCATCCGTGCGGACAACTGCGGCTTCCCGCGCAGAGATTACGAGGGCTTCGACACGGCGCACGGCATCGGCTTTCGGCTTTTCCCGCACACGAAGACCCGGCGCTTTGTCTTCCGCATCGCATGGATCGTGCTCGGTTCCCCGCATGACGGGCGTGCGCTCCAGACATGGTTCGGCGCAGATCCGTCGCAGGATCCCGCAGAGGAGGTGACGCCGAAATGACGATCAGACCCTATGATCCCGACCGCGATTTTGACCGCATCCGCACATGGGTCACCGACCGGCGGACACATGCGATGTGGTGTGCAGACAGAACGCCGTTTCCGCTTGAGCGCGGCAGCTTTCATGCGCTTCTCCGTGAGATTGCAGAAGCACACGGCGACCGCGCTTTTGTCGCTGCGGATGACACATCGGGCGATGCGGAAGGCTTTTTCTGCTATTCCCGCAATGCCGATACAAAAGAAGGCATGCTGAAATTCGTTCTGGTTGACCCGGAAAAGCGCGGACACGGGCTCGGGCGCAAGATGCTCTGTCTCGCGCTCAGAGACGCCTTCGCTGAGCCGGATACCGATGCGGTGCAGCTCATGGTGTTCTCGGTGAATGTCCCCGCAAGGCGCTGCTATGCACACGCCGGATTCCGTCTGCGAAGCACTGCGGAGCACGCCTTCCGCTTCGGCGAAGAAGACTGGGACAGATGCAATATGGTGATCCGGCGGGAAGAATATCTGCCGGACTGACACAGGAGGTGACTGCCGCATGGCACTGACATCGCTGCCGATCCTGCTTTATGTGATCCCGGCAGTCATGCTGCTCACTGCGCTCGTGCCGCCGCGCCGGAAAACCGCGGTGCTCGGGCTCGGCGGGCTTGCATACGCATATTTTGCCGCAGGCGGAGCCGGGTTCAGCATGCTGGTGCTCTCGGTCTCCGGCGCCTGGCTGACGCTGCGGCTCATGCACACGGAAACGAAGGCAAAACGGCGCTGCGGCGTGCTCTGCGGTGTGCTCTGGCAGATCGCTGTGCTCGTGACAGCAAGGTTCGGCTTCCAGCTCCCCGCTGCCGATATGCTCCCGCTGCTGCTCTGCGCGATGCTCGGCACAGAATGTGTGCTCGAACGCGCAAAGGGTAGAATGTTCGTGCCGCCGCTGCTCGCCTATCTGAGCGGCGCCTGCGCGATGCCGCATCTCTGGGCAGGGCCGCTCATGGAGTTCCCGGCGATGCGCACGATGACAGAGCAGCGGAGCGTCACTGCGGAGAAGATCGGGCAGGGCGCCACAAAATGCGTCACCGGACTCTTTCAGATGGTGCTGCTCTCTGTGCCGCTGCAAACGCTGCTCACAGAGATCGGCAGCTACGCGGACACGCTCTCGCTCTTTGATGCATGGCTCCTGCTCCTGATCCGCTACTGCGCGGTCTGGCACTGGTTCTGCGGTGCGGTACGGCTCGGCGAAGGGCTGGCGCTCATGCTCGGCTATCAGCACCCCGCATCCGTGCGGCACACCGTCGGCGCGGGCTCGCTGCGGGAATTCTGCGAACGCTTCTGCGGCGCTGTCACGGAATGGACGCGGCGCACCGTGCTCGGCAGAACGGACAGTCTCCCGTCCGGCACCTATTTCCTGCGCATGGCGCTCCTGCTCTGCGTGACCGGCTGGCTGCTCTGCGGCACACTCGGTGCGGTCGTCTGCGGCTTCTTCGCGGCAGCGATTCTGACGCTCAGCCGCGTGCCCTCGCTGCGCCGTCAGCTTGACACGGTCCCGCTGTTTCTGCGGCAGGTCGGGACGGCGCTGATTGTGCTGCTCCTTGGCGGCATGCCGTTCTGCACGGGCTACACAGAGCTGCTGCGGCTGCATATGGCGCTCTTCGGCGCAAACGGCACCCCGCTCAGCCGGACCGTCGGCTATCTCTGCGGAACGCATTTTCTCCCGCTGTTCTTTGCTGTGCTGCTGCTCTTCCCCATCGCACCGCTGATCGAAAAATACGCGGCGGAACAGAAAACGGCCGCACGCATCCTCGCAGTCTGCAAGCCGGTCGCGGAGCTCGGGATCCTGCTCTGCTGCATGGCGGAGCTGCTCTCGCAATATCTGCGCGGATAACAAATAACGGAGGACATCATCTCCCGAAAATGGGAATGTTTATACACAGATATATAAATTTGAAAGGAAGTCTTACCAATGTCAACCCCCAGATTCAAGCCCGAGGATTTCGAGATCTACGATATGCACGCCCATATCTTCCCGCACAAGATCAGCGAGAAGGCAACGGAATCCATCGGCAAATTCTACGACATCACGATGCATTTTGACATCGGCGAAACAGAACGGCTGCTCGCTGCGGAGGCGGCAATCGGCACGAAGCGCACGCTCGTCTGCTCCGTTGCGACCACGGCAAAGCAGGTTGTTTCCATCAATGATTTCATCAAGGCTGAGTGCGACGCGCACCCCGAATTCATCGGCTTCGCGGCACTCAACGCAAAATATGACGATATCCCCGGCGAGGTCGACCGCATCATCAAAATGGGTTTCCGCGGCGTCAAGCTGCATGCCGATTTCCAGCGCGAGCCGATCGACAGCCGCGATTCCTACAAGATCTATGAGGCGATTGAGGGCAGACTGCCCGTGCTGCACCATATGGGAGACTACCGCCACGATTTCTCGCACCCGACCATGCTGAAAAAGGTCATGCGCGACTTCCCGAAGCTCAAGGTGCTGGCATCGCATCTCGGCGGCTTCGGCGCCTGGGATGAGGCGGAAGCCGTGCTCGAAGCGGGCGAGAATATCCGCTTCGACACCTCAAGCGCCGTCTGCCTGATGAGCCCCGAGCGCGCTGTGCGTCTTATCCGCCACTACGGCGTCGAATCCTGCATGTTCGGCACCGATTTCCCGATGTGGGATCCGAAAAAGGAGGCAGACCGCCTGCTCTCGCTCGGCTTCACCGAAGACGAATACCGCCGCATGTTCTCTCTGAACGCAAAGGAGTTTCTGGGATTATGAGTATGACGCACGCTAAAAAACGCCGCATCCTGCTGTTTGTGCTGCTGTTTCCGTCAATCCTTGCAATCGTGCTGATTACAGTTCTGGGCAATCAGCAGGCGCGGGCAAAGCGCTTCGCAAAAAAATGGCTGAAAGAGAACCACCCGGAGTCGGAGCTGCTTTCGGTATCGTTCGGCGAAACAAAAGTGGACGGCGTTGTGACGGAAAAATCGCTGAACTGCGAATGCTTTGATACTGAATACGGCTTTTACTATACGCAGATCTTTCTCGCGGACGGGCTTCATTTTCAGCCTGCCGACCGCTACGCCCGCAGCTATGGGCTGATGACGGACTGCCGGATACAGGCGGAGTGGTATGCGGAAACGCTCACGGAAAAGGGATATCCCTGCGATGTCATTTGCTTCCCGAACCGCGACTGGCTTTGCAGTGCGCTGCTGCCGGCGGAAACCGACCCCGCGGCACTTGCCGCATTCTGCACGGAGTTTCAGCAGATGACGCAGGGCGAGATCGGGCAGCTTCCGGAGATTCTGGTCTGCACGGAGTCCGTCCGCGGCGCAATTCTCTCCGCGGACAAAGCCGCTGTCTGGCGGCGACTGGAGTCCTCGCTGCCGAATGCCGCAGGAAATGCCGCCGCCGCTCTGCTGGGCAAGGACGTCACGGGCGGCATCGAGGTCAGGGGCTCGTTCGAGAGTATCATCGAAACGGCGCAGCAGACTGCCATGCCCGATGACAAGACAATGTGGCAGATCACGCCCGACGGTGATACGGCGTCTCTGCTGATCTATACACTGATATGAGCAGAAAAAACAGAAAGCCGCTCCCCTGCGGCGTCCGGCTGCTGCTCGCCGCAGGGATGCTTGCGGTCGGAATTCCGCTCGCGTTCTGGCAGCTAAAGCGCTCCGATCTCAGCCATGCAGAGGAGGAAGTGCGCTTCCGATACCCGCAGGCAGAGCTGATCGAAGTGCAGCGCGGCGAGGGGCTCTTCCCGCATGAGATGACAGCCTTCTGCTGGGAGCCCGATAAGCGCTTTGTGTTCCATCAGCATTTCACGCGCGACGGCATAAACTGGTATACCGCGGAAGGCGCGGAAGATTCCTATGAGAATCTGCTTGCGAACCGCGAAAAGGCTGACCGCGTCATTGCAGCAGCGGAAAAGATCGAAATGCCCTGCAAGCTGTTCTATGCGCCGTGGGCGACCGCGGGCTTTTATGCTGTCACCGAAACCGATGACCGTGAGGCGCTCGCGGCGCTCTATGAAGCCTATTATCCGGCGGCACAGGCAGAGCGGATCCCGTTCTGCGTGCTCGGTGCCCCGACCCGGTATCGCCTGCTGACCGGCACCGACTTTTCAGGACTCTGGCGGCAGGATTTCTATGACTTCGACATCGGCGGCCGCACAGTGAATCTGATCCGGCTCTATGCGATGCTCGGCTATTCGGGCGGCACGGCGGCAATCTGCAATATCACAGATGACCGGGCGCGGCTCAGTGAGGAATGGGACACCCGTTGCCGCACCCGCTATGCCGCAAGCATTCCCGCGGCGTTTCAGGCGGCAGATGAGATCCTGCGCGAGAACCCGCCCTCGCGTGCGCATCTCATCTGGGGCATCGTCTATAACGCGGAAACGGACACCACCGAGCTGGAAGCCTATGACACAGAATAAGTATCCCCACCTAAAGGAGACAATACCATGCTGATTTCCTGTTCCGGCATACACAAATTCTATAACGGCAGCCATGTGCTGAAATCCCTGTCGCTCACCGTCGAGAATCAGGATCGCATCGGTCTGGTCGGCGACAACGGCTGCGGAAAATCGACATTCCTGCGCATTCTGACGGAGGAGGAGCTCCCAGACGGCTACGAGCGCGAGGAACCGCAGATCGCGAAGGCGACCGGTCTCCGCATCGGCTATCTCGCACAGAATGCCGGGCTCGACGGCAGCAAGACCGTCCGCACGGAGATGGAGGATGCCTTTGCGCCGCTGCTCGCTGCGAAAGCGGAGATGGCAAAGCTCGAAGCAGAGATGGCAAACGGCGGTCTTTCGGAGTTTCAGGCGGATGAATATGCCCGTCTCTCGGCATATTTTGAGATCAATGACGGCTACAACACCGATGTGCGCATCCGCACCGTGCTTTACGGCATGGGCTTTGCGGAAGCGGATCTTGACCGCACAGTCGGGAGCTTTTCGGGCGGCGAGAAGACCCGTCTCGCGCTCTGCAAGCTGCTCCTTTCCGCGCCCGATCTGCTGATCCTCGACGAGCCGACAAACCATCTCGATTTTCAGACGGTCGGCTGGCTGGAGGAATATCTGAAGGGCTGGCGCGGCGCGCTGCTAATCGTCAGCCACGACCGCTTCTTCCTCGACCGCCTCTGCACGAGCATCTGCGAGCTGGAGCGCGGCACCCTCACCCGCTACAAGGGCAATTATACCGCATTCACAAGGCTGCGTGCCGAATCGAGAGAACGGCAGCAGCGCGAATATGACGCACAGCAGCGCGAGATTGCAAAGCTGGAGGACTATGTCGCACGCAACAAGGTGCGCGCCTCCACGGCGAAATCGGCGAAATCCCGCGAAAAGCAGCTTGAAAAGATGGAACGCCTCGAGCGCCCCTATGCCGCCGCGAAAACGGCAAAGCTGCAATTCACCTATGCGGTCACGCCGCCGATTGATGTGCTTGAGGTGAAGAACATCGACCTCACCGTCGGCAGCGGGCACATGCAGAAAACGCTCGCGGACGGCATCTCGTTTGCGGTGCGGCGCGGCGACAAGGTCGGCATCATCGGCGAAAACGGCGCGGGCAAATCGACGCTGCTGAAGGTTCTGCGCAATATCATCCCGCACAAGGGGCTGGTCAGATGGGCTGCGGGCACACGACTCGGCTGCTTTGAGCAGGAGAGCGAAAGCCTTGATCCCTTTGCGACGGTCTTCGATGAGCTGCACGGGCGCTATCCCGCGATGAGCGACTTTGAGGTGCGCTCCCTGCTCGGGCAGGTGCGGCTCACCGGCGAAAATGTGTTCAAGGAGACGGGCGTGATCTCGGGCGGCGAGCGTGCGAAGCTCTGCTTTGCGATCCTCATGATGGAGCACGGCAATGTGCTGCTGCTCGACGAGCCGACAAACCATCTCGACCTTGCGACGAAGGAGATCCTTGAAACGGCGCTCTCCGATTTCGACGGCACGATCCTCTTTGTCAGCCATGACCGCTATCTGCTGGAGCGCATCGCCGACCGCCTGCTGATCATCGGGGACGGCGCACTGACGGAATTCAAGGGCAAATTCTCCGCTTATCAGGAGCAGATCCGCCGCAGGACGCAGGAGGAACAGGCCGCCGCTGCCGCACAGAAGGCAGAGAAAGCGGCTGCCGCGCAGCAGGAGGGCTTCAAATCGAAGGAGCAGCGTGCTGCGGATGCGAAAAAGCGTGCGGAGAAGCGGCGTCTTGAGCAGGAGATGGACGAGCTCTCGGATGAGGAAAAACTGCTGACCGAATCGCTCGAGAAGCCGGAGGTCTTCGGCGATTACACAAAGATGCAGCAGGTCTGCACGCGGCTTGAGGAGATCCGCAAACAGCTTGAGGAAGACCTTGAACGGCTGATCGAGCTGGAAGAATAAGAAACAAGGCACAGGGCAGAAGGTACGCTGAAAAAAATTTTTTGATTGCAGGTGTAAGTTTTCCGTAAAAATGTCGTCTTATATATTAGAAGCGGGTGTGTCCCCGCAAAATCTGACCGACAAAGGAGGAATTCATATGAAACACACGCACAGGATCCTTTCTCTGCTCACAGCAGGCGCAATGCTGCTCGGGGTATCTGCCGTTCCCGTCTCCGCGGCTGTGCTGCCCGGCGACATTGACGGCAGCGGCGAGGTTGCGCTCAGAGACGCCGTGCTGCTCGCAAAGGCAGCGGCAGGCGCCGGAGAGACGCTCAGCGCCGAAGCCCGCACCGCCGCAGATGTCAACGGCGACGGCAGCATCGACACAGCTGACATCACCGTGC